>Ga0111538_10008962_pt1 | contig 13394 bp, 8 predicted proteins | sample SoiMethybrSBSTD1_FD_79669 | JGI IMG/M metagenome (GOLD analysis project Ga0111538, IMG submission 79669) | Bulk soil microbial communities from a Populus tree surrounding site in Tennessee, USA - Soil MetaG P. TD hybrid SBSTD1 (version 2)... | ecosystem: Environmental > Terrestrial > Soil > Tree...
CGGCGCGCTCGACGCTCTCACGCGCGCGTACTTGCAGGACACGGTCATGCAGATCCATACGCGCCTCGGCAACACCGTGATCATGATCACCCACGACGTTGACGAGGCCGTGTTGCTGTCCGACCGCATCGTGATGATGACCAACGGTCCCGCCGCCCGCATCGGCGAAGTGCTCGACGTCAAGCTGCCGCGCCCGCGCAATCGCATCGAGCTGGCGTCAGTCCCGGCGTATCTGGCCGCTCGCGAGGCGGTGCTGAAATTCCTGTATGAGCGCCACCGGTATGTGGAGGCAGTCGCATGACGACGACCCTCGACAGACCCGCGCCGATCCCGTCGAATCCGCCGCCCCTGCAAAAGGCGAAGCAGAAGCTCGTCGTGATCGGCAACGGTATGGCGCCGGGTCGTGCCTTGGAAAAGCTCTTCGAGCAGGCGCCGGACGCCTATGACGTGACCATCTTCAACGCCGAACCGAGAGTGAACTACGACCGCATCATGCTGTCTCCGGTCCTCTCGGGCGAGAAGACGTTCGAGCAGATCGTCATCCATGGGGACGGCTGGTACGTGAAGCACGGCGTCACGCTCTACAAAGGCGCGACCGTCACACAGATCGACCGTAGCGCAAGGACGGTCACCACCGCGCGCGGCGTTACCGTCCCCTACGACAAGCTACTCGTCGCGACGGGTTCGCTGCCGATCGTCATACCCGTGCCGGGCCATGGGCTCGCAGGCGTTCTCACGTACCGCGATCTCGACGATGTGCAGGCAATGCTGATTGCAGCCAAATCGCGCGGCACTGCGGTCGTGATCGGCGGCGGCCTGCTGGGCCTCGAGGCCGCGGTCGGCCTCAGGGAGCAGGGCATGGACGTCACCGTCGTGCACCTTGCTCCGACCCTGATGGAGCGCCAGCTCGATTCACCCGCTGGTCACCTCCTGCAGCGCGCCATCGAGCAGCGTGGCATCAAAGTGCTGACGAAGGCGAACACGAAGGCGATCCTCGGCGAAAAGAAGGTCGAGGCCGTGTTGCTGGAAGACGGGACGCGCCTCGTCGCCGACCTCGTCGTGATGGCGGTCGGCATCCGGCCGAACGCGCAGCTTGCGAAGGACGCGGGCATCATCGTCAATCGCGGTATTGTCGTCGATCAGTCGATGCGCACCAGCGACCACGACATCTACGCCGTCGGCGAATGCGCCGAGTCGCACGGCCAGGTGTTCGGCCTTGTGGCGCCGCTCTACGACATGGCCGGCGTCATCGCCGCGCAACTCGCCGGCGACCGCGACGCGGCCTTCAAGCCGATGGCCGTCGCCACAAAGCTGAAAGTCACGGGGATCAACCTGTTCTCCGCGGGAGATTTCGCGGAGGGAAAGGATCGCCAGGAGATCGTCCTGCGCGATGCGGCGCGCGGCGTCTACAAGCGCCTGGTCATCATGGGCGACAAACTCGTCGGCACCGTTCTCTACGGTGACACTACGGACGGCGCTTGGTTCTTCGACTTCATCAAAAAGGGCACGTCCATCGCGGAGTTGCGCGAGACGCTGATCTTTGGACCGAGCTACGCCGGGGGCGCCCCGCTGGACCCTACGGCGGCCGTTGCAGCGTTGCCGGATGAGGCGGAGATTTGCGGCTGCAACGGCGTGTGCAAGGGAAAGATCGTCGTCGCGATCAATAGCCTCGGCCTGAAGACGCTCGATGACGTGCGCGTCCACACCAAAGCCTCGGCGAGTTGCGGATCGTGCACCGGGCTCGTCGAACAACTGCTCAAGGTCAGGCTCGGCGAGGCCTACAATCCTGCCGCCGTGCAAGCCTTGTGCGGCTGCACCAGCTATGGTCACGACGACGTGCGCCGCCTGATTGTCGCCAAGGGTGTGAAAACGATCCCCGGGCTCATGCAGGCGCTGGAGTGGAGGACCTCCTGCGGCTGCGCGAAGTGCCGGCCGGCGCTGAACTACTACCTGCTCTGCGCGTGGCCGGGCGAATACGAGGACGACAGTCAATCCCGCTTCATCAACGAGCGCGTGCACGCCAACATTCAGAAGGACGGCACCTACTCCGTGGTGCCGCGCATGTGGGGCGGCATGACAAGCGCGAAGGAGCTGCGCGCCATCGCCGACGTCGTCGAGAAGTTCAACATCCCCGCCGTGAAATGCACCGGCGGCCAGCGCATCGATATGCTGGGCGTCAAGAAGGAGGATTTGCCCGGTGTCTGGGCCGATCTCAACAAGGCGGGTCTCGTCTCGGGCGCCGCCTACGGCAAGGCGCTGCGCACGGTGAAGACGTGCGTCGGCTCGGAGTGGTGCCGGTTCGGGACGCAGGATTCGACCGGCCTCGGCGTCAAGCTCGAGAAGTTCCTGTGGGGTTCGTGGACACCCGCAAAACTCAAGCTCGCCGTCTCGGGGTGCCCGCGCAACTGCGCCGAGGCGACCTGCAAGGACATAGGCATCGTTTGCGTTGAGAGCGGCTACGACATCCACTTCGCCGGCGCCGCCGGTCTCGACATCAAGGGGACGGAATTGCTGGGCCATGTCGACACCGAGGCGGAATGCGTCGAGGTCGTCGCGGCGCTGACGCAGCTCTATCGCGAGCAGGGGCGCTACCTGGAACGCGTTTACAAGTGGGCGAAGCGCGTCGGCTACGACACCGTGCGCCAGCAGGTCATGAGCGACAAGGCGCGGCGGCGGGCGCTGTACGACCGCTTCGTGCTCTCGCAGCGGTTCACTCAGAAGGACCCGTGGGCCGAGCGCGTGGCGGGCAAGGACGCTCACGAGTTCCGCCCGCTCGCAGATCTCCGCGTTCTGCAGGCGGCCGAATGAGCTGCTACATCGACATCGGCGCGATCGCCGACATTCCGCTCCGCGGGGCACGCGTCGTGAAGTCTGCGGCGGGCTGCATCGCGGTGTTCCGCACGGCCGAGAACGAGGCCTTCGCCGTCGACGACAAGTGCCCGCACAAGGGCGGCCCCTTGAGCCAGGGCCTCGTGCACGACAGGTCCGTCACCTGCCCGCTGCACAACTGGGTTATCGCGCTCGACACCGGCGCGGCCCAAGGCGCGGACGAGGGCAAGGCGTGCACATACCCGCTGAAGGTCGAGAACGGCCGGATACTACTGGATTGCAGTGCTCTCGCGACGACGGTTGCATGAGGCGAGGCCACGGCGATGCCCTCTACCCGCACGGTCTGCCCGTACTGCGGTGTCGGCTGCGGCGTGATTGCGACACCGCGGGCGGGCGGCGGCGTCGATATCGCGGGTGACCCCGATCATCCCGCCAATTTCGGGCGTCTCTGCTCCAAGGGTGCCGCGCTTGGCGAGACGCTGTCGCTGGACGACCGTTTGCTCCAACCAATGATCGCCGGCAAGCGGGCGACCTGGTCTCGGGCTCTCGATCTTGTCGCAACCAGGTTCACCGAGGCAATTCGCTCGCACGGCCCCGACAGCGTCGCGCTTTATGTCTCGGGTCAGATCCTCATCGAGGACTACTACGTCGCCAACAAGTTCATGAAGGGGTTCATCGGTTCCGCCAACATCGATACGAATTCGCGGCTGTGCATGGCGTCATCCGTGGCCGGCCACAAGCGGGCATTCGGCTCCGACACTGTGCCCGGTTGCTACGAGGACCTCGAGGAGGCCGACCTCGTCGTCCTCGTGGGCTCCAATCTTGCCTGGTGTCATCCGGTGCTGTTTCAGCGCCTCGCCGCAGCGCGCGAGAAGCGCGGCACGAAAGTCGTCGTCGTCGATCCGCGCCGCACCGAGACCTGCGAGATCGCTGACCTGCACCTTGCCCTTGCGCCCGGGAGCGACGTGGCGCTCTTCAACGGCCTGCTGCCCTACATTGCCGGCAGCCACGTGATCGATCGCAATTGGATCAGTGCTCACACCATCGGATTCTCCGACACGTGCAAGGCGGCAGCGCGCACACCGTTTCATGACGTCGTGCGCATCACCGGACTTTCCGAGGCGGCGCTGCACGCCTTCTTCGATCTCTTCGTGAGCACCGAGCGCGTTGTCACGATCTACAGCCAGGGCGTCAATCAATCGACGTCCGGCACCGACAAGGTCAATGCGATTATCAATTGCCATCTCGCGACGGGACGCATCGGCCGCCCAGGCATGGGGCCGTTCTCGGTGACCGGCCAACCGAATGCGATGGGCGGGCGCGAGACTGGCGGTCTTGCCACGACGCTCGCAGCACACATGGACCTCGACAACGCCGAGCATCGCCGCATCGTGCAGGCGCATTGGGTGTCGCCGCGCATCGCCGGCAAACCGGGCCTGAAGGCGGTCGATCTGTTCCGGGCGGTGAAAGCCGGGCGCATCAGGGCGCTCTGGATCATGGCGACCAACCCGGTCGACAGCATGCCGGAAGCGGACGACGTGCGCGGAGCGCTCGAGGCGTGTCCGTTCGTGGTCGTCTCAGAGGTGGAGCGCCACACGGACACGACCTCGGTTGCCGATGTCCTTCTGCCCTCGCTCGGCTGGGGCGAGAAAAGCGGCACGGTGACCAACTCCGAGCGTCGGATCTCGCGGCAGCGAGCGTTCCTCCCCCGGCCGGGTGAGGCCAAGGCGGATTGGTGGCAGCTGGCCGAAGTTGCCAGGCGCATGGGCTTTGCCGATGCCTTCGCATGGAAATCGCCGCACGACGTATTTGTGGAGCATGCTCGTCTGACCGCCACCGACAACGACGGCAAGCGCGATCTCGATCTTGGCGACGTGGCGACGCTGTCGCGCGGCGCCTATGACGCCATGCAGCCGTTCCAGTGGCCGCGCCGACGTGCGCGCATCTTCGGGGATGGCCGGTTCTTCACGCCAGACGGCAAGGCCCGGTTCGTGCCGACGCCGTTCCGCCCGCTGGCGACTTCGACTAGCGCGTCCCTGCCGTTCGTGCTCAACACCGGCCGTGTGCGCGACCAGTGGCACACGATGACGCGCACCGGAAAGACGCCGCGTCTGACAAGTCACATCGCGGAACCGTACCTCGAAATTCACCCCGACGACGCCCAGCCGATAGGTCTGGCGCCGGCGACCATCGCCCAGGTGTCGAGCCCACACGGGATGGTGCTATTGCGCGTCTTGGTCACGAAGCGACAGCGACGCGGCTCCGTGTTCGCCCCCATCCATTGGACCGCGCAGGTGGCGGGCCGCGCGCGCGTCGACGCCGTGGTGGCCGGCCATGTCGACCCCGTCTCTGGGCAACCCGAGCTGAAGGCGACGCCCGTGGCCGTCAAACAGTTCCCCGCCGCCTGGTATGGCTTCGCCGTCAGCCAGTCGAAGCCCGTGGTGCGGGAGGTCGAATACTGGGTCGTGGCGCCTGCCACCAACGGCTGGCGCGTGGAACTCGCCGGGGCAGAGCTGAATGGCGATTGGGATGCCACAGCGCGTACCCTGCTGAACTTGCCCGCGACTGCAGATCTCCTGTCGTTGCGCGATCGCACGGCAGGACATTTTCGCTGTGCCGGCTTCGATGGCGAGCGACTGCTCGGTGCCTTGTTCGTCGCACAGCATCCCGTCGAGGTTTCCCGCGCGTGGGCTGCCGCCCAGCTCGGTCACCATTTCGACGGCGTGCATGAACGGCTTGCCATACTGAGCGGACGCCCCGCGTCCGGCGCGAACGACAAGGGCGCCATCGTGTGCGCCTGCTTCGACGTCGGCTGCAACCAAATCATCGGCGCAATTGCGAACGGCTGCAGCACCGTCGCTGCCGTCGGCACCGCGACCAGCGCCGGCACGAGCTGCGGTTCCTGCCGCACGCAGATCGCAAGGATGCTTGATGCCAAGCCAACCGCGAAAACCGGCTGAAGCGCCGTTGCGGCGCTTGGGCGCGCTCGCCAAGCTACCCGTGTTTCTGGACCTCGCCGGCAAGCGTGCCGTGATGGCCGGCGGCTCGGCGGCTGTGGCGTGGAAGGCGGAGCTGCTGGCGGCCGCGGGTGCGCACGTGCACGTCTATGCCGAAGAACTCGGACCCGAGATGGCAGCGCTCCTTGTCCGTGGCGCTGCGGCTGGCACCCTCACACACCATCCGCGGTCATGGACAGGCGATTGCTTTTCCGGCGCTGCCATCGCCGTCGCCGACGCAGAGACAATGGAAGCGGCACAGGCGTTCTTTTGCGCTGCGGGTGCGGCCGGCGTGCCGGTCAACGTCATCGACAAGCCGGAGTTCTGCCAGTTCCAGTTCGGCTCGATCGTCAACCGCTCGCCCGTCGTCATCGGTATCTCGACCGACGGCGGCGCACCGATACTCGGCCAGACCATCCGGCGCCGTATCGAAGCGCTGCTGCCGCCGGCCCTCGCCATATGGGGACGCCTCGCCAAGGACGTCCGCGAGACGGTCTCGGCACGCCTGAATCCCGGCCTCCAACGACGTCGCTTCTGGGAAACGTTCGCGGAGCGCGCGTTCGGTAGTGTGCCGAACGGCGATACCCGCGAAACGCTCGATGAATTGATCGCGGCAACCGCCGCTGATGCGACAACGGCGAGAGGGAGAGTGACGCTGGTCGGCGCCGGGCCCGGCGATGCCGAGTTGCTCACGATGAGGGCCGTGCGCGCCCTGCAATCTGCCGATGTGATCCTGTTCGATGACCTCGTTTCCAACGACATTCTGGAGCTCGCGCGTCGCGAGGCGAAGCGCCTGCTGGTCGGCAAGCGCGGCCATCGGGCGAGCTGTCGGCAAGAGGACATCAATGCCCTTGCGATCGATCTCGCCAGACAGGGCAACCATGTCGTCCGCCTCAAGTCCGGTGATCCGATGATTTTCGGCCGCGCCGGCGAGGAGGTCGGCGCGATCGAGGCCGCGGGCATCGAGGTAGCCGTCGTCCCCGGCATCACCGCGGCTCTTGCCATGGCATCGGCGCTCGGCGTCTCACTGACGCATCGCGATTGCGCGCAGTCCGTGCGCTTTGTGACAGGCCATGCTCATCACGGCGCACTTCCTGTAGATCTCGACTGGCAAGGCCTTGCCCATCCCGCAACGACGCTGATTTTTTACATGGCGTCGAAGACAGCGTCACAGATTTCCTCGCGCCTTCTGGCGGCCGGCATGCTGCCCGGCACACCCGCCGTCGTCATTTCGAATGCATCGCGACCCGACCAGGTGCGCTGGACCGGAACGCTTTCACGGCTTGAGGAAGGTGCAGCGATCGGATGGCCCGGAGCGCCGACATTGATTGGCATCGGACGTGTATTTGCGCCCAGCAACTGCCGCTCGCTCTCACTTGCGTCCAGCAGTTGACCATGCTCTGCAGCGCCGGCGTCGCCGCGAGCCTCGCGTCGCAAGGGCCCGAGTGTCGGATCAGCCCAGGCTGCGTGCGATCTGTGTCACCTGCTGGCGAAACCAGCTGCAGCCGGCATCATTGTCGTTGCGGCGGTGCCAAATGATCGCGAGCGAGAGCGGTGCGAGTTCGACCGGGGTTTCATAAACGCGCAGACCGAGAAGAGGGGCAAGACGCAGTGCCATTCTTTCGGGGAAGGTTGCGATCATGGTGGAGTGCGCGACGGACTCAGCAATCGAGAAGAAATGCGGCAGACTAAGGCCAACGCGGCGGCGACGCCCGATGCTGGCAAGGGCGGAGTCGACATTGCCCGTGGTTCCGCCGACGAAGGAGTGCAGCACGTGCGGCAAGCGGCAATACAGATCGAGGTCGAGAGGTGCATGGCAGAACAGTCCACCGCGCGGATCAATGTTCGGGTGCTCGGCGGCGACGATGACCACGTAGCGTTCGCTTAGCAGGAACTGCGAGCGGATCGGGTCCTCAAGCTGATGCATGACCTCGATCGCGAAGTCGATCCGGCCCGCCTCGAGAAGATCGGGGACGGAGCCCATTTGCGCTTCAACGCAGCGTACAACAATGTCCGGGGCGGTCTTGCACAGGCGGGCGATGAGCGGGGCGATCAGCAGATAGCTGACGTAATCGACCCCACGGACGGTGAAATCCCGGCGCATCGACGTTGGATCAAAATGCGGGCTACGCGCGAGCGCCCCCTCGACGCGTCCGAGCGCCTCGCTTATGGGCTCGGCAAGGGTAAGCGCTCGCGCGGTGGGCGCCATCTCACCGCCCTGTCTCACGAAAAGCTCGTCATCGAAGATTGAGCGGAGCCGGTTCAGCGCCGCGCTTACGGCGGGCTGGCTCAAGCCGATACGGTGGCCGGCGCGGGTGGCGTTGCGTTCCACCATCATCGCCTGGAAGACGAGCAACAAATTCAGATCGAAGCCTGCCAAATTCATGGCGTGGATCGCGCTCATACGAAGAATGGATTTCCATCTTCCTGTAGCCGCCCCCACGTTTGCAACCCTTGTCGCGCCAACGGTTTCCGTCGGGCCACTCCGCCACGCGGATCCTGCATGCCAGAGAGGGGCGGCGCGCCGCAAAGCGGGAGTTCCTATCGGCAGATAACTGTATGGTGCATGCAAAGCACATACCGTAGGGTGCAAGATCGTCCGTTCACTGGCCCCCAAGATCGGTGCGATGCCGTCCTCGAGTATTTTATCGAGGATTCAAAGGATTGACCGTCAACATGACCTCGCATGCGGCCACTGACGGTACGGAGCAGGATCTTGGCCGGAAGGTCCGGGAGCTCGAGAGGGAACTGACGGCTGCACGTCGACAGCAGGTCGCTACGAGCGAGATTCTGCGCGTCGTCCTTAGGTCCCGCAGCAGCGCGCAAGTCGTGTTCGATACCATTGCCCGCAGTGCCGTTGGGCTGTGCGAAGCGGCCTACGCCATGGTCTTCCGCTTCGACGGTGTGCTCATGCACCTCGACGCACACCACAACGTTACAGAAGGGGGGCTGGACGCACTCAACCAGCAGTGGCCGATGCGTCTGGACGCACGCAGTGTGCCCGCGCGCGCTGTGCTGGAACGCAGGGTGGTCCACGTCCATGACGTCCTCACCGAAGCCGGCAATCCCTACCTCGCCACGTCGCGGGCACTTGGCATACGGACGATGCTGATTGCGCCGATGCTGCGGGACGCTGAGCCGATCGGGGCAGTTGCTGTCTACCGGCAGGAGGTGCGGCCGTTCACCGACGCGCAGATCGAGCTGGTCAAGACCTTCGCCGACCAGGCGGTCATCGCCATCGAGAGTACGCGGCTTTTTGAGGAGGCGCAGGCGCGAAACCGCGACCTCACGGCGCTGGGCGAGGTCGGCCGCGCGTTAACCTCCACCCTCGACTCCAAGGCCGTGCTCAAGACCATCGTTGCGCGCGCCGTCCATCTCTCCGACACCGATCTCGGCCTCATCCTGCGCTATCGCCCGGAGGATGGCTCGCTTCACCTTGAGGAGACGTGGGGGCTGCCTGAGAATATCGCTGAGCGCATCCGCGAGATGCGCATTTTGGCCGAAACGACCAGCAGCGGGGACGCGCTTAGAAATCGTCAGCCGATGCAGCTGGCGGAAGTCGACATCAAGATGGCCAGCCCGCTTCGCGAAATTGCTGCCGAAACCGGCTTGCGCGCAGTTCTGATCTTGCCGCTGCTCGGCAGCAAGGGCCCGCTTGGAACGCTGGTGCTGCAGCGCAATCGACCTGGTGAGTTCTCTGAGGCCGTTGTCAGCCTGATGCAGAGCTTTGCCGACCAATCGGCCATCGCGCTGGAAAATGCCCGTCTGTACGAAGAAGCGCAGGCACGCTCCCGCGACCTGTCTGAGACACTGCGATATCAGACGGCCACAAACGAGCTTCTCAGCGTCATCAGTCGCTCGAAGTTCGATTTGCAGCCCGTGCTCGACACCCTCGTTCGCACGGCCGGACAGCTTTGCGAGGCCGACATCGCACTCATTCGCAGGCGTGAGGGTGACACCTACCCCGTTGTTGCCACCTTCGGGCTCAGCCAGGAGCAGGTGGATCATCTCACGAGCTACAACCCCGGGCCCGATCGCACGTCCCTGTTCGGTCGCACCATCCTGGAGGGACGTACCATCCACGTCGCCGACGTTCCGGCCGATCCCAACTTCAACCAGGCCACCAGGTTCCTCGGTGTACGCGCGGGAATTGGCGTACCGCTGCTTCGGGAGGGCGGAGTTGTCGGCATTCTGATGCTGATACGGACTACGCCGAGGCCGTTTAGTGATCGGCAGATCGAGCTGAGCACGACGTTTGCCGACCAAGCCGGCATTGCCATCGAGAATGTCCGCCTGTTTGAAGAGTTGCAGGCGCGGACGCGCGAGCTGGCTCGCACCGTGTCCGAACTTGAGGCCCTGAGCGCGGTCGGCCAGGCGGTGAGCTCATCGCTGGAAGTGAAGGTGGTGCTGGAAAGGATCCTGCAGCACGCCTGTAGCATGTCGGACGCGGGCGGTGGCGCGATTTACGTGTTCGACAATGTCCGCGGCTGGTTCACGCTCGAGGCCGGTCACAATATGAGTCCCCAGCTGATCGATGCCGTACGTCAGCATCCGATCCTGCTCGGCGAGAGCGTGGTCGGAGGCTGCGCTGCCCGCCGCGAGGCGGTGCAGATCCCTGATTTGGCCCAGGCGGCGCCTCATCCGCTATACGAGACCCACATGAAGGCGGGCATACGCTCCTTGCTCGCGGTACCCATGATCTTGCAGGGAGAGGTGCTGGGCGCACTCGCCGTGCGACGTTTGCGTGCCGGCACATTTGCACCCGAAACGGTCGCCCTGCTGCAGTCCTTCGCCAATCAATCGGCGATCGCTCTGCGAAATGCGCGTCTGTTCCGCGAAATCGAGGAGAAGTCCCGCGAGCTCGAGCTGGCAAGCCGGCACAAGTCGCAGTTCGTTGCCAACATGAGCCATGAGCTCAGGACCCCGCTTGCAGCGATTCTGGGCTACACGGAACTGATGCAGGAAGGCTTCTACGAGCCGCTCGGTCGGAAGTCGCTCGATGCGCTGATGCGCATTCGCTCCAACGCCAACCACCTCCTGGGCCTCATCAACACGGTACTCGACATCGCCAAGATCGAGTCTGGGCAGTTCAGCCTCAACCTTGGCGACTACGCTCTCGAAAGCGTTGTGGAAACGGTACGCGCGGCGACCGAGTCGCTTGCACAGAACAAGAAGCTGGCGCTCAAGACCGAGGTGGCCAAATCCCTCCCCGTTGGGACGGGCGACGAGCAGCGCCTCACGCAAGTCCTCCTCAATCTGGTTGGCAACGCCATCAAGTTCACTGATACGGGCGAGGTGTGTGTGACCGCGAAGGCCGTGAACGGTCATTTCACCCTGAGCGTGGCAGATACTGGGCCGGGCATTGCCGAGCATGAGCGCATACGCATTTTCGAGCAGTTCCATCAGATCGACAGCTCGAACACGAAGGCCAAGGGCGGCACCGGTCTTGGCCTGGCTATCGCCAAGCAGATCGTGGAGATGCACGGTGGGCGCATCTGGGTGGAATCGACGATCGGGCGCGGATCGACATTTCAGATGGAACTGCCTGTCCGCGCTCAAACAGCCAAGAGTGCCCAATGAGCAAGCGTATCCTCGTCGTCGAAGACCAGGACGATCTCCGCGGCCTTCTGCGCACGCTGCTGACTGGTTCAGGATACCTGGTGGCCGAGGCGGCCGACGGACAGTCAGGCGTCGAGAAAGCCAAGTTGGAGCGTCCCGACCTGATCCTGATGGACATCCAACTACCGATCATGGATGGCTACGAGGCCACGCGGCTGATCAAAACTGACCCCAGTCTCAAGTCGACGCCAGTTATTGCGGTCAGCTCCTTCGCCATGAAGGGTGACGAGGAGAAGGCCCGGGCAGCCGGCTGCGACCAATATGTCACCAAACCCTACAGCCCTATCCATCTCTTGAAGATCATTCAGGGGTTTCTCGCCTAGTGTTCGTCTCCCCGGCTGCCAGCGGCAGGCTTGGCAAGGCCGCCGACCGTGTTCGCCTTGATGGCTCTCTCTGCAAGATCGACAGGATAGGCAGATCACGCGTGATTGGCCGATGGTTGCGATTTTCTCTCGGGTGAAGCGCAACCTCCCCTGCGAAACGAGCTGGCGTCCAGCCACCGCCACAACCATCGAAGCTCCTCATGCGCATGCGCGCATTGTTCCGCTTGGAACTGACGAAGCTCGCATCCACGCCTATCAACGCGGGCGACCGAGCCCGATTGTCACGTTGGAGCGTGTTCGATGTTCCGTCGCCGCCTTCCTCTCCCCCCACCACGCCAGCTGCCGTGGCAGCTCAAGCCGCTTCAGAGCGCGCATACCTCCGTGCGCTACGACGAGTTCGGCCGGATGGTCATGCGCATCCGCCACGACATTCTCAAGGACGTCACGCCCGCCATGGTCGCCTGGTGGTTCCGCAACATCGCCGGCGACATGCAGATCCAGGGCGAGCAGCTGAACCGCTACCTCGTCTGGCACCCTCACGATCATATCCGGTGGGAGCTCGCGCAGCCTGGACCCGACGGCGGCGCGAGTGCCGGAGCGAAATTCCGTATCGTCGAGGCCTTTGGAAGGAATCTGGATTTCTACTTCGACGTGACCGAGACCGTGACGCGACTGGATGACAGCGGCATGACCATCGAGGGCCATAGGCTTGGCCAGCAAGTCACGCGGCTCAATCATGACTTCTCCGCCGTCCAGGGCGGCACCTTGTATGTCTCCTCGCTCACCATCGGCATTACGATGCCAATTCTCAAAGACCTGGTGAATCCGCTGATCTATCGGGCCATCTTCCCGGAGGCGATGGGCCGCGCGTGGCTCAAGCACAATGTCGAGGAGGTTGGGCTGCTGGAGCACATCATCCCACTCGTCTACCCGCGCGCGCACGCTGCCGCATGAGATTGTTCAGAGTGGGCGTGTCGGTGCCGAACGCGGTTCAGTGAAATGAGCTGAGCGTTGGTGCCGGCTGAGGGATTTGAACCCCCGACCAACGGTTTACAAAATCACAAACTGTAAGTGAGATCTTGGAAATTCAGTAGGTTAGCAGGACGCCCGTTGCAAGATCTGCGTAACCGTGCTGCATAATGCAGGATTGACTCCCGCAAATCTCCCGCAGCCTCCGAGCTCGATTTGACCGCGATTCACGGCTGGTTTCACTGTAGCTTTTGCGGCCCTGACCCCTTGGTTCCGGCTTCCTCTCCTTCCGTTCAGGAGCGCCATGCTTGGGTAGCGCTGCGGCAAAAAAAAGCGCGGGCTGACCCCGCGCTCTCAGTTCTGCCCTGGAGAGTTTGAACCTCAGTGCGGGAACTTGAAGTTCACGCCGAGACGAATGGTGTCCATCCTCACATCGACCTTGTCGTTGACGACCACAGGGCCGCCACCTACGAGGGCCAGACCATGGTTGTCGCTGCCGAGGTCGACATGCGCGTACTCGATCCTGGCTGAGATGTGGTTGGAGAGCATATGCTCGAAGCCAAAGCCTGCCACCCAGCCAACGTGCGTCTCTCCACCGGAGAGGATCGGTATACCGACGATGCTGACGTTGGTGTTCACGTCACCCCACGCCACACCC
>Ga0111538_10008963_pt1 | contig 13394 bp, 11 predicted proteins | sample SoiMethybrSBSTD1_FD_79669 | JGI IMG/M metagenome (GOLD analysis project Ga0111538, IMG submission 79669) | Bulk soil microbial communities from a Populus tree surrounding site in Tennessee, USA - Soil MetaG P. TD hybrid SBSTD1 (version 2)... | ecosystem: Environmental > Terrestrial > Soil >...
CATCGCCAGCACCAGGCCGGCGCCGTACAGGACGAGGGAGCGGCGCAGATCGGCGAGCCGCTCGAAGTAGACCGCCGGCGCGTCGACCCCGATCGCCAGGACGATCGCCTGGTCCTTGTCGGAGGCGTGGATCGGGGCGTAGCCGGACTTGTACTGGCGGCCGTCCAGTCCCTCGAAGAGCACCCCCGACACCGTCTCGCCGCCGGCGAACACGCGCGCCAGCTCCTCGCGATCGAGCTGCGGCTGGTAGAGCTCGGCGCCGATCGGCACGTCGGGCGCGGTGTCGGCGCGGGCGCGGAAGTCGCGGTCGAAGATGTAGAGGCGCGCGACGCCGGTCGCGTCAGCCACCTCGTGCAGCTTCTTTCGCGTGCCCTCGTAGAGCAGGTTCTCCTCGTCGCCGGCCGCCAGCTTGGCCAGCGTGCCGCCGCGGATCTGCGTCGCGGCGGAGGCAGCGACCGCCGCCAGCCGGGTGCCGAGCTCGGCCTCGAGATCGCGCTGCATCACCTCGTAGGCGATGGCGGCGAACAGGGCGAAGAGAATCGTCGCCGGCAGGGCGAACGCCACCAGCAGCTTGACCAGGACGGTCAGGCGCGGCCGGTGGCGAGCACCCGGGTCCATATGACTATTACTAACACGCAGTTCTTGCTCGCTCGGTGGCGCGCCCATGCACGTTTCGCATGGCGGCCCGCCGGTAAGGCACGTGATCGCGTCCAGACCGGCGGGCATCTTGCTTGCTCAAGTGCCCGGCATGACCCGCCCCTACACCCGCGGTGCCGACCTGGTCGAGCTCGTCATCGCGCACGTTTGCTCCGGCTCGAGCTCGCTCGAGATCCAGGAGCCGCGCCCGCTCGCGCCCGACGTCATCGACCGGCTCCGCTTCGCGGACGGGGCTCCCCTGCCCCCTTCGCTGCGCCGCTGGCTGGCGTTCGACGCCGCCTGGCTGGCCCGGGCGACCGGCCTCGTCGCGGCAGTCGCTGCGGCGCGCTTGCCGGCCCGCTTCCTGCTCGACCTGGTGGAAGAGGAGTGGCCGGAGCACGACCTCGCCGCCACCTTCGCCGACCTGGCGGCCGCCCTGCCGGCGCGCGGCGTCCTGCTCGACCGCGACGACACCGCCTTCCGCGCGCTCTACCTCGGCTCACCCGACAGCCACGGCGAGTACCCGGTGCTGTCGATCGACATCGACGACACGCCGCCCATGGTCTCGGCCGATCACGCCGGCTTCGATCTGTGGCTGGCGGCGATGGCCGGCGTGCCCTGCCGCGGCCCGCGCCGCGCGCGCGAGCTCACCGAGTGCCGCCGGCGCCTGTTCGGCGGCGCGATGGTGCTCCACATGCTCGGCCCGTGCCCGCCGCTCGACCGCGACGACGGGCGCGCGCCGGCAGCCGATCCCGCGGAGAGCGCGGCGGAGCGGCTGGTCGAGGCGATCGGCCTCGGCAACCGGCGGCGCATCAGCGCCGCCCTCGCCGAGAACGCCCAGCACTTCCCCGCCGGCTCCTGGCGGTCCCGCGCCGTCATCGCCGCCATTCACCTGTTGAGCGACGAGATCCTCGCCGAGGTGCTCGCCGCCGGCGGCGATCCCGACACCCGCTGCGGCGACGGAACCGCGCTCGCGCTCGCCGCACACCTCGGCGCCGCCGGGAAGGTACAGCTCCTGCTCGGCGCCGGCGCCGACCCGAACGGCATCGACGACCACGGCCGGCTGGCGCTCGACCGGGCCGCCGCCCAGGGCAACGCGGGCGTGGTGCGCCTGCTGCTCGACGCCGGCGCGTCGACCCGCGCGCTCGATCGCGCTGGCCGCGACACGCTGATCGCCGCTGCCAGCCAGGACCACCACGAGGTGGTCGCCCTGCTGCTCGCCCGCGGCATCGATCCCGATGCGCCGCACGACGGCGAGGGCGGCCCACTCCACCACGCCGTCGCGCATGGCCGCGTCGACACCGTCCGCCTCCTGCTCGCCCACCGCGCCTCGCCCGACGCGCGCAACTGGTGCGGCGACACTCCGCTCCACGTCGCAGTCAAGCACGACCACGCGGATGTCGCGCGGCTCCTGCTCGAGGGCGGCGCCCGCCGCGACCTGGTGAACCAGGACGGCTGGAGCGTCGACTCGCTGATCGACGCCCGCGGCCATGCTCGGCGGGAGGTCTCGGTGACCTACCGCGCCCATGAGAAGCCGCAGGACCTCGTCATCGAGATCGAGCTCCTCACCTGGGATCGCAGCCGCTTCACCCCCGAGCTGCCGTTCAGGATGCGCGGCATCCTGGCCCCGCTGGTCGCGGTCGCCGCCGCCGGCGGACTGGGCGCCGACCGCTTCGATCCCTCGCAGTCGCTCGCCGAGCTCTTGGCGGCGCCGCGCGCGACCCTGGCTCCCCCGCAGGCGCGCCACACGCTGCGCTGGCAGCTGCGGGTCGCCGGCCTGGCTCCCTCCGGGCTGGCGGTGCTGCTGTCCCCGTTGCTCCGGCCGATCCACCAGACCCGCGTCGTCCGGCTCACGGTGACCGGCAGCCTGCCACTCGACAACTCGAGCGACACGGTCGTGGTCGCCGGTCCGGACGCCTGCGCGCGCATCGCCGCGCTGGCCGCCGGGCTGCGCCGCTGGCCGGCGCCTCCCTTCGCGGTCGAGGACGAGTTCGCGGTCGAGCCCGCGCTCGAGCTCACCTTCTCCGGCGCCCCGGCGCGCGACACCAGCGCTGCCATCGACGAGCTCTTGCGCGGCTGGAGCCTGGCGCTGCCCGCCCTGCCGCCGCGCGAGGGGGAACCACAGTCCCGCTTCGTCATGGTCCAGGCGAAGAAGCCGCGCGGCGCCACCCAGCGCTGGGTCATCCAGAACCCGCTGGCCGATGGAACCGCGGGGGAATTTCCCTTCCGGCGCGAGGCAGCCCTGGCCATCGCGATCGGCGTTCTGTCCGGCGCCGCCGCGCGAGGCGCCGACCTCACCGGGGTGAGGCTCGCGCTCCCACGCTGAGGGGGAGGCCCGGAGCGAAACAGCCGTAATACGCATACATGCTTCGCCTCCTCTGTACCCTTATTCTCGCGCTCGGCGGCGCGGCTGCCTGCGGCAAGGTCGACCACGCCGAGGGCGGCGACGGATCGCCCGGCGACGGTGACGGCGCTCCGCCTGGCCTGCAGACCCTGACCGTCACCGTCGACGGCGAGGGCAGCGTGACGTCGGAACCCGCCGGCATCGACTGCCCCGGCAGCTGCAGCGCCAACTTCGCCGACGGCTCCCAGGTGGTGCTGTCGCCGATCCCGAGCTCGTCGTCGCAGCTGGCCGGCTGGACCGGCGACTGCACCGGCTTCGACGTCCCCTGCAGCGTGACGATGGACGCCGGCCGCTCGGTCGACGCCCGCTTCGGCCTGCACGGCTCGCACCGCTGGGTCGACCAGATCGGCTCGACCGGGCAGGACTTCATCTCCAACGACGTGGTCGTCGACCCGGACGGCAACCCGATCATCGCCGGCGAGATGGAGCAGGACGGCGGCGGCTGGAACATCTACGTCGCCAAGTTCGACAAGGTGACCGGCACCATGGTCTGGGACAACCTCATCGAGACCGCGGCCAGCGAGTACTTCGGTGGGCTGGCGGTGGATGCCGACGGCAACGCCTACGCCGCGATGTCCTTCAACGGCTTCGAGCCGGAGACCATCGCCGGCGTCGAGGTGACACCCGACCTGTACGGCAACATCGTGGTGGTCCGCCTGGCGGCCGCCGACGGCGAGATCGAGTGGGTCAAGCAGTGGGGCGGCGACGGCCAGGACCGGCCGCACGCGCTGGCGGTGGGCGGGGCCAACCTCTACGTCGCCGGCGAGACCTCGAGCTCCTCGGCCGACTTCGACGGCACCGTCGTCCCCGGCAGCATCGGCGACGCCTTCATCGTCAAGGCCCGGCTCGACAACGGCAACGCGGTGCGCGTCAAGCACCTCGACGGAGACTACGAGCTGTACTCGATCGCCGCGATCGACACCAGGGTGGCTGTCGCCGGCTCGTTCCGCGTCGCTGACACCATCGACGCCGGCTGCTCGATCTCGCTCAACGGCGCCAACGCGACCGACGGCCTGGTGGCCGACTTCCGGGTCTCGGACCTCGACTGCCAGTGGGCGCAGGACTTCGGCGACCTCGACGCCGACATGGACGCGTTCGCCTTCGGCGTGGCCGCCTTCCCGGGCGGCGGCTGGGTGGCGACCGGCGGCTTCGAGGGCGACGTCCTGTTCGCCGAGAGCGGCAGCGCGCTCTCCTCGCACGGCGCCGCCGACGTGTTCGCGGTCCGCTACGCCGCCAACGGCGATCACGTCTGGTCCTTCCGCTACGGCGACACCGGCTCCGACGTCGGCACCTCCATCGCGGCGACGCCGGACGGCTACACCCTCTTCACCGGCGCCTTCAACTCCCCGACGATCACCTTTGGCGGCTTCGAGCTCGAGGGCAACAACGACGTCTTCGTCACCCGGATGACCCCGGGCGTCGCGCCGAGCCACGAGTGGGCGGTGGCGCTCGGCGGCGACGACACCGATCGGGCCGAGGGTCTGGCGGTCGACCCGACCGGCTACGTCTACGTGCTGGCCTACTTTCAGGGCATGACCAACGTGGACGGCGAGAACATGACCGCGATGGTCTACGACGCCTGGCTGGCCGGCCTGGTCCGCTGAGACAGCGGGCGGCTGGTCGGCTGCTACCTGCGCCGCAGGAGGAGGTGGGCGACCCGCACCCGGCCCTTCGAGTCCTTGACCCGGTGGATGCCCTCGACCGCGTAGCCCTGGCCCTCCCACCAGGCGGCCAGGAGGTCCACCTTGTAGCGCCGGCTGTACAGCATGGTGACCACCCGGCGCTCGTCCTTGATGATGAGGTCGTGGCAGAAGTTGCACGAGCCGGGGATCCGCGCGCTGTCGTCGTCCTCGCGCACCCAGACGCGTGAATCGAGGTGAGGGGCGTCCCGTCCGGTGGCCGCCGCCCAGCGCCGGTACGGCCCCTCGAGCAGGAGCCGGCGGCTGGCCTCGGCCGCGGTCTCCTCGCGGTCGCTCTTGATGGTGAGGCCGTAGAGCGGATCCGCCTCGATGTTGTCGGGCCTGAGGCCGACCTCGATCCACAGCATGTCGCCCGGGCGCACCACGCGCGACAGCTTCTGGCGCACGAACATCTCCTCGTCGCGCAGGTTGCCGAGCACGTTGCCGAGGATGAGGACCAGGCGCAGGCCGTCCGAGGTGGCCTCGAGCGCGGTCCTGAGGCGCCGGGTGAAATCGAGCGGGCCTTCCTCGAAGTCGGCGCAGAACGGCAGGACCGCGCGCGACACCGCCTCCTCGCCCTGTTCGTCGAGCAGGACCTCGCGGGCGGCGCGCCCGGCCTCGAGGACGAGCGGGATCGAGACGTCGACCGGCGCGTAGGTGATCCAGGCCAGGTGCTGGCGGGCGTCCTTCTCGGCGCGCAGGAGGCGGCGGAAGATCCGCACCTCCTTGCTGCCGTCGCCGACCCCGAGGCTGATGACGTCGAGCCCGCGCGGGCGGTCGCGCCGGCCGAGGCCGAGCGCGTTCGCGATGGGGCCGCGCGAGTGGCCGGCCGCCTCGCGCGACTGGCTCAGCCAGGACTCGGCCGCCTCGTCCACTCCGACCAGCCAGCGGTCCTGCTCGTAGCCCGACTTGATGAGGTTTTCCCAGGCCAGCGCCCCCTGCGGCTCGAAGTAGAGGAACCGGTGGCCGAGGTAGTCGTAGCCGACCCGGTCGCGGAACTGCCGCTGCAGATCGAGCGGGCTCGAGCCCTCCTCGATCTCGAGCGGATGCAGGTGCCCGACCCCACTCTTCTCGAGGCGCCCGGCCTGCACCCGCAAGGCCCTCAGCTGGGCGGTCAGGTTGTCCACCGCGGCGCGGAACTTCTGGTTCTTGAACTCGCGGACCGCCCCGCTGCGCCAGTTGGCGACGTTCTCCGGGCCGACGTCGGCCAGCGCCCCGACGTCCCGGTCGCTCGAGAAACCGAGCTCGCCGGCGACGGCCAGGAAGAGCTCCATGAGCTGGCTGGGGCCGGGAGTCTTCTTGCGCATGATTTTTCGGTCGCCGGCCGGGTTCTTTCGGTTCCCGGCCGGGGACCATACCGTGCAGCCTGGATGGTGCAAACCCCCGACGAAAGTGACTCCGCCATGGCCTTCCGCCTCCTTGCCGGCGCATCGATGCTCGCCCTCCTGGCCGGCGGCTGCGTCATCCGCGAGATCCGCGAGATCCACCACGAGCCGGGCGTGAGCACCGCGTCACCCTCGTGCGCCGCGGGCACCGGCTCGGCGTCGGCGCCGGGCTCGCTCCTGGCCGACAGCCAGCCGCCGTCGCCGATGTACGAGGAGGCCGGCGAGCCCCCGGCGCAGGACTACGTCTGGGTCGACGGCTACTGGCACTGGGACGGCGCCGAGTGGATCTGGATCAGCGGGCGCTGGGTGCCGCCGATGGGCGAGTTCGTCTTCGTGCCGCCGTCCTACTACGCCTCCGGCAGCGCCTGCGTCTACGTGCCCGGCTACTGGCAGCGCGGGCCGCGCCCGGCGTGGCCGATCCGCGATCATCGTCCGGTCTCGGTGCACGGCCACACCGGCGGCACTCATCACCACCATTCGCACCGGCCGCACATCGGCGATCACCGCGGCGACAAGCCGACCAGCCCGCCCGGCTCGCTGGGCGGCAAGCGCGGCAACGACGACGAGGTCGTGGTGACGGTTCCCGGCAAGCGCCCGGAGAAGGTGGGGCCGTCTCGCCCGACCGCGGCGCCGCCGAGCTCGCCCGGCTGGCGCGGAGCCGGCGCCTCGACGGCGCCGCCGGCGGCCGGCGCGCCCCCGCGCCCGTCGGCGCCTCCCCCGCGCCCGTCGGCGCCTCCGCCGCCCGCACAGGCGCGCCCGGGTGGTCCGCCGTCGAGCCCGCCGCCGCGCGCAGCATCGCCGCCGCCCGGCCCGACGCGGGTCGCGCCGTCGTCGCCCGGCCCGGCGCGGCCGGCGCCGCCCTCCTCCAGCCCGCCGCCGCGCGCAGCTCCGCCCCCGCGCCCCGCGCAATCGGCAGGCGGCGGTGGTGGCGGTGGCGGCGGCGGTGGCGGAGGTTCGAAGAAGAAGTAGTCGCGCTGCCGCTACGGGAAGACGCCGACCCCGCCCAGCCCCTCGGCCTCGGGCCAGCCGAGCGCCAGGTTCATCGCCTGGATGGCCTGACCGGAGGCGCCCTTGACCAGGTTGTCGATGGCGGCGATCGCCACCACCACGCCGGCGCGCGCGTCGAGCTTGACCGCGACGTGGGCGCGGTTGGAGCCGCGCACGTGGGCGGTGTCGGGCAGGAGGCCGTCGTCGAGCACCGTCACGAACGGCTCGCCGCGGTACGCCTCGATGAGCGCCGCGCGATAGTCGGCCTCGCTGCGCGCCGGATCGCTCGGCTCGCCGTAGACGCAGGCGAGGATGCCGCGCGTCATCGGAACCATGTGCGGCGTGAAGGTGATGCGCACCGCGACGCCGCCGGCCGCGCGCGAGAGCTCTTGCTCCATCTCGGGGGTGTGGCGGTGGGCGCCCGCCACCTTGTAGGCGCGGACCCCCTCGCCCACCTCGGAGAAGTGGGTGGCCTGGGTGGGCGAGCGGCCGGCGCCGGACACACCGCTCTTGGCGTCGACCACCAGGCGCGGGCGCACCAGGCCGCGCGCGAGGAGCGGCGCCGCCGCGAGGATCACCGCGGTGGGGTAGCAGCCGGGGCTGGCGATCAGGCGCGCGCCGCGCAGCTCCTCGCGGTGGAGCTCCGGCAGGCCGTACACCGCGCCGGCCAGGAGCTCCGGGTGCGGGTGCGTCCCGTACCACTCGGCGAACAGCGCGGCGTCGCGCAGGCGGAAGTCGGCCGACAGATCGACCACCAGGCGCCCGCGCGCGATCAGCGCCGCCACCGCCCCGGCGCTGGCGCCGTGCGGCAGACAGGAGAAGATCACCTCGGCGCGCGGCGCGATCTGGTCCGGGTCGAGCGGCTCGACCTCGCGATCGAGCCGTCCGGCCAGGTGGGGAAACACCCGGTCGATGCGGGCGCCGGCCGCGCGCTCGGCGGCCAGCGCGGTGATCTCGACCCGCGGGTGGTCGACCAGGAGCCGCAGGAGCTCGGCGCCCGTGTAACCGGAGGCGCCGAGGACCGCGACAGGGACGCGCATCATTGTCGTCGTATCGTGGTGGGTGCTGCCCGGGGAGGCGGCGCTCGCTGCGCGAGCGCTTGCCCCGGTCCCACTCCTAGCGCTTGCTGAACTGGAAGCGGGCGCGGGCGCCGCGCTGTCCGTACTTCTTGCGCTCCTTCTTGCGCGGGTCGCGCGTCACGTAACCCGCCTGCTTCAGCTTCGAGCGCAGCGCCGGATCGATCTTGATGAGCGCGCGGGTGATGCCGTGGCGGATCGCGCCGGCCTGGGCGTTCGAGCCGCCGCCGCGCACGGTGGCCAGGACGTCGAACTTGCCGAGCAGCTCGGTCTCCTCGAACGGCTGCCGGATCACCATGCGACCGGTGGCGCGCTCGAAGTAGTTCTCGTCGTCGCGCTCGTTGATGAGGAAGTTCCCCGAGCCCGGCTTGAGCCAGACGCGGGCGACTGCCGTCTTGCGGCGGCCGGTGGCGTAGGTCTTCTCTTCGGCTGCTGCTGCCATGTCCCTTGTCCTCGCTACAGCGCCAGCTGGCGCGGCTTCTGCGCCGCGTGCTCGTGCTCGGCGCCCCGGTAGATCTTCAGCTTCTTGATGAGCCGCCGGCCGAGCGGGCCCTTGGGCAGCATCCCCCAGACGGCGCGCCGGACCGCGCGGTCCGGGTGCTTGGCGAGGAGCTCCTGGGCCGGGATCTCGATGAGGCCGCCGGGAAACTGCGTGTGGTGACGGTAAAGCTTGTTCTCGAGCTTGCGCCCGGTGAGCTCGACCTTCCCCGCGTTGATGACGATGACGAAGTCGCCGCAGTCGACGTTGGGCGTGTAGGTGGGCTTGTGCTTGCCGCGCAGGACCGACGCGATGCGGGTCGCGGCGCGACCGAGGACCTGACCTTTCAGATCCACGACGTACCACTCGCGCTGGGCGATAGCGGCCTCCTTGCTCAGCAAGGTCGATTTCTGAAGCTTGGCCATACGATCGGGTTCTCCGGGAGAGGTGGATCGTCTACAGGAGCTGGTGGTCGAAGTCAAGGAGCAGGAATTCCTCGTGTTCAAGGAGCTGCCGGCGGGCACGGGCCTGGCATATAGTGCCGCGAGCATGGTTCGCGGCGGATTCATCGCGTTGATATTGCTCGCGACCTCCGCGTGTGGCGGGGGCGGCGGTGGGGGAAAGCCGGACAGTGCTGTCACACCGGCTGGCGCATGGGTGGAGCTTGGCACAGGCACGGACGCGTTCGAGGCGATCGAACCGGAGAGCGAGCTCGTATTGGTGAACGGCCCACAGGGGGGCCACCACTTCATCCTGAGCGCCCGGATGCACGGGCTCCAGCCGGGCGACCCGACCATGGCGGGCACCGCGATCAACCCGAGGACCCGCTTCAGCGTCTGGAACGAGGACGGCGAGCAGCTCGACGTCGACCCGCCGGCCTACCGGCTCGGTTACGAGGAGGTGGACGACGGGGTCTTCGCGCTGCCCGGCGGCCACATCATCCAGGTTCGCGAGGAGGAGGTCGCCGCCCTCTACGGCGTGCGGGTCAAGCTGAAGGTCGAGATCGAGGACGCCGCCGGCGCCCTGGTGAGCGACGAGCGCTGGGTGGTCCCGATCGCAGACACCGGCGGCCCCGGCGACCCCGACGCCGGCCCGCCCGAGGCCTGGGTCGAGATCGGCACCGGCGATGGCGTGCCGTTCGAGGCGATCGCGCCGGAGAGCGACCTGGTGGTCAACATGGGACTGCAGGGCGGTCACCACTTCTTCCTGCACGCGCGGATCAAGGGGCTGAATCCGGTCGAGCCGACCACCCGGTTCCAGGTCTACGACGAGGCCGGCACCCGGGTGGACATCTCGACCGCCTTCCAGCTGACCTACGACGCCGAGGGCGGCGAGGTGTACGTCCTGCCCTACGGCCAGGTCACCCAGCTGCGCGAGACCGAGGTCCCGGACATCATCGGGTCGCGGGTGCGGGTGACGGTCGGGGTCACCGACAACGGCGGCCTGCAGGTGACCGACGAGCGCTGGGTGCACGCCGTCGCGCCCTGATCAGCGCGGGCGGTGCTCGGTGCCGGCGCCGGCCGTGATGAAGAGCGCGGTCGCCGATCCGTCGACGTCGGCGGTGTGCCAGACGCCGGGCAGGTTGATCGCGGCCTGGTATGGCTCGAGCACGAAGGAGAGCGCGACCCCGCCGCGCAGCTCCTGGTGCAGGACCATGCGGCCCGCCAGGCAGACGACCAGCTCGTGGCCGCGCGGGTGGACCTCCCACATGGTCCAGGGCTCGGCGAAGCTGTGGATGGTGACCAGGCGCCCCTCGACTCCATCCGGCACCACCCGGGCGGCGTAGCGCTGGTACCAGTCGAGCTCGCCGGTGAACGGCTCCTGGGGGATCGCCACCGCGCCCAGGCCGAGATGGACCGGAATGCGGGACAGGTCGAAGGCGCCGGTCGTCATCGCGGCACTATAGCGCCCGGCGTCAGACGAGCGGCCGATACTCGGCTATGGTCGTGTCGTGAACCGGGTCGGCTTCATCCTCAAACCGAGTGCCGAGGCGGCGGCGTTGATCGGGGACCTCGTGCCCTGGCTGCGCGGCCGCTCGGTCGAGGTCGTCACGCTGGCGACCGACGCGCCGCGGCTCGATGGCGCGCGAGTGGTCGGCGAGGAGGAGCTGCCGGGCGCCATCGACATCGCGGTCGTGCTGGGCGGCGACGGGACCATGCTGCGCGCCGCCTCGCTGGTGGCCGACCACGGGATCCCGGTGCTCGGGGTCAACCTCGGCCGCCTGGGCTTTCTGACGCCGTTCGATCCGGCCGACGCGCGCGGCGCCATCGTGGCTGCGCTGGCCGGGCGACTCCAGCGGAGCGAGCGGTCTCGCCTGATGGTGAGCTACGTGCCGGCGAGCGGGCCGCCGGAGCAGCGGCCGGCGCTCAACGACGCGGTCATCCATCAGGGAGGCGCGGCGCGACTGGTCGAGCTCGAGGCGCGGCTCGACGGCAAGATCATCGCCATGTACCGCGCCGACGGTCTCATCGTCTGCACGTCGGCGGGATCGACGGCGTACAACCTGGCCGCCGGCGGGCCCATCCTCACGCCCGGCCAGGGCGCGATGGCGCTCACGCCGATCTGCGCCCACGCGCTGACCAACCGCCCGCTGGTGGTGCCGCAGTCCGGCGGGCTGTCGGTCACGCTCGGCGGCGACACGCGCACGGCGGTCTTGACGGTCGACGGACAGTGGGCGCGTACGTTCTCGGCGGGAGACCGGGTCGACATCACGGCGACCGCGCGGCCTCTGCGCGTCTTCCTGTCGGACAAGGGCTACTTCGACATCCTGCGGCAGAAGCTGCACTGGGGCGTCGTCTCGGAGCGCTGACGGACATGCTCAGGCATCTCAGGGTCACCAACTTCGCCATCCTGTCGGACGTGTCGATCGATCTCGGCCCCGGACTCAACGTCCTGACCGGCGAGACCGGGGCCGGCAAGTCGCTCATCGTGGATGCCGTCAACCTCCTGCGCGGAGGGCGGGCGAGCGCCGACATCCCGCGCGCCGGGACCGACGAGGCAGTGGTCGAGGCCAGCTTCGAGGTGCCGGCCGACCTGCGCGAGCGGGTGCGGGCGCGGCTCGGCGAGGCCGGCCTGCCGGGTTCCGGCGACGATGGCGACGAGGAGATGGTGGTGGTGCGCCGCCTCATCCACCGGGGCGGTCGCAGCCGGGTCTACGTCAACGGCGCGCTGACCACGGCCGGGCGGCTGGCAGAGATCGGCGAGCTCCTGGTCGACCTGTCGGGCCAGCATCAGCACCAGGGGTTGGTCGACGCGCAGCGCCATCGCGAGATCCTCGACGAGGTGGCCGCGCGGCCCGAGGCGGTGGCGGCGATGGCGGCGGCCTGGCGCCAGCTCGAGGCGATCCGCGGCGAGCTGGCCGCCGCCAGCGAGGGCAGTGCCGAGCGGGCCGACTTCCTGCGCTACCAGCTCGACGAGATCGGCGCGGCCGATCTGCGCGCCGGCGAGGACGAGGAGCTGACGCGCGAGCGCACCCGGCTCTCCTCGCTCGAGCGGCTGGAGAGCGGCGCGCGCGCGGCGCGCGAGCTCCTGTACGACGGCGACGACTCGGCGGTGGAGCGGCTCGACGCCGCCGGGCGGGAGCTCGACCGGCTCGCCCTGCTGGACGACCGCCTGGTGGAGGCAGCGCGCGCCGTCGGCGAGGCGCGCGTCCTGTCCGAGGACGCGGCGGCGCGAGTGCGTGCCTACGCCGATCGGCTCGAGGGCGAGCCCGGCCGGCTCGAGGAGATCGACGACCGGCTCGCCGTGCTCGCGCGGCTCAAGCGCAAGCACGGCGGCACGGCCGGCGCCCCGGGCATCGCCGGGGTCCCCGGCACCATCGAGGAGGTGCTGGCGCGCGCGGCTGCGCTTCGCCGCGAGCTCGAGGCCATCGAGGGCGCCGAGGACCGGCGGGCCGAGCTCGAGGCGGCGCGCGAGCGAGCCGAGCGGGCGGCAGCGGCGCGGGCGGCCGAGCTCACCCGGGTGCGCCGCGAGGCGGCTGCGCGGCTCGCGCGCGAGGTCGGTGCCGCGCTGGCCGAGCTCGGCATGGGGGCGGCCAGCCTGGAGGTCGCGCTCGAGCCACGCGAGCTGGGGGCGTCCGGCGCCGATCGGGTCGAGCTCATGCTGTGCGCCAACCGCGGCGAGGAGCCCAAGCCGCTCAGCAAGGTGGCCTCCGGCGGCGAGCTCTCGCGCATCATGCTCGCCCTCAAGCTGATCCTCCGGCGGGCCGATCCGGTCGCCACCTACGTGTTCGACGAGGTCGATGCCGGCATCGGCGGCGCCACCGCCGAGGTGGTCGGCCAGAAGATCCGCGCGGTCGCCGCACACCGCCAGGTCCTGTGCGTCACCCACCTGCCCCCGATCGCAGCGCTGGCCGACCGCCACTTCCGCGTCAGCAAGGCCGAGGCCGAGGGCCGCACCGAGACGGCCGTCTCCCTCCTCTCCGCCGCCGCCCGCCGCGACGAGCTCGCGCGCATGCTCGGCGGCCTCACCATCACCCCCGCCGCCCGCGCCCACGCCGAGTCCATGCTCGCCGCCGCCGAGGCCGCCCCCGCGGCGGCCGCCCCGGCCGCCCCTGCCGCCGCCGCCGCCGCCCCGGCCGCCCCTGCCGCCCCCGCCGCCGGAGTAGCCCCCGAGGCCGCCCGGGCGTCCCGCTCTCGCACTCGCGAGCGCCCCCAGCCTCGCTGACCGTCTCGGAACGCCCGACTCCGACTCGGATCCCGAGCCCGAGCCCGAGCCCGACTCCGATCCCGAGACCTGATGCCGAGCCGA
>Ga0111538_10008964_pt1 | contig 13393 bp, 18 predicted proteins | sample SoiMethybrSBSTD1_FD_79669 | JGI IMG/M metagenome (GOLD analysis project Ga0111538, IMG submission 79669) | Bulk soil microbial communities from a Populus tree surrounding site in Tennessee, USA - Soil MetaG P. TD hybrid SBSTD1 (version 2)... | ecosystem: Environmental > Terrestrial > Soil >...
GGAAAAGACCTCTCTCGAGGAAGTCGCCGAACCCTTGTCATCGGAGGACGCGGACACGCCGTCCCACCGTGAGGAGAGCGACGAGCCTGCGCCGACGCGCCGGCCCCGTCGGCAACGGCGCATGTTCGCTCCGCCGCCGCCGTACGCGGGGGTCGCGCCCGGCCCCGACCGCTACATCGACCGGGAGATCGACGCGCTCGAGCAGGCGACCGCCGACGGCCCCAAGTCGCGCGCCGAGCTCGTGCGCGCCGTCAACGCCCGCACCTGGGGCCCCGGCCGGTTCCGCCGCGCCCTGCGCCTCGCCCAGAGCGAGCGCCGCATCACCCGTGTCGGTCGCAACACCTACGCGCGCGCTTAAACGCGAACGGCGCCGGAGCAAGGCCGGCGCCGTCCTTCGAGCGATCCGCCTTACGAGGTTGTGGCGGCCTTCGCCTCGTCGCGCAGCTTCTTCGCGACGCTTTCGACCTCGTGGAGCGCCTCGCGCTCTTCCTTGAGGTTCTCCTCGAGGAGGCCGACGGCCTCGCTCTCGCCGAGCGAGCGGGCCATCTCGATCAGCCCGTTGTAGGCCGCGATCTCGTAGTGCTCGGTGCGCGCGGCCGCGCCCGTGTCGACGATGTCGATGAGCGTCTCGCTCACCTGGCTCGTCAGCTCGTCGTGCTCCTTCTTGAGACCCTCGAAGCCGATGCACTTCTCCGCCTCGGGCTGCTCGCCCATCGAGTCGAAGATCTGCTCGAGGTTCGTGATGTGGCCGCGGGTCTGCTCCAGGTGCCGCTCGAGCCCCTTGCGGAAGTCCGCGTCCTGGACCTCCTGGATGAGCTTCGGCAAGACCTCTTCGGTCAGCTTCTGCTCGACGTAGAGGATGTCGCCGAGCTCGTGCAGGAAGAGATCCCGCGGTGTCGTGATGTCTGCCATGTGACCCCCTTGGTCGGGTTTGCTCATGTCAGGTACCCGCACCAGGCGCGAGGAAACTGGGACAATCGTGCGGTGCTCGACCCCCTGGCACGCTGGCGGGACTACGGTGAGAAGCCCGATTTCGCGGGACTGCTGACGTACGGCGGCCAGCCGTACACGGAGGATCCCGCAGAGCTCGAGGGCGCCGACGTGGCCATCGTGGGCGCACCGACCGACGACCTCGTCTCCGACCGGCCGGGCACGCGCTTCGGGCCGCGTGCGATCCGCGCCGCGAGCTGCCCACCGGGCCCGCATCTGGAGACCGGAGTCGATGCGCTCGAGGCCTTGCGCGTCGTCGACTTCGGCGATGCGCCCGTGCTCCCGGCCGATGCGGTCGCCTCGCACAAGGCGATCGAGGAGACGGTGGCCCAGGTCGTGACGGCTGGAGCTCTCCCGGTGATCCTGGGCGGCGACCATTCGATCACGGAGCCCGACGTGCGGGCATGCGCCTCGGCCGGCCCGATCGGCCTGGTCCATTTCGACACGCACACGGACACCGGCACCGAGGTCTTCGGCGTCGAGCTCTCGCACGGGACGCCGATGTACAGGCTCGTCGAGGAGGGCCTTGTCGATCCGGCCCGCTATGTCCAGATCGGGCTCCGCGGCTATTGGCCGGGCGACAAGGAGTTCTCGTGGCAGCGCGAGCGCGGCATCCGGAGCTTCTTCATGCACGACGTCCGCGACCGCGGGATCAAGGCGGTCGTCGAGGACGCGCTCGGCGGGCTCGGGACGGGTCCCGTCTTCCTCACCGTCGACATCGACGTGCTCGACCCCGCCTTCGCGCCCGGGACCGGCACGCCCGAGCCCGGCGGGATGACGACGGGTGACCTCCTCTGGGCCTGCCGCGAGATCGCCGGTCGTGTCGAGCTCGTCGGAGCCGACGTCGTCGAGGTGATCCCGACGGCGGTCGGGTCGGCCGACCTGACGGCGCTCGCGGCAGATCGCATCGTGCGCGAGATCCTCACCGGACTGGCCGCGGCGAAGGACGCTAGCCTGTCGCCCGAGTGAGCGGTCGGGTAGGAACCATCCACGAGGCGGCGCGCGGCTTCGAGCACGCTCCCAAGCCGTACGAGATCGGCAGGCCGGCGTATCCGGCCGAGGCGATCGAGCGGTTCGTGACCGAGCTCGGGATCGAGGACGGCACGCGCGTGCTCGACCTTGCGGCGGGCACGGGGAAGCTGACCCGCATGCTCGTGCCGACCGGCGCCTTCGTCGTCGCCGTCGAGCCCGTGGAGGGGATGCGCGCGGCGCTCACGAGGTCGCTGCCGGACGTGCAGGCCCTCGCCGGCACAGCCGAGGCGATCCCCCTCCCGGACGGCTCGGTCGACGTCGTTGTCGTCGGCCAGGCGTTCCACTGGTTCGACGGAGACGCGGCGCTCGCCGAGATCCACCGCGTCCTTCGGCCGGACGGCCGGCTCGGCCTCATCTGGAATGTGAAGGACGAGTCCGTCGACTGGATCGAGAAGCTCGGCGAGATCATGGAGTCCTACCGCGGCGGCGCGCCGCGCGTGGCGAGCGGCGCCTGGAAGGAGGCGTTCGACCGGACGACACTCTTCACGCCGCTCGAGCGCGCCCGCTTCTCGTTCGTCCACGAGGCGGATTTCGCCGCGGTCGTCGCGCGAGTGACGTCGGTGAGCTTCATCGCCGCGCTCCCTCCGGCCGAGTTCGCGCGGGTGGTCGACCAGGTGCGGACGCTCCTGGCCACGCATCCCGAGACGAAGGGGCGCTCGACCTTCGAGCTGCCCTACCGCACGGGTGTCTACTGGTGCGAGCGCCGGTAGCTAGGCGTCGCGGCGTAGAACGACCTTCAGCCCCCACGCCCCGCCGCTCTCGAAGAGCTCGTCCTGGTCGATCTCGTCGGCCCAGCCGATGAAGTGGCGCTCTTCGTTGTCCGGCGTCGAGCCGAACACGGCGGGCCGGTCTATCTCCTCGGGTTCGAGCCCGGTTGGCTCACCACGCTCGAGCGCCTCGTAGCGCTCCTCCGCAGCCGGTCCCTCTGCGTAGCCCTTGCCCACAACTCGATGTTACGTCCGCGGGCCCGACTTCGACCATTCGTCGAGCTCGTACCAGTACGTGTCCTCGAGGGCGGCCGCGACGCGCGGGTCGGTGTGGGCGCCGTTGTACACGTTGTGGTCGAGGTCGGCGCAGAGCGTGAGCGCCTCACGCGGGACGTCGGCGAGGTTGACGAGGATCTCCGCGGGCAGGCGCGCCTCGGCGATGGTGTAGTGCTTGAAGTGGAGATCGGGCGAGATCTCCAAATGCGTCGGCCAGTCCGAGCAGGTGCGGGTGCTCACGGAACCTCGATTCGCGTCGACTCGTCGAGAACCTGCTCGACGAGGACGGCGAGCGCGCGCGCGAATTCCGGCGCGTCGTTCAGGGATTCGATGCGGTCGAGCTCGAGGCCCAGCTCGGCCGCTTTCTCGCGTGCCTCGACGTCGATGTCCCAGAGGATCTCCAGGTGGTCGGAGACAAAACCCACCGGAGCGACGAGAACCTTGCGGACGCCCTCGGCATGCAGGCGCTCGAGCTCTTCCAGGATGTCGGGGCCGAGCCAGGGCTCCCCGGTCGGGCTCGCGCTCTGGAAGGCGAACGACCAGTTCGCCACGCCCGCCCGCTCGGCCACGAGACGCGAGGTCTCCAGCAGCTGGTCCTTGTAGGGATCGCCCTCGGCGAGGATGCGCTCGGGCAGGCTGTGCGCGGTGAAGACGACGTGAGCGTCGGTGCCTCGGATCCGCCCCGCGATCAGGTCGAGGAACGGCGGATGGTCGTGCCAGCTTTCGATCATCACGGTCTCCGCGCGCTCGCCCACCGCCTCGACCAGGCGGTCGCGATAGCCGCCGATCGAGATGCTCGAATAGTGCGGGGCGAGGACGAGGCCCACGATCCTCTCCGCGCCGGCCTCGATGGCGTCGTCGGCCGCCTCGGCGATGCGCGGCGTCCAGTGCTTCATGCCGACGTAGACCGGGGCGTGGAGCTCGTGCTCGAGCGCGGCGCGCTGGCGCTCGGTGATCTCGTTCAGGGGTGAGGAGCCGCCGATGCGGCGGTAGCGCTCGGCGAGCTCGTCGACGGCTTCGTGACGGACGGGCCGCCCGCCGCGGATGTCGGAGAAGTAGGCGGGGATGTCTTCGGGCCGGGTCGGGCTGCCGTAGGCCATCAGGACGACGGCCGTTTTCACTCTCGACCCTTTCCGTGACCCATGCGTCGGTTCTTTGGGAGTACGCTCGGAAGCGGGTGGTGGCGTGGGGTGGCCCCGGGGACGCCCGTCCTCATGCCCACATCTCGACGGAGGTCCGGGCGTGGACGAGCTCGACCAGGCGTGCCAGGTCCGCCGGATCCGTGTCCGGCAGGACTCCGTGCCCCAGGTTGAAGACGTGCCCTCTCCGACCGGCGACCGCGTCGAGGATCCGGTTTGCTGCCGCCGCGACCCGCTCGAACGGGCCGAGCAGCAGAGCAGGATCCAGGTTCCCCTGCACGCCGCGATCCGCGCCGACGATCTCCCAACCGCGCTCGATCGGAATCCGCCAGTCGAGGCCGATGACGTCGCCGCCTGCCGCAGCCATCGCAGGGAGGAGGTGGGTCGTCCCGGTGCCGAAGTGGATCGTCGGTACGTCGACGGCCGCCAGCACGCGCGCCGAGTACGGAGCGACGAACTCCTCGTAGTCGGCGGCCGAGAGCGCGCCCACCCACGAGTCGAAGAGCTGGATGACGTCCGCGCCAGCCTCGACTTTCGCGTGCAGGTACGCCGCGAACGTCTCGGCGAGCTTCTCCATGAGCGCGTGCCAGACCTCGGGCTGCCCGTACATGCACCGCTTCGTCTGCACGAAATCCCGCGTGGGCCTTCCCTCGATGAGGTAGCCAGCGACGGTGAAGGGGCCGCCGGCGAAGCCGACCAGACCCTTGTCGGGCGGAAGCTCGGCGCGCACGAGCCGCACGGCTTCGAGGATGAAGGGGACGGCCTCCTCGGGATCGGGGACGCGCAGACGCTCCACGTCGGCGATCGCCCGCACGGGCTCGGCGATCACCGGGCCGACGTTCTCGACGAGCTCGACGTCGACACCCATGCCGATGACCGGGAGCATGATGTCGGCGAACATCACGGCCGCATCGACGTTGTGAGCGCGCACGGGCTGGAGCGTCACCTCGGCGCAGAGCTCGGGCTGGCGGCACACCGAGAAGAGATCATGGCGCTTCCGCAGCTCGCGGTACTCGGGCAGCGAGCGGCCCGCCTGGCGCATGAACCAGACGGGCGTTCGTTCGACTGCTTCGCGCCGGCAGGCGCGTGTGAGGAGCGGCTCGGCCACACCCTTAGCCTAGCCGCGTGCGGGTGCCTACCCGCCGATGATCAACGCGAGCTGGGCGCCCTGGAGATCGCTCTTCGTAATCCCGTCCAGGGGAGTAATGGCCTTCACGCCCATGTCTTTGGCCAGCCGCTGTGCAGCCGGCTTGAGGCCGGGCCGGAACATGACGATCGACCGTGCGAAACCGGTGCTCGGCGCGTTCCCGGTCGCCGTGACGATGTAGTGCATCGAATGCGCTTTGTCGGCGTTGACCGCGGCGGCACCCGGAATGCCGTTCCCGTTCAGGACGACAACGGAGGTGCGCCCGCGGGGCGCGAGCTTTGGCTCCTTCTTCTTCTGCTGCTGTGACTTCGTCTCGGCCGGCTTCTGATCCGACGCCTGCGTCTGGGCCGCCTGGGGCGCGTCGCGCTTGATCGCCGCGACCGTCGCCGTTTCGGTCTTGTGCGAGAAGGCCTTCGCGCCGAGCACGAAGCCGATGAGGAGGAGGATGAAGAGCTCGACAGCGGCGACTCCCGTCGCGATCAGCGCGGCCGCGCGCCAAGGCTGGATGGGCTCGTACTCGACCGGATGGTCCATGGGGCCGACTAGTTCGCCCCGGCTCCGCCCTCTCCTTCCGCTTCGCGCACGAAATTCCACGTCGCCCCGAGCCCCTCGTCGAGGGAGGCCGCCGGCCGCCAGCCCAGCGCAGTCTCCGCACGGGACGGATCGAGGACGCTGCGGGAGAGCTCCCCGAGCCTGGGCGGGTCGAAGACGACCTCCGCGTCGACCCCGCTCGCGCGCTTGCAGCCCTCGGCCAGCTCGAGGACCGACGTCTCGATCCCCGTCCCCACGTTGTAGACACCCGCGGGCCCCGAGGCGGCGGCGAGCGTTGCCGCCGCGACGTCGGCCACGAAGACGTAGTCCCTGGTCTGGCGTCCGTCGCCGAAGATGTGCAGCTCCTGGCCGCCGGCGATGCGACCGAAGAAGATCGCCACCACGCCGGCCTCACCGTGGGGATCCTGCCTCGGCCCGTACACGTTCCCGTACCGGAGCGCCACGTGGCCGGTCTCGTACAGGCGGCTCCAGGTGGCGAGATACTCCTCGCCGGCGAGCTTGGACGCGCCGTACGGGGCGAGTGGAAGCCTCGGCGAGTCCTCGCCGGCGGGCCTGTCGCATTCCCCGTAGATCGCTCCGCCCGTGGAGGAGAAGACCACCCTCGCGTCCTGCGCGCGCGCCGCTTCGAGGACGTTCGCGGTTCCGATCACGTTCACCTCGGCGTCGAAGGCCGGCTCGGCGATCGACACGCGCACGTCCGCCTGTGCGGCGAGGTGGAAGCAGATTTCGGGCCGCGCCTCCTCGAACGAGCGCAAGAGCGCAGCCGCGTCACGAATGTCCGCCTCCACGAGTCTGGCGTCCGGGTTGACGTTCTCGCGCCGCCCGTTCGCGAGGTTGTCGAGTGCCCACACGTCGTCCCCGCGCGCGACGAGCGCGTCCACGACGTGCGAGCCGATGAAGCCGGCTCCGCCTGTTACGAGCGCCCGCACAGCGCAATATCCTAGGCTCGCTTCCATGTTCATCACCTTCGAAGGCGTCGACGGCTCGGGCAAGAGCACGCAGGCGCGGCTCCTGACCGAACGCCTTCGCGCCGAGGGACGCGAGGTCGTGGACACGCGCGAGCCCGGCGGCACAGAGGCGGGGGAGCGCATCAGAGAGCTCCTCCTGCACAGCGACCGACTGGCTCCCTGGGCCGAGGCAACGCTCTTCAGCGCGGCGCGCGCCCAGCTCGTCGACGAGGTCATCCGTCCGGCGCTCGCGAGCGGCTCCGACGTCGTCTGCGACCGCTACATCGACTCGTCGCTCGCCTATCAGGGGATCGCGCGCGGCCTCGGGGTGGAACGGGTGCTCGAGGTCAACCTCGCCGTCACCGGAAGCCTCCTGCCGGACCGCACCTTCCTCCTCGTCGTCCCCGGAGAGGTCGCTGCGAGGCGGCGCGGCACTTCGCCCGACCGTATCGAGAGCGAGGGGGACGAGTTCGCCGCGGAGGTCGACCGGGCGTATCGCGAGATCGCGGAGATCTTTTCCCAGCGCGTCGTCGTCGTCGACGGAACGGCGAAGCCCGGGGCTCTGGCCGACGAAATCCATGGACACCTTCGAGACCTTCCCTGAGCAGGAGGAGGCCAAGGGCCTCTTGAGAGCCGCGCTCGCCGAAGGGCTGCCCGCGCACGCCTACCTCTTCCACGGGCCGCGCGGAGTCGGCAAGCGCCGCGCAGCGCTCGCGTTCGCCGGCGCGCTGCTCGGCGATCCCAGCCGCGTCTCCCGACGGGCGCACCCCGACCTCTACGTCCTCGAGCCGCTCGGCGACCAGATCCGCATCGATCCCGTGCGCGAGCTGCGCCGTGACCTGCACATGCGCCCGTTCGAGGCCTCGCGACGCGTCTATCTCGTCTTCGGGGCGCACACGATGAACGAGGACGCCGCCGACGCGCTGCTGAAGGATCTCGAGGAGCCGCCCGAGTACGCCGTGATCGTCCTCATCGCCGACGACCTCGGCCCGCTCGCTTCGACGATCCGCTCGCGCTGCCAGCACGTCCCCTTCCGCCGCCTCTCGCAGCGTGCGGTGAAGGCTTACCTGTCCACGCGTGGCGTGAGCGGCGAGAAGCTCGACGCGCTCGCACGGCTCGCCGGGGGGAGACTCGACCGCGCCGATCGGCTCCTGAACGAGGAGGCCGGTCAGCGGCGCGCCGTCCTGATCGAGCTCGCGCGTTCGGTCTATCTCGATCCTGGGTTCGACCCCGCGGGCGCCTCGGGCAAGGTCGGGGAGCTCGCTCAGGCGCGCGCCGCCGAGGCGCGGGCGGAAGCGGAGGCCGCGGCGACGGGCGAGGAGTCCCAGCGCGAGCTCGAGCAGCGGGTCCGCCGGGCCGCCCGGGGTGCGGAGCGCGAGGAGATCCTCGACGCCCTCGACGTTCTCTCCAGCTGGTACCGCGATCTCGTCGTCTCGGCGGCGGGAGCCGAGTCGGCGATCGTTAACTCCGACCGCCTTGCCGAGCTCGCGGAGGACGGCGTGTCGGAGCGCTCCCTCGCGGCCGAGCGGGCAGCCGAGGCCGTGCGGGACACGTGGCGCTCCTTCGAGTTCCAGGTGCAGACGGGCCTCGCGCTCGAGGGCCTCTTCGTGCGGCTCCGGCGGGAGCTCGCCACTCCGGCCGGGGCGCGCTAGCGTTTCCCGCATGGCAACAGCCGTAGGCGTCGTCTTCTCTCCCGGGGGGAAGGTCTACTCCTTCGATCCGGACGGGCTCGAGCTGACGTGGAACACGAAGGTCATCTGCCACACCTCGCGTGGGCAGGAGCTCGGGCGCGTCGTGCAGCCGAACTACGAGCTGGACTCGCCGCCGCCCCAGCCGCTGAAGCGAGTCGTGCGGCGGGCGACGAGCGCCGACGAAGAGGTCGCTGTCGAGAACCGGGTCGAGGCGAAGCACGCGATGAAGGTCTTGCGCGAGCTCCTGCGCGCGAGCGACCTCGAGCTGAAGCCCGTCTCGGCCGAGCTCGTCTTCGATCGCTCGCGCGTCGTCTTCTCGTACCAGTGCGAGAGCCGGCCCGACCTCACCGAGCTGCAGGAGAGCCTTCGCCGCCGCCTCGACCGCCGCGTCGAGCTGCGCTCCGTCGGGCCGCGGGAGTGCGCGCGCCTCTGCGGCGACCACGGCCTCTGCGGCGACCAGCACTGCTGCCGCAAGTTCCCCTCCCACGAGCAGCCGATCACCCTCCGCATGGCGAAGGACCAGGCGCTGCCGATGAGCTCGGGGCGCATCACGGGCCTCTGTGGGCGGCTGCGCTGTTGCCTCGCCTTCGAGCACCCGACCTACAAGAGCTTCCGCGACCGCGCGCCGCGCGTCGGCCGCCGGGTCGAGACGCCGCACGGCGGCGGCGTGGTCACGGCCTACCAGGTGCTCGAGGACACGTGCACGGTCGAGCCGGAGAGCGGCGACAGCTTCGACATCCTGATCGACGACTGCCGCGAGGTCGCCTGACCCGTTTGGGGGACGACCCAGCCTAGCGCCTCTTCCAGACTTGGAAGATGTCCGCGGCGCCGCAGCTCGCCGAAGATCTCTTCAACGAGCACCATCGCCGGATCTACCTGTACTGCCTGCGCCAGCTCGGGTCGCCCGAGGAGGCCGAGGACGCCGTCCAGGCGACCTATCTGAACGCTTGCCGGAGCCTCATGGACGGCTTCGAGCCGGAAGCCGCGCAGGCCTGGCTCTTCAAGGTCGCCCACAACGTCTGCCTCACCCGTCAGCGCTCGTCCTACCGCCGCGCGCGGGTGGAGCGGCCGCAGGATCTCCAGGCCGTCCAGGACGTCATCGCCGCTCCGGAAGCACGGGGGGACGAGCTCTTCGGCCTCGACGAAGCGCTCGCCGGGCTGCCGGACCAGCAGCGCGAGGCCATTCTCCTCCGGGAGTGGCAGGGCCTTTCCTATCGTGAAGTGGCGACGAAGCTCGGCCTCACGCAGGCCGCGGTCGAGACGCTCATCTTCCGCGCGCGACGCTCACTGGCGAGCGCGCTCGAGCAGCCGATCAAGCGCCGCCGCAAGCTCGTCCACTCCCTCGATGCGGGCGCTCTCGTCGCGTCGCTCAAGGCCGCGATCGCGGGCAACGTGGCGGCGAGCGTCGCGACCGCGGTGGCCGTCGCCGCATCGGCGACCGCATTGACCGTGGCGGTCGTGCCGAGCCGGAACGACTTTCCGCCGCATGTGGCTCCCCCGGTGAAGGTGGAGAAGACCAACCCGGACGCTCCGCGCGCGAGCATGGCAGACCACTCCTTCTCCGAGGCCCCTGTGCAGGGCTCGGGGCCGACGGAGTGGAAGGGGCCGAAGAAGTGGGCCGGGACGCATCCGCGTGCGAACGGGAAGGACAAGCCGAAGCACGCGAACAACGGCCACCACCAGTCCAAGCCGCCGCACGCGGACAACGGCAACGCGCCGAGGGCGGCGCCCGGCCAGGCGAAGTCGGCGCCGAGCACGAAGAGCGCAGCCGCACCCGCCTACGGCAAGGGCGGCAAGAAGGGCTGAGCCCTCCCCGGCCGCATCGCAATCTTCGTATAGCGTTTCTCGCTTCAAAAAGGAAAGCGCACGAAGGGAGAGAGCGATGCCGGTTCGAGACGAGGTCCTCGAGGCCAACCGAGACTACGCGGAGAGCTTCAGCAAGGGCGACTTGCCGACTCCGCCTGCCCGGCGTTTCGCGGTCGTGACCTGCATGGACGCCCGTCTCGACCCGGCCAAGTTCCTCGGGCTCGACGAGGGAGACGCGCACGTGATCCGCAACGCGGGAGGCGTCGTGTCGGACGACGCGCTCCGCTCGCTCGTCATCTCCCACTGGCTCCTCGGGACGCAGGAGGCGCTCGTCATCGCCCACACCGGCTGCGGGATGCTCACCTTCACGAACGAGGACATACACGCCAAGCTGGCGGACGAGACCGGCGCGGATGCGAGCGGCATCGACTTCCTGCCATTCGAGGACCTGGATTCGAGCGTCCGCGCCAGCGTCGAGCGGGTGCGGAGCTCGGAGCTCCTGCCGGACAGCTTCACCGCGACGGGCTACGTCTACGACTGCTCGAGCGGCGCGCTGAGGGAAGTCGCGTAGCTACGTCACGGCGTCGAACCGGGCGGCGACGGCATCCCAGTTGACGACGTTCCACCACGCCTCGAGGTAGTCGGGCCGGCGGTTCTGGTACTTCAGGTAGTAGGCGTGCTCCCACACGTCGATGCCGAGGAGCGGCACGTCCGAGCTCATGAGGGGGTTGTCCTGGTTGGGCGTGGACACGACCGCGAGGCCTGTGCCGTCGTGGATGAGCCAGGTCCAGCCCGAGCCGAAGCGCTTCACGCCCGCGTCGTTGACCGCCTGCTTGAGCCCGTCGGCCGAGCCGAAGGTTCCCGCGATCGCCTCGGCCAGTGAGCCGACGGGCTCGCCGCCTCCGTCCGGGGACATGATCTCCCAGAACATCGAGTGGTTGGCATGCCCGCCGCCGTTGTTGCGGACCGCGGCCCGCTTGTCCTCGGGGATGATCTCGAGGTCGGCGAAGATGTCCTCGAGGGAGCGGTTCTCCCACTCCGTGCCTACGAGCGCCGCGTTCAGGTTGTTGACGTAGGTCGCGTGGTGCTTCGAGTGGTGGATCTCCATCGTCTGCGCGTCGATCGTCGGCTCGAGCGCGTCGTATGCGTAGGGAAGCTGGGGCAGCTCGAACGCCATGAGATTCCTCCTGTCCGGGTGGTGCCAGTCTTACACTCGCGCGCTTCGCTTCGTGTCACCCGTGATGGCCGAGCGGTCCATAGCTCAGCGCCACGACGAGCTCTCCGGTGACGATCGCGGCCGCAGTGGGCCACACGCTGAGCTCCCAGGCTTCGAGCGCACGCTTGGCGAGGAGCCTCCAAGCCAGGAGGCCGGCAACGGCGGCGGCGCAGCCTGCGTACACGAAGACGGCCCAGCGCTGGTCGCTGTCGGTTCCGGCCGCGATGCCGTGTCCGAGCGCGAGCACCCAGACGGCGAAGTTCAGGGAGTGCGCCTTGCGCCAGAACGCGTAGGAAAGGCGCGTGCGGAAGTGGTTCGTGAGGGCGAGGGCCGTGAGGAGCTCCGCGGAGACGACGCCGGCCGCGACGGCCATCGTCCGGCTCGGAGCTGTCCCTGGCACGAGGAGCTGCGTGAGGGAGTAGGGGACGAAGGAGTCCAGCAGGATGGCGAGCGCGTGGATGCCGATGAACGCGCCGGTCAGGAGGCCGACGTAGCGATGCACGTCCTGGATCGCGAAGGCAGGCCAGCGCTTCGAATGCGTTCGTCCCGCGAGGCCGATGCCGAGGCAGACGGATGCCGTCAGGAGAAGCAGAGCCGTGATCCCGGCCGCGCGGTCGACGTACCAGATGAGGCCGTTCAGGGCAGCATCCTCCGCCAGGTTTCGTTCTCCACCGTGCGGTGCTCGGCCAGGAAGCGACCGGGGAGCCCGCGCTCGTCGAGCCACTCCGGCCCTTCGGCGGAGAGGAGAAACGCGGCCTTGGCGGCAACGTCCGCGGCGAGGCAGGAATCCGCTGCGACAGTCACCTCGAGCCAGCGGGAAGTGGACGGCCGGCCGCTCGCTGGATCGATGAGGTGATGCTGCGGCCGGCCGCCGCGCGACCAGCGGCGCCCGGTGCGTCCACTGGTGGCGAGGCCGCCGGCCAAGAGCTGCAGGGCGTCGCCTCCCGGAAGACCCACCGCCACGGAGCCGCGCGTGGCGATGTCACCGCCGGCCGCGACGAAGCCCTCGCCGGGGAGAAGAGCGAGGGCCTCGTCGACCGCGAGTGACTTGACGACTCCGTTGAGGTCGAGTCTGGTGCCCGGAGGGCGAAAGAGAAGCCGGCTCGTGATTCGAACGGTCCTCCATGAACCCGGCGCGGGCCGGCCGGGCGGGCGGTCGTCCGGTTGGAGGAGGGTGAAGTCGCGGACGTAGCCCGCGGCCTCGATGGCCGCGCCGAGCGTGGGGTCGACGAGCCCACCGGTCTCCGCTGCGGCCGCGATCGCGATCTCCACCGCCTCGGCGAAAGGCGGCGAGACCGGCACGAGCCATGAATCCGCGGCGTTTACCCTGTTCAACTCGCTTCCGGGGCGGAAGCGGCTGAAGACCGAGTCCGCGTGCCGGAAGTGGCGCTCGATGGCGGTGAACGATTCGGCGTCGGCGCCCGCAACGAGGACATCCACGCCCATCGAGCGGAACGTGCGGGTGCTCGGGGCGCTAGGAAGTGTGTGTCTGGACACTGGGTACGACGTTCTGAGACGGGGCGATCGAGCCTGATCCGAAGCCGAAGCCCTCGGTTCCTTCGTCCGAGCTCTCTCCCGACGACGAGCCGCTTGGGCTCGGAACATGTGAAGCGGTGGCGTGGCCGGGATGGGCGGCCCTCGCGAGCACGAAGGCGGCCAGGAACCCGGTCACGGAGACGACGGCGATCGCTCGCTTGGCCGCGGCCGCTCGGGTCCGGGCCTCGACGATGCGGGGAGCCGCGCTCGCCATCAGGCCGCGTCGTCGAAGAACGACAGGGATCCGTTCGGCCCACCGTCGAACTCGTGCCGGAAGCCGAACCCGGGCCGTCCGGGCATGGCGTTGGGCCGTTCGCCGGTCACGATCGCGCGGATGCCCTCTTTCATGTGGGA
>Ga0111538_10008966_pt1 | contig 13390 bp, 11 predicted proteins | sample SoiMethybrSBSTD1_FD_79669 | JGI IMG/M metagenome (GOLD analysis project Ga0111538, IMG submission 79669) | Bulk soil microbial communities from a Populus tree surrounding site in Tennessee, USA - Soil MetaG P. TD hybrid SBSTD1 (version 2)... | ecosystem: Environmental > Terrestrial > Soil >...
CGTGCACCATGGGTATACGCGCTTACCACAGGGTTACGATCATTTGAAATGAAACAATAAAGCTAGCGATGGTCAAAACAATTTATTAGATAATGGACACGAACCTCGAGTTAGCTTCTGCCAGACAATCAAGTGCGGACAAGATTAGTATTCACCTATGGGTAGCTTTTATAATCTGTTTCCTGGGTAATATTCTTGGCGGCACGGTCTCAACATTGATGTCGGTCTATTTGCCTGTTGTGGTAAAAACGTTGTTGGGTGACGTTGGGGATGACCTGAATTATGTGAGCGCTTACATCAATGCATTGTATTTGGTGGGGTGGGCTGTCGGGGGTTTGGTGTGGGGAATGATAAGTGATTCGATAGGGCGGGCAAAAGCACTGACTTTGTGTATCGGATGCTATGGCCTTTTTACTTCTTTAATTCATTTTGCTTCGTCTTGGGAACTAGTGGTAGCCTTGCGCTTGCTTTCCGGTTTTGGTGTCGGTGGCGTACTTGTCATTTCGGCTACATTTTTATCAGAGATTTGGCCTCAACGATCGCGATCTATTATCATTGGCGTTGTTTCTATTGGCTTTCCTATCGGCGTATTTTCCGCAGGGCTTACGAACTATATTGTCTCGGATTGGAGGCAGGCATTTCTGATTGGGTTTATACCGTTTACTATTTCTATTTTTTCCATCTGGCTATTGAAAGAATCCGATCAATGGAGAGAGTCAAAAAAATCTTCTTCGCCTGGAAAGGTAAGATTTACCAAGGATGTTAAATCAAATCTCTTTAGGGGTGTTGTTATTTTCGGAACCATGCTTATTGGATTGTGGGCAATATTTTCATGGCTGCCAACCTGGGTACAAAGCCTCCTGACAGGCCCAGATGGTCACTCCGAACGGGGACTTACAATGATGTTATTAGGAGCAGGTGGCCTCAGTGGTGGGTTCTTTTCCGGTTGGATTTCCAACGCGCTAGGCGTTAGAAGGGCCATGATGCTTTGTTTTCTGGGATGCATTTGTATGTCCGTCTTATTATTTGGGTTCAACCACGTGTTCTCCACAATTATCTACATAGAGACAGCAGCCTTGGCGTTGTTTTTTGGAATAAGCCAGGGATTGTTATCCATCTACATTCCTCAGCTTTTTCCGGTTAACATCCGGGCGACGGCGACGGGTATCTGCTTCAATGTTGGACGATTGGTGACAGCAGTAGCGGTATTTTTTGTTGGCGCGCTTGTCGTTGTTCTTGGTGGGTATGGTAATACCATCTTAACGTTCTCAATTGTTTTTGTAATTGGGTTCGTCACACTTTATTTTACTAAGGATAAAACGTAAATACCATGGCGCATATAAAAGTACCGGATGGTGTTCCCGGAATAAGAAGTTTGGTTATGTTTCGCCCGGATACTGGCAAACATTTGTATGATCTTGCTCATGTCTTGCTCCGCGAACCTTCACCTTTGACGCCTGCGGAAAGGGAACTGATTGCGGCTTACGTATCTTCCCAGAATAGTTGTAAATTCTGCATGAGTAGTCATGCGGCTGCTGCGCGGGAACTTTATGGAGAAGAACGTCACATCGTGGATTGTGTGATTGAAGATGTTGGCAAAGCTCCCGTAAGTGAAAAAATGAAAGCATTGTTGGCTATTGCAGGAAAAGTCCAGCGAAATGGAAAAGAGGTTTTGCCTGACGACATTTCGAATGCAAGAAAACATGGTGCTGAAGATCGCGACATACATGATACGGTTTTAATCGCAGCAGCATTTTCTATGTTCAATCGTTACGTTGATGGCCTTGCAACTTTAACGCCGACAGAACCGGAGGCTTACGCTGAAATGGGAAAAAGAATGACAACCATCGGATATGTTTTACCTCAACTCATTAAATAATGGCGCATATAAGTTTACCAGAAGGATTACCAGGTATTCGGGGCCCCATGGCGTTCAGGCCTGATGCGGCCAAACATTTGAATGACCTGGCTGAAGTCCTTTTAAGGAGTGAAAATTCATTGACACGTGGAGAACGCGAACTTATTGCTACTTATGTTTCATACCTAAATGATTGTTTCTTTTGCCAAAATGCACATGGGGGATTAGCACAGCACTACTTGGAATGCGATATGAGATTAATTGATAACATAATGATTAATGCCAACGCCACTCAAATTTCAACAAAACTAAAAGCGTTGCTTTCAATCGCTGAAAGCGTACAAAAAGGAGGTAAGGAGGTTATACCGATACAAATAGAGACGGCTAAGTTGATGGGAGCAACTGATATGGAAATACACGACACTGTTTTGATTGCTGCGGCGTTTTGTATGTTCAATCGATATGTTGATGGTCTTGGAACCTGGGCTCCCCGCGATCGAGAATTTTATATTAATCGTGCAAAAAGCAGAGCGGAAGAAGGGTATGCAAACTATGATCCGTATCACTAACTTCACCTCACAACTTCCCGAAAGTTTTAAACTTTCGGGAAGGCGATGAGCTTTCGGGAAGTTGAAAGGTAGCTAAAATGAAGAAACTATTTTATATCGGTCTGCTTGGTCTTGCGTTATTCGAAATTCTCAAAGTCTACTTCATTATGCCATTGCCGGGTAGCCAGCGGATGGAAAGTATTGACGTGGCCTATTTTCTCCATACCTACCGTTGGTACCTGAGGGCGCTTTTCGGCATTATGATTATCGTGGGAAGTGCTCAGGCCTTTAAAATGAAATGGTGGTGGATACCGATCATACCTTTACTTGGAGTAGCATACATAGTGTATACTTTCAATTTTGAAATGATAGCCGATCATATGTTTCTGCAGCCTCAGAAACTTTCGTTCAAGTCGCGCAGGGAAAATTTGCTGGGCGATAGCAGCTTAGTTATCGGTGTAGCATTTAATGGAGAAGCTAAGGCGTACCCTGTTCGATACATTTCTTATCACCACCAGGTTCGTGATACTGTGGGAGGAAAGGCCGTGATGATTACCTATTGCAATGTTTGTCGGACAGGTCGTGTGTTCGAACCTGTTGTCAATGGAAGTCCGGAAAACTTCAGGCTTGTTGGAATGGACCATTTCAATGCAATGTTTGAAGACGCGTCTACAAAAAGTTGGTGGCGGCAGGCTACCGGGGAGGCTGTAGCCGGTCCGTTAAAAGGTTCGGCCTTACCTGAAATTGAATCTGTACAAGTCTCGACCAGCAAATTTTTTTGGATGTATCCTTTCGGTGGTGTCATGGATGCCGACGAAACTTCGACGGAATATTATGATTCTTTGGCGCGCTTTGAAAAAGGTAAAAGTAAGGGGAAATTAACCCGAACGGATAGTCTTTCCTGGAAGGATAAGTCATGGGTCATTGGTATTGAACAAGATGGCGTAAGTAAAGCGTACGACTGGATTGAATTGAAAGAGAAAAAAATCATCAACGATAAAATAGGTAACGTTCCAATCGTTTTGGTCATATCGGACGATAGTCAAAGTTTTGCTGCTTTTCTACGACCATCGGAATCAGAAATTTTTACGGTCCAAAACGACACCCTCCATTCTTCAAAAGCTACGTACGATTTCTCGGGTAAACTTGTGATGACAGATTCGGCGTCAGTATCTCCATTAAAAAGAATTATCGCTTACCAGGAATTCTGGCATAGTTGGAAGACTTTCCATCCTTCTACACTTCGTTAGTTCGAGGTTCGAAGTTATGCACGGAATAACGCTTCGTGATAGGCTACTGGCGCAACTTCGAACCTCAATCCTCGAACCTGCTGCGGTAGCTCTTCCTTACCCAAATTTTAACTGCAATCTGTCGCTAGGCAGGAAATTTTCCAACAACGCTCTATGTATGCGACACGCGTTTTAAAAAAAATGCATCTGTTACGCGCCAAGAAAAAAAGAAAACACCATCTTACTTCAGTAGCGCCGGGTTAAAACCCGGCGCTACCGACATATCGCCCCGCCAGCTGGCGGGCTTGCGCGTTTCTTGAAAAGCGTACGGATCATCTTAGGGGCGGTTCCGATGATAATTGAATATTGAATATTGAGTGTTGGTTCATATTGTCTTGCCATAATAATCGTTGCCTGCGACGTCACCGCAACTTCGAACCTTAAACTTCAAACCTCGAACTATTTGAAATAATTCAAAAAAAACATTCGATCCTGTCCAGTTCGCCGTCTTTGGTTGTCTTCAGGGCGTAAAACCAAAAATTAATAAAATGGAAACAAGAGTAAATATCTTCGAAAAAGGAGAGAATGGAATGAAAGCACTGTTTGGCGTGGGAGGCTACCTGAAAAAGTCAACCATCGAACGCCGCCTGATGGAACTGATCTCATTTCGTACTTCCCAGATGAATGGCTGCGCATTCTGTCTCGACATGCACGCCAAAGACGCCCGCGCTGCTGGAGAGACTGAACAGCGTATCTATTCATTGAGCATGTGGAGGGAGATGTCTATTTACACAGAACGTGAAAGAGCAGCCCTCGCGTGGGCCGAAGCTGTCAATAATCATCACGTGCCGCAGGAGGTCTTTGACCATGCCAAGAAATATTTGTCCGATCAAGAATTGTTCGACCTGACACTGGCCGTCGGCATTGGGGCCACATGGAATAAATTGAACATAGCTCTTTCGCCGATAAAACCCGGATCGTACACGGTAGGTCAATTTGGTTAAACCGTATCTTTGAAAATCATGGAAGAGTTTCTTTTAATATTCCGGAGGGACATCACGACCAAGGAGAACCAACCCTCGCCTGAGCAAATGCAAACCCAAGTGAAGCAATGGCAGGATTGGTTTGTGAAGCTTACTGCGCAAAACAAGATATCACGCCCGGTACAACGTTGGGATCGCGAGGGAAAAATCGTGCGGCCTGACAAACACGTGATCAATGGTCCGTATGTCGAGATCAAGGAAGCAATCGGCGGAATGATCTTCGTGCGAGCAGCCGACTACGACGAGGCTGCTGAGATCGCGAAGGGTTGCCCGGTGCTTGAGGTCGGTGGCAACGTGGAGATCAGGAAGGCCGCCACTCCCGAGAGCCGCTAAAATATGAGTGATCGTGGGCACGATCTGATACCACACCTGTTTCGCACGGAGTACCAAAAAATTGTAGCGGTACTTGTGCGCAGGTTTGGTATTGCTCACATCGAAATTGCGGAAGACATCGTGAGCGACACGTTCCTCACGGCCACCGAGTCTTGGAGTCATCAGGGCGTTCCTGATAATCCAACAGCTTGGCTTTATGCGGTTGCGAAGAATAAAACTAAAAATTACGTCAAGCACCATTCGATCTTTGAACAAAAGCTCGTTCCGGAGTTGAAGAACGATAAGCCGATAGTCGAAGCGGAAGAAATAGATCTGTCACATAAGAATATTTCCGACAGCCAGTTAGCGATGATCTTCGCAGTGTGTACCCCTGTAATTCCTTCGGAGGTACAGATTGCGTTGGCGCTCAACCTGCTTTGTGGTTTCGGTGCGCAGGAGATTGCTGATGCATTTATTACTAATAAAGAAGTCGCGTATAAGAGGATCAGTCGTGGCAAGGAGAAGCTGAAGGAACACAATGTGAAGGTGGCGCAACCATCCATTGATGAGATCAATGATCGGGTGGATACCGTGCTGACAACGATTTATCTCCTGTTTTCGGAAGGCTACTATTCTACTTGTCAAGACACAAACCTGCGCAAAGATTTTTGTCTTGAAGCGATGCGGTTGAATTATTTGTTGATCCAAAACGCGGCCACCAACAATCCAAAGGTCAATGCGTTGATGGCGCTGATGTGTTTCATGCTTCGCGATTCGACGCCAGAGCTAATGATGATGGTGAAGCAATATTGTATCACGAGCAGGATGAACAGAACTGGAACCAGGAGCTGATCCAACGTGGTAAGTATTTTCTGAACAACGCTGCTACGGGTGAGCACCTGTCGAAATATCACGTCGAAGCCGGCATCGCATACTGGCATACACAAAAAGCTGACACCCCTGAAAAGTGGAAGAGCATTATAGACCTTTATAACAGCTTATTGTCCATTCAATACTCTCCCATTGCAGCGTTGAACCGGGCTTTTGCAATCTCAAAGTCGAATGGAAAAAATGCCGGAATCCTTGAAGCAGAAAAACTTAACCTTATCGATAATCAATTTTATCATTCCCTCCTCGGCAATTTGTATACCGGTGTGGATGATGCCAAAGCATTGAACCATTACCAAGAAGCTTTCAGGCTGGCGAATTCAACTGCTGATAAAGCAACGATACAGAAAAATATCAAAAACCTGAGTCACTGACGGTGGCGTTAGTTTGAAGTTCGAAGTTCGAGGTTTGAAGTTGCGCGCAGAATAAGGTTCATCAAGACAGGACCATTTGATAGTTCCACTGAGGAGAATTAAACAATCACGCTCGAACCTCAAACTTCGAAGTTAAAACTATTTTGAAATCGTAAGATTCGCAAAGTCCCCATCCAATCCCTCATTCGAAAGTCCGATCAAACCGCTATTTCTTGTATTTAATTTGTCGACGGTTAATGAGGGTGTAGCGGAATTATTGACGTATACTTTAATTTGTTTATCGTCAACAATTATCCGAGCATGGAACCATTCTGTTGCTGCCGGAGGTGGATCAATTCCTTTTTCGTAGATACCATTGTGCTCCTCCCGAAGTTTATGCCAGGGGAAATCGGGATGTGTTGCGTATTGGACAGCGTGTATTTTCCGTACAGGATCCTGGGACCGAAAATTAAAGGGCCGAAAATAGACGATATCAAATTCACTGGTGTCTACGCCGTGAAATACGATTCCGATGAAACTTTGCTGAAGGACATCTTTGCCGCGTAAATCAACGTCGATGGTTCCCGTTGAAAAGGCGACATCTTTCAGCCACATTACCCCAGTCATTGAAATTCCTTTCTTATCACCGTCCGTTATTGGGACAACGCTGCGACCAAATGTCATTAATTTCTTTTCTTTAAGAACCTGTTGAAGATTAAAGGATTTTTTTTGTCCGTCGCAAAATGACAATCCCGTGAGGACGAAAAACAGCGATATTAAAACTTGATTTTTCATAATGAATTTCAGTTGGATTTACATAATCAAACGCAATATTCATTTGAAAACCAGAAAGAATCAAAGTCAATTTCTGATCTTTTACAGTTCAAATACCGTTCATTTATTGAAAACCGTCACGTATGTCAGCCGATAGGGACTATATAATTCTGTACCGCACATTAATTGAAAGAAAATTCATGTTGGGCAACGGAGAAGGCAAACTGAAACAACGGGAAATAGAATATCTAAGTAGTCTTATTGAGGAAAAATCGCGGGTAAAATTAAGTATATCCACCTTGAAAAGATTGTGGAGAACTGACCTTCAACAATTGCCACATCCAACCACCCTCGACGCGCTCGTATCCATCCTGGACTTTAAAGATTGGCAGGATTTTAAAAAACAAAATTCGCCTCAGCCGGCAACGGAGAATTTGCAAAGGGGGTACAGGGACAAAATTTCTATTCGGCCGTGGCCAATATATATTTCTCTGGGAGCAATTGTTTTACTGATCGGATTTTTCGTGATCCAGGGTTTTAACAGAAAAGATAGGGTAGTGGTAACGAAAGATGTCGTCTTTACCGCTGACAAAACCGTCACCTCCGGTGTGCCCAATACGGTTATGTTCAATTACGATTTGTCCGGAGTCAAAGCCGATAGTTTCTTTATTCAACAGTCCTGGAACCCACGTGACAAAGTGAGGATCGATCCGGAGAAAAATTATTACTCCGCTACTTATTATACGCCAGGATTTCATTTTGCCCGGCTCATGGCGAATGATTCCATATTGAAATTTCAAAAGGTTCACATTAAGACCGACGGGTGGCTGCCGTTGGTAAAATACGATCTGCGTGACAAGAGCCATTTGTACCTGGATGCAAGAGCTATTGAATCCGATGGTATCCTACGCGTTACGACTGAACTTCTGCAAAACGCCAATGTGGATCTCACCAAAGATTTTTATTTGCGGTATTACAACATCCGTGATTTCGACGGAATTGACGCCAATAACTTTGATCTTGAAACGCGTTTCAAATGTGACCAATTATCCACCGGGGGACGCGTAGCGCCCTGCCCATCCATGGAAGTTATGATCGTCACAGAGCAAAATATTTTTTTTATCCCCGTCACAACCATGGGATGCATTGGTGAACTGGATCTTGCAGTTGGCGAAGTTTATAAAAGCAGCAAGGACAACGACCTCTCGGCCTTTGGCACTGACGTTTATACCTGGCAGCAATTGAGAATAAAGAATGAAAATAAGAAAGTATCGATTATGCTGAATGACTCACTCATTCATGCGCTGCAGTATCAAAATGACTTTGGAAAGATTAAGGGGATCATCATCACATTTACGGGACCTGGTTCGGTCGATTTTCTGCGATTCAAAAATGTTAAAGGCGAGAGGGTCTACGCGGATGAGTTTGAACAAAACGGAATTTAGCAGTTTAACGATTCATGATTACTGCATGTAAAGGCGAGCCCAGCGTGATTATCTTATATGTAAGAGGCGATTTTTACACTAAAAACTCCATTCATTTATAATTATTCAGGATACCATAAGAGTGTGAAACACTATTGTGTAAATTAATACTCCATTCAACGTTCGCTGAATCATGGAGAGCGAAAAGATCCTATCAAGAGATGAGGTATTCCTGAAAAAGATCACGGAAGCGGTTCTGAACAATCTGGAAAACGAACAATTTGGTGTAACTGAGCTATCTGATGCCGTTGCCATCAGTCGCTTCCAACTTCACCGGAAACTAAAATTGCTGAAAGGAAAATCAGTCAGTCAATTTATTCGGGAGCTAAGATTGTCGGAAGCGATGAAAATGCTTCGCGCGGATGCTGGAACCACGTCGGAAATAAGCTATCGCGTGGGATTTACCAGTCCAAGTTACTTTAACAAATGCTTTCATGATTTTTACGGTTATTCTCCGGGCGAGGTCAAAAAAAGAAACGTGGATTTACAGCCGGCTAATAGCGTAGAAATTCAACAACAAGGCGAACCTCCAGAACCTGAACCTCAATCTATTTCACGAGTCCCTCGACGCGTTAACAAGAAGGTTTTACTAATCCTGGTTCCAGTTTTTCTGCTAGCGTTGTTTTTCCTTTATCTTTTTTTCCGTCCTAAGCAGGAACAGATTTCCATTGCTATTCTTCCCTTGGACGACCTGACGGGGTACCCAGAGCAAGCGTATTTTGTAAATGGCATGCACGATGCTTTGATCGGCGAACTGGGACAAGTCAGTGCGCTGCGCGTAATCTCCCGCACTTCCACATTGCGATACCCTAAAAGTGAAATGCTTCTGCAGGACATCGCTCGTGAGCTTGGCGTGGATGTCATTGTCGAGGGATCAGTTTATGGCAGTGGCGATAGCATACGCATACAGCTTCAGATGATTGAAGCATTTCCCCAAGAGCGACACATTTGGGCTAAGGAGTATCACGACGATATTCGGCACGCGTTGGCCATGCACAGTTCTGTTGTGCGGGATATCGCCAGGGAAATCCGCGTTAACTTAACTCCTGATGAAGAGAAGCGACTTGCTAAAACCCGCACGGTGAATCCTGAAACGTACAGGGCTTATCTTATGGGAATGCATCAACTCAATCAGTTCACCCCGGAAAGTGTTGATAAAGGAATGAAATATCTTCAAGATGCTGTCAGAAATGACCCTGGCGACCCGCTGCTGTGGGCGGCCTTGGCGATGGGCTATAACACATTAGGGCATAGTCAATCTCCGCCGCCAGATGCCTTCTCAAATGCTAAGGCGGCTGCCGCCAGAGCATTGGCATTGGACGAAACATTGGCAGACACGCATCTTGCCCTGGCGTTGATCGCGCTTTACGACGATTGGGATTGGAAAGTTGCCGGGCAGGAATTTGACCGCGCGCTGGAAATAAATCCTAATCTGGCCGACGCACATTCGCACTACGCGTGGTACAACTTCCTTTTTGGGCAGATGAAGGAAGGCCTGATGCATGCGAAAAAAGCGACTGGGTTAGACCCGTTCTCCGCCCTACACACAAGCTATTTAGCATCTGAGTATTGGTGGACAGGCCAATATGAGGTGGGCCTTCAGGAAGTTGACAAATCCTTGCGATTGATACCTGACTATGGGTTTGGACTGTTTGTTAAGGGAGGTATTTATTCTTCAAAAAAAATGCACAATGAAGCAATAGATATACGCTCCAAAGCCTACCGTTTACATGTGGATTGGAGATGGACATTGGGCCATTCGTACGCCGTTGCTGGCAGACGCGACGAGGCCCTAAAAATTGCTGAAGAATTAAAAGTGGATCCGCATCCTATCGATACCTGGGGACTGGCTGAAATTTACGCGGCGCTTGGCGATAAAGACGAAGCATTCCACTGGCTTGAAGAAGGATACAAAGTTCGATTCAGCTGGATCCCATGGATTGCGAGCAATCCCAATTTTGAATCGTTACGCGATGATCCTCGCTTTGATAACCTCCTTAAACGACTTGACTTGCCACGTTTACATGAATCCATTGCAAATCGCTGAGCATGCACATCGATAATTGCCCATCGAAGCATCCTATCTATTGAAAATCAAAGGGGGATAACCTGCACTCCATAGGACTGTCCTGATCAATCCGATGAGGAGGCTCCTATGGAGCCTTGCAAAACAATTTCGATCTAGAAGCAGGAAGGGCCTTAGAATTTTTCTCAGCGTAAATTTCCTCTGCGTGCTCATCGCCTGCCTACCGTAGCTGCATCTTACCCAATTGTCAAATGTAAATCTGCACTGCCGGTAAGCAGAGGGTTTTGATGTCGAACGTCCAAATGATAATCGGAGCCGAACCCAAAATTTCACGCAGGCATTTGGTGACGAGATGGGGTCGCGCCAGAGGAACGTTTAATAGACATTCTTTTCTTCTTGGCGCGAAACAGATGCATTTTTTCAAAACAAGTATCGCGTACATCGAAATTTGTGGGTAAGGAACAGCTAACGCAGGCAGGCTCAAAATCCACTCAACTGCACATAGTCTAAACCTTTTACAACATTTTTCATGCAGGTCACATAGTTTCTGAAAAACTTAAAACTCTTTGCAACATACCTGATAACGCCTGCCTCTCCCAGCGAATCACCTTTACATAAAGCTTTTACACGTTAAGTGGCCCCTTAATCTTAATTATGTTCAACATCGGTCCCACCGTGACCGGATAAAATTTTAAATTATGAAAACGCTAAGAGCACACTTACCTATGAAATTCCTTTTTATTTGGTTACTGGTGCATTCAACCAATTGCTCAGACCCAACGCAGGACATGTCCAATACTCCTTTTGTTCCCAATCAGAAGGCAGGTGACTGGGTCACTTTCTTGGACGACCTTTACAACGGACCCTGTATAATCGTTCCGAGGAATGGATCCGTTCAGGATGCTGTCGATCAGGCTCAGCCGGGTGAATCTATTTATATAGAGCCCGGTATATATAAGGAGCAGGTAACCATAAATAAACAGGGTATAAAATTAATCGGAGTAACGCTTAATAAAGAAGACCAGATTGTCATCCAGGCGCCTGCCGCGGAACCAAACAGCATCATCGTATCTGGTGACAGTAGTGCAATAGAAATAGTCAATATTCAGTACACGAGGAAAAATATTTCTACAGGCCGTACGCCAGGTTCTGCCAGTAAGGGAAATAGCGAGTTTAAGATCATACGAGAAGAACTTCCCAACAACATTGCGCATTACCAATTCCAAGTTCGAGTGGGTAAGGGACAATTCGATGTTGTAAAAATTCACCGGGTTGTTCGTGAAAACAAACCGTACCAGCCTGTCCGTGCGCAAGGCTCTGTGTTTATGCTGCATGGCGCATCCTTGTCATTCAATGCTGTTTTCCTTCGGGCAGGCACCGACAATATGACTTCACAAACATCCTCAGCAATATTTATGGCCTCCAATGGAATTGATGTTTGGGGAATGGACTTCGCCTGGACACTTGTTCCAATAGAAACAACCGACTTCACATTTATGAAGGACTGGGGAATTGAACGGGATGTAGACCATACGTTGGCGGCGATGTCGGTTGTCCGTTTAATTCGCGGACTTACAGGCCAGGGTCTCGGACGAATGAATCTGTTAGGCTATAGTTATGGCGTTGGTGTTGCTTATGCAGCTGCAGGGCGGGAGACCCAGCAGCATCCAATACTAAAAGATGTGAAAGGTCTTGTCGCCGTAGATCAGGTGATGAAATATTCGGCCGACGATGAAAGCAGCCGGCAGTCGGTTTGCAAAGCAGCTGCTGCACTTAAAAAACAAATGGATGATGGCATATATCAAAATAGTGGTGGAGTGACGTTTGGACGGTTTGGCAATCTGGCAACGACCGCGCCCAACGATCCTTCGCCGCTTGTGCCAGGGCTCACTAATTTCCAAGCCGCCCTCTTTGTTGGGACCAACCCCCCTGGAAATCCACCGGCTCCCTTCTGGCATTTTGTAGGTGGGCAATTCATCGGGGCGATTCCAACTGGATTGCTTCATTCGGATCCTACGCGATGGATCAACCTTTTAAAGTCACTGCCGCCCTATCAGCCTCAACGTACGGGATATGAATCAAGGTTGTGCATCTGCAACGAGGTGGATGTTACCTTCGACGATCATATGGGAAAGATTTCGGTTCCTATACTTTACATTGGCGCCGGCGGTGCATTTGGGACGCTGGGCGATTATTCCAGCACCCAGACCAGGAGCAGCGATATTACCAATTACACAATAACACAGACGGGTGAACGCTTAACAGATTTCGGTCATGGCGATCTTTTTATTGGTAATGATGCAGCTGCCCTTGTCTGGAATAGGTTATACGAATGGCTCGTATCACACAATAATCATTCATAGCAATTGCACGAATGGATAACGGTTGGTATACACGAAAGCTAGTCGTCAGACCACTTTAAGTGGTCTGACGACTTTTTAACTAATGCCCAGGATGTTGGGGATATTTTCCGTCATCCGAAGTTGGATCCAGACGCATCAATTTGTGTTTGAGGAATTGGACGTAAGACATGGAATGGCTGAGGGTCGGAACTGTTGCTCCTGGCCTTGCGGGATAATTGTTGTAGAAGTTAATCCTCTCAATCAATTTTTTGGCCTGAACAACCGCCGGTGGCCTCGAATTCTTAATATAATCGTTTTTTCGAGGTCGTTGAGTTTTAAGAAAGTCCCTTCTCGAAATCGATTGCTGAATTAATGTTGCGAGCGTTACGTTGTTTTTAAGTTGACCATGTTAGTTTTAGGGAAATGCAGTTGCAAAGCTTGAATATAAAGGCCGAGATTCGAACCCAACCTATGTGAGGTATTTCCCGTACCCATGTCATACCCAAACGTGTTCTATGAGTACTGATACAAGC
>Ga0111538_10008967_pt1 | contig 13390 bp, 9 predicted proteins | sample SoiMethybrSBSTD1_FD_79669 | JGI IMG/M metagenome (GOLD analysis project Ga0111538, IMG submission 79669) | Bulk soil microbial communities from a Populus tree surrounding site in Tennessee, USA - Soil MetaG P. TD hybrid SBSTD1 (version 2)... | ecosystem: Environmental > Terrestrial > Soil > Tree...
CGCCGGAGAGAAGGGAGTCCGGCCCCATCGCCGTGAACCCGATGAGCCCGAGCAGCGCGACGAACAGGACGGGCGACGAAAGCCCCACGAGCCACATCGCGACGGTGAAGACGAGGCAGCCCGCCGTCATCCAGAAGATGACCGGCGTGCGCCGCGCACCGGCGGTGCGGTCGGACCAGTAGCCGGCGACGACGACGCCGAGGAAGCCGACCCAGTCGAAGGCTGTCGAAAAGTACGCTGCGACCGAGGTCGACATGCCGAAGTGCTCGCCGAGGATCAGGGCGGACCAGCTGTCGAGCGCGTAGCGCAGGAACTTGAAGCCGAAGTAGATGAGCCCCATCGCGACGATTGAAGCGAGGAAGGCGCGCGGCCTCGCCGCGGGTCGCTCCGCCGCGCCTGCCGATGCGGTCGCTGCAGCCGGTGCCGGCTCCGCCTCGTCGGGTAACGAGAGCCCGACCGACTCCGGCCGCTCGCGCGCATGCAGCACGAAGAAAACGGTGAAGGCGAGCAGCACGAAGCTCGATCCGTAGAACGACCACGCGAGGCCGAGCCAGCCGAGCATGAAGCCGGCGAGGCCCTTGCCGAAAATCGCGCCGAACTGGTAGCAGGTGCCCCAGATCCCGAACAGCGTCCCGCGCTCCGCCTTGCGCGTCCAGTTCGCGAACAGTGCGACGTTGTGAGGCCAGCCGGTCGCCTGTGCGAGGCCGTGGATGCCCATCGTCACGCACATCCAGAGGAAGGCGCTCGCGACATGCGCGTCCACGAGGAAGCCGAGGACGAGGTTGCAGCCAGCCGCGACGCACATGCCGATCGCGAGAATGCGGCGGCTCTCCATGCGCCGCCCCAGCCAGGCGGCGAGGAACTGCCCGAGCATGTAGGTGACGAGGTAGATCGTCCACGGGTAGGCGACCTGGATGTCATCGAGCCCGAAGTGCTCCTTGAGCGGGTGCTTGACGACGGCGTAGACCTTGCGAACGAGGTAGAAGCCGCAGTACGAAAGCCAGGTCGCGACGAAGAGCTGCAGCCGGTAGCTGCGCAGTCGCGCGCCGACCGGTGTGTTCACGCGAAGGACTTCCCGGCGAGGTCGAGGCTGCCGTCCGCGATGCGCGCCCAGAATCGCGGCGGCAGGCTCCGGTAGTCCGTGCAGGTTGCCGTCGCGAGCGGCGTGTTGCCCGGGATGTCGGCGGCGCAGCAGGTGATGAACATCGAGCGCATGCCGGCGGCGCGCGCGGCGAGGAGACCCGCGTGGCTGTCCTCGAAGACGAGGCTCGCTGACGGCTTCGCGCCAAGCGCGCGCGCGCCTTTCAGGAAGCCCTCCGGGTCGGGCTTCGAGCGCTTGACCGTATCGCCGCCAATCCGCGCGGCGGGCGCGATGCATTCCGCGACGCCGAGCTTGCCGAGGAAGGCGTCGATCACGGACTTCGGGCTCGAGGAAACGACCGCGAGCTTGAGGTTCCGCGCGGCCTCGCGGATCGCATCGGGCGAGCCGGGGACGGGACTCACGTCCGCTGCGATATCTGTCCAATAGACCAGCAACTCGCCTGCGAGCGCGGCCGGATCCACGGCGATGCCGGTGCGCGCGCGCATCACGTCGGCGACGTGCTGCCAGGTGCGACCGCGCGTCTCCGTGTGATCCAGGGAGAAACCGGCGACGCCGTGGCGCTCCGCGACGACGCGAATGGCGGTGTCCGTATGGATTTCGCTGTCGACGAGTGTCCCGTCGAGGTCAAAGAGTACGGCCTGGATCGGAGCTACCGGAGGCATCGGGCGTCAGCGCACCGTAAGGTCCGCGAGCGCGAGGTCGAAGGCGAGCCGCGGCGTGCCTCTCGCATCGACGATGCCGAGCTTCAGCTTCGTGTCCGTGCCCTGCCAGTCGATGTCGACGAAGCCGAAGTTCGCGTCCGCGACGACCTCGCTCGCACGGTTGGCGTTCGGCGTCGGCACCTTCCATTCCTCGGTGAGGCCGCTCGAGGTCAGGTCCCAGAGCGTGTAAGGCACGTTCCCGTCGAGCTTCGACAGCTCCGCGTAATGGATGTCCCCGGAGAGGAACAGGATGCCGTTCGCGCGCTTGCGGCGGATCACGTCGAAGAGGCGGTCGCGGTCGCGCGCGAAATTCGCCCAGGACTCCCATCCGGTGAAGTCCGCGAGGACCTGCAAGCTGGAGCCGAAGACGCGAAGCTCCGCTGGCACCTCGAGCTGACGCTCGAGCCACTCCCACTGGCGCTCGCCCAACATCGTTGCGCGGCGGTCGGGATTGCGGACGTAGGGCCCGGGCAGCTCGAGCCCTGCGGCAACGCGTTTCCGGGCCCAGGCCTGGTAGTCGGCGCCGCCCAGGTCGAGCGGCACGAGCGCCGTGCGGTTGTAGCGCATGTCCGGCAGGATCACCTGCACGCGCTGCCCCGGCGGGCCGAACACATAGGACGCGTAGACGCCGTCCCGCCCGCGGCGGGGCGAATTCGCGGGCTCGCTCCAGAAATCGAGGAAGAGGCGGCGTGAGGCCTCTTTCTGCGGGTACTCGCCGCCCGCGTCGTTTTCGCCGAAGTCGTGGTCGTCCCAGACCGCGACGACGGGGGTGGTCTGGCGAAGCTTTGCGAATCCCGGGATCGCCGCGAGCTCGCCGTATTTCGCCCGGAGCACCGCCATGTCGCGCGAGTCGCCGTAAATGTTGTCGCCGAGGAAGATGAAGAGGTCGTTCTTCCGTGCGAGCACCGACTCCCAGACCGGCTGCGGTTTCGACTGGTCGGCGCAGCAGCCGAAGGCGATGCGGCGAAGCGCGCGGCCGAGCGACGGGTGCGGGTCTGAATGCGAGCCGGCAACCGGCTCGTCGGCCGCGGCGCTGCCAAGGCCGCCGAGGGCTGCGGCCCCCGCGAGCGTGAGCGACTGGCGGAGCATTTCGCGCCGCGCCGGATCACGCGGGTCGCCCTTGTTGCCCATCCTCGATTTCCCCCTACTGGTAGGCCTGCCCTCGGTGCCTGATCCAGCCTGCCTCATGCTGCCCCTGCGGGTCGTGATGCGTCCAGTGCACGACGCCGCCCCGGTCATTCCACTCGTACACGCCGTGGAACGCGACCTCGTCGCCGACGGCCAGCGAGTCGATGCGCGGCGCCACGTCGATATTGTGCGCGATCAGGAGCGTATGCCCGGAGTCGAGCGCGAGGATGAATCGCTGATGGCGGTCGCCCTCGACGTCGTCGCCAAGGATCCGTGACACGGTGCCAGTGCCGCTGACCTCGACGCCGCTTTGCTGACCCTCGAATGCTTCGGCGATGGCATCGGCTTCTGCCGTCGACACGGCCGCGCCGGTTTCCTGGAACTCTGTCCGGGATGGCGTGGCCTCCCACCTTTGATAGAGGAAGACGGCCGCAACGATGGCGAGCGGCAGCAGCAGCTTCCTCATCCGCTCACTCCGGACTCCGCCGGCTGGCGCGGCGGCAGCGGACGCCAGTATCCCGTGACGAGCGCGATACCCGCCAGGATCACGGCCATGCCGGCCAGCTGTATCCACGAGAGCTTCTCGCCGAGAACCGCCCAGCCGAGCACTGCTGCTACGGCCGGGCAGACATAACCGTAGGTGCCTACGACGACCGGCGTCGCATGCACGGTGAGCCACGCGTAGGCGGAATATGCGAGGCAGGAGCTCGCAAGGACGAGGAACAGGAACGCCGCGAGGGCGCGCGGCGTCCATTGAAACGACAATGGCTCGCCTGTCAGCGGTGCAATGAGCAGAAGTCCCAGTCCGCCCGCGAGCATCTGCAGCGCGACGAACATGAGCGGCGGGTTCACGGCTTCGGCATTGCGGTGGTAGTAGGTTCCGACCGACCAGGACAGGCAGCCGAGCAGGATCAGGAGCTGCCAGCCGATTCCGGCCGCGTGGAAACCGCCGCGGGGCGCAAGGATCATCAGGACGCCGGCGAGACCGACGAGGATGCCGGCCTGTTGCGTGCCGGTGAGCGGCCGGCCCCTCGGCCCGACTGTGCCGAGCCAGGCAATCCAGAGAGCGGGCGTCGCGTTCAGGAATGCCGCCGTATTCGACTGCACATGCTGCATCGCGAGCACGTGGCAGGCGTTGCTGAAGAGCACGGCGAGAAAAGCCATCACGAGGATGTGCTGGAGCTCCGTGCTGCCCAGGTTCGGCCGGCCATAGCGCCACCACGAAAATACGGTCAGAAGGAGGCCGGCGAGCGTGAATCGGAATCCTGCCGCAACGAGCGGCGGCTCGTCCGTCACCATCACCTTGGTCGCGACGAAGCTGGAGCCCCAGACGATGTAGACGATCGCGAGCGCCGTCGCGAGCCGGCCGCGCGGGGGAGCAGCTTCGATCACGGTGAGAGCTTACTCGACGGTCAACACCTCGACATCGCCTTCCTTGCGCGGCACGTCGATGGCGGTGTCGTTCCCGTGGCGGAGAATCACGAGATCCAGCACCGCGTCGCGGACTCTGAGCCCGCGAATCGAGACCGCCTGCAGGTACTCCGGCAGCACCGGCTTCATGAAGACGACCCGTCCTTCCGTGCCCAGCACCCGCAGGTTCAGGCAGGACTGGAGCAGCAGGAGCGCGGAGCCCGAAGCCCAGGCTTGCGGCGAGCAGGAGACGGGGTATTGCGTCGGACTCTCGCCGGCCCTTCGTGCGAAGCCGCAGAAGAGCTCTGGCAGCCGGTGCAGGTCGAAGAAGAGGCTCGCATCGAAAAGTCCGGTCATCAGCCGGAGCGCCTCCGACTTGAGGCCGTAGCGCGCGAAGCCGGCGGCGATCAGGGAGTTGTCGTGCGGCCAGACGGAGCCGTTGTGGTACGACATCGGGTTGTAACGCGCCTCGGTTGTGGCCAGCGTCCGCACGCCCCATCCCGAGAAAGAGGCTGCGTCGAGGAGTTCCGTCGCGACGCGCGACGCGCGCTCACGGCTCGCAATTCCCGTGAACAGGCACTGGCCGGCGTTGGATGCGCGCACCTCGCAGCGGCGCTTGCTCCCATCGAGCGCGAGTGCGTAGCTGCCGAGCTCTTCGGACCAGAAACTCTCCTCGAACCGGATGCGAAGCGACTCGGCCCGCGAGGCAAACGCCTTCGCTCGCACCGCATCGCCGAGCCGCCCCGCGAGGAGCGCCGCGGCGCGCCAGGCCGCGAAAACGTAGGCCTGGACCTCGCACAGCGCGATGGGCCCGTCGGCGAGCGTACCGTCGCGGTGGAAGACCGAGTCCTGCGAGTCCTTCCAGCCTTGCTGCACGAGGCCGCGCGCCGACCGGCGCGCGTACTCGACGAAACCGTCGCCGTCCGCGTCACCGTAACGCTCGATCCAGCCGAGCGCTCGCTCGAGCTGCGGCCAGATCTCGCGGATGAGCGCGAGGTCGCCCGTGCGCTCGAAGTAGGCGCCCGCGAGTGCGACGAAGAGCGGAGTCGAGTCGACGCTCCCGTAGTAGCGCGCAAAGGGGACCTCGCCAGTGCCCGCCATCTCGCCTCCGCGAATCTCGTGCAGGATCTTGCCCGGCTGGGCGTCCTGCTCGGGCGAGTCTTCGATCGCCTGCGTGTCCGCGAGGTACTTGAGCACGCCACGCGCGACGTCGGGCGCCGCCCAGAGGCACTGCAGCGCAGTGACGATGCCGTCGCGCCCGAACGCGGTGCTGAACCACGGCACACCCGCATACGGGTAAGGGCCGGAGGCCGTTTGCGTGCGCATCATGTGCAGGTCGGCGAGCGAGCGATTGAGCCAGTCGTTGAACTGCTCATTGGACGTCATGATCGCCGGCTCCGCCTCGCGCGCCTGCGCGAGCGCATCGGAGGCTTTCAACGCCGCTTCCTCGTACCAGATTGCCGGCCGCGCAGCCAGGATCATGGCGGGCTTCGCGTCGGTCGGTGTCGACTCGCAGGCGATCGCGACGCGGTAGGTGACCTCCGAGCGCGGCTCGAGGCGCAGCTCGAGCTGCGCGCGGGCTTCTTCGAGCCGCGTCGGCGGCGGGTCGATCGAGAGGCGCATGCGGCGCAGGCGGCCGTCGAGGCCCGCGTACGACAGGGCGGCCGCGGAGCGGGTGACGTGCGCCGGTAGCCGGCGGCCACGCCGCGCGCGCGCAAGGCCGCGCACCTCGAAGATGTCCGCGAAGTCCGCTCCGAACTCGAGTTGCAGCAACAGGTCGACGGGGTCGGCGCCGTAATTGTGGATCGTGAGCCGCTCGTGGCAGGCGCCGTCCCACAGGCACATCGCGCGCAGGATGTGCACGGTGCCACGCTGCACGATGGTGCCATTTTCGAGCGCGAGGTCGGGATTCATGAGGTCGACGCTCAGGAAGGCGTTGTCGTCCTTGACCACGGAGCTGAGCAGCAGTGGGCGGCCGCCGGCGATGCGAAGCCGGAAGCGCGAGAGATATCGCGTGTCGCGGTCGTAAAGCCCATATATTCCGAGCTCACCCGCGCCCGAGCCCTCCACGTCGCCGAACCGGTCGAATACGGCGAACGTGTCGTTGTGCTTGAGGACGCGCGTCCGGTCGTCGATGCGCGCCGACGTCGAGAGAATGTAGAAGCGGTCGGAGACCCGCAGGATTTCGTCGGTTTCCATCTACAGGGCTAGACTGCGGAAACGAGCCGTCGTTCGCCGGAAATGTCCCGGTACAGCCGTACGTACTCGGACGCCATCCGCGCTACCGTGAAGCGCTCCTCGAAGCAGCGGCGGCAGGCGCTGCGGTCGATGTCCGCGACCCGCTTCACTGCCTCGACGGCTTCCGACAGGCTCGACACGACGAATCCGGTCACACCGTCCTCGATCACTTCCGGCACCGAGCCGCGACGGTAGGCGACGACGGGCGTACCGCAGGCGAAGGACTCGATCATCACGAGTCCGAACGGCTCCTCCCAGTCGATCGGAAAGAGGAGCGCGATCGCGCAACCGAGGAACTCGCCCTTCTCGCCGTCGCCGATCTCGCCTTGATACTCCACATGGGGCTCCTCGAGCAGCGGCTCTATGTACTCCTCGAAGTACGCGCGGTCGACGTCGTCGACCTTGGCCGCGATCTTGAGCGGCAGGCCCAAACGGCGTGCGATCTCGATGGCGCGGTCGACGCGCTTTTCCGGCGATATGCGGCCGAGGAAGGCGAGGTACTGCCCCGGATTTGCCTCGTAGCGAAACAGGTCCTCGGGCAGGCCGTGGTAGACGGTTGCAACCCAGTTCGCGCCGGGCAGCGGGGCGCGCTGGGCGTTGGAGATGGACACGACCGGCATGTCGCGGAACTCGCGGTACAGCGGCTTCAGGTCGGGGATGTCGAGGCGACCGTGGAGGGTCGTCAACTGCGGCATCGCCGTTCGCCGCGACAGCGGAAAGTGCTGGTAGTCCACGTGAAAGTGGATAGCGTCGAATTCACTGGCGCGCTGCGCAACGTGTTCCAGCATCAGGACGTGATGCGCCGTCTGGTCGATGCAGTGCTTGTCGAGCCTGAGCGCACGCCGGCAGCCGGCGACGAGGTGCGCCTTCGTCTCCGAGTCTCCGCTCGCAAACAACGTCACGTCGTGTCCCTGCCGGACGAGCTCCTCCGTCAGGTACGAGACGACGCGCTCGGTGCCGCCGTAGTACTTGGGCGGCACGCTCTCGAACAGGGGCGCGACCTGGGCAATGCGCATCGCGGCCCCATGAGAGCATGGCGCCGCTGACAGCGGCTGTCAGAGGATGCGCAGGCCCCGCGTCAGGTCAGTGCTTCGCCTGCCTGGTGGCGACGGTGTACATCCACCAGCCGACGGCGGCGAGCGCGGCGAGACCGGCCCACTGGCCTGGCCGGAACGCCTCCGCGACCGCCAGCACGTCCGCATTCTTCGTCGCGGCAATGGGGATCGCGATTAGAACGCCGATAAGCGCCTCGCCTGCGATCAAGCCCGCCGAGAAGAGGAGCCCGGTCTGCTTCAGGACTTCGGGATCTTTGCCGGGATGGCGCTTCCGGTGCCAGCGCGTCGCGAGCTCGGAGATCAGGCCGCCGAAGAAGATCGGCGTCGAGAGCTCGAGCGGCAGGTATATGCCGACCGCGACCGCGAGCACCGGCGAGCGCCAGCTCGCACCGCGCGCCTTGAGCCACTCGTCGAGCGAGATCGTAAGTGCGCCGACGACGGCGCCGATCGCGACCATGTTCCAGGGCAGCCCCTTGCCGAAGATCCCGCTCGCGACCGAGGCCATGAGCGTCGCCTGCGGCGCCGCGAGCGGCGTCGCGCCCGGGAACGCCGGGGTGCCGATGCCGTTCGCCTCGAGCAGGAGGTTGAGGACGGGCGCCATGATCGCGGCGGAGGCGATCGCGCCGACGCCGATCATGACCTGCTGCCGCCAGGGTGTCGCGCCGATGAGTTGGCCGGCCTTGAGGTCCTGCAGGTTGTCGCCGGCGACGGCAGCCGCGCAGCAGGTCACCGCGCCGATCATGACCGCGGCGACTGGCCCGACCGTCGAACCGTGGCCCATGAAGGCGAGCAGCACGAGAGAGGCGAACAGGATCGTCGAGATCGTGATGCCGGAAACCGGGTTGTTGGACGAGCCGACGAGTCCCGCCATGTAGCCGCTGACCGAGGAGAACACGAAGCCGGCAATCACCATGATGACCGCCATCGTGAAGGCGATGCCGAGGCTGCCGACGACGGCGTTGTAGAGCGCGAAGAGGGGCAGCACGAAGAGCACGATGCCGATCATGATCGCCTTCATCGGCAGGTCGCGCTCGGTGTGCGGGACGCCGGCCGTCGAGCCGCCCTTCATGGACATGCCGGTGCGGATGCCTGAGAGCAGGGACTTGCGGAGCGACCACAGCGACCACAAGCCGCCGATAAGCATCGCGCCGACGCCGATGTAGCGGATCTGCCGACTCCAGATCAGGTTCGCCGCCGCCTCCGCGGGCAGGCCGGCGAGCGCCGCGGCGAGGTCGGGGTTATGGTCCACCATGAAGTTGTTGTAGTAGGGAATGAATATCCACCAGGACAGCGCGCCGCCGGAGAGCATCAGGCAGCCGATGTTGAAGCCGACGATGTAGCCGACGCCGAGGAGCGCGGGGGACAGGTTGATGCCGAAAAATCCGATCGTGCGCTCGCCGAAAAAGCGCGCCACGGCGAAGGACTCCGGCGAGAAGCGAAAGCCTGACAGCATCAGCTTGAACACGGCGCCGGTGGCGGCCGCGAGCGAGAGCGCCTTGAGGCCGCGGCCCGGGTCTTCACCGACCTTGAGCACCTCGGCCGTCGCGACACCCTCCGGGAACTGGAGCTTCTGGTCGAGGATCAGCGTGCGGCGGAGCGGCACGGAGAACAGCACGCCGAGCAGGCCGCCGAGGCCCGCGATCGCGAATACCCACCAGTAATCGAAGCGCGGCCAGTGGCCCATGATCACGAGCGCGGGGATCGTGAAGATCGTGCCCGCGGCAATCGAGGATGCCGCGGAGGCGCCGGTTGCTACGATGTTGTTCTCGAGGATGTTGGAGCGGCCGAGGAGGCGCAGCACACCCATCGATACGACCGCCGCGGGGATCGCCGTCGCGACGGTGAGCCCGGCGAAGAGGCCGAGGTAGGCGTTCGCCGCCGCGAGCGCGACGGCGAGGATGAGCGAAAGGATGATGGCGCGTACGGTCAGTTGCGCCGGGTCTTGCGCGTTCATGGACGGTCTCCCCTCGGATCCTGGTACGGAGTCACCAGCTGCAGTCGTGTCCCTTGTTCGCTTCCCCGAGCCACTGCATGAGCGGCTGGAAGTAGTCGACGATGGCGGACGCGTCCATCTGGCGCGTGCCGGCGAGCTTCTCGAGCGCATCCTGCCAGGGCTTGCTGCGGCCGAGAGCGAGCATGTCCTGGTACGCGCGGCCCGCTTCCTTGCTCCCGAAGATCGAGCACTCGTGGAGCGGTCCCTTGAATCCCGCCTTCTCGCAGAGCGCGCGCTGGAACTGGAACTGGAGCACGAAGGACAGGAAGTAGCGCGTGTATGGCGTGTTGCCGGGCACGTGGTACTTCGCCGCCGGGTCGAAATCCGCTTCGCTGCGCGCTACCGGCGCGTCGACGCCCTGGTACTTGCGGCGCAGGTCCCACCACGCTTCGTTGTATTTCGCAGGCTCGATCGCGCCCGAGAACACGCCCCAGCGCCACTGGTCGACGAGCTTGCCGAAAGGCAGGAATGCGATCTTCTCGCTCGCGACCTTCATCTGCCGGTTGATGAGCGCCTCGCGGCTCGACTTCGCGCCGACGGGCAAGAGGCCCACCTTCGAGAAATAGTCCTCGGTCATCGACAGGTTGATCGTGTCGCCGATCGCCTCGTGGAATCCGTCGATCGCGCTCGACTGGTAGAGGAAGGGCTGCTTCAGGTAGCTCAGGTAGTAATAGACGTGACCGAGCTCGTGGTAAGTGGTGTAGAGGTCTTCCTCGGTCGGAGTAATGCACTCCTTGATGCGCACGTCGCCGTGGCCGTCCATGTTCCAGGCGCTCGCATAGCACTCGACCTCGCGGTCGCGCGGCCGCGTCAGCATCGAGCGCTCCCAGAACGTCTTCGGGAGCGCGGGGAAGCCGAGCGAGGTGTAGAACGACTCGGCCGACTTCGCCATGCGCATGGCGTCGTATTGCTGTGCCTTGAGCGAGGAGGTGACGTTCAGGCTCGACACGCCGTGGTAGGGCTCCAGCAGGTCGTAGATGTTGTTCCAATGCTGCGCCCACATGTTGCCGAAGAGGTGCGCGGGAATCGGCTTGCCGTCCGGCACCAGCTCCTTGCCGTATTTCTCCTGCAGCTTGGTGTGCGCGTAGCAGTGCAGGCCGTCATAGAGCGGCTTGACCTGCGTCCAGAGTCGCTCGGTTTCCTTCTCGAAGTCCGCCGGCGGCATGTCATAGCCGGCGCGCCACAGCTCGCCGAGGTCCTTGTAGCCGAGCGTCTGCGCGCCCTCGTTTGCCAGCTCGACGAAGCGCTGGTAGTCCTTGCGCATCGACGGCCCGATGCTGTGCCAGCCGCGCCAGGCCTCGAGCAGCTCGTCGGGCTTGCGGCTCTTCGCGAGCACCGCGGCGAGCTGGTCGTAGTTGCGGCAGCTCTCCGGCCCGTTCGGGCAATACTTGCCCGTGCCGTAGGTCGTTGCCATGCGCGCCTCGATCTCGGACATCTCGGCGCGCTTCTTCGGGTCGTCCGGCGCCGGGGCGGCCTGGTCGAGTTTCAGGAGCTGGATGGTGCGCGCCGCGTCCGGCGACAGCGGCTTCCCTTCGTAGGCCTTTGCCTCGTTCAGGAGGCGCGAGTAGTCCGCGCGGATGCGGTCATTCGAGATCGCGGCGAGCGCCTCGGTATCCGGCGTGATGTAGGTGAGCTGCACCCAGTTCACCATTGCGTTCTCGTGGGCTGATTTCTCGAGCTCCGCGTTCGCGCGCGTGACGAACTGATCCGCCGTTTCCCCCGGCATGCCGGCGTCGCCGGAACCGCCGCAGGCGGCGAGGAGGCAGGCGGCGCCGAGGACGGCGCGCGCGCGGTTCATCGGTCGGCTCACTTCCTGACTTCCTCCGCGCCGTGCATCCATTCGACGATGCGCCCGGAAATGAGCCAGAGCACGAGGCTGAAGACGAGCAGCACCACGGCGAGCCCGCCGAAGACTCCGAGCAGCCCCGCATGCTCGGTGCGGACCCCCATCTGCTGCGCGAGGCTGATCATCCATGCGTACTCGCCCATGTGCTCGGTGAACGCGCCGATGTAGCCCGCGAGCGTGTTGCCGACGAAGTTCACGAGGAACCAGACGCCCATCATCAGCGAGCCGAGGCGGATCGGCGCGAGCTTGGTCACCACCGACAGGCCGACGGGGCTGATGCAGAGCTCGCCGGTCGTGTGGAAGAAGTAGGCGAGCACCATCCAGATCATGCCCGACTTCGCGTCCGCCGAATGCTGCATCTCGAACACGGCGATCACGAGGCAGACGAAGCCGAGCGCCACCTGCGCGAGGCCGAGGTACATCTTGACGGGCGTCGGCGGGTTCCTGCCGGTCTCGCCGAGCTTGCTCCAGAGCATCGAGAACGGGATGCCGAGCAACACGATGAAGAGCGGGTTCAGCGACTGGAACCAGCCTGTCGGGGTCAGGAAGCCGCCGACTTCGCGCCGCGTGTACTTCTCCGCGAACAGGTTCATCAGGCCGCCGGCCTGCTCGAAGGTCGCCCAGAAGATGACGACGAACACGAAGATCACGAAGATGACCCGGATGCGGTCACGCTCGACCTGGGTGAGCGGGTGCTTGACGCCACCCGACATCGCGAGCGAGCGATGCGCGCCGGGCTGGCGCCCGACGTTGCCGATGTAGCGCTGCGCGAAGGCAAGCTGGATGACGACCGAGATCAGCATGCCGATGCCGGCGGCCAGGAAGCCGACACGCCAGCCATACGCCGGGTCCTCGCCGAGCGTGGAGCACACGAGCGGCGCGAGGAACGCGCCCGTGTTGATGCCCATGTAGAAGATCACGAAGGCGCCGTCGCGGCGCGCGTCGCCCTGCGGGTAGAGGTCGCCGACCATCGTCGAGATGTTGGGCTTGAAGAAGCCGTTGCCGACGCACATCAGCAGCAGGCCCAGGTAGAAGCTCGTCGGCGTCGCGGGGAAAGCGATGCCGAGAGCGGACAAGGAAAAGGCACCCGAGGTGCCCATGGAGTCGAGCGGTGCGGCGAGCAGGAACTGGCCCGCCGCCATCACGAGACCGCCGACGATGACGGACTTGCGCTGGCCGAGCCAGTTGTCGGCGACCCATCCGCCGAGTATCGGCGTCAGGTAGACGAAGCCGGTGTACCAGGCATAGAGCTTGAGCGCCTGCGGCTCGGTCCAGCCGAGCCCCGGGTTTGCGGCGTGCGTAGCGGCTGCCGCGTACAGCACGAGGAGCGCGCGCATGCCGTAGTAGCTGAAGCGCTCCCACATCTCGGTCACGAACAGGAGATACAGCCCCTTCGGATGGCCGAGGAGATTCCCCGGCGGGATCTGCAGGTCTTGGCTCATTCAGGCTTTACTCCGAAGTCGGGCGAGTCTCCGCCAAATCGCGGTGCAACATCAAGCCGGGTCATGCTCCGCTTCGGGCGGTTTGTCGCGCACGAGGATGCGCGCCATGAGCACGCCGCCCTCGTAGAGCGCGTACATCGGCACCGCCATCAGCGTCTGCGATACGGCGTCGGGCGGCGTCAGGAAAGCCGCGATGATGAAGATGCCGAGGATGACGTAGCCGCGGTTCTTCGTGAGCGTCTCGCGCTTCACGAGCCCGGTGCGCACGAGCAGCACGGTCGCGACCGGGATCTCGAACGCGAGGCCGAAAGCGAAGAAGAGCAGCACCGCAAAATCCATGTACTGCGTCATGTCCGTCATCATCTCGACGCCGGCCGGAGTCGTCGCGACGAAGAACTGGAAAATTACGGGAAAAACCACGAAATAGGCGAAGACCGAGCCGGCGTAGAAGAGGATCACGCTCGAGACGAAGAGC
>Ga0111538_10008968_pt1 | contig 13390 bp, 10 predicted proteins | sample SoiMethybrSBSTD1_FD_79669 | JGI IMG/M metagenome (GOLD analysis project Ga0111538, IMG submission 79669) | Bulk soil microbial communities from a Populus tree surrounding site in Tennessee, USA - Soil MetaG P. TD hybrid SBSTD1 (version 2)... | ecosystem: Environmental > Terrestrial > Soil >...
CGGCTGCGCGACCAGAGCGACGCCGAGCGGATGATGCCGGCGCCGGACGCGGTGCGAATCGACACGACCGAGCTCGACGTCGAGGACGTCGTCGGCCGCATCGAGCAGCTAGTCCGCGAACGCCAGCCGGCATGAGCCCCCTCCTTTTTCGCTACCTCTGACCGACCGCGTTGCGGCTCCCGCCGGGACAAGCCCGGCTCCGCCGACGGACCGGAAGCGGTCCTTCAACGAAAATGACCCCGATGAATCGGCAAATCGAAGGCGAGGCAAACGTCGGTGACCGCAATGAGCTCTTGGGAACCGTTGCGATCGTCGGCTTCCCGAACGTCGGCAAGTCGACGCTCGTCAATCGCTTGACCGAGTCGCGAGCCGCGGTCGTGCACGAGACGCCGGGCGTGACCCGAGACCGGAAGGAGCTCATCGCCGAATGGAACGGCAAGCGGTTCCTGCTCGTCGATACCGGAGGCGTCGACATCGCGGGCACCGACCCGATCACGAGGTCGATCGCGGAGCAGGCCAAGGCGGCCGTCGAGGAGGCGGACCTCGTCCTCTTCCTGACCGACGCCCGGGCCGGTATCACGCCCGGCGACGAGGAGCTCGCGCAGATCCTTCGGGCGGCGCGCAAGCCGGTGATCGTGATCGCAAACAAGATCGACGACCCCGATCAGGATGCGCTCGCGTTCGAGTTCCACCGGCTCGGGCTCGGCGATCCGGTTCCTTTGTCGGCGATGCACGGGCACGGCACCGGCGACCTGCTCGACGCCGTGGTCGCACGGCTACCGGGCCGAGGCCGGCCCTCCGTCTCCGCCGAGGCGATCCGCGTCGCGATCCTCGGCCGCCCCAACGTCGGCAAGTCGAGCCTGCTGAACGCGTTGCTCGGCGAGGAACGTGTGATCGTCTCAGAGCAGCCGGGCACGACGCGCGACGCGATCGACACCTTCATGCGCCACGGTGACCGCGAGCTCGTCTTCATCGATACCGCCGGGCTGCGCCGAAAGCGGCGGCAGCGGCAGGGGATCGAGTACTACTCCGAGCTGCGCGCGCTCGCTGCCGCCGAGCGCGCCGACGTGGCTCTGGTCCTGATCGATGCCAGCGAGGGCGTCGTCGATCAGGACTTGGCCGTTGCCGACGTGGCTCGCAAGGCGCAGTGCTCGACGATTGCCGTCCTCTCGAAGTGGGACGTCGCCGAGGTCAACATCGAGGACGCGCGTGCCCGCCTCGCCGAGCGACTCCGCCAGCGCCCGCCAGTCCTTACCGTCTCGGCCAAGACCGGCCGCGGCGTCGCGCGCCTGCTCGACCGGATCGAGAGCCAGTTCGACAAGCACGTGGAACGAATCCCGACCGCGGAGCTGAACCGCTTCCTGGCGGAGCTGCGCGAAGTGCGCGAGGCCCCGGCGCGGAACGGCCGGCGGCTCAACCTCCTCTACGGCACGCAGGTGCATGCACGGCCGCCGCGGTTCCGCTTCTTCGTGAACGACCCGTCGCTCGTGACGCGCGACTACGGCTACTGGGTCGAGAACCAGCTCCGCGACCGTTTCGAGCTCGACGGCGTGCCGGTCTCGATCGATTTCGTGCGGCGGAGTTGAGCCGGCTCGGTCTCGGTCTCGCCGCGCTCGGCCGGCCGGGCTACATCAACCTCGGTCACGGCGACGACCTCGGGCCGCGCAAGGACCCCGCCACCCTCGAGCGCGAGGCGCATGCTGTCCTCGACGCCGCGTACGACGGCGGCATCCGCTACTTCGACGCCGCCCGCTCGTACGGCAGGGCGGAGGAATTCCTCGCTTCGTGGCTCAAGCAGCGCGGACTGACGCCGGAGGACGTGACTGTCAGCTCGAAGTGGGGCTATACCTACACGGCGGACTGGCGCGTCGATGCCGAGGTGCACGAGGTCAAGGATCTCTCGCTCGCGACGCTCCGTCGACAGCTCGCTCAGAGCCAGGCCCTGCTCGGGTCCCATCTGCGCCTCTACCAGATCCACTCGGCGACGCTCGAGAGCGGCGTCCTCGAGGACCGGGCGCTGCTCGACGAGCTCGCGCGCATCCGCGAGACCGGGCTGAAGATCGGCCTGACCGTGACCGGTCCACAGCAGCGCGAGACGATCGAGCAAGCCCTGGAAGTCGGCGGCTTCGACGCCGTCCAGGCGACCTGGAATCTGCTCGAGCGGTCCGCGACGCCGGCGCTCGAGGCCGCTCAGGACGCCGGCCTCGGCGTGATCGTCAAGGAGGCGCTGGCAAACGGAAGGCTGACCGAGCGGGGCGACGTGCCGCCGCTCCGAGAGCTCGCAGCGCGGAGCGGTGTGACGCCCGACGCACTCGCGCTCTCCGCTGGTCTTGCACAGCCGTGGGCCGACGTCGTGCTCAGCGGTGCAACGACGGTCGACCAGCTGCGGAGCAACCTCGTCGCCCTCGAGCTCGCCCTCGACGCAGAGCTCGCGCCCGAGCTGACGCAGCTTGCCGAGGATCGCGAGCGCTACTGGACGAAGCGCTCGGCTCTACCCTGGAACTAGGTATCGGGCGCCGGCGGCGCCTTCGAGGCCCGGCGCAGCTCGAATCGGTTCTCGCTGCGGGTGAGCAGCCGCGCGATGTTCGCCCGGTGGAGCACGAAGATCGCGACCGCTGCCCCGGCGGCGAAGGCGATCACCGGCTCCGAGGCGCCGAAGGCGACGGCGAAGAGCGGGAGCGTCGCTGCCGCGACCATCGATGCGACCGAGGTGTAGCGGGTGGCGAGAAAGAGACAGACCCACACGACGCCTGCGGCCAGCGTCGCAAGCGGCATCAGCGCCAATGCGACGCCGCCGGTCGTCGCCACGATCTTGCCGCCGCGCCTGAACCCGATGAACAGCGGTCGCCAGTGCCCGACGAGCGCCGCGACCCCCGCGAGGACGCCGACGAGCTCGCCGCCGAGCCAGTTCCCGAGAAGCGCCGCCGCGAAGCCCTTCCCGATGTCGAGCAGCGCGACGCCGAGGGCGATCTTGAAGCCGAGCGTGCGCCACACGTTCGCCGCCCCGGTGCTGCGGCTGCCGACGGTGCGGATGTCGACGCCGCGGAGCAGCCGCGGCAGCCAGTAACCCCACGGGAGGCTGCCCAGCACGTAACCGGTCAGGATCAAGAGGACGTCCTTCATCAATCCAGCCACCGCGATTCTACGGAGTGGCCTTCGCCGTGGAAGACAACAGACCCTGCTCCTCCCACCAGGCGAGCGTGCGGCGAAGCGTCTCCTCGATCGGCGTGTAGCGGAGACCGAGCTCGCGGCTTGCCTTCGACCCGTCGTAGGCGTGACCGTGCGTGAGCGTGCGTGCCAGCTCGCGGCAGATGCGCGGCGTGTCCCGCTTCACCCAGGCGACGGTCTCCGCCGCGGCGGCGACGGCCATTGCGAGCCACGGCGGCACGGTCCGAAGAGGCTGCTCGATGCCGGAAATGCGGCCGAGCAGGGCGAGCCCTTCGCGCACGGTCAGCGTGGCTCCGCTCAGTACGTACCGCTCCCCGGGCTTTCCGTGGGCGGCGGCGAGCAGGTGGCCGGTCGTGCAGTCGTCCACGTCGATGAGGCTTAGCGTCGAGTCGACGACCACCTTCAGGCGACCGTTGAGGTAGTCGAGCAGCAGCTTGGTCGAGCCGGTCGCGCGCCCGGGCCCCTGCACGGACGCAGGGTTCACGCAGACGACCGCCGCTCCGATCTCCTCCGCCGCGGCGAGCACAGAGCGCTCGGCCTCGAACTTCGAGCGCTCGTACGCGGAGAGGAAGCTGCCGCGATGGGGGGAATCCTCGGACCCGACCGTGCCCTTGCGCTCGCCGAGCGACGCGGCCGACGACGTGTAGACGACTCGCTCGACTCCGGCCTTCGCCGCGGAGCGGACGACGTTCTCCGAGCCCCGGACGTTGACCTCGAACATCGGCGCGGGGTCCCGGAGGCAGAACGCGTTGTAACCGGCCGCGTGGTAGACGAGCTCACAACCGCGCATGGCGGCCAGAAGCGCTTCAGGGGCGAGGACGTCGCCGCGCACGGGCTCGGCGCCGAGAGCGCGAAGCGCGGCGGCCGAGTCCTCTGAGCGCGCAAGGGCCCTGAGCTCGGCGCCCTCGCCGATGAGCCGCTCGACCAGCGGCCGCCCGACGACGCCCGTACCTCCGGTGACGAGAACTCGGCCCGCCACTAACGCAGCGCGGACGAGAAGCGCGTGATGTATTCGACCGCGGAAAGGACGGTGATCGCGGCCGCGGCGATCATCACCCACTCGTCGAGGTAGAACGGCCCGATCTGGCCGCCCCAGCGAACGATTGCGAGGAAGATCGCGACGAACTGGACGTTCGTCTTCAGTTTCCCCCAGATCGAGGGCGGGAAGACGACGCCATCGGCAGCGACCACTCCACGTAGGCCGAGGATCAGCAGCTCCCGGCCGATGATGATCGCGGCTAGCCAGGGCGAGGCCCGGTCGACGTCGACGAGCGCTATCAGCGCCCCGGTAACGAGGAGCTTGTCGGCGGTCGTGTCGAGGAACGAGCCGAGCTTCGTGGTCACTGCCCACCGTCGCGCTAGGTAGCCGTCGGCGAAGTCGGTGATCGCGGCGACCGCGAAGACGATTGCCGCGGCTGTGTACGCGGACTGGTTTTTTGGACCCGCCAGGATCAGCGCCATCACTGCGGGAACGGCGAGGATCCGCGCCCCAGTCAGCGCGGGGAGGACGGTCCTCGGCGCGTCGGTCCGAGCGATCACGATGCCGCGCTCCGTGCCACCGCACGGGCGGCGAGCTCACGGACTTCGGCGGCCGAGGAGAGCTCGAGCGCCTCCTCGGCCAGGCCGCGGGCAACGTCGGTGTCGACTTCTCGCACCGCCTGTTTGACGGCCGGGATCGCCGGTGCGTTGGCACTCAGCTCGGTAACACCGAGGCCGACGAGGACGGGGACCGCCGCGGGGTCGGCCGCGAGCTCGCCGCACACGCCCGCCCATACTCCGTGGCGATCGGCCGCCTCGGCGACGGTCCGGATCAAAACAAGGACGGCGGGGTGCAGGCCGTCGGCAAGCCCGGCGACGGCCGCGTTGCCGCGCTCCGCGGCCATCGTGTACTGCGTCAGGTCGTTCGTTCCGAGCGAGAAGAAATCCACCTCGGGGGCGAACTGCTCGGCCGCCAGCGCTGCCGCCGGGACCTCGATCATGACGCCGACCTCGACCTCGACCGGGGTGCCTGCCCTCACGCCGTCGAGGACACCCCGCGCGCGACGGTACTCGTCGAGGGTGGCCACCATCGGGAACATCACCTTGAGCGGGTGGTCCGCGGCGGTGCGGAGAGCGGCCCGGAGCTGCGTCTCGAGGAGCTCAGGCTGCTCGAGCGCGAGCCTCACGCCCCTGACCCCGAGGAAGGGATTCGCCTCCGGTCGTTGTCGGAGGTAGGGGAGGGGCTTGTCAGCGCCGACATCCAGCGTCCGCAGAATCAGTGGGCGGCCCTCGAGCCTCTCGGCGATGAGGGTGTACGCCTCGTACTGCTCGTCCTCGCTCGGCATTGAGTCCCGGTCGAGGAACAGGAACTCCGAGCGGAGCAGGCCGACGCCCTCGGCGCCATTTTTGATCGCCGCCGGGACGTCCTCGGGTGAGCCGATGTTGGCGACGACCTCGATCCGGCGGCCGTCCCGCGTCTCCGCCGGCTCGGCGGCGGCGTCCCGGGCGCGGCGGGCCGAGCGCTCCCGCTCCACCGCCTGCCGCTCATAGTCGGCGACCAGTTCGTCCGCCGGCTCGACCTCCACGGTGCCTGCATCGCCGTCCAACAGCAGCTCCGTCCCCTCGGGAACCCCGAGGAGGGGCTCGCCGAGCCCGACCGCGGCGGGGATCCCGAGCGAGCGCGCGAGGATGGCGCTGTGCGAGGTGGGGCTGCCGGCCGCGGTGGCGATGCCGAGCACGAGTGTCCGGTCGAGCGACGCCGTGTCGGCGGGGGTGAGCTCGGGCGCGACCAGGATCCCGGCCCCGCTCAGCGTTGCGGCGCCGCCGCCCGTCAGCGCGGCGACCACCTGCCTCGCCACGCCCGTGAGGTCCTCCGCGCGGGCCCGCATGTACTCGTCGTCGAGCGCGCGATATTCGGCGGCGACCGCGGCAGTGGCGTCGTGCCACGCCCGCGCCGCGTTCTCGCCGGCCTCGAAGATCGCGCGGCGGGCGGGGGTGAGCAACGCCTCGTCGTCGAGAAAGAGCAGGTGAGCGTCGAAGATGGCCGCGTTGTAGTCGCCGGCCCGCGCCGCGACGGAGTCGCGCGTGGCGCGGATCTCGGCCCGCACCTGCTCGCGCGCGCGCGTCAGCGCCTCCCACTCGGTCTGAGGATCGCCTGCCCGGCCCGTCGGGATTTCGGGCTCGGGTACCTTGAAGTGGCGCGCAGGGCCGGACGCGATGCCCGGCGCTCCCGAGAGCCCGGTGAGCGCATGCTCCCCGCCTGCGGATGCCGGTGCCGGAGGCGACTCCACCTGCAGGGTCGGCTCGGCGTGGTCATCGAAATCGCGCCCGGCGAGCTCGGACAGCGCCGCGAGCGCCTGCTCGGCCTGCGGTCCCCGCGCGGTGACGAGGATCTCGTTGCCCTGGCGAATCCCGAGCGTGGCGATGCCGTTCAGGCTGCGCCCGGCCGCGGGGCCGCGGCCGCTCGTCAGATTCATGACCTCGACGTCTGCGTCGAACGCCGATGCCGTCTGGACGAACCGCGCCGCGGGGCGCGCGTGCAGGCCGAGCGGGTTCCGAATCTCGAGTCGAAGTGTCACGCCGTCAACGGCGGGCGCCTCGGCCGGCGCAACGGCTGCAGGCTCGGACCCCTCCGCGCCGAGCTGCGCCGCCTTCCCCTGCAGCCCGCCGCGCGCCTCCTCGGCGACCTCGGCGAGCGGCCGCCCGAGCCGCGCGGCGACCGCGGCCGCCACCGCCCCCTCGACGAGCGGCGCCTCGCAGAGGAGCACTTGCTCCCGCTCCGTGGACGCCAGCAGGTCGAGCGCCGTCTCGGCGCTGAGCACCGCGCTGCCGAGGTCCATCAGCACGAGCACACCGTCCCCGGAGCCGGCGCGGCCAATCGCCTCGGCAACGCGGACGGCGTCGGTCCCGAGCGCGCCCTCCTCGGCGAGCCCACCCGCGAGCTCGATCCTCACGTCAGGGCCCGCCATCTCCGCGGCAAGCTCGCGAACCCCGGCGGCGAGCGTGCCGCTGTGCGAGACGATCACGATCCCGACCAACTATGCCGCCTCTAGTCCGTATGCCCGGTGGAGGAGCTCCACCGGGTGGACGGCACGGACGCCGGAACCGTGCTCGATCTGCCAGCGGCACGTCTCGCTGTCGCAGGCCGCGACCTCGGCCTCCGACTCGCGAAGCAACGCGAAGAGCCGCTCGCCGACCGCCATCGAGATCTCGTACTTCTCCTTCTTCAAGCCGTATGTCCCGGCGATGCCGCAGCAGTCCGTGTCGAGCTCGATCGCGCGCAGTCCCGGCACGAGGGCGAACAGATCGAGCGCGGGCTTGCCGATCCCGTGGCCCTGCTGCTGGCAGGGCGCGTGGTAGGGCACGGTCAGCTCCAGCGGCCGGAAGTCGGTGCGGAGCTCGCCCTGCTCGTACAGGAGCAGCAGGAACTCACAGAGGTCGTAGGTCGCCTCGCTGACCGCGACCACGTCTTCGTCCTCGACGTCGAGGATCTCGCGCGCCTCGCGCTTCAGCATCAAGCCGCAGCTCGTCGAGTTCGCAACGATCGGCAGGCCCTGGCGGGCATACGGGGCGAGGTTCGCGACCAGTCGCCGGACGTACGCGCGTGCAGCGGTGAAGTTTCCGTTCGACTGGAGCGGCAGCCCGCAGCAGTCCTGCTTCGGAACGACGACGTGGAAGCCGTTGTGCTCGAGCACCTCCACCGTCATCCGGCCGACCGCGGGCTCGTAGTAGTTCGTGCCGCAGTTGTGGAAGTAGACGACGGTTCGCTCGGAGGCCGGGCTGACGTGCTTACGCGCCCAGCGCTGGAAGGTGCGGCCGGCGAAGTGGGGCAAGCTGGCCTTGCGGTGGACGCCGAGCGCCCGCTCGACGACCCAGCGGAACGGCCGGTTCCGGAGCGTCCAGTTCGCGAGCGGCGCGACAGGCGTTCCGAGCCGTCCCAACACGCTGGGACGGGAGATCACCTGGTTACGGAGCGGAATGCCGCGCTCCTCCCACAGCTGCGCCCGGGCGCGCGAGTTGATCTCCGCGATCTTCACTCCGTGGGGACACACCTGCGTGCAGATCCCGCAACCGGAGCAATAGTCGACGGACGCGTCGGGGGAGGCGTCGCCGGTCCGATAGCGCTCTGCCTGCGGTCCGACGTACTTCGGCCCGGGAAAAAGGGGCGTCACGCGCGAGTAGGGGCAGAACGTCTCGCAGATCGTGCACTTGACGCAGTGGTCGAGCGAGGCGCGGACGGGCTCGGTCACGAAGGCACCCCCAGAATCGCCTCGGCCGCGGCGTACCCGGAGGCGAGGCTGATGCCGTTGCCGGACGCCTCGCGCCACGGCACCGCGCCGGCCAGGGTCGCCCCGACGGCGTGGAGGTTCTCGTAGACCGGTTCGGTCTCGCCGTTCACGGGACGCATCTTCTCGTCCACGGCGACCCCGGCTCGCGAGATCGGGTGGTCGTCGAAGTACTCGCGCGCGAGTCGGGGCTCGTTCGGGCCCGGTACGCCCGAGAGCGGCAAGTCGAAGACAGTCTCGCGAATTCGTCCCGATGCGTCTAGCTCGAGGCCGCCCGAGGCGAAGCCTCCGGTCGCCAGCACGAACGAACCGGCCCGGTAGGCGATCGGCCTCCCGGCCGTTTCGGTTATCGCTGCGTCGACGTGGCCGTTGCTCGTTCGAACCGCGCCGACGGTGCTGCCGACGACGAGCCGCCCGCCGGCGCGGCGCAGGGCGCCGGTCATCGTTTCGAAGACGCGCAGGCCCTGCACCGACGGCGGCAGGGCCGGCACCTCGAAGACGGGGTGGCCGAGCCTCTCTTCGAGCTCCTGCTGGACCTCTCGTACTCCCCCGACGCCCAGCACGGCCGGGAAGCCGACCACTTCGCCGGGGACGAGGCGCGATCTCAGCTCGGCGACCACGGCTGCACGGAAGCCGGCATCCTCGAAGCGGCGCGCGAAGCCGAGAGGGCCGGGGTCGCGCTGGATGCCGAGCGGCGGCGCGAGCTCGATCGCCCGCCCGGCGACTGTGCGCCCGCCGGGCAGCTGCGCCCGGGCCACATTGCCGGCCAGCAAGGCGGGATAGAAGTCCTTGAGCCCGCGCAGGCCGACGAAGACGAAGCGTCCGCCGCCGCGCAGGTCGGCCGCAGCCATCGTCCCGGGCACGAGCGCAGTCGGTTTCGCGGCGCCGATGGCGGTCGGGACGAGCAGGTTCTCATCCAGGCCGCCGCGGTAGCCGTGTCCTTCCAGGCAGTCCTGGAACCAGGCGAGTGACGCGCGGAGCAGATCGACGGACACGCGGCTGTACGGGTGCCCGTGGTGCGCGGCGGCGAACCCGGGAAGCGCCTCCGCAGGGCTGGCGATCGCACCGTCGTCGTAGCCGAGGACGTCGATCGTGGCGGGGGAGAGGTGGGTCGCGCCGACGCCCTTTGCCAGCACCGCGACGCGCTGGCCCGCCTCGGCGAGCCGGAGCGCGGCCGTAAGTCCGGCGAGCCCGGCGCCGATCACGACCGTGTCGTAGGCGGCCGGCCCCACGCGAGCGACGCTCCACCGGGCTTCCGTCATTCCGGCAGGTGCTGGACGTCGAGCAGGCCCTGGAAGATCCAGTCGTCGAGCCGGGCCTGCCGGAACTGGTCACCGTGGAGGATCGGCTGCACTCCCTTCCAGCGCTCCTGGAGGAAGTCAAGCAGCGCCGAGTTCGCCGCCTCCTGATCGAGCCGCTCGAAGCCGTGGAGGATCCCAGCTGTGCGGTAGATGCAGAAGCCGCCTTGACATGGCCCCATTCCGAGCCGGACGGCGCGACGGATGTCGTCGATGCTGGTCGGCCGGCGCTGCGCCATCGCCTGCACCAGTCGCTCGCGGGTGATCAGCTCGCATTCGCAGATGATCTCCTCCGACCCGGGCACCGGCTCGCGCGCGCGAAGGCGCGAGCCCAGGGTGTAGAAGTGTCCGTTCTCCGAGCCCGGGAGCGGCTCCTCGTGGGTGGCGGTCGGCCGGTTGACTCCGAGCTTGGCGCAGACGGCGTCGACGGCGTGCTCTGCCATCAACCGGTAGGTCGTCGTCTTGCCGCCCGTGATCGAGACGAAGCCGCCGACCCCGTCGCGCGCGGCGTGGTCGAGGACGGCGTGGGTGCGGCTGACGTCGCGCGTGTCGGTTACCTCGTCGCTCGCGAAGAGCGGCCGCGCGCCGGCCCACACACGAAGTGCACGCGCCTGGCGGAAACCCGGGATCAGCTTCTCGCCTTCGTCCAGCATCTCCTCGACCTCGCCGTCGGTCACCTCGAGCTCGTCGGGATCCGCGACGCGCACGTCTGTCGTGCCGATCACCGAGACAGTCCGGATCGGGACGATGATGTCGCCGTCGCTGGGGGGCTTGCAGCGGTTGACCACCGTGTTCACGAGCCGGTGGTTCATCGCGATCATGATCCCCTTGCCCGGCAGGACGGTCACGCCGCAGCCCGCTAGCTCCGCAATCTGGCCGGCCCAGGCGCCCGCGGCATTGACGACGATGCGAGAGCGGATCCGAACGTCGTCGCCGGTCTGCTCGTTCACGACACGGGCGCCGACCACCTTGTCGCTGCGGACCTCGAGCCCGTCCACGCGGTGGTAGGGGAGGATCCGCGCCCCGTGCTCCGCCGCCGAACGGGCGTTGGTCGAGACGAGCTTCCAGGGGTCGATCGCCGCGTCGGGAACCTCGAAGGCGCGCGTAATGCCGGGATCGAGGCGCGGCTCGCGACGCAGCACCTCCGCGACCGAGACCTCCGCGACCGGCACGCCCGTCGCCCCACAGCCCTCCAGGAAGGAGTCTCCGAACTCGGGGTCGTCCCAGGGCGTCGAGACGAACAAGCCGCCCGTGTCCTCGATGCAGTCGGTCGCGATTCGGCGCAGGACCGCGTTCTCGACCACGCACTCGCGCGCTGCGACCGGGTCTTTGACCGCGTAGCGCCCGCCGGAGTGGAGGAGGCCGTGGAAGCGGCCCGTCGTCCCTGTGGCGAGATCGCCGCGTTCGACGAGCACCGTGGCGAAGCCGCGCATCGCCGCGTCGCGCGCGACGCCGGCCCCGGTCGAGCCGCCGCCCACGACGAGAACGTCCGTTTCGAGAGTGGCCACCCTACGCGCGAGTATCGCAGCGTGTTGCGCGCAGGGACTGGCACGCAGGGACTGATCCCGAAGGGGTCTGTCCCAACAACCGGGTGCGTTGCCTACCGCGGTCAATGGGACAGTCCCCATTCGGGGACAGTCCCTGGACCGAGGGCCCGGCCGCCTTGCGCCGGGCCCTCGGTGAACCAGCTAGTCGAGCCAGTCGAAGGTCCGCGTGACGGCCTTCTTCCAGTAGCCGTACTCCTTCTCGCGCTCCTGCGGGTTCATCTGGGGCGTCCACTCCTTGTCCTTGCCCCAGTTTGCGCGCAGGTCTTCGACCTCGGACCAGAACCCGGTTGCGAGGCCTGCCGCGTACGCAGCCCCGAGCGAGGTCGTCTCCGCAACGGTCGGCCGGATCACCGGCACCCCGAGCACGTCGGCCTGGAACTGCATCAGCAGCTCGTTGTGGACCATGCCGCCGTCCACCTTCAGCGAGGTGAGCTCGACTCCCGAGTCGGCGTTCATCGCTTCGACGACCTCGAGGCTCTGCCACGCCGTGGCCTCGAGCGCCGCCCGGGCGATGTGGCCCTTGTTGACGAAGCGGGTCAGTCCGGCGATGACGCCGCGGGCCTCGTTCCGCCAGTACGGGGCGAAGAGCCCCGAGAAGGCGGGCACGAAGTAGACGCCGCCGTTGTCGTCGACAGTCTTCGCCAGGTCCTCCACTTCCGGCGCAGATGAGATCAGGCCGATGTTGTCGCGCAGCCACTGCACCAGGGCTCCGGTGATCGCGATCGATCCTTCCAGCATGTAGACCGCCTGTTGGTCGCCGATCTTGTAGCCGAGGCCCGTGATCAGGCCGCTCTTCGACTGGACGACCTCGTTGCCGGTATTGAGGAGCAGGAAGTTCCCTGTGCCGTAGGTGTTCTTCGCTTCGCCGACCGAGAAGCAGGTCTGCCCGAACAGCGCGGCCTGCTGGTCGCCGAGGTCCCCGGCGACCGGAATGCCGCCGAGGCCGTTCTTCGCCTCGCCGTAGACCTCGCTCGAGGCCTTGATCTCGGGCAGCATCGCGCGCGGGACGCCGAGGATGCCCAGGATCTCTTCGTCCCAGTCGAGCGTCTGCAGGTCCATCATCATCGTGCGGCTTGCGTTCGTCACGTCGGTGACGTGAACGCCACCGTCCGGCCCGCCCGTGAGCTGCCAGATCACCCACGTGTCGATGTTCCCGAAGATGAGGTCGCCGGCTTCTGCCTTCTCGCGGGCGCCGTCGATGTTGTCGAGAATCCACTTGATCTTCGGCCCCGAGAAGTAGGTCGCGATCGGCAGGCCCGTCTTCGGGCGAAAGCGGTCCTGGCCGCCGTCGGCCATCAGCTCGTTGCAGATCTGGTCGGTGCGGGTGTCCTGCCAGACGATCGCGTTGTAGACGGGCTCGCCCGTCGAGCGGTCCCAGACGACGGTCGTTTCGCGCTGGTTGGTGACGCCGACGCTGGAGATGTCGGAGGCGTTGACCTTGTCACCGATGATCGCGCCGATCACTTCCTGCGTGCGCTGCCAGATTTCCTTCGCGTCGTGCTCGACCCAGCCCGGCTTCGGGTAGATCTGCTCGTGCTCCTTCTGGTCGATCGCGACGACCTGCCCGCCGTGGTCGAAGACCATGAACCGGGTGCTGGTCGTGCCCTGATCGACTGCCGCTGCATATTCAGCCATTCGTCCCTCCCTCTGATGGTGACTCCGCGTCGCCGCGGCCGCCCCAGGTGGCGGCCGCGGTCTCGAGCAGCATGGTCGACGACGTGGCGCCCGGGTCCTGGTGCCCTGCGCTTCGCTCTCCGAGGTAGCTGGCGCGGCCCTTCTTGGCGACGAGCGGGATCGTGTCCCGCATGCCCTGCCCGGCGGCCTCGGCCGACGCGGTGAGGGCGTCCTCGAACGAGGAGCCGCCGTCGAGCGACGACCTGAGCGCCTCGAGGCCGGGCAGCAGGGCGTCGAGCATGGTCTTGTCGCCCGGCTCGGCCTTGCCGCGGGCCTCGACGCCCTTGATTCCCGCCTCGAGCGCGGCCGTCCAATCGTCGGGGCCGAGCTCGTTCTTGCCCGCCGCGGCCGTGCCCATCTGCAGGTACAGCGTCCCGTAGAGGGGCCCGCCCGCGCCGCCGACGGTCGACACGAGCGTCATGCCGACCGTCTTCAGCAG
>Ga0111538_10008969_pt1 | contig 13390 bp, 13 predicted proteins | sample SoiMethybrSBSTD1_FD_79669 | JGI IMG/M metagenome (GOLD analysis project Ga0111538, IMG submission 79669) | Bulk soil microbial communities from a Populus tree surrounding site in Tennessee, USA - Soil MetaG P. TD hybrid SBSTD1 (version 2)... | ecosystem: Environmental > Terrestrial > Soil >...
CTCGCCCAGGCGCGCCGCTTTCCCCACATCTGCCGCCGCACGGTGCCGCACGTCGGTCGGCCCCGCGCCTTCGATCGCGCTTTTTTTTCGGCCGGACACGGCCAGCTCAGCGCGACGATCGTATTGTCCATAGCTCGCGCATTGGTCGCAGCACCCACCGATGCTCCCTTCCGATCGTTTCCGACGGCAACACGACGAGCTGCGTGACCTCGCGCTCGAGATCGACGCAGCTCTGCGGGCGCCAGCGTTCCCCGGCAATGCCCGCGAAGTCCGCCGCATGATGGCGAGGTTCAAAGGCAAGCTCGTCGTGCATAGCTCCATGGAGAACGAGGCGCTCTATCCGCGCCTGCTCGAGCACTCCGATCCGGCCGTGCGCACCCTCGCGCGGGAGCTCTTCGACGAGCTCGGCGGAATCTACGATGCGTTCGCCGCGCACCACGGTAGGTGGAGCTCGGTGGAGCTCATCGAGGCCGATCCCGACGCCTACGTGCACCACACGCTGGAGGTTTTCGATCTGCTGAAGCTCCGCATGCACCGCGAAAATGGCGAGCTTTACCCGCTCGCCGATCGCGAAGGGAGCGAGCCACCTGTTGCCAGGGCGTCCCTTTCGCCCGCGACCAGGTGATCGGGCGCACCATGATAAGCTCGGCGCGTGCATCCCATCGGCGTTTGGCTCCCGGCGCCGCCCATCACGTACCTCGGTGATCTAGCCGCGCGCTACGGCGGAGCCGTCGACGCCGGTGCGAAAGTTCGCATCGTGGAGCGCGTCGCGCCGCTCGAGCGCGGACAGGGCTCGGACCTGTGTCCCCTGACGAGCCGGCGTCACCTTGCGGCCGCGCTGGCCTCGCCGAGCTCTCTCCTCGTCGCGGAAGATCTCGCGGCGCTCGTGCCCCCCGGAAAGCGGTGGGTTCACGAGCACGCGAGCTTCGCGCTCGCGTCGCTCCTCACCGATCTCGCGCCTCGCACCGAGCGGCTCTGCAGCGCTCGCGCGTCGATTCACGAACGCGCGAGCCTCGCGCCCGACGTCGCCGTCGGCGCGTTCGCCGTCATCATGGAGGACGTGATCATCGGAGCCGGCTCGGTGGTGGAACCGCACGCCGTCATCTACCCGCGTGTGCGCATCGGCGAGCGCGTCGTCATCGGGGCTTCGGCCATCGTCGGACGACCGGGATTCGGCTGGGCGATCGGCCCCTCGGGCTCCGTCACGCGAATTCCGCAGCTCGGCGGGGTGCTCATCGAGGATGACGTCGAGGTGGGCCCGCTCGCGACCGTCGACGCGGGGACGCTCGCCCCCACGATTCTCCGTCGCGGCTCGCGTCTCGATGCACAGGTCCACGTCGGTCACAACGCCCGCCTCGGGCCGAGCGCCATGGTCGCCGCGCAAAGCGGCTTTGCGGGCTCGGTAGAGGTCGGCGCCGGCGTGCGCGTCGGCGGACAAGTGGGGGTCGCCGATCACGTGCGCGTGGGGAGCGGCGCCGAGCTCGCCGCCAAGTCCGGCGTCATCGCCGACGTGCCCCCCGGACAAGTTGTGGCGGGCTACCCCGCCGTCGAGCGCCGCCGCTGGTTTCGCGGCATGGCGCGCTTGCTGCGCCGGGAGAACAAGCGCAAATAACCGAGGCTCGGTCTTGGTGCGTTCGCAGAAGGAGTCATTTTGAAAGATCGAATCACGCTCGACATCAACAAGATCCTCCAGGTGCTGCCGCACCGGTTTCCGTTCGTCTTGGTCGACCGGGTGACGCACGTCGTCCCCAAGGAAAGCATCGATGGCCACAAGTGCGTCGCCATCAACGAGCCCTGGTTTCAGGGCCATTTCCCGCGCCGCCCCATCATGCCCGGCGTGCTCATCCTGGAGGCGCTGGCCCAGATCGGCGGCATTCTCGCTTACGTGTCGGATCCGTTCGATGCCGAGTCGAGCCTCATGTACTTCCTCGGTATCGACAAGGCCAAGTTCCGCCATCCCGTCGTGCCGGGCGACAGGCTCGACTTGCACGTCGAAGTCGTGCACCACCGCTCCAACGTCTGGAAGTTGAGAGGCGAAGCGAGCGTCGACGGCACCCTCTGCGCGCAAGGCGAGCTGCTCGCCTCCATCGTCGATCGGGCGCCGTGATCGAGATTCACCCCACCGCGGTGGTGAGCCCGCACGCCAAGCTCGGCGACGGCGTCGTGGTGGGACCCTTCTGCGTCATCGGCGACGACGTCGAGCTCGGTCCGAGTTGCCAGCTCCTCGGCTCTTGCACCGTGACCGGCCACACACGCATGGGGGCGTCCAACGTCGTCCACCCTTACGCTGTCATCGGCGGCGACCCCCAAGATCGCACCCACGCCGGCGAGACGACGCGCCTCGAGATCGGCGCGCGCAATGTCTTTCGCGAGCACGTAACCGTGCACCGCGGTACGGCCAAAGATCGGGGCGCGACATTCATCGGCAGCGACTGTCTCTTCATGGCCGGCAGTCACATTGCGCACGACGTCGTCGTGGGGGACGGCGTTACGCTCGCCAATGGCACGCTGCTCGGTGGACATGTGGTGGTCGGCGACCGCGTGACATCGGGGGGCCGCGCGGCCATCGCGCCCTTCGTGCGCATTGGCGAAGGTGCGTTCATCGCGGCCGGCGCCATGGTCGAGATCGACGTTCCCCCCTTCGTCATCGTGGCCGGCGATCGCGCGCGCGTGCGTGCCTTGAATCGCGTGGGGCTACGCCGTCAAGGTGTCCCCGATGGCTCGCGCCGAGCTCTCGCCGCCGCATTTCGCGCGCTCTTCGCCAAAGCATCGCCGCGCAGCGAATCGCTCCGCGCCGTCCCCGAAGAGCTCGCACGCGACCCCTACGTGCAAAAGTTGGTCGGATTCCTCGCGCGCACGATGCCCCCTCTGCCGGGGGGATAAGGCAGACTCGGATCTGCAAAAGGAACGCCTCGCCCAGCCCCGCCGGAAGAGGGCCAATGGGTATGGTACGCTCATCCGCGTGCCCGCTGCGTCGTCGCCTCCCTCGAAACAAGATCCGCTCCCCTCGCGGGTGCGGCGCCTCTTGAATCAAGACGCCGACCTTGCCCGCGCTGTAGGCGAGGTGGACCGCTCGCTCGTCGAGCTGGCGATGATGCGAACGCTCGGTGAGCGCCTGCGAGCCGGTGTGGCGATGGCTCGCCTCGGCGCAAGGTTTCGGCGTTGAAGCACCCCACGGTCGTTGACCCCGAGGCGTTGCTCGGTGAGCTGATACAGGCGGGCGTCGAATTCATCGTGGTTGGCGGTACCGCCGCTGTGCTCCACGCAGCACCGGTGACGACGCAGGATCTCGACATCGTTCACCAGAGGACGCCGGAAAACGTCTCTCGTTTGATGGACGTGCTCCAAAAACTGGACGCGGTCATGCGATACGATCTTGCCAACCGCAACCTTCGGCCAACAGCCGAGATGCTGCTCGGTCGCGGTCAGATCAATCTCTCGACGACGCTCGGGCCGCTCGATCCTCTGTGCGAGCTAGGAGAGGGCCAAGGCTACGATGAGCTTCTACAGCACACCGTCGTCCTCAGCGACGGACCGCTCACGCTTCGCGTTCTGGATCTTCCGACTCTTATCGAGATCAAGTCGCAAACAGGACGGGCGAAGGACCGTGCGGTTCTGCCAGTCTTGATTGCGACGCTCGAAGAGCGGCAAAGGCGCGAGCCGAAGTAGTCGTCGGCTCCGACATTCGGAGGGCGACTCGCCTCGGGGGCTAGCGCCGCTTAGTGCTTGCCGCCGCTCAGTGCGTCGAAGGCGTCGCTGAACTCGTCCGATTGCCCGACGGCGCGCTCGCGTGAGGGGCGATGGCCGACGCCCTGCAGGGTGCGAATGCGCTCCGCGACCGAGCCGCGCGGGTCGTCGTGGTCCGGCGCGCGATGCGCGACCTTGCGGAAGTAGTAAAGCGACTCGGTCGGGTTGCCCTTGGCCTCATAGGCGTCCCCGAGCTCGTAGTAGAGGCTGAGCTCTTGCTCGGTGGTCTTTTGCTCGGCGTGAAGGCCCTTGATGAACGCGTCGATGGCCGCCGCGACGTCGCCTTGCTGGCGATGGATCATGCCGATCATCGACTGGCACACGCACTCGCGCTTGGGGTCGCGCGCCGCCACCTCGAATTCGTCGATGGCGTCCTTGACGAGATCCATCTCGCGGTAGGCGAGCCCGAGATCATAATGCGTCGAGCTGTCAGTCTCCGAGACTTGCGCCCGCACGCCGGCCTTGAACTTGGCGAACACCTCTTCGACGTCGACTTGATCGCCCGCCTGCAAGCTGCCGGGCTGAGAAGCGGCCATCGCGTCCAGCGCATCGAGCGCGTCGAGCGAAGCGGCAATGTCGAACGAGCGATCCTCCGGCTCCTCGGCGGTGGGCTCGGGCCGCTCGCGCGTCCCGCTCGAGCTCGCCATTTCGGCCATCGCTTGCTCGAGCTCTTCCATGCGCTCGACGAGCAGCGGATGGTCGGGCAGACGTCGCAAGTGCTCTTCGAGGATGGCGCGCGCGTCGTCGAAAAGTCCGCGAGAGAGGAAGAACTCCGCCTCTTCGAGCGCGTCCTCGACGACTTCGCTGCTGGCTCCCTTCTTGGGCGCGGCGGCAGCCTGCGCGAGGGTCTCGTGCTGCGGCGGAGGCTCTTCGGTCGTGTCCGCCTCGTCCTCCATGAGGAAACGAGGGAGCGACTCTTCCGGCGCGGCGTCGAAGGAGCCGGCACTCTCGTAGTCCGCCAGGGCCGCGGCCGCCACGGCGTCTTCCTGCTCTTGCTCCTGCTCTTGCTCTTGCTCTTGCGGCTGCTCTTGTTCCTCGGCGACCGCGGCCATCGAGCCGCTGGGCCGCTCGCCGCTCTCCATCGCCGGCTCGGACCCTTCAACCGCCGCGAGCTCCGACGGATCGAGCATCGAGTACTCGGCCGTGGGCAGCTCGTAGCCGAGGTCGAGCAGCATCTGTCGCGCCGCCGGGTGCTTCGGCACGAAGCTGAGCACGGTGCTCAGCTCTTCGGCAGCGGTGTTGGTGTCGCCGTCTTCGATGAGGAGCCCGGCGATCGCCACCATCTGGTCGGCGGTGCGCTCGTGGTCGCCGGCTTCGTAGAGCACATCGCGCAGCTTGCGCCGCAGCAAGATCGAGCGCGGCTGCGCTTCGACACCCTGCTCGAGGCGGGTGAGGGCCTTTTCCTGCAGCCCCAGCTTCAGGTACGACTCGGCGTCGGACAGGATGCGGCGCGGGTGCAGCGAGGGGCTGAGGTTCTCCTCGGAGTAGGTTTCGTCGGGTCCGAGCGACGCTTCGCTGACCTCGAGCTCAGGGGCGGAGAACGCGGCAGCCCGTGGATCGGGCGCGGTGCGCGCGCTTCCGGGTGCGCGCGAGCTGGCTTGCGGCGCGCGCGAGCTCGCGACGGGGGCGCGCGAGCTGGCGGCCTGGATGCGCAGCGCGCCCGCGGACGGGCGGTCGACCTCGATATCGTCGGCAGAAAGCTCTTCGATCTCGGTGTCGGCGTCGGTGATCGACGTGATCGACGGCGGAGGCTCGCTGATCTCCGCTGCGGCGGCAGCAGCGGGGACGCTCGACGCGCTCTTGCCCGGGGGCGAGCTCGCCAATCGCTGCACCTGGTCGTCGTTGGGCGCGATCTGCAGCAGTCGATTGACCGCCTCGCGCCAGATGCCGTGATTGCCCTGCTCTTTGGCGGTGCGCGCCAGCTCTTTCTGCACCTCGATCGACTTGACCGGCTGCCCGATGACGACGAACGCGCGCGACAAGAGCGACAGCGTCTCGAGACTCTTGGGATCGGCTTGGAAGCAGATCTGCAGCTTGGCGAGCGCGAGCATGCCGTCGTTGGGCTTGCCCCGTTCGAGGTAAATCTCCGCCGCTCGGCGAGCGTAGATCGGCTCGGGCCGATGGTGGAGCAACCGCTCGAACACCTTGAGCGCGTCGTCGTGGCGGTTGGCCTTCATCAGCATCTGGGCGGCGATGCTGAAATGACGGATGGCGTCGTCGGTGTTCTTTACTCTCGAATACGCCTCGGCCAAGCGCAGGTGCGCGAGGGGGCTGTACTCGTCGAGCTCGACGAGCTTGCGGAAGAATTCGAGCGCCTGCGCGTCTTGTCCCGCCCGCTGCAGCTGCGTCGCGATCTCGTCGTACGAAGCCAGCGCGTCGTTGGTGATGCCGAGCTGCTCGTAGAGTTGAGCCAGCTGAAGCGTGATGTGGCCGTAGCGTTCGGCGATCTGCGGAACTTCGCGCTGGATGATCTCGCGGATCTGCTTGTAGACGGCGATGGCTTTGAGGGCGAAGCCCTGCGACGCGTAGTACTTACCGACACGGTCGTACGTCGCGACGGCGTCTGCGTGCGCCTCCATCTTCGATTGGAGGTCACCAATCTTCAGCAGAGTCCGGGCATCGTCCGGATCCTGCTGGATGATTTTCTGGTATTCCGCGACCGCCTTGTCGTATCTTTTTTTCTGGATGAAACCCTGGGCGGCCAGGAGCACCTTCTCGCGGTCGATCGCCACTTCCTTCTGAGACTCCGTCGTTACGTGGATAGGTAGATGTAGCCGGTGCCGCCGGACATCCGGAACAAGTACCGTAAATCTACGGGATTTTAGCGTGATCGGTCAAGGTAAGCCACGAAGCCAGCTTGGTTTTCGCGGGTGCGATTTCGAGCTTCGATTCGGCTTGGCGCACCGTGTTGGCCGACCGGAGGGGCCGACCAGAAGGTAAGCGACCGAATCTCAACTGTAACACATGGACTTGATACTTCGACTCCGGCGCAAACAGAAGCACCTTGAGCGCGCTCGTGCTCCTGTCAGCGCTTTTGTGGGGTCAGGTATGACATACCGATCACCGCCGCGGTAGCGTTCTGTTCGAGCGCCTTTCGGCCGATCGCGGCCGTGGCCGGGAGGTATCGGGTCGCCGGCCGTCCCGCCGAGGCAATGAGGGCGGCGAACGCCAGCACACGTCGCGGGTTCTGCTGCATTCACAGCGCCCAAGCGCAACAGCGCCTCGGCGGGCTCCGCGGAAGGTCGTGGTGGTCGTCAGGGCCAGTCTCGATCGATGATGATGACGCGGAGCGCCGGTTGACGCGGCGTGGTCACAGCTTCACTTTTGTCCGAATGACGACGAGCGAAAAATACCGAGCGCCCTTTGCTCCCGGGGGCCCTGCCAGCATCGATGCGGAACTATGCGCGCGGCTCCTCTCGGTAGCGCTCGCGCGCGGCGGGGATTACGCGGACCTCTTCTTCGAATACCGCGCGGGGGGTGCCCTCGTGTTCGACGAGGGCATCTTGAAAACTGCGTCGCGCGGCGTTTCGGTGGGGCTCGGCGTGCGCGTGCAGCGCGGCGACGCCACCGGCTACGCCTACGTCGAGGATCTCGAGTGGGACGCCATGAAGCGCGCCGCCGAAACCGCGTCGCAGATCGCGTCGGCGGGGGGAGGCAAACTCGAGGTCAAGTTGCGCGAAATCGGCGCGGCGAGCCGCTACGAGCTCCCTGCGCTTTCCATCGATACGCCCGGCATCGCCAAGCGCGAGCTGCTCGAGCGCGCCAGCCGCGCGGCGCACGATCACGATCCCGCCATCATCAAAGCGGAAGCGAGTTTCGCCGAAGAAATACGAGAAGTCTTGCTCGCCACGAGCGACGGAAAGATCATCCGCGACAGGCAGCCGCTCCTTCGTTTCGGGGTGCGCGCCATCGCCGAGCGCGCCGGGCGGCGGCAAGAGGGCTCGAGCGGCGGCGGAGGTCGGATGACGCTCGGCTATTTCGACGACAAGGGTCCGGAGTGGCACGCCGCGGAAGCCGCGCGCCAGGCGGTGGTCATGCTCGATGCCCGCGAGGCACCCGCCGGCCAGCTGGAAGTCGTGCTCGCGCCGGGCGACAGCGGGATCCTCTTGCACGAAGCGGTGGGGCACGGGCTCGAAGCCGACTTCAACCGCAAGGGGACGAGCAACTACAGCGGCAAAGTCGGACAGCCGGTGGCGAGCCCCCTCTGCACCGTCGTCGACGACGCCACGCTCTTGCAGAGCCGCGGCACGATCAACGTCGATGACGAGGGCAACGAGCCGGCCCGCAGCGTGCTCATCGAAAACGGGATCCTCAAAGGCTACATGCACGATCGTTTGAGCGCGAAGCACTTCAAGCTCCAGCCGACGGGCAACGGCCGGCGCGAGAGCTTCGCGTGCCACCCGATGCCGCGGATGACCAACACCATTCTTCTCGCCGGCAAGGACGAACCCGAGGACATCGTGAAGAGCGTCAAGTACGGCGTCTTTGCAAAGAAGTTCGGCGGCGGCCAAGTCGATATCTCCAATGGCGATTTTGTCTTCTCGCTAACCGAGAGCTATCTCATCGAAAATGGCCGGATTACGGCCCCCCTCAAAGGGGTCAACCTCATCGGAAACGGTCCCGAAACGCTGCGTGATGTAGTGATGCTGGGTCATGACGTCGGCGTTTCGGACGGGATTTGGACTTGCGGCAAAGACGGCCAGAGCGTTCCCGTCGGCGTCGGATGCCCCACGGTCAAGATCTCGAAGATCACCGTCGGGGGGACGCAGATTGGATGAAGCGAGGGCTGCTGACGGCATAGCGCCCAGCGGACCTCGAGCGGGCGGGGAGCGGGGAGGATAGCCAGGGTGCCTGCTCCCTCGTTCATCGCGGTGGTTGGACACGGTCCCGAAATCGACCGAGAGGCGGGGGCGGCTAACATCTTGCGCAGCCTCGGCTCGGAGGTGCGCACGCTCGATCTCTGGGACGACCCTGTCGAGCTGTTTCGGGAGACCGACTCGGATGAGATGCGACCGCGTGCCATCGTGGTCGAGGCAGCGGATCGCCCTGATCTTGCGGCGGCCGCGTTGCGATCGATCAAAAGGCAAGTCGGGTTCGACGGCGTGGGGGCGCTCATCGCCCTCACCACGGCGCAAGTCTCGCGCCTCGAGCCTTCGGCGGGGTTCGATGATTTCGTGCTCATGCCTTACGTGCCCGCCGAGCTCTACGCACGCATTCGCGCGCTCGAATGGCGGCGCAGCGAGTTCGCGACCGAAGAAAGGCTCAAGGTCGGCGAGATCGTCGTCGACAAAGCGGCACGCGAGGTGATGGCCAAGGGTCGGCCCGTACCGCTCACCGCCAAGGAGTTTGCGCTGCTCGCGTTCCTCTGCGAGCGGCGTGGCAAGGCGCTCTCGCGCGACCAGCTGCTCGCCAAGGTTTGGGGCGCGCGTTACGAGGGGGGGCCGCGCACAGTCGACATCCACGTGCGAAGGCTCCGCGCCAAGCTCGGCGAGGAGTTCCCGCTCGAGACGCTACGCGGCGCGGGCTACAAGCTGCGCGCCCCCACGGAGCCCGAAATGGATGCGCCGCGCAAGAAGCGGTGAGCGGTGCTTCGCGCGCGGCGCCGAGCGCTAATTACGGGCTTTAGTTGCAGCCTTGACCACTGAGGAACGCGACGCCCTTGTGCCACAGGTTGCGATCGGAAGAGGGGAAGTACTTGGGACAGGCGGTGATGTCTTCGAGCGCCTCGACGTCCGGGCTCTGAACCGGGTGGACGCGGTAACCCATGCCGTACGCCGACAACGTGCCCCGGATTGTCTCTTCGCTGCTCGACTCGAGGAATGCCATCACGCCGTCAGAACCTCCGAAGTCGCGCTCGAGGCGATCGATCGGATCGCCTTCCGTCTGATCGGCCGCCGCACCGCATCCCCCTCCAAACACGCCGATCGATGCACACACCAACAGCGTCGCGAATGTTCTCATCGCAGCTCCCTTGGACGACAGAAGTAGACAGAGACAACGACGCGCGATCGCGTCGGCAGCGGCGCTCCCCGCTGTCGCTCAGAGCGAGCGAGCAGCACCTTACGCGATACCGAATTTGTCTGCGGAGACAGTTGAGTGAACTTCCAATGTCGGCAATGGCGTTGTCGAGACAGACGACGACGTTGCGCTGACGCCGCTGTCCGCAGAATCGTTACCGAAACGAAATGGCTTCTTCACACGCATTGGCGAAACAAGGCGGGAAACCTGCTGGCCATCGACGGAGCCCGCGCGTCAGGAGAGCCGATGATCGAGCGCTTGCACATTTCCACCGTGGCCGTTTGCGTGCTCGCGGCCGCGTGCTCCAGCTCGAACAGCGGTATCGACGCTCCCAACGACGGCTCGCCGGACGGGGCCGCCATCGCCGACGCGAGTGCCGAAGTGGGCAATGAACGCGACGCGAGCGGGCCGCCCGGAGAGGATTCCGGGGCGTCCAGGGACGGCGCCCGCGACGCTAGACCGGGAGCGGACGCACCGATCTCTGCCGAGGCGGGAGGAAATGGCGACGCGATGGTTCCGCGCGACGCGAATGGATCGCCCGACGCCGGATTGTCCGATGGCGGAGACCGCGGCGACGGAGGAGCGCCCATCGACGGCGGAGTGTCGGTCGACGCGGCAGGCCCCGACGATTCTGGGCGGATTGTCGACTCGGGGGTGATTGCCGATGGGGGTAACGTACCCGATGCCGGAGGAGACGGCGGACTGCCCACGACCCAAGCCGTCATTGCCCATCGCGGCGCTTCCGGTCACGCCCCCGAGCACACGATCGCCGCCTACGAGCTCGCGATTTCGATGGGGGCCGATTACATCGAGCAGGACGTGGCCATGACCGCCGACGGCGTCTTGGTCTGTCTCCACGATGCCACGCTCGATCGAACTGCGCGCGGCGATGCCGCCGACTGCGCGGGATCGGTGGCGACCAAGACGCTGGCTCAGCTCAAACGGTGCGACATGGGGTCTTGGTTCAACCAAACGTACCCTGATCGCGCCCGCCCCGAATACGCCGGTCAGCAGATTCCAACGCTCGAAGAAGTGTTTCAACGCTACGGCGCGAGCGCGCGTTACTACATCGAGACCAAGACGCTCAGCACGAGCACGCAGATGGAGCCTGAGATCCTGCGCCTCTTGAACCAATACGGATTGCGCAACGGCGCGGTGACGCAGCACGCGGTTCTCATTCAGTCGTTCGACGCGCAATCGCTGCAGCGCATGCACCGGCTCGACGCGGAGCTTCCTCTCATGTTACTTGGCGCGGCGACGACCGCGCAGATCCAGAGCGCGTCCGCTTACGCCTTCGGCATCGGACCAACCTCGGCCAGCGTCACCCAGGCGCTCCTCGAGACCGCCCACGGGCTGCGCATGGCGGTGCACCCGTATACGGTGAACGAAGATGCCGAGCTGACGCGGCTGGCGCAACTGTGCGTCGATGGCATGTTCACCAACTTCCCCGACCGCTACCGCGCCATCGTCGACGCCGGCGGCTTGGGCTGCCCCCCCGCGATTCGCTGAGCGTTCGAACCGCCGTCCATCGGAGCGCTATCCGCCGGCCGAGTCGCGGATTAGAAGACATGCTCCCATGTCGAAACCCGTCATCGCCATTTCTGTTGGGTGTCCATCGGGAATCGGCCCCGAGGTCGCCGTCAAAGCCGCGGCAGAAGCCCGCGACGCGACGATCGTGCTCGTCGGCGATCGTCGTGTCATCGAACGCGCGGCGGCGATCGTCGGCGTCGCGAACAAACGGCTCGTCGATGTCGATGCGCGATCCATGGGCGCGCTGACCGCGCGCAAAGGGGCGCGTTTCATCGGCTGCTTTGCTTCCGCGGCGCCCCTCGCCCTTGCCAAAGCCCCTCCCGGCAAGCCGACGCGCGAAGGGGGCGCCGCGCAGCTCGCGTGGATTGATCAAGCCACGGACTTTGTCGTGTCCGGCGACGCGCGCGCGCTCGTCACCGGTCCCGTCTCCAAGAGCGCCATCGCATCGTCGAGTCGCGCGTCGCGACATTTCCGGGGGCACACCGAGCACTTGGCCGCGCGATGCGGCGCCAAGGAAGTCGTGATGGCGTTTTGGGCCAAGGAGCTCACCATCGCGCTCGTCACGACGCATCTGCCGCTCGCGCGCGTCGCCGCCGCGCTGACACCGAAAAATGTAGCCGGGGCAGTGTATTTTACCGCAGACCTCGTCGCGCGGCTCGGCGCGAAAAAGCCGCGCATCGTCGTGACCGGGCTCAATCCGCACGCGGGGGAAGACGGTCTCCTAGGCCGCGAGGAGCCGCGTCGCATCGCGCCGGGCATCGAGCTCGGGCGGCGCCGCGTCGCCCAAGCGGGCATTCGCGGCGTCATCACCGGCCCTGTCGGCGCCGAGACGGCCATTCGCAATGCCCGCGCCGGAAAGTACGACGCCGTCGTCGCGATGTACCACGATCAAGCGACCATCCCGATGAAGCTCGTCGGATTCGGCGAAGCGGTCAACGTGACCCTGGGTTTGCCCATCATCCGAACGAGCGTCGACCATGGAACCGGCTACGACATCGCCGGTAAAGGGGTGGCCGACGCGCGCGGGATGAAGGCGGCGATCGAGCTCGCGGTGCGTCTCGCGGGGCAGCGCCGTCGCTGAAAAACGGCGGTCAGGGGGATGAGCCGGCACCGGCGCCGCCCGGACTTTCCACGAGCAGCGTCACCGGTCCGTCGTTGTCGACGACGACGCGCATGTCCGCGCGAAAGCGCCCCGTGGCGACGGTGGAATGTCGCGCGCGTGCGAGCTCCACCACGCGATCGTAGAGCCGCTCGGCTTCGGCGGGGGGCATGGCGCGGTCGAAACCGGGGCGCCGCCCGCGGCTCGTGTCCCCGTACAGCGTGAATTGGCTGACGATGAGCAGTCCCCCCGCGACGTCGGCGAGCGCGCGGTTCATCTTGCCCTGATCGTCCTCGAACACGCGAAGATCGACGATCTTGTCGACGAGGTAACGCGCTTCGGTCTCGCCGTCCCCCTTGCCGATACCGACGAATGCGACGAGACCCTTTTCTATCTGTCCCACGATCTCGCCGGCCACTTCGACGCTAGCCGCGGTGACGCGCTGCACGACGGCGCGCATTTACAGACGCAGCGATTGAGCGAGCTTGCTCGTGATCGCAAAGTACTCTTTGCGTTCGTACGGCTCGTTCAAAATGTGAAAGTCCTTGTGCGATAGCCCGGCGCATCCAAAGCAGTAAGAGCAATCGGAGAGGCCTACGCACTTGACGAGGTATTGGCTCCCCGTGCAGCGCTCGCTGGCAATGCAGTGGCTGCAGGCGAGGCACGACGTGCAACCCCGGCAGTGGGAGCAATCGGTGCAATTCGACGACGCCGTGCAGTAGTGGCAGCGGGTAAGGCTCTTCGAATCGCGACAGAAGGTGCAGAGCAGGCACTTTTCGCAGCCGTGGCACTCGATGGAGTGGGCATTCTCGACCGATACGGCTTGGGCGCGCATGAGCTCGCGCAAGCGGTTTTCGAATTCCGACGGGGTCATGGCGGCTCGGAGCTACCACAGCCGGGCCCGGGGGCCTCGCAGGAAATTGGTCCGTCCAGCTCTTCGCGTGCGAAGGGAAGGCTCGGGGCACACACATCGGCGCCCTGACGCTCGGGAGGAAC
>Ga0111538_10008970_pt1 | contig 13389 bp, 11 predicted proteins | sample SoiMethybrSBSTD1_FD_79669 | JGI IMG/M metagenome (GOLD analysis project Ga0111538, IMG submission 79669) | Bulk soil microbial communities from a Populus tree surrounding site in Tennessee, USA - Soil MetaG P. TD hybrid SBSTD1 (version 2)... | ecosystem: Environmental > Terrestrial > Soil >...
CACCGGAATAGCTAAGCCAGCTTTTCCAATCGGGCTCGAGAAGATCCTTCTCAGTGACTGAGCCATCAGCAGGAAACACGGTAAGTGAGAAGCGCAGGCAAATAGTCAAGGTCAACATAAGACCTGTTAGGACGCTTCTCTTGAGAGCTGCTTGCGCGGTCTGAAGCGTGACAGAAAATAGCGAGTAAATCCCCTGCTGGGAGGGGGAAGGGGCGGCAGGCCCTGGGGTGGATTGCGAGTTGAAAACGAAGACCCAGCCGGGCGCTTCCCGCCACGCCTCCCGGGAGGGGATTTTCTTAGAGAGCGCTTCATTTTTCATTCAGTAGATCCTTAGACCTGGTGCTGCGGGTTTGGATGCACGCTGCCTCTTACGCGTACCAGCCATTCATTCCTCCACCGTCTGCCGGCTCAAGAATGCGAGCAGATTCTGCAGTTCAGCCTCCGAAAGCAGCTTTCCATAGTTCTCCGGCATGACAGATTTCTCCTGGAGCACCACTTCCGCCAATTCCTCGCTCAAGAAGAAGTGAAGATTCCCTTGCGCGTCCATCATCTGTAAACAGAAATTATCGCGATTCCGCAGGGTCCCGGCAATCCTTTCACCCTTGAGCGTGACCACAGTGACCGCCTTGTACCTGGAACCTTCGGACAATTCTGGATTCAATATGGATCGCTTGATTTCCGCTAGCGTGCGATCGCCACCCACGTTGGAGAGATCTGGACCGAGCAGGCCGCCCTGGCCCCGAATCATGTGGCAATCCGAGCAGCGTCCTTTTCCAAAGAAGAGCTGTTTGCCCAGATCGCGATCTCCTGCCACCACGAGCTGCGCTGCCCTGATTCCCAAACTACGGATAAAGGCGACAAGCTGCTTGATCTCTCTATCGGGCAAAGCAAATGCCGGCATGGCGGAGTTGGGAACTCCCAGACGAATGGCCCCGGCCACTTCCTCATCGCTGCCCCGACTGACGATCATTCCCTGGGTCAGATTGGGTCCGCGGGCACTTCCCCGACCGTCCGCGCCGTGACAGACCCCGCAACTCTCGACGAAGTGCTTGCTTCCCGCCTCGATATCCTCCGCGGGATAGGATGGAGCAGATTGTCGGCGCCGCTGAGCTTGAAGCAAACCGCTGCTAGATAGAAGCCCGAGGATCAAAAGCAGAGCGGTCACCGGCCAACCAAGGTTCTTAATCGAGACTGTTCGAAATGAAATCATAGCCTTATTTGACAATGAACTGTTCCCGCCGCCTCCGGGAGCGTGGACATCTCGTCTGCATCGTGTCGTTCGATGAGGGGCGGCAGACGGGACGCCCGCGCTCCCAGGTTACCAAACCTGCAGAGATCGTTCGGCCCGCAGACCGGTAGCAATCTCGCGGACACGCAGAGCGTAGGTGCCCTTTTTCAGATCGACTGCCAAGGGCAGCTCCCAGGTGCAAGCACCCCGTGGCGCGGCCACGTTACGAGTGAGCATTGCGAGTTCTTGACCATCCGCATCGAAGACCTGCACTCGAAACGCGTGCACATCTCCGAGCTGCCGCCCATCCAGTTGAAGTGCGACGGTGACAAGCTCGCCGCCCTTCGCGCGTGCTGGGGCTCGAACCGAGATCCCTTTGACCGGCTCGGGCAGCGTGGAAAGAATTACAGGCTCCCTGTCATCCAGCGTCCCAGTCCACTCGCTCTTCTGCCCCAAGTACTGGCCGCGACGAACATCATACAAAGCGGCAGGTGCTCCAAGATTTACCTTAAGTTCCACAGGGCCATGTAGCGCTTTTTGTTCCCAAGAATCGTCATTGCTGGTTCTTCCAATGTTAAGGCTGTAGTTGCGATGCAGCCCCAATAACCGAAGATTCCCCGAACGCCACGGGTGCACTTCTACACCAGTAACAGACTCGCCGCTTGTCTTGATGACGCCATAGGGTTTAGAAACCCCGGCTTCCTGCAGCAGGCCAGCCAGAAGGCGGCGCAAGCCTTCTCCCGTCAAGCCTTCCGTTCGCTGCGAATAGTAGTTGGTCATCAGCAGATTGAGATAAACCGTTCTGCCCTTTCCATGTTGTTTCACGATGACGGCCGGCGCACCGCGAGAATCCTGATAGCGTGCCTGTGCTCCCGTCGTGGCCACGACACCGGGTTCGGCTGTGGAGACCTGGTTCAAGTCGAGACCGGCAACAGCGGCCGAAGGGGGGATTGGCTTCAACCGAGGAGGGCCTTGCGAAAAATCCAGGTTCTTGCGTTCAATGCCGAACAGCTCGTCGAGTTGCCCTTTCGGCAGGCGCTTGCAGTGGGCATCCATCAAGGCCGTTTGAGCGTCTGCTATCAGCCAGCCTCCTCGTTGCACAAAGCGCTGCAAAGCAGCAACCTCCTGGCTCGACATCGCCACGGACTGCGGCAGGATCATCACTTTGGCACTCATAGTGTCGAAGGCGCCTTCCTCCAACTGACCGTAAGAGACGAAAGTGTACTGCTGCAGGCTGTCCTCGAGCAGATACTGCACCGACTGCCGCAAGCGAAGGAATTGCGACTGCATGTATTCAGGGCGGGATTGATGCTCAATCCAAGCCTGGCCCTGCGGACGATGTTCAATCATCCAGTGAGCTGTGATTGAGGGATGCGAATAGTGAATGGCAATCGGGTCGTTGGCACGCTCCATTTGTTGGAGCTGTTTCACAATGCCGCCGATGAGTTCCCGGTAGGTCGGCGCAATCCGTTCCCCAAGCTCAGTCAGTTTCCCCTCTGCATTCAAGTAACGGTTCTTCTCGTCGTAAATGATGACACCACGGTCGCCGTGGAGCGCCTGATACCACAAACGCCAGATCTCGATAGGCTCGGCTCCAAAGCCAGTAGTCAAAGCCGGCTTGTGGGGTGCAAACGATCGCCAGATTTCCCGATTGACGCCGATGTTGTATGGCTCAATGACATCAATGGCTTTTGAGAGCAGCCAGTAGTCGTAACCACCAAAAGCGCTGGGTGCCTGCCCGCCCACCAAGCCGCCAATTGCCGCCGGGTCCACCGCCTTAACGGTGTCACTGGCTTTGCGCGCTGCTTTAGCAAACGTGAGATTCATGAAGGTGCGGTGATCCGCCCACGGTGACCAGTTGTCGTCTCCACGTTGCATCATCTCATCAGTGGTCAGGGGAGTAACGTCGTCCAAGCGTTGAAAATTCGTTCCCCATTGCCGGTTGATGCCGTCGAGTGAGCCATACTGCTCGACGAGCCATTGGCGCATGGCCGCCAGTGTTCGCGGGTCGAAGCAGAAATCCCAGGCTTCAATCAAATTCGCCACTCCGGTTTCGTCGGTGGAATGGAAGAACGGCTTAAAGCGCATCTGCGCGCTCACCACCTGCCGAATTTTCTCCATTGCCTGGGCTTCGGCTTCCGGATCGTGAAAGCAGGGTTTGCGGAAGAAGGCGTCCTTTCGCGTGCGGTCTGCCTTGTAGAGCGCCTTGGCTTCGCGCATCAACCGCTCTTTGCCAGGAATGGCAGGTGAATGGTAGGGAGCAAAAAATTCGTAGGCCATCTGGTCGCAATAAAAGCGGAAATTGTTTTTCCACCACCGCGCGGCGCCATCGGGCCTCCGGCTGGCCACGTTCTGGATCTGCCCCGCTGTAACTCCCAACTGTCTCAGAGCAGCCTGCTGTTCCGGCTTGTAGGCGTAGTACATGATGACCTGATAGTCATCCCATGGCTCGTTGGGCGTCACGACAAACTCAGCGGGTCCAGCCTTCACAGTACCTTGGCCCGACGTCAGCTCGGCACTCAGGGAATTGAACAGGGCTACGGCGGGCTTGAGACGCAGCTCGAAAGGTACCGACTGGTCCTTCAGCGTCAACTTGCGAGATTCGACAGCTACAGTTCGTCCGTAGCTGTCGGTCCAGGTGAGGGTGAGCTGCCCTTGACCGGAGAGCGGCGAGCTCAGTACGAGGGTGCCCTTCAACGTGTCATTGCGGGTCACCAGCCCGCTTTCCAGTTGCACCGTTTGCGCCAACCCGGTTGCAGAGAGGGCCAGCCACAGCAGCGATTGTTTGAACATCGTTCCCCCAAGTTCAAGTTCTATTGCGCAAGCAGCATAATCCAGAGAATGGCTGGTGGACAAACTAAGAGTCGCACTGAATCGGCCGATAAAGCAAAGAGCAGTAGGCTAGGACCGAAATCGGGCGAACCCTGCGGGGATTGAGTTTACCTTCGACAGGAGTCTACCTGTCGAGTCACCCTGTGCCTTGCGAAATCGGGTTTGAACCGATACACTTCCTCGCAGTTATGAAAGTTCTCGCACCTGCCCTCAGAATTTATTGTGTGCTGCTGGTGCTGGCGCTGCTCTGGATTTTTTTTCTGGGTCGGCTCTCGTGGAATCTGTTCGTAGACGTCCGAGTCGAAAATCTTCCACGCGTGATCCTCCTGACCCTTGGGACCTCATCGTCGATGGTGGCATTGTCGCTCTATTGCGGCCGCAATTTTTTGTGGGCGCAACAATTAGAGGAAGAGTTCGCCAAGATTCTCGTTCCGATGAAGTTATGGGAGATCACGGCCATAGGTCTCTTGAGCGGTATTGCAGAAGAACTTTTCTTTCGAGGGGCTCTGCAAACGACAATCGGGCTGATTCCAGCCAGCCTCGCCTTCGGCCTCGCCCATTTGGTACCTCGGCACCCGTTTTGGAACTGGTCACTGTACGCGGCCTTTGCGGGCTTCCTGCTTGGCTGTTTGTTTGAGCTGACGCATTACCTTTTGCCAGTCATGGTCGCTCACGCGCTGACAAACTTTGTACTCATTGTCGATTTGAATCGCCGCCACACTTTGGAGGCGACAAACTAGCGTCACCGGTGACGAGATCTGCCGTGTAAAGCAGCAATGCCTGGCATCGAAGCGGCAGAGGGACTGCCGGGACGAGTAATCCCTCGGTGAAACAACGATAGGCAACTCCAAAAGGCAGACAGCAGACACGCCTGCCGTAAAGGACCTACTTCCGATTGCGAAAGCGATTCCTCATCCTTGCCCTCGTTTTGACTGGACTGACCGCACTTCCGCTCCTTATTTGGCTCCCGGCTCGTGTTGAAGAGCTGCAAACCGAGGAACTGGTGCGACGGGGGCGCCTGGCCACCGAGTTATTGGACAAGGCGGCCGTTGGTGCATTGACCGTGTACGATCGAGGTGCACTCGACCAGATTACAAAGGGCTTCATTCGTTCGACGGATTTTCTCTACGTTGTCATTCTCGATAAGGATGGCAAGCTTCTGGCAGATAGCGGCCTTGAGAAAACGGACGTTGCCCGGGTCCAGCAGGTTTTCCCGCAGCTGTTGCAAACTGAGAATGATGCCGAGTTGACCTCCGCCTGGCCACGAACCGGCGAAAGAGCGATTCACCTGAGCCGACCGGTATTCTATGAACAGCTCCGCATTGGAACCGTGGTGCTTGGTATTTCTGCACGACGTGTTGAAATGCAAACGAGTGCGCTCAGGATTCAATTGCTGCTGGCCTCCGGTGTCATCATCGTCGTGGGTCTCGCGTCTTCCTTCCTGCTGCAGTATTCGTTGTCACGACCGCTCCGAAAAATCGCCCGGAATCTGGACGTACTCCCAGACGCTCAACTCGAAAGTTTGGCTGGCAAGGTGGAGGAATATAACCTGCTGGTGGAAGGTCTAACGAAGCAACGCAACCTATTCAAGAACTCGCTGAGTGAACTGGAGGCCCAAAAGCTGCTGCTGGAGACGGAACTGGCACAGAGCCGTGAGGAAGCAACCAGCTTGACTTCAAAGCTGGGTGCGATGGGCAAGCAGGTGGAATCTCTGCAGGAAAAGTTGCGGGCCATGGAGGAGCAATCGCGGCACCTGATTCGCGTCCTACCGGTCGTGGAATTTGCCACGGGAGTTGCCCCGGAGATCGACACCTCCATGCAGCAGATCAGCCAAAGCGCGGAACGCCTGAGCAACGAGATGGGGCGCCTGCGCAATTTACTGGACCTCTACGAAAAAGCACTTCCGCAGAGCCAGGAGGATCTGGAAGTCATTCGCCAATATAAGACTTTCATCAGCTATGAGAGGATTCGGGAAGCCATGGACGAGCTCGTGACAACCATCCGTGGAGGAGCGAGCTGGGCCGAGCAATTGGCCGATATCCTCAAGCAGCTTTCGCCTGCGACGACAAGCAAGATGAAGTGAGGGATTTCTCCCATGGTTTCTTCATTCCTGGCCGACATATTAATGGAGCATTAGGTAGGAGCAACCCGGCTAAAGTGGTTATTACAAACAGCGTAGGTCCTCGCGCTTTGCTCTGACCCATTAATTAGCCTCCTTTCCCGCGGAATCACTTTTTGCCGCCCACGCACGAGTTCTCGTGACTTCCCCTCTTCGGAACCTGATTCCAGACGACCCTTGGAAACGCAATCAGCTTGCAGTCACCGTTTCAGCGGGGTTCATCTTCTCAGGCTTCACCCTGATCATGCCCTTTGTGCCGATGTACGTCCAGATGCTGGGCGTGCGGTCGCAGGCCGCAGCCGCGATTTGGGCCGGCATTGCTCTGGGAATCAGCCCGCTCGTCGCCTCTTTGGCCGCACCGGTGTGGGGCCGTATTGCGGATCGCTATGGTCTGAAGATCATGGCCATCCGTATCACCTTCGCGCTTTTTGCCATCTGGGCATTGACGGCGTTCGCGCAGAATGTCTATCACCTTCTGATCCTGCGTTTTTTCCTGGGTCTCCTGGGAGGGTTCAACGCCTTCTCCATTTCTCTGGCCACTCAGCTCTCCCCGCAAGAGAAAGTGGGACGTGTGATCGGCACGTTGCAGGCAGTGCAGATTAGCAGCACTGCCGTCGGTCCATTCGTGGGAGGGCTTCTCGCGAGTTGGATCGGCATCCGGCACACATTCCTCGTGACTTCGTTCTTGTGCCTGCTCAGCCTGCTTCTCTTCGTCTTCTTGTATCAGGACAAGGACGCAAGTCAAGCTTCCCCAGCGGCGGCCGAGCCCACGCCCCAGCCACACGAAGGACTGGCATCGTTGATGCAGCTTCCAGATTTCGTGGTCGTCGCGTCACTGCTTTTCTTCGTGACAACGATTGATCGAAGTTTTGCCCCTGTCATCCCGCTCTTTGTGGCCAACTACAGAATAGACCACCTCGAAGCGGCACGGCTTTCCGGCATCATTCTCTCTCTGGCGGCGTTTGCCGAGAGTTTCGCCGCCTGGTACTCAGGCAAGAAGATGACGCGCTCCGAACCCAAGCGATTTTTGCTGGTCCGCCTCGCGGCGGGCAGCCTGATCTGTTTCGGGATCGGCTTTGCTGCCTCGGTGATGCAACTGACAGGATTGCGCGTACTACTGGCGTTGCTGGCAGGCGGAACGTTGACGGTGGCCTACACCCTGGCCAGTCGCGTTATTCCTGACGGCCAGCGGGCGGCAGCTTTCGGTCTGCTTTCAAGTTTTGGAATGATGGGGGGCGCCGTGGGTCCACTGCTGGGGGGGCTGTCAGTATTGATCAATATACGAACCGTGTTTTTCTTCGACGGGCTGATCTATGCCGGACTGAGTTGGGCTGTTTGGCGGAGCTTGCGGAGAGCGAAACAAGAGAACTCGCCACCACAATCCGTCTAGAAATCAGGACCAGAAATCAATGTTGTCGCTGGAGCGCGAGGCTCGCCGAGCCTTTCTGGATCGGGAGCTTGTGGTCGCGCGGCGCGGTAGGCGCCTCGCCAACCCGATTGTTCAGCTCGCGTACTCGCCAGAGCAGATCCAACGGGCTGGCCCTCGCAGTTGCAGACGGTTGTCCTCTCTCCACTCAATCTCGAGGCTTCCTCCCAGGGTCTGAATCTTCACCTTCCGGTCCGTACGGCCATTCAATATGGAAGCAACGATGGCTGCGCACGACCCGGTCCCAGAGGAAAAAGTCTTGCCCACGCCTCTCTCCCAAAACCGCACTTCAATCTCGTTCCGGCCGCGGACGCGGATGAACTCAATGTTTGTCCGCTCTGGAAAGAAGGGATGGCTCTCGATCTGGTTGCCCAGATGTTCCCAGTCAACATCGCTGAACTGGTTCACGAAGAGCGAACAGTGAGGATTGCCCATCGAAGAAACCGTCACGGAGTGAACCTCACCGCCAACGGGGAGTGGGAAGGCGATGAGCGAGTCAGGCCCTGAGCTTGGCTTGAAGGCAATGCGCGACCGCTCAAGAATCGGCTCTCCCATGTCGACCTCGAATCTGTATTCGGGCGGCGAAGAATCCGTCAACCGCAACACTTTCAGGCCGGCCAACGTTGCAATCCTGACGACCGCATTCTCAGCCAGGTTCTCAGCAAAGAGGAAGGCGGCGAGGCATCGCAATCCATTTCCAGACAATTCGGCTTCTCCGCCATCAGCATTGAAAATGCGCATCCTGAAATCAGCGCCACTGGCGAGATCTTCTGGTGAGTAGATCAGCAAACCATCCGCGCCGATGCCATAGTGCCGGTCACAGATCTGCTGAGACAACCCTAAAAGGCTTCTCCCCTCCGCCGCTTCGGCGCTGACAACCAAGAAGTCATTTCCGAGGCCTTCGAGCTTGGCAAAGTACATAGGGTTCTTTGGGGGGCTGAGTGCTCTTTGGGCAGACGTGGACTCAGAAGGTATTCGTCATTACGGCAAAAGCCGGAAGGACTGCAAGCACCTGCAAACCGTCGGCAGCCCTAAAACGAGTGGTCGTGTTCGAAGTGAGTCAGATCCTTGAACTGGCGGAAGCGTTCCTGAATCTCAGAGTGTTTCAGCCGCTTCATCCGATTCAGGCTGAAATCCTCCACATTGAACGAAGCCATCACGGAACCGTAGATTACCGCTTTGCGTAGCGTTTCATCGTCCAACCGTCCGCTCTTGGCCAGGTAGCCGACAAAGCCGCCGGCAAAGGTATCGCCGGCACCCGTCGGATCGAAAACCTCCTCTAACGGGAAGGCCGGTGCGCCAAAGATCGAGCCGTTCGCGTACATGGCCACGCCGTACTCACCCTTCTTCACCACCAGGATTCTGGGGCCCCAAGAGCAGATGGTTTTTGCGGCCTTGGTGATGTTTGGCTGACCCGTGAGCATCCGGGCTTCGCCGTCGTTAATAATCAGAATGTTCACTTGAGCCAACGTCTTCTTCAACTCCTCCGGCTTTGAGTTGATCCAGTAGTTCATCGTGTCGCATGCGACAAATTTCGGTTTGCTCACCTGCGCGAGCACCTGTCGCTGCAGCACCGGATCGATGTTCCCCAGAAACACATACTCGCAGTTGCGATATCCGACGGGAATTTCCGGCTTGAATGACTCAAACACGTTCAACTGTGTGTCGAGTGTCTTCGCCTCGTTCAGCGCAAAACCGTACTCTCCGGTCCAGCGGAATGTCTTACCGGCGACTCTTTGTAATCCCCGTGTGTCTACCGCAAACTTCTCAAACAGGTCTAAATGCTCCTGGGGAAAATCATTACCAACGACAGCGACCAGGTTGACGGGGCTGAAGAAGCTGGCTGAGATGGAGAAATAAGAAGCAGAGCCTCCCAAAATCTCCTTGGCTTCACCAAACGGGGTCTTGACGGAATCAAAAGCAACGGAACCGACAACGAGAATGGACATAACGTTGGAAGGGTCTCCTGCAAAATGTTCCCCCTCCTTGGATAAGGAGGAGGTTAGGGGGAGCTTCTTCAACTCGTTGCCACCCCCATGAAGTTCCCCGTTGTGCACGGGGACCGATTGCTACTGTTCAGGACAGATACTTTCCGATCAACAACTCTAACTTCTCCTTGATCTCGGTAGGAACCTTGGCTCTGTCGGTCAAGATGGCGGACTTCAGAGCCGACCCGCACTTGCAAGGTCTCCGGTCGTCCAAGACTCGAACCGCAGCGCGAATCAGTTTCTGGCCGTTCTCGCTGTTCTGGTTCAGAACTGCGATCACTTGATCGACGGTCACAGCGTCGTGGTCGGGATGCCAGCAGTCATAATCGGTGACGAGCGCAACGGTGGCATAGCAGATCTCCGCCTCGCGAGCCAGCTTGGCTTCCTGTAGATTGGTCATTCCGATAATGTCCATCCCCCAACTCCGATAGACGTTCGATTCCGCGACAGTTGAAAACGCGGGTCCCTCCATGCAAAGGTAAGTCCCTCCACGTTTCACTGGAACGCCCGACTGTGCACTCGCCTCCATCAGTTGATCGCCCAGATGCGAGCACACCGGATGGGCAAAACTGACGTGCACCACCAGACCCTCGCCAAAGAACGTGGAAATGCGTCCCCGCGTGCGGTCGAAAAACTGATCGGGTAAAACAATGTCCAGGGGACGATGTTCCTCTCGCAACGAACCTACCGCACTTGCTGAAATGATCTTCTCCACGCCCAGCTTCTTCATCGCAAAGATGTTCGCCCTGAAGTTCAGCTCCGAAGGTAGAATGCGGTGACCACGCCCATGTCGGGCCAGAAACGCCACCCGTTTGCCTTCAATTTTGCCCACGATGAAGTTATCTGACGGTTTGCCAAACGGCGTCTCGACGGCCACTTCCTGCGCTTCCGTCAATCCTGCCATTTGATAGAGACCGCTGCCGCCAATGATGCCAATGGATACTCTTTCCAAAGTTCCTCCAGAACACTATGTGAAACGTGATTCGCTAAGCGTCACGCGGACGGTTTCAAGCGTGACGTTTCACGCATCAGGTTTCAGATTCACATTCAACCAGTTCAATCAGCACTCCGTGTGTCGATTTGGGATGGAGAAAAGCGATCTTGCGACCTTCCAGTCCAGTCTCCGACGACATGGAAATCAGCTGCAGCGAGGCGGAGCGCAGCTCCTCGATTTTTCGCCGGATGTCGTCGACTTGAAAGCAGAGATGATGAACCCCTTCTCCACGTTTTTCCAAAAACCTTTGAATCGGGGAGTCGGGTGCCGTGGGCTCCAGCAGTTCAATACGGCTGTCCCCAGCAGGCAGCACTGCGACACGCACCTTCTGTTCATCGATCGCCACGATCTCATGGAGTTCAAATCCCAACCGGTGCTCGTACGTCCGGAGAGCCTCGTCGATTGAGTGAACAGCAATTCCAACGTGGTCGAGCTTCATCAGCCCTTCTACTCCCTGGGAGCGCGGACGTTTCGTCCGCAATCACAGCAACTGCAATCCAAATATTGCGGACTGGACATCCGTGCTCCCAGGTCACGGGAGGTCCTTCATAATCTCATCCACTGCCGTGTAAGGATCCAGGCGCCGCTCTTTGATCGCTTGCAAGGCGGCGTGAATTCTATCGCAAACGCCACTTTGGCGCGTAGCCTTTTCAAGGAGTGCATCTTTCAAAAGCTCCATCAGTTCTCGTTCCACACTGGCTTTGCGCCGTTCGACGCCCTCCCACGCCGTTTGACGATAGCGTTCAAACGCTTCGATATGACCGATGAGACCCTGAATCCCTTGGCCCTGAGTTGCGACGGTACGGGCTATGAGCGGCGACCAACCATCGGAACGCTCTGCCAGGGAAAGGGCTGCCTGAAGTTCCTTCTCGGCTCGCTCCACTTGCGCATAATCGGCTTTGTTAAGAACAAAAATATCGCCGATCTCCATGATGCCAGCCTTGAACGCTTGGACGTCATCTCCCATTCCGGGCACCAACACCACGAGCGACACGTCTGCAACTTTGACAACGTCAACTTCATCCTGTCCCACGCCGACCGTTTCCAACAGAATGATGTCCTTACCCGCCGCATCCAGCACCGAAACGATCTGAGCAGCCGTCTTGGACAGTCCTCCCAGGTGCCCGCGCGTCGCCATACTGCGGATGAAGACCCCTTGGTCGTTGTAGTGCGCACTCATGCGGACACGGTCCGCCAGAATGGCGCCGCCACTGAACGGGCTGGTAGGATCAACGGCCACAATCCCTACAGTCTTACCCTGGCGGCGGAACTGCTCTGTCAGTTTGTCCACAAGCGTACTCTTGCCGCTGCCCGGCGCGCCAGTGAGGCCAATCACCAAAGCCCGGCCTGTATTCGGAAACAGAGCTTTCAGAACATCTCGCGCCTGTAGATCCTGGTTCTCAATCAAGCTCATCGCACGGGCGATGGCTCGTGGGTTCGCCTGCAGAATTTCTTCGATCAAGTTCATGAAATGAGGTGGAAGGCGGCAGCAGTTATACGGCTGATCTCAGCAACTGCCGTGCAATCACCAGTCGCTGAATTTCGCTCGTGCCCTCGCCGATGGTGGAGATCTTGGCGTCGCGATAGAACTTCTCGACGGGATATTCCTTAACGTAGCCGTAGCCGCCGTGAATCTGGATGGCTTCGTTCGCTACCCTAACGCTCATTTCGCTCGCATATAGCTTGGCCATCGAGGATTCCTTCGTCGAGCGTTTCTTTTGGTTCTTTAGCACCGCAGCGCGATAGGTCAGTAGTCGGGCCGCCTCGATCTCAGTTGCCATGTCCGCCAGCTTGAATTGAATGGCCTGAAATTCGGCAATGGGCTGCCCGAACTGCTTGCGCTGCCTCGCATAGCGTAGCGCCGCCTCGAAAGCTCCTTGCGCCATGCCGACCGCGAGCGCAGCGATCGAAATTCGTCCGCCATCCAGAATTTCCAAACAGTTGATGAACCCCTCGCCTTCCTTACCCAGCAGATTTCCGTCAGGAATGCGGCATGCGTCTAGGATCACCTCGGAAGTGTCGCTGGCGCGGCAGCCGAGTTTGTTTTCTTTTTTTCCCGCGCGCAGCCCCGGAGTTCCCTTCTCAACAATGAAAGCAGAAATGCCGCGGTTGTCTTTGGCACGATCGGTTACGGCCATCAGCACAAATACATCACCGTAGGTTCCGTGCGTCGTGAACGTCTTGGATCCGTTCAGAACATAGGAATCTCCGTCGCGCACGGCCGTCGTTTGGGTTCCGCTCGCATCACTGCCGGCTTCCGGCTCGGTCAATCCCCATGCGCCCAGACACTCTCCGGTTGCCAACTTTGGAAGATACTTCGCCTTCTGCGCTTCGGTCCCGAAAGTGAGAATGTGGTTGGCGCAAAGCGAATTGTGGGCAGCCACACTCAACCCGATGGCGCCGTCTACACGGGAGATTTCTTCGATGATGGTTACGTACTCCACATAGCCGAGACCCGATCCCTGAAACTCAGTCGGAATCAACACGCCCAAAAAGCCCAGACCGGCCAGCTTCTTCATCAAATTCACAGGAAACGTCTGCGACTCGTCCCATTCCGAAACGTGCGGCGCGATCTCGGATTGGGCAAACTCCCTGGCGAGTCGCTTAATTTCCGACTGCTCCTCAGTGAAATCGAAGTTCAAGAGCGCCTCCTTGGTTCGGTGGCTGCGATTCAAGCATTCTAAACCAACTGTCGGAGGATCGGGTGATTTACGGCCCTGGAGGATGTGTGCCGTATAAGCAGGTTGGTTTGCGTGTCAGGATTCAAAGGACAGAAGACTGCTCACTAGACTTATGGCTTCA
>Ga0111538_10008971_pt1 | contig 13388 bp, 9 predicted proteins | sample SoiMethybrSBSTD1_FD_79669 | JGI IMG/M metagenome (GOLD analysis project Ga0111538, IMG submission 79669) | Bulk soil microbial communities from a Populus tree surrounding site in Tennessee, USA - Soil MetaG P. TD hybrid SBSTD1 (version 2)... | ecosystem: Environmental > Terrestrial > Soil > Tree...
AGCTGGCGCGCGTCAATTGCTGGCACCAAGACCGAGCAGGGTCGTGCGGGAGTGCGGAACCGGGCGATCCGCTGGAAAGGCCGAAGAATGCGCGCAGCAGGTTGCGCGCGAAAGCGTTCATGTGGGCGAAGAAAGGGATGTCGAACGCCGCCGCGTCGCCGTCGCGAGCTGCGTCCATCTCGGCGCGCAGATGGCGGTGGCAACGGATGGCGCCTTGCCCATAGACGATGAGCGAGCGGGTGAGAATGTTGGCCCCTTCCACCGTGATGCCGATCGGCGCGGCGAGATGCGCGCTGCCCAACGGATTGCGAGGTCCGCGACAAATTCCGGCCCCCGCGCGAATATCCATGGCGTCCGCGACGACCGCGCGCATCGATTCCGTGAGATAAGCTTTGACGATTGCCGTTAGGACCGCAGGCTTTTCGCCCGCATCGATGGCCGTCGCGGTGAGCTTGCGCGCGGCGTTCATCAGGTAGGTGCGCCCGGCGATGCGCGCCAGCGGCTCTTCGACGCCTTCGAAGCGACCGATGGGTACGTCGAACTGCTCGCGTACCAGGGCGTAGGCTCCGACGAGGCGCGTGGCCAGCTCGGCCGCGCCGACCGACAGCGCGGGCAGCGAGATTCCGCGCCCCGCGGCGAGCGACTCCATGAGCATGCGCCATCCCTCGCCGGCGCGCTCGCGCCCCCCGATGATGAATTCGAGCGGAACGAAGACGTCGCTCCCCGTGATGGGGCCGTTCTGGAAGGGAACACCAAGCGGATCGTGGCGCGAGCCTATCTCGATGCCCGGCAAGCTCGCGGGAATCAGCGCTACCGTGATGCCGAGGTCTTCGTCAGGACCGAGCAGGTGGTCGGGGTCGGTCAGCCGAAAAGCGAGGCCGATGATCGTCGCCACCGGCGCCAGCGTGATGTAGCGCTTCTCCCAATTGAGGCGCATGCCCAAGACCTCGCGGTCGCCGAATTTCCCCTTCGCGACGACGCCGACGCTCTCGGTCGATGCAGCATCGCTGCCCGCTTCGGGCTCGGTGAGCGCGAAGCATGGGATCTCCTCGCCGGTGGCGAGCCGCGGCAGAAAATAGCGCTTCTGTTCCTCGGTTCCGTAGTGAAGAAGGAGCTCGGCCGGACCGAGCGAATTGGGGACCATCACCGTCACCGCTGCCGTCACGCTGCGCGTCGCGATCTTGGTCACCACGTCCGAATGCGCGATGGTCGAGAAGCCGAGTCCTCCGAATGGCCGCGGAATGATCATTCCGAAGAAGCGCTGCTCCTTGAGAAATCGCCAGACTTCCTCGGGGAGGTCGCCGCTCTGTTCGACCTGCCATTCGTGGATCATCGCGCAGAGCTCTTCGACCGGTCCGTCGAGGAAAGCGCGCTCTTCTTCGGACAGTGGCTTCGATTCGAAGGCGAGCAGGTGCTCCCACGCCGGGTCGCCCGAAAAGAGCTCGCCGTCCCACCACACGGTACCCGCTTCGAGCGCAGTCCGCTCGGTCTTGCTCATCGGCGGCAGTGCGCGCTTCACGAAGCGCATGGCGAATGGCGAAACGAACCGCCGCCGCAGCGCAGGCACGCCGAAGAGCAGCGCCAGACCGACGAGCAGCACGGCCGCAACGATCCATCGGATCGACGGAACGCCCCCCGCGTAAACGGCCCAGCAAGCGAGCCACGCTGCCAATGGCACGACCCACGCCCAATACCCGCGACCATGTGCGACGAGAATGATCGCCAGGATCAGCGGGCAGGCGATGATGGCGGTGACGAGCAGCACGGTTTCTCTCGACGGCTTTCCACAGCGCGGCGCCGAAGCGAGCCGCGACCCCCCGCCTGAAGACCATGGGCACGGATCCCGATTGCGCGATCCAACGCTGGTCCGATGCGACGGCAGCTCGCCGCGCTTCAGGGTTTCGCGGTCCCCGGTTCGTCGGCGCTACTGCCCCATGTCGGGCGGTGCTTCGCGTTCGCGCGCTTCGTGCGTTCGCCGATGATGCGATTCGCCGTACACCTCGGCGCGAAAACCGAGGAGCGGATCGCCGGAGAGCTCGATTCCGGGGACGACCCCCGTGGGGTCGAAGACGAGCGGCTCTCGGGCCCGCTGATCGTCGTCGACGCGGTCGACGGTGAGCGTGCCGGCGAGGACTGTGCGGCGCTCGTCGGGCCAGCGTCGCGTCGCATCGTCGAGGGGATCGCCCGGCTCGGGGAAGTGGAGCACGAGGTCCCACTGCTGCGCTCCCGCAGTGAGCCGGGAGCGCAGCTCTTGCAGCAAGTACTGCTGGGGCAATGTATTTACGTGCGTGCGCGACAATTTCGCCGCCATCGCGCGAGGCGCCCAGTGATAACGGAAGGGGTGCCGTCCGCCCTTTGCGTCGACGAGAACGTAGGTATGGATGCCGTTAAAACGCACTTCGGCGAAGCTCGCCGGCGCGCGCATCGTCACGGTCGCCCAAAATGCGGGAAAGGCCGAGGGGCGCGACAGCAGGTAAAAGAGGATCCGCAGAAGATTCGGTTTGCCGAACCACGACGGTTTCAACGCCGTCGTTAAGCGGACGAAGTCATCCGGTGTTCGCGCGAGGAAAGACGGCAGGTTCACGGCCGCCCAAGAGGCAACCTTGCCCGACGGCAACTCGAACCGGACGGCGAGGCCGAGCACTTGGCCGGTGCTGGAGACGTGATCCGGCGCGCGTGGACTCCCTGCAGCGTTGGAGAGCCGCACGAGCACCGGCACCGCGCCGCCCTGAAAATGCTCTGCAACGCTAAGCTCGCGCACGGCGGGGGTCGCGACGAACGACCCGCGGCATACGAGTCCGCGCGGGTGTGCGCGACGGTAACCGCGCTCCACGCCGGTGTACTTCTCCATCGCGTCCATTGCGGACTCGACGAGGATGCGCCTCGGAGCGTGGTTGGTCGGACTATCGAGCGCCACAGCAGAGATCGACGCGAGCATCGACCGACGCCCCCGGCCTTGCAAGAACGATTGTCCGACGTGTCCATCGGACGGGAGGCGCAACGATCGATGAACCGATGGTTCTTAGTTGACCTGAGGCAGAAAGATCCACTAGTTGACGAGCTTCGTGCACGAAAAGATGAGGCGCTCGTGCGCGTCGCCGGTCCGGCTCGCTGCCTGACGATGTTCGGCGGAGCTCTACGAGCGCCGGGCTAGCTTCGGAGGCGGATGTACGAACAGACCGGCAAGTTCCGGGACATCGTTGAGCTCGGCAAAGGGGGCATGGGTGACGTGGTGCTGACCGTCGCGCCCGGCCCGGTGGGCTTCAATAAGCTCCTCGTCGTCAAGCGCCTGCGCGAGTCGCTGGCGTCTGACCCCGAGTTTTTGCGCATGTTCCTCGACGAAGCTCGGCTCGCCGCGCGGCTCAATCACCCCAACATCGTCCACACCTACGAGGTCGGATTCGACGGCGCGCGCCACTACATCGCCATGGAGTACCTGGAGGGGCAGTCGCTCAATCGCCTCATCCGGCGCGCCGGAAGCTCGGGGGCGTTGTCGTTGGAGATGCAGCTGCGCGTGCTGGCCGACGCCCTGGCCGGGCTGCACTACGCGCACGAGCTCACCGACTACGACGGCACCCCCCTATCGATCATTCATCGCGACATCTCGCCGGCCAACATCTTCGTCCTCTACGACGGTCAGGTAAAACTCGTCGATTTCGGCATCGCCAAGACGGCGGACAGCGGCGAAACGAAGGCCGGAGTTTTCAAAGGGAAGTTTCAGTACGTCTCGCCCGAGCAATACACGGGGGGCGAGCTCGATCGTCGCGCCGACATTTACTCGGCGGGCGTCGTCCTCTGGGAAGCCGCGACGGGGCGTCGCATGTGGCAGGACGTCGGCGATCTGATCGTGATGCATCGGGTTGGCACCGGCGACATTCCCCGTCCGAGCTCGGTCGAGCCAAGCGTGCCAGCGCGCCTCGAGGCGATGTGCATGAAAGCGCTCGCGCCGCAGAAAGAGGATCGCTACCCGACGGCAGCCGCTTTTCAGGCCGATATCGAGGATTTCTTGCAGGAGATCGGATCGCGGGTTTCGGCGCGCGACGTGGGGGCGCTCGCCGACAAGGCGTTCGCCGACGACCGCACGCATGTCAAAAGCCTCATCGAAGACCAGTTGCGCCGGCTCCATGAATCGCCCGATCCGCTCTCGCTCGTTCCGCCAGTGACGCTCCCACAGGATGCGAGCAGTGTGCCCACCGCGCACGAAGGAAACTTGTTTTTGGCGTTCACCCCGTCGACCGATCCCAAGGGCCGGCGAAGGAACATCGCGCTCGGAATCGGTGCCGGTCTCGTGGCGATCGTGGGAGGACTCGTCGTTCTGTCGTCGCCCGGGCCGACCCCTGGGGCGCTGGCTGCGAACGCCGCTCCTATGCCGACCGTTTCCGCGGCCCAAGCGGTCCCCGTCGCGTCGGTCGCGCCGACCGCTCCCGAGGCCACGCCCGTCGCGACGCCCCCCGCGGACGCAACTCAAGTGAAGCTGACCGTGCAAACCGACCCGGAGAATGCGCGAATTCTCGTGGACGGCGCGTTCTTGCCCGCGAAGCGCGGAGTGGCGACCTTCCCCAAGGACAACGCGATGCACAAGGTCCGCGCAGAAGCGCCGGGCTTTCGGCCGAAAATGGAATGGGTTCGATTCGATGCCGACGTCACGCTGCAGATCGCGTTGGAGCCCGCGCGCAAGGGACGCAGGGACGGCGGCGTTTCGCCGTTCGACACGCAAGAGGCCGAAGCATCGCCCAGCCGGCGTCGCACGACCGCGCCGGCCCCCATCGATACGGTCGACCCCTACACGAAGTGAGGTGACCGCGTGAAGCGAGCAACGCGCGACGTCAGGCTCGATCGCGCAGCTGGCGCGCGCCTGACTCGCTCGCGCAATGCGCGCAGCAATAGATGCGGTTGTCCTGCTCGACCCCGTGGCCGATGACGCGGCACTTACAATGCGTGCAGAGCGGAGCGAGGGCCTGAATGGCGCATTCGAAACTGTCGAACGTCCTCGGCGTGTTGTTCATGACGACTTGGAAACTCTTGTCGTAGTCGTTTCCACAAACTTCGCATTGGGCCATGACTTGTCCCTCGTTAGTGGCCTGGTCGGCGCGAGCTCGCAGCGTAGGCTCGTATTCTTTCCTCCTTACGCGGCGTCGCAATCGTCCAGAAGGAGTCTACCGAGGTGAATCCGCAGCGCACCTGGTCGCTGCGGATTCTCTCGCTCATTCCCGGACGGTCGTTCAATCGCACGTCGCGCTGTTGAGCGCGGCGATCGCGGGACCGCACGCCGTCGTCACGCAAGCACGGCAGGCCTCCGGGCTCCCCGCGGGTGGACCGCACGAAGCCGCGCAGCCTCCAGCTTCGCTCGTTTGCATGACTTGGCACTTCAGGTGTCCGGTCACTTGGTCGCCGATGGCCGGACAGCTGTCCTGCACGCATCCGTAGAACTCACCAGCTGTCGCGTCGTTGCCGGCGTACTTGGAGATGCACTGGAGCGTCGTCTTGCCGTCCGCGGTGCCGGTGCCGATGTACGTGGGGCCTCCCGCGCCGGAGCCGATGCCGCAATTTTCGAGCTCCTCGTTACGCGGATAGTAGTTGCCGAGGAACATGCACATCTCGTCCTTGGTGGTGGCACCCTGGGCGACCTGGCGATCCTCGGAATTCTGATAGTAACAGGTGTAGTCGATGGACTGCCCCGCGCGCAGGGTCATTCCCGGCGACCAATCGGCGATGGGAACGTCCTCCCAGTCGTGACTCTCGTAGATCTGGGTGAGTGTGGCGCCCCCCGGTTCGACGACATTGGCCGTGTAGCCGACGCCGCGACGATGCATGTGCGACTGGCCGCTGATCAGGTTGATGTCCTGCGGCAGCGTGCACCGCAAGCGTGACGACGCCGAGCTGCGCGCGGGGACCCGGATGAACGGGTTGTAGTAGAAAAGGAATCCTCCCTCGTGCACGACGTCCTTGTCGGGCAGCGTCATGAGGTTCAAGCGGGCCTCAGCGATGAGCGGCTTGGCGGTCGCGTTGAGATAATGGGTGTTGATGACGAGCACCATGCCGGCGGGGAGCTTGGCCGCGACGCCGGGTGGAAATGTCGCCGCGTTCTTGGCCTTGGACGACTGTGCCCCCGCGACGACACCCGTGACGTCCCAATCGGCGGCCGCGCCTTCCGCGCAGTCGAACACGCCGTTCTCGTCGGGGGTGATCGCCTTGCCATCCCTCGTCGCCGTGGGAATCGACGTGTGGCTCGTGCGATAGAGCAGAACATGGTGACTGCCGGCCACGTAGCGGACGACCGCTTCGTTGACGTTGAGCCCTCCCGCGGGAACTTGAAAGAACTTGCAGCGTTCGATTTCCTGCCCCGGTGCGATGGTCGAAACCATTTTCAGCTGGATCCCTTGGCCCGCCGGCGGCGGCTTCAAAAGGTCGTTGGGATCGTCGTTCGTCGCGGGGGATAGCCCGTCGCTCGACGAGCACCCGGTCAGCAGCCAAACGCCCGCAGCGTAAACAAGATGGTGAAGTCGCATCCTTAGGTTCTCCTATTGAAGATGGTGAGCGAGGCTCCTCGCAGCCGAGGAACGCTCGACTTCGGACCGCTCGCGCCGGATTGCAGTCTCTGTGCCCGGACGGGCAGGGATCGTTTCGAGCGTGATGCGGTTTTTCGAACCGCCTCGAGCCCGCGATCATTCCGCGCCGCACCCCCGAACATTGAATCTCTGAGGGCGTGGGCCCCGTGCCCGACCTCGTGCCCGTTGCGCCCCCCGTCTCGGTGCCCGATGCTGAAGGCCGCGCGGCGTGACGCCATCGGTCCGGGCGCACCGCTTCGGTGTCGCGATATCAGCAATTTCCGGCTGCGCGCGAAGCAGCAATCGATGCGACGCAGCAATCGCCCGCGCCGTACGGATCGCGAGCCGATTTCAATCGCGATAGGCCCCATGATCGAGTAGGCCGAGCGAAGGCGCTGGATCGCCGTAGGCGAGGGAACGATCCATGAAGAATCAATTGATCCGATCGGCAAGTTTGATGGCGGCCTTTCTGGTGGCCGCGTGCAGCGATAACGACCAGAACCCAGCCACCGGCGATGGGCTGCGCAGCGTGAGCGACGAGCCCGCGGCAGCGGCCGAGGAACTCGTCGCCGGGGCACGCATCATCGGCACCGCGCGATCGGTCCTCGAGGGCGTGACGGGCTCGGCGTCGGGGGGAAAGCCCGTCTACGCGCTCCCCGATCCCGACGGGCAATCCATCCCGCTCGATACCGCCGATTACTATTTCGACGGCACCTCCCTCTCCATGACCGGCGGCACGCCCGTCGAGTCCGACGCCTCGTTCATCCTCAAGGGCAATGGCAAAGAGATCTACGGCTGGATCGTATTGCCCGGCCGCAACCTGGCCTTCGAATACACGACGAACAGCCGTGGCGAAGTGATCGTCACGCGTGTCCCCGTGACCAAGATCTATCCCATCTGCGATGACGGCGTCGAAATGCCGGCGGCGCCGTCTCTCTCGCCGCAAGCCTTGCCAACGCGCCAAAGCCCGCTCGAGCCGCCGCACGTGGGGCCGTACAACGGCCAAGACACCACCAAGCTCCAAAGCCTGCCCGGGGCACAAAAGGTCCTCTTCATGGACATGGGGGTGCTCACGCTCGACAAGGCAGAGATCTGGAAGGCTTGGCAGACCGTCGCTTCGTCGTACTCGGCGTTCAACGTCAACGTCACGACCGACAAAGCGATTTACGACGCCGCTGGCGTCCCCAACTCCGGCAAGGGCTGTTACAGCAACTCGACGGGGCGCTCGAGCTGCTCGCTCAATGCGTTCGGTACGAGCAAGTGCTGCAACATCTACAACAAGGGCAACGGGTATTACGAGGGCACGACGAGCGCCCACGAGCTCGGCCACCTCATGGGGCTGAGCCACGACGGCGGCGACCCGGGGGGCGAGTATTTCTCCGGCTATCCCGAGTTCAAGTGGTGCCCCATCATGGGAAGCAACATCCCCAAGATGGACTGGGGCGACCAGGCGCTCTTTCAGTGGAGCAAGGGCGAATACACGAGCGCGACGCAAAAGCAGGACGATCTCGGGATCATCACCAAGAACCTTCCTTACCGACCGGATGACATCCCCGCGACACGGCAGCTCATGATCTCGGGGGGCAATGTTTCTTCCGATCTGAACCGCGGACAGATTGCGACGAACGCCGACACCGACACGTTCACGTTCCGCATCGGCTCGATGGCAGGTCACGCGACGTTGAACATCGATCGCCTCGAATTCGTCGGGGGCGCCTACCTCGATGTCGACGCGCAACTGCTCGACGGCGCCGGCGCCCAGATCGCGACGAGCAACGAGAAGGTGGCGCGCAACGCCAAATTCGATGTCGACCTCATGCCCGGGGACTATCGAATCGTCATCGGAGGAGGCGCCGAGGGGACTCCCGCCAAGGGTTTTTCGAAATACTCGTCGCTCGGTTTCTACGGCATCTCGGGGACCGTCGCTGGCGCCATCGATACGGGCACGGGCGGCACAGCGGGCGCCGCGGGCGCAGCAGGTTCGGGCGGAGCCGCGGGTTCCGGCGGGGCCGCGGGTTCCGGCGGAGCCGCGGGAAGCGGTGGCGCGGCCGGTGCCGCGGGCACCGCGGGTAAAGCGGGAGCCGCCGGCGCAAGCGGAAGCGCGGGGAGCGGAGGCAGCTCCGGTGGAACGGCAGGAACCGCCGGCAACGGCGGGACCGGTGGATCCGCGGGCATCGACGGAGGAAGCGGAACCGCGGGAACGGGCGGCACGGCAGGAAAAGGCGGCGCGAGCGGCGCGAGCGGCACGGGGGGCGCGAGCGGATCGGGTGGCGCGGCCGGGCGCGGTGGCACCTCGGGTTCCGGCGGCGCCAGCGGTCAGGGCGGCATGTTCGACGCCGGCGAAGCGGGTCGCGCAGGAAGCGGCGCCACCGGGGGGACCAACAACACCGGAGGAACCACGAGCGGCACCGGTGGAAAAGATTCGACACAAGGCGAAGACCGCACCGGCTGCGGCTGCACCACGCCGGGAACGCAGACACGCATGCCTTCCGCCTGGCTCGTCGCCCTGGCAGCAGCGCTTACGACCTTGCGACGGCGCACCACCGCCCGTTCGCGATCAAAAACCAAATAAACTCCCCGCCTCCCCACCTCCCTGTGGATCTTCCGATCCCCAAGGGAGGGTCCCCAGCGGGGAGCGCCGTGTCAGGTCTTTTCGGGCGTCGCGGCAGCAGGGGGAGGGGGAGCCTGGAACTCGTAGGCCCAAGTTCCTTCGCCCTTGCGTTGATCGGGTGGAGTCAGCGTGAGCCCGTCGATGCTGCGCATGACGCAGTCGGCAACGGGGTCGGGCGCCGTCGTCTTCGCCTTGTCGACCGTGACGTGCGAGATCTTGCCGCTCTCGGTCTCGACGTCGAACTTGACGGTCACCGTTCCCGCCGCGCCGGGATTGGCCTTGAGAACCCCGTCGTAGCAGGCCTGAATTTCGCCGTTCTTGGCGGAGAGGGCTTTGGCGGTGTCGTCTCGGTACATCTCCGGGCTGCGCGCCGCGAACGAGCAGGCCCCGAGCGCGAACGAGGCAACCAGTAGAAGGGTCGCTTTCATTTCTTTGCCTCCGCCTTCTTGGCTTCGGGTTTCTTCTCTTCCGGCTTCTTCGTGGCTTCCGGCTTCTTCGCGGCTTCCGGCTTCTTCGCGGCCTCGGCCTTCTTCGCGTCAGGCTTCTTGGCGTCGGCAGTCTCGGCCTTGGGCTCGGCGGCGGCCTCGGGGGCTTTGACGGTCTCCTTCTTCTCGTCGACGACCTTCTCTTTGCCGGTCGCGGCGTCGATCTCGACCTTCTTCGCCGTGACGTCCTGTTCGAGCACCAGGAATTCGACGCGACGATTCTTTTCGCGCCCATCTTCGGAGTCGTTCGGCGCGATGGGCTTTTCGACGCCCCACCCTTTGGCCGTCAGGCGAGCTGCCTCTATGCCCTCTTTCTTGGCGAGGAACTCCATGACCGCCTTGGATCGGTCGTCGGAGAGCTTCTTGTTGCGCTTGGGATCTCCCTCGGCGCTGGCATGCCCTTCGATCGAGATCTTCTTGATGTGCGGATTCTTCTTGATGACCTCGCCGATGTCATGAAGGAGCGAGAAGCTCTCCTCCTTGATGACGGCCTTGTTGACCTCGAATTGAATCTTCTCTTTGAACTCGATCTTGTTGTCTCGCAGCTCGACGCGCGGCGGCGGTTTGGGCGGCTCCTCCTTGGCAACAGGAGGTGGCGGCGCCGGCGGCGGCGTGCCTGCAATCGTGAATGGCTGCGCCCCCGCGAACTGTGTCACACCACCGCAGCCGCCGATGCCGAGCAGCGAAGCGGCAACCACGTAGAGCAATGAACGATCACCGATCATATCTTGGCCCCTCCGGCGGAAGGTTATTGCCGCGAGACTAACCTGCTTATCCGGGCTCGGGAAGGCATGTCGTTGTACGACATCCACCGCAGCCGACCGGTGCAGCCGGCTCGGCGCGGCCGCACGTCGGCCACGGTGAAGCCCGCCGGCCAGGCGCAAATCGTTCGCAGGGCGCGCGCCGATTGCATCCGACACCCCGTGGCGTGCAGCGAATTGCCTGGTTTTCGAAGGGCACAGCGCTTGCTGCCCCTGGCCATCGAGCCCCATGAGCGCACTGGATCGCACCCTCCCCACGCCGCGTTTGATCGAAATCGATCAAATCGACCTCGCTGTTCCTCCGTCCCGCGCCTGGGACCTGCTCCGGCACGGCGATCTGGGGCATTCGCCCCTGGCTCGCGCGCTGTTCTCGATTCGAACCTTGCCCGACCGCCTGGCCGGCCGTCGGCCCGCAGCGCCGAGACTCTGTATCGACGACCTCGTCTCTTCCGTGGCGCGCCCCGGCTTTCAGGTCCTCGACGAAGAGCCGCTCTGCGAAGTCGTCGTGGGGGCCATCGGAAAGGTGTGGAAGCCCGAGATTCCCTTCGTCCACGTCGCCAGCGCGGAAGATTTCGCGGCGTTTTACGATCTCGACTTCGTCAAGGTCGCGTGGTCCATCCAGCTCGCACCGCTCGGCGAGCGCGACACACGGGTCACGTTCGAGCTTCGCGTGGACGCGACCGACGACGCCGCATGGAACAAGTTCCGCGCCTATTTTCTCGTCATAGGACCGGCCTCCCGCTTCATGCGTCGGTCGCTCCTTGCCGGTCTGGCGCGCCAGCACGGCACGCCGGCTTCGAAAGAGAACGACCGACCGCTCCCCGGCGACGATCTCTTGCCCGATGCCGCCGATCAGTTGACCGATGGCATCACCGTGGCCGCTACTCCCGAGGCCATCTGGCCGTGGCTCTTGCAGATGGGGTGCGATCGGGGCGGCTATTACAGCATCGACGCGCTCGACAACGGTGGCCGGCCGAGCGCACGCGAGATTCATACCGAGCTTCAGCGCCTGTCCGTCGGCGACGTGCTCCCCGCGACGCCAGAGCGGGACGACGGGTTCGAAGTGCTGCGCATCGATCAAAACCGGACGCTGGTGCTCGGGGGTCTGTACGATCCCGAGCAACGCAAGCAGCTTCCATTCGCCTCGCGGCGCCCTGACCGATTCTGGCAGGTGACGTGGTCCTTCGTTCTCGAGCCGCTCGACGCAACGCACACTCGCTTGCACGTTCGCGCACGCGCTGCCTTTCCCTCCAGCGGCCAGGTGCACGCGACGTGGATGAAGTTCGTTCACCACTTGATGGAACGAGCGCAATTGCGTCACCTCGCCGCGCGCGTCGAAGGTCGCCTCCCGCGCAGCGGCGCGCGCGACGTCTTGGCGGGAGCGGGAGGGGCCGCGATCATGACAGCGGGACTCCTGACGCCGTTTCTGCGCGCCAAGCGCAACCACTGGGGCATCGACGAGGCGACGGCGGCTCGCTCGTACCCAGGCGACGAGCTCGTGGCGTCCCCTCAATGGGCGTGGACCCATGGGATCGAGATCGACGCGCCGGCCGCGGAGGTTTGGCCCTGGGTCGCCCAGATCGGCGCCGAACGGGCTGGATTTTACAGCTACCAGTGGCTGGAGAATCTCGCCGGCTGCGAGATTCGCAACGCCGAAACGGTGCATCCCGATTGGGCGGTCAGCAAGGACGGCACGCTCGTTTTGCACCCTGGCATGCCGCCGCTGTGCGTGCCTTTGCTCGAAGAGGGTAAGTGGTTCGTCGCGCACGCCCCCGCTGACGACGCAGCGCGGGCCGCGGGAAAGCCCTGGGCGGCGGTCAGTTGGCTCTTCTTCGTCGAAAGCATCGGCAACGGGCGCGCCCGCGTCATCAGCCGTTTCCGCTGCGCCTGCTCCGACGACCTCCGCACCCGTCTCGGGCTCGGCCCCACGTTCATCGAGCCGATCGGCTTCGCCATGGATCGCGGGATGCTGAAAGGGATCAAAGAGCGCGCGGAACGCGGTACGCAAGCCAAACCCCTTCTGCACTTTCCGGCGAACGGGTCATGACCTCCGGGAAGGCAGCCGTGCACGCGTGCCGTTGGGGCGCGCACGCGGCGGTGTCGGCCATGGTCGGGATCGTCGTCTCGGGGCCCCTCGCGCTGATCCTGCTGTCGCTCTTGGCACCACAGCCCCCTTGGAGCGACGCGGAGGTGTTTGCGCAGCACTACCGCGCCCTTCAATCGATGCCCTATTTCGGCGGTTTCCTGCTCGTCGGAGGTTTCGTGGCAATGATGGGGAGCCTGGCGGCGCTCGCGCCGGCAGAGCACAGGGCTCGCGCAGAGACGGCGCTCGTGCTGACCGCGGCTTTCGCGTCGCTGGTGTTCTTCAACTACGTCGTGCAGACGACGTTCGTCCCCAACCTTGCCCGGCACTACACGCCGGACAAGGCGTCCATCATTGCTGCGTTCTCCATGGTGAATCCCGCGTCGCTGGCTTGGGCATTGGAAATGTGGGCATACGCTTTTCTCGGCGTTGCGAACTTTCTGATCGCGCCCGTGTTCACCCGTGATCCCATCGAGCGTGCGGCAGCGCGACTCTTCATGGCCAACGGTGTCGGCAGCCTTGCCGCGGCGTTGTGGTCGGCCGTGGATCCTTCGTGGATGATGAAGACGACGGGGCTCGTCGCCTACACGTCGTGGAACGTGCTGGTGTTCGTCATGGTGCTGGTTGCATTCCTCGCCTTGCGCCGTCGCATCGCGCACATCGCCTAGCAGGCTGCTGAAATAGTGGGCGTGCTCCGTATCGAGAGGGAGGTGCTGCCGTTTCTCCCCCCCAAGCCCCCCTCACTTTCGTGAGGGGGGAGCCCTGGTGGATTGGTGGGTTGCAGGCGTATCGCAGGTTTTGCGCCAGCGCCGGGTGACGGCTTCCAGTTCCGTCGACAGTTCCCCGTCGGCCACTACTTCGCTGACTTCTTTTGCGTCAAAACCAAACTGGCCATCGAGG
>Ga0111538_10008973_pt1 | contig 13385 bp, 18 predicted proteins | sample SoiMethybrSBSTD1_FD_79669 | JGI IMG/M metagenome (GOLD analysis project Ga0111538, IMG submission 79669) | Bulk soil microbial communities from a Populus tree surrounding site in Tennessee, USA - Soil MetaG P. TD hybrid SBSTD1 (version 2)... | ecosystem: Environmental > Terrestrial > Soil >...
ATGCTTTAAGGACTATTAGCTGACCTTTGCGCTCCTTTGCGTCCTTCGCGGTCGAAATATGCTCGCTCAACTGAAAACTGCTGTAGGGCGCGAGAATACGGTGAACTATTCTCTCTCCGATCTGATGCAAGAGCACAACCGCGCGCAGATAGCGCACAAGCTCTTGAACTACGGGAGCGAGATCAACGCCTCCGTCACGAAAGACGTTTTCAAGAACCTGGTCAGCGGCGAAGCGATCATGGCGCGGCTCAAGTATGGAAATTCGTTTCTGATGGAGGACTACGCCAAGCTGTGTTTCAACTGCAACGAATTGCCGAAAGACATCGAACAGACAGAGGCTTACTTTCGCCGCCTTCTGATCGTTCCCTTTCGCGTGACAATTCCAGAAGCGGAGCAGGACAAAGATTTGGCTCAGAAGATCATCGACGGCGAACTGTCCGGCGTCTTTAACTGGGTGTTGGCGGGCCTGCGCCGATTGCTCAAAAACAAAAAGTTTACGGCCTCGAAGATCGCGGAAGAGGCGCTTAACGACTACAAGCGGGAATCCGACAGTGTTGCATGCTTCCTTGATGAATCGGAGCGTGAGTCAGAGGGACTGTTGAGGGATGTCTACCGCGATTACAAAACCTATTGCTCCGATTCAGGGGTTAAGGCGTTGGGCAAACAGAAATTCAGACGACGGCTTGAATTGCATGGGTTCGAGGTCGAGAAAATCAACCTGGGGATGAGAGTTTCACGCAAACAGGAGTAGCACGGAGAAAATGTTTTTTAAAAGTTCATTTCTTCACTTTTTCACTTTTCGAGACTGGGCAAAAGCGGGGCTTATCGCTGGTAACAGTAGTGCGGGCAGAACTTACAGGATTTTTGCGGATTTTCGGCGCTCCGTGAAAAAGTGAAAAAGTGAAAAAGTGAAAGCCTATAAAACATTCTCGCGCGAGCATGAAGGAGAGGAAATATGTCCAAACGGAAAGTTCAGAATAGAGCCGAAACCTTGAGGAGCTTCGGCCTCACGACGCTGCTCAAACTCGTCGCGCTCCAGGCCGATGCGGGCCACGACGGCGCTTACACGATCATCGCCCACCAGGGCCAGTTCAAGGCCGCATTCGGCCAGGGCGCGCCGTCTCAGGCCGAAACGCTCACCAGTCACGACTCGCTCAAAAGCGCGCTGGTTGCGCTGCTGGTCAAGTCGCCGACGTTCACCGACGCTTCTCCCGCGCGGCTGCGAGGCGCCGCTTTATGAACGCGAAGGCCAAAGGATCGAGGCGCGAACGGCAAACCATCGAGCTATTACAGGCGCAGGGCTATTCCTGCACGAAGAGCGGCGGAAGCCTGGGCGTCTTCGACGTGATCGCGGTCGGCGCTGATGATCTGCTGCTCGTGCAAGTGAAGAGCAACCGCTGGCCTTCATCGGCTGAGATGAGCGCCATTGCGAGTTTTGCCGCGCCGGCGAACTGTCGGCGGATCATTCACAGATGGCGCGATAGAGCGACGGCGCCGGATGTAAAGGAGATCGAATAATGAAAACCATGTTACTGATTTTGTTTTGTGTGTTGCCCGCGTCAGTGGTGGCGCAGGATAGGCTCTCCCCGCGTCCCGTCGAGCCGATTCGCGTCGCGCTGACGTTTGAAGAATCGGAGCGGCCCGGAGAGTTCGACGAACAGTTGCGCGTCGAGTTGAACAAGCTCCGGCGCGTTGCGTTCGCATCCGAGGCCGTGAACTTTGACGTCTACGTCACGGGCGGGCCGATTGTCGCCGGCTGCGTTTAGCCTCGCTAAGGCTTAGTCAGGGAGTGCGGCGCGGCGCGCCACTTAACCCAGTGATCGGGGAGCGCATAAACCCGGCGCTCTTCGATTCCGGTCATATGCTTCAATAGATTCGGCTGTGGTGGTAATTTACCACTTAACACTTTGCGAACCATGCCGCGATCCACGCCGGTCAAGCGGCAGAACTCACTCATACCGCCAGCTTGTTCTATCACCACGCGCAGAAACTCTCTAAACTCATCTTCAGTCAGGTATTGTTCGCTCATGGGGTAGATTTCTACCACATACGCTGCGGTTGCCGCCAAGCCGGATTAAACTACGTGGGAACTATTCAACGCGCAGGCTTAGAGTGAAGGGGGCCAGTTGCCCCATGGGAGAGTGGGGTGGTAGAGGATCATTCCGCTCTATCCCCTGGAAAAATTCCCACCTTCGAGTGGCCCGAGCGAGAACATCGAGGCAGTGATCGTTTCTCTCTACCCCCTGGAATTTCTCCACCGCGCATCCTGATGGCCGGCTTGTAAGCGGAACCGGGGCGTCCTTGAACGATCGGGGCAAGGGCCGGGGCGTGTGCGCCAATCGAAAAGCGCAATGGCGGGCGTTTAAACGCAAAAGTTCACTGGTCAAATATCAACCGATTGATAGTCGCCCGGCGAACGAAGCGCGAACGCCGGGCAATCGTTGCCATTAACCAGCGCTGGTTCTATAGTCCGCGTGTCATTGCCCCAATCACAACGGGGATTCCCATGGATAGATTCACTTTACCTAGCGTCACCTTCGCTTGCAGCGGGCCAGGCGCAGCGGCATTCATCGAGGCCAACAAGGTCGCCGCTTCCACATATGCGGCTTTCGGATTCATCCTCCTACTGGCAACCGTAGCCTTCTATTTCTTGCGGAAGAAAAAAGGTCTTCCCATCGTAATCTTCAGCATGGCAGTTCTGGCTGTAAATCCGGCTTGGTTTAGCAGCTCTATTGGTGGTGATTGTGGGATGTCGATGGTTTCGATGGCGAAGTACTCAACCGGCGCTCTAGGCGCGGGCTTCCTGCTCCAGTTGCTCTTATGGTTTGTGGGACGTCTCAATCAACGCGACGCATAACCCCTGGTGTCAGAGCGCAACTACCCGCTATCTCACCGACTCGCGCCAATCGAAGCCGTCAACACATATTTAGGAGGTTCAACATATGGAGTCACTACTGGAAATATACCCGCTCTTTGCTATTCTGCTAAACATGATATGGGTTATGACCGCACCCGTGGTGATATTTGCCCTGTTGCGGGCCATGAAGGCTCAAGAAAGAATAGCGCACTCTGTAGCGAGGATAGCGGATGCCACAGAGAGGATAGAGGAAATCATCAGGCGTGATAAGGAGCCGCGCGTGTGATAGGGCGCATTCAAGCGGAACCCCGGCGATTTTGAACGATAGGCGCGCGGTGAATACACAAGCCCCGTTGGGAAAAACGCGCTGTGGGTCGATTGTGCGCAAAAAACCTGATCTCGGTTATTTATGCCAGGGCCGGGAGTAATAGCTATCAGGCATTTGCAATCCGGCCGCTTGCCAGAGAGCCATGCCGTTTGATAGCCACTTGATGAATTGTTTGTACGACCAAACGGTGTAATTTGGAATCGGCATTTGTCTTAAGAGTTGCGCGAACCGGTCGTCTTCGGTTACGAAGATGTCGGTGGCGGCGCTTAGCACTACATGATGGTAATCTCGTGAATCGGAAGGTATTATTTTTTCACTGAATCGGCACTTCCTGTAGATGTAAGCAATACCATATCGAACGACTGTTCCGAGACATCGCAGGTTTAGCAATCCCTCAATCTGCGGCCCTGTGAGGTTCCGTAGTCCATACCTTGACGCGACGTCTTCGGCGAGGCCCTTTGCCAAAGTCTCCCATACCCAAACAACAGTCATCTTCTCTTTTTCTTTTTTCTCGAGTTGCTGGAATCCTTGCTCGAAGGTCTGTTGGATGTTATTCAAACTCCCGGAGAATTTTTTCTTATCGGCTTCTATCATAGGGAGCGTTTGCAACACCTGATTTGATTGCGCATGGCCCTTGGAAAACCAGATGTCCGGGGTGATTTTGTATGACGTGGTGAAAGGGATGAAATGCGTTTTGTTGATATAGGCCACGATCTCATCGCGCAACAGATCGGCGTGGTGTTTAATAAACACCTGCCAGTCCATAATCTCCGCATATGTTTGTTTTTCCAGCGCGAAAATTGTGGGCGATTTGCTGCGGTATATGGGCAGCGCCTCTTCAAGGACTGCAAAGCTGCCGGGGATCAGAATGAAGTCAAGTTTGATCGCTCTTTTGATCAGATCGTAGTCGGGGGCCTGGTCTTTAAGGTGTTTTTTGACAATGGCGTATATATTCGTGTCGAAGTAGATCCGTTTATGAGGCATGGCTTGACTCACCTTTCTAAGCTGCATAGCGTGGCGCTGAAAATAATATCGAAATTTGGCCTGGCTGAAAACATGTCCGAATAGAAAAAGCCGGGTCATCGCCCGGCTTGGTGGTTGTGGCAGGGCGGGGGAACCGCTCAGACGGCGTCGTATTCTTTCTTCCTGTCCAACACCTTTTGAATGTGCGCGGCGATTTCACTTAAGTGGTCAGGATCGTGTTCGATGATCCATTCAGTCAGCGCCGTCCCGTAGGCCACTTTATTGCCGTCATAGTCGAGCCTATGTTCAGTCAATTCGCCGAACAGATCATGGAGGACTTTCGCGCCGTGAGCGTAGGAATGCCACTCGACGTGTGACCGTTTGGGATCGCAATATTTAGCCTCATGCGCTTTGCTTTCAAGCCATTGATGCACTGTTTCTTCGGTGACTGGTTGTGAGCTTCCTGTATCTTTCTCGTTTATCAGGGCGGCAATGGCATTTGGGTGGAGCAGGTAGTTTTCGAACATTTTGCGAGGCGTTAGATATAAACGGCCCCCACTTTTACGCAGTAGTTCCGCCTTCTGCTGATCGGTCCGGCCTTCATCATCCAGTATAAAGCCGAGCGCGGGCGGCAAAAGGCTATTGCCGTGGCTGAGGCGCTCGTAAATCTCAAACACCGCGACAGCGTGCTTATGTTCCAGTTCTCCGGTACTTCGCAGCCCTCTGATTACGGTTCCAAGCAGAGGGCGTTGGAGGATCTTCTCGATAATTTTCGGAAAACAACTTTCCTCGGTTTGGCCTTCAACCCAAAGAATATCGTCCGCTCCAAACACGTCCGACAGGCGGGCCCCCACTTCAGCGAGGCAGGTTCTGAGCTGCTGGTTTTTTTTAAGATCAATTGGGGCCAACACGCTCTCACCTGCTTCGCGCTTCACTAACGTAATCGTGGCCGGTTCAGTGGCGGTGATAACAGCCGGCGAATGCGTTGCGATGATGTATTGGTGTTGAGAATGCTCCTCGCGTTTGAGTATATCGATCAATTTGCGGACCGCGCCTGGGTGCAAAAAGCTTTGTGGCTCATCAATGATGATCGTTTGAGGGGTGTCTGAAGTTATGATGACGTAGAGGATGGCAAGCACTTGACTTACTCCGGTTCCACATTCGTCCAACGGCATTGCGAGATCAATGCGTTCTTGACTGGGGTCTTCGGTCAGCACCACAACTTCTACGTTGTATCCGCCTATGTTCTTCACCACGATATGTGTCACGTCTGGCAGGACTTCCCGCACATAGTTATTGTACCGCTGGAATCTATATGTATTGGTTTGCAGGTTCTGTAGCACCTCGGCCAGATTCTCCGCGTTTGGTTTGAGCTCAGTTCCGATGCCGACGGGGCATCTTGCTATACGCATACGTTCGGCGCGAAAACAGTAAATTCGCGATTTAAGGCGCCACCCGACCGAAAGACCAGGATCGTAATTTTCATTGCCGCGTTGAATCGAATCAGCAAGTATTATCCGACCGTTTTGAAAGGTGCATTGAGCAAAATATCTTTGTTCCGGGCTTCCATGAGTCTCGCGCGTTTCATATGAGGGGAAGCTCGAAATGTCCAACGAACCTTCGCTTTTTGTTCTTAAGTTGATAGTGATGATTGATTGTGACAAGACCTTCTCAATGTAGCTCGTCATCGGCCCTCTAATATGATCGATCCTATCGCCACCCAACGATACGCTTAATGGAATTGGGAAGTAAAATGTGCCCAAGTTCTGAAGTATCTCGGTGAATTCACCGCGATCCAATCTGAAAGAAACGTCCGCGGAAGATGTAGGATTTATAGGCGAGTCTGGTTTAGGCGCAGTTTTAGAGCTGCGATGGGGCCTATGTGTGTATTGCCAGCTCAAAGCCTCCAGTAAGGCCGTTTTACCGGCGTTGTTTTTGCCGACAATGATGTTGAACCCCTGTTTCAACTCTAAAAGGGATGACTGGTTGAAACTCTTGTAGTTGTTGATGCGAACACTCGATATATACATAGCTGATTTTGGCGAACGCGGCGTATATCGCGCAAAGCGGTTTTAGTCCATGTCCATGTCCGGTACAACTCTAACCAGCCTATCCATCACATACTCGAACAGAACCTCTATCTTTGGCCCGAGATACTTAGGTGTAGATTGGTCAATTCTTCTTTGGGGAAGCATAAATGCCGCCTTTCTGTTTTTTTTTGCGAGAGCTGGCCGACTCTCGAAGACTATCACTGCTGGTCAGCTTTTGTGAACGGTCAAATATAAATCGTAGAGATATTCGGGATTACCATGTGGCGCCTTTCGCGCTTCGCTGAGATCCGGAGCTGGGACGCCAGAATTTAAATATATTTCGAGCAGGCGCTCTACATCCTGAGCAAGTTCTTGAGCGGCCTCGGCGCGCTGCGTGTCACCTTTGACCGCATAATCTGCCGCTCTACGATTGGCGTGATCCATTAAAAGAGCCAAGTATCTATCAACCGATTTCGACGCTACTGAAGTCCTGCCGGCGATAGTCGAAACGAAGACGGCCGTAAAAAATGCCACGATACCCGCCCACCAAGAATGAAAAAAGCCGATAATCGCGGCCAAGTATGGAGTCATAGATATGACGAAACAGAATGTGCTGGGCCAACCATCCGTGAGCGCGTCTTGTACACCTCGCGGATACGCTGACGCGGCCTCAGCAGGGATCATCGCCTTTCCAGCCCATAAGCCTGTCGCCTGAAGTCGGCTTGCGAATGGCTGATTCAATCCCACAATTACCGCAAATATCAATGCCGTCCAAAGAAGCATAGGTGTTACCTGGTGTCTAAACTTTCAATGAGGTGTGAAGGCAGAAGTAAAAAGGCCGTTCGGAGTTCTGGGCAATTCGGCTTCTTGCGCTCGCCATAATGGTCGACTGCGCGCAGCATTCTACGCCCGGCGCTTCGAGCTGTGAAGAGAAAAGCCGGGCGATCAACCCGGCTTTCGTATTTGCGCGGTTTTCCTGCTCAACCCATTGCATGGTCTATATGCCCAGTTATTCGTTGTAGTGCATACTCGCTCGTTAGTTCCCGATCCAGTCTTAAGTCGTGAACATAGTTAGGCTCTGTAGCAATCGTGATAGCTACAGTCCTCTTGATAAGATCATGAAATGCTGATGGATCGTCAGGCGTTAGTGACTTTATGGTTCTGAAATAGTCTAAATCAATATCGAGAACGTATGGGATGGATTTGATATCCTCGATCTTTGCAGAGGCGGCCATGCTGTTAGCTTTACTAACAAGTTGATCCAACATTACAGATTCAATCGACTGATCTAAATATTTTCTGCAGCAATCATCGTCATGTGTGTCTTTTTCGCATCCTATTTCACAATCTTCTCTTATTGTAAATATATGATTTGGTGGAACAGAGTATGTGAAAGGTGGCTTTGGCCGCTCGGCGAAAATGTTGAATTCGTGGTCGTCAAAATAAGTCTCTTCCTCTTTCGAATGAGTACTGCGCATTTGATTGATGCTAAAAGCAAAACTAAATATTCCAAGTCTTATGGCCGCATCAATCTGTTCGTCATTTCTCAGATCTGCGACTGCTTTTTGAATCGTATCGCCATCACGCCGATCAAACTCAGCAAGTCGTTGTTTCATAAGCGCAGCGACTTTTGATGCAAAATCATCGGTCCTATAGGTTCCATCTATCAAACTGCGGGCATACCCTTTAAATGCCGGACGGTCATCAGTGTGATGATCAAGCGTTATTAGGATCAGCTCTGATTGATGATTCGTTTTTATCTCGTCCCACGCCCTAAGAGCAACGTTGTGGGATTCGAAGATATATACTGGTTTACCTTTAATCTCTCTTTTTTCCATATTAAGTATTTTGACATGTTCGGTGTTCGCCATAACTTCAGGCTCTTGTTTGAACTGAAATCGGGCGCGTCGATTCTCGCTCAACCTGACTGATCATGGAATGGAAAAGCCGGGCGACGACCCGGCTTTCGTGTTTGCGCTGCAACGTCAATTCCCGCCGTGCTGCCAGCACCGTCCATTCGGACTGAGTGTCATCCGTTTGCATTGGTACCCGCGCTTTGTTGTGGCGCTGCATTGAACCGAGTACGAGCGGCGTGTTGTGCCAGCGCTGGAAGGCGACGCGCCGCTCCTGGTTGATGGCATAGGTGCCGGGGCGGTCTTTGGCTGCTCAGCGACCGGCGATTCTTTCCGGGCTCGCCAGTCCCATGGCGCGATCGGGCTAGCTTGGCTCCACAGGCCGAGGTTCTTTGCCTTTGCTTCCATCTCCGCCGACACGTAAAGAGCGCGTTGGACCTCCGGAACATCAGAATCGTATTGGTAGAAGTACCTTGCCAGGCCAACCCTGAGCTGTTCGAGTCCGACATCAATCGAGCCAAGTGTCACGGTACCGAGGATCCGGTCGTAATGGTCGGTCTTATCCCAAACTACTACGACCTGTTTGCCCAGGACCAAATCTGAAAGGCGTCGCTTTGATTCCTGACCGAACTCCTGATCGGACTCCGGCGCATCAATGCCGTTGAGCCTGATTTTGTGGTGAAGCGCGGAGACACGTATCGTGATGGTGTCGCCGTCAGTGACTGCGACGACTTCACCGGCTTTCATGCGTGCGAAAGTCGCGCCAGACGCAGAGAGGGTGAGAATCACGAAGAGTAAAAGGCGAAGGGCAGAGAATTTCATTGGGTGAGTTCCTTTCTGGGTGCAGCAGAGGCTGAATTTAGGCGGCGTCTGCCTGTCGTTATCCGGGCGCCGCTTGAGAAATCCAGTGAACAGAAAGAACAATGCTGAAAGACGGGGCGATGCTACGCTTGTGGGAGTGGAGGTGTCAATGTCCCAAGGTAATTTGGGGTGGCTAAAAGCCTGTTTTAAAAGCCGGTTAGTTCAACATGGAGTACCAATTTATTTCATTTTCAGTCAGACCTCAGACGGTAGAAATGAAGAGATCGACCGATACTTCTTCCGAGTATCGTAAAAAAAAATATCCATACCCAAAAAAATATCGACATGTTTCGGCTCTTTTTCGGAGTAGTAGGTGGAAGTACAAATGCTTTTGGCTGGATTTTTATATCGACGGCCTGAGCCCAGTTTGTCAATTGGGCTTTGATCACCGTTTCGGCTATCGAGCGCAACCTTAACGCCTTGGCGCGAGATGATTCTTCGCAGAGGCGCAAACGGAAACGGACAAAGTCGAGTTTACAAACAGAAATTCCAGAATCATTAAAATTCGGCAGGTTCGACGGCGTAATGCGTCTTCTATAGTAATGTAACCAAAAAACCAGGCGCCGACGCCCAAAGAATCGCCGCCTCAAGTCAAACTAGATTCCCCATAGGAGGTTTACATGAGACGCTATGTTTCATCACATTGGTTCATCGGCCTAATCCTTGCGCTCTCCGTGTTGCTCATCGGAGGCAACTTCGCGCTCAGATCATCTAAAGGCGCCAGACAGGATCAAGTCGCCACAATCGTCAACGAAACCGATTCCCTTAAAGTCGAGGATTTGAAGATCACAGACCCCCGGCCCGGCGAGAAGCAATACAATTTCAGCCTGCGAAACACTTCAAATAAAGAGGTCGTCGCCTGGGTGATCGAAACGCCAACGGTGACCCAGACTATGGGGGGCGTAATAGGCGGCCTGGGATTGGCTCCGGGCAAGACGCGCACAGCGGAAGTCTACGACACTTCGGCCAATCGGCCCGAGGGCAAAAAGATCGTTATAAAACTGGTGGTGTTCGATGACGGCAGTAGTGAAGGAGATTTTAAACTCCACAAAGAAGTCGCGGAAAGCCGCGAAGGGTCGCGCCTACAGACAGAGCGAATCAACGCCGTTATTGAAAAGGCGTTGCTTGATAGAAAGGCACACCCCAATCAAGGCGGCGAAAAGAGATGGCTGGAGAGCGTCACGGCCGCAATATCGGCATTGCCTGAAACCGCTCCGCCCGACCGCCCGATGATGGCGAGGGGCATGAATTCCCCGAAACAAATGGCCCTTTGGACAATCGCCCTTCTCGACGAATGGGAAGAGAAACGCCACCAAGCCCCCGAGCAGGCAGGCAAGATATTGAAGCAAAGCGATGTGCTTTCAGGGACCTTAAACCTGGAGGAAGGTCTATCTAAGATCGTCGGCGATAACAGACGGACCATCGCAAAGGGGGCCAAATGAAAAACAGAATAACGATCACGACTTTGTTTATCATCGTCTCGACATGCGCCGTTTGTCTGATCTTCGCCCCTTCAAAATCCCGCGAAGTCTCCGGCTATAGCCTTGCACAAACACAGTGCATACCTTCAACCTCGCCGAATCGGCAGGATGAGCAGATAAGACAACCGGAGCCGATCGGCCTGGACCTAACCCGCAGTTGCAAAAATTTCCTTATCCCCCCAGTTAATCCTGACTTCGCGTTGAGACTCACCAAAAAGACATTCACGGATGTTAGGTGGCCATTCAACCAAACCACCCCCGATACAGTCACCGCGGGTGAGGCTGACAACGGACGGTACGTAGTCACTGGCAACGCCGGTGAACCTACCGGCGTCGATTGCTGGCCGGTACATCAAACCCCAGAATCAATTGATCGTAAGTGGTCTCAAAAAGTGGTAAACCGGTTCGTTAAAGCTGAAAGTGGCTCATGCAACTGCGGCGTCTTCTTCCCCTTGGAATACAAGGCCACCCCTAAGCCTGGCGATTGCAGCCCGACGCCAACGCCAGAGCCGCCCCCGCCTCCGCCCCCACCGCCATGCTCCGAATGCTTAATGAAGTATGATTGCGAGTTAACCTGCGGCGGAGACACATGGTATTGCGAGCCGGCAGGCCGAATGTGCATGTTTGCCTCGCCGATCCTGATTGATATTGCCGGCGACGGATTTAGCATGACGAACGCTCATAACGGGGTTAAATTCGATATAGCCGGACGAGGCTCTAAAATCCAATTTTCGTGGACCGCCGCAGCATCTGACGACGCCTGGCTAGCCCTCGATCGCAACGGCAATGGGATTATGGATAGCGGGCAGGAATTGTTCGGCAATTTCACCCCGCAGCCAGAAAGCCGGGAGAAAAACGGATTTCTCGCGCTTGCCGAATACGACAAAGCGGCGCAGGGCGGTAATGGTGATGGTCAGATAGACAGTAGGGACGGCGTGTTTTCCTCGCTCCGTCTCTGGCAGGACACGAACCATAACGGCTATTGCGAACCGAGCGAGCTTCACACGCTCGATCAGCTCGGAGTGGCGACTTTAGAGTTGGCCTATAAGGAGTCGAAGCGGACGGACCAGTACGGAAACCGTTTCAAGTATCGGGCTAAGGTGAAGGACGCCCAAGGCGCTCAAGTTGGACGGTGGGCATGGGACGTCTATCTACAGGCTGAATAGACTCTCGTCGGCGATCACGACATAAAGCCGGGTTCGTCGCCCGGCTTTTCTATTTACACCCTCTCCAACTTCTCGTTAAACCACTTCCGGCACATCGCGCAGAACCATAGCAGCGGCTCGCGTTGCTGCAGATCCAGCGGCGCCGAGCAGGTAGGACAAATCCGGCTGCGCCAGTCGGCGATTAACAGATCCATCGGCGTTGGCGGTTTGGCGGGCTTGTTTGTTTCAGTCATAGCTTCCCTATTTTAAATCTGGAATCCGTTCGACCCCAGAAACCGCTCCAGCCGATCGCGGTAGGCGTCCCGCTGCATCGTCAAGGCGTCGTCCAGAATCTCCAGCTTCGCCTTAGCCGTGGCCTCCGTCTGCTGCGTCCCACTTACCGAACGCATCAGTCTAATCCAAACGGCATTCCCTCGAACATCAACCTTGAAACTGAGGCCGTGAAGATGAAATGCGATGTCGCGCAGACACTCTCTCAACAGCCGCAGGCCTTCAGGATTGAAAGACGCATGCGTCTGAGGTTGTGTCTGAGTTTGCCCGGAAGACACGGAAGACACGGAAGACGCATGCGTCTGAGCAAATGGGGCGACCGGAACCGGCGTTCGAGACCTGACGCCGGGGAAGATTGGCGCCGCTTGAACCGGCGAGTTCGACCTGGCAGACACATTGCGAATGAGAATCAACGTCAGGCATGCCAGCAATAACTCGCCGCAGTTGGCCAGCCGGATAGCCCAATCCCAGCGACCTAAGTACACTGCGAAACTCTCAGTGGGCTTCGTCGGCCGTTCGAGTTCGATTTGTGAAGTGGCCAGGGAAGGGGCGAGGGTGGAAGCCGGAGCGGAGCGGAGAACCCTGCCGCCGGCTTCAGACGTCTTTCGGTTCTGGTACGCGGTATCGTTGCGAAGCTTCTCGGCCTTCGTCGTCTCCCGCGCGATCGTCTGCGCCGCTTCGGCTATCTTGACGTTGGCGTCCTGGACCTGGCGCTGGTCTTCGTTGAACTTGGTAGCGGCAGCCTCATACTTCGCCTCAGCTTTAACCAATGTCCGGTGATGGCCGTAGATCCAAAGCAAGCCGGAGAAGTGAATCACGACGAACAGAAGCGCGATCGAGTCCACCACGCTGACGCTGCGCGCCAGTTGACGGTTGGAGCTGTCGGAGTAGTGCAGGGCGCCGACGCAGAGCCAGGCCACAAGCGCGCCGACAGACAGCATGATCGGACCGCTGAAGTTCTCGGCGTCGTCTCGGAATATCAGCCAGGTCAAAGCGGCGTTGACGACCGAGAGAAACGCGACCGCCAGAAACCAAAACTTCCACTTGCCATTCACGAACTGTTCGCCGTCCGGTTCTTGAAGCCAGGCGTTGACGCGCTGCGCGATTGTGCGTTTCATTGGCTTTCTCCTTTCAAAAGGGAACGGCCGAAGCGATAATTTGACCGCTACATCGGCCTATCGCTTCGGCGTAGGTTGATTTGATTGGGCGCTGTTTACGGCAGCGCCCTTTGCTATTTGCGGCAGCGCGCCTCCCGGCGCTCTTCAAGAAAAATGTCATCAAGCAGATAGTCAAGTTCTTGGAGTGTGGCGCGAAGATCGCGGCGCGCGCGGGCGTCGAGCTTGCGAATAGCTTCAGCGGCGCGAAGCTTGCTACTTTCGCCGCCGACTAACGCCCGGTTGAATATCTCGATTTGCGTTTCGATAATTTCCGTCTCTGTCATCTCGTTTTTTTTCTCTCCTGTCGGTTAGACAAGCCAGTTATCAACGCGGGTAACGTGGACGCGAGCGCCTGTGTGGTCGCTCTCGATGCTGTGGACGATGCGCGGGACGCGGACAGAGACGACGGAGGCCGTCTC
>Ga0111538_10008977_pt1 | contig 13381 bp, 12 predicted proteins | sample SoiMethybrSBSTD1_FD_79669 | JGI IMG/M metagenome (GOLD analysis project Ga0111538, IMG submission 79669) | Bulk soil microbial communities from a Populus tree surrounding site in Tennessee, USA - Soil MetaG P. TD hybrid SBSTD1 (version 2)... | ecosystem: Environmental > Terrestrial > Soil >...
GAAGGGCGAGCGCGGACGTCGAGCGGGCGAGCGCGACTGGGTCAAGACGACCACGTGGACTCCGGGAGCGCGCGGCGACGAGCGCGCCAGGGTCGAGACGACCACGCGGCACGCGTCCGCGGCTCCGGTGCGGCTGGGCTCCATCAAGGTGCGCCGCGTCCGTCGCCGCTTGGAGGGAACGGGTCCTTCGACCCTGGCGCGCTCGTCGCCGCGCGCTCCCGGAGTCCACGTGGTCGTCTTGACCCAGTCGCGCTCACCCGCTCGACGTCCGCGCTCGCCCTTCGCTCGACGCTCGCTTCCGTGAGCGCTCGCCGCCGCGTTCCGGAAGCATCGGCGGTGTCAAAAATGCGTTTTTTTCTTGCAATGGGTCAAAACGGACCCTACAGTGAAACAAGTTTTGTGAAGGAAGCGAAATTTTTTCGAATAATAGCGACGCAAAGTTTGGCGTCGCAGGAGAGGTGCGGTAGATGAACGGATCGGTGAAAGGGGGACTAAAGGATTGAACGCCCTGGGACGACACCTCTTGCTCGAGATGTTCGATTGCGACCTTGACGCCATCAACAGCCTCGAGTCCGTCAAGGGGGCCCTGGTCGAGGCAGCGAAGCGGGCCCAAGCAACCATCGTCGATGTCGTCTTCCACGAGTTCAACCCGTTCGGAATCAGCGGAGTAGTCGTCATCGCTGAGTCCCATCTCGCGATCCACACCTGGCCGGAGTACCGGTACGCGGCCGTGGACATCTTCTCCTGCGGCGAGGTTCTCCAGCCGGAAGTCGCAGCCAACTACCTGGTCGAGCAGTTCGCGGCCGAGCGCACCTCGATCGTCGAGATGCAACGCGGCTTGTTCCTCAACTCGTCGGTGCCGATCACCAATAGGGCTGCGGTCCCCGTCAGTTGATCAACTCGCAGTCGTACAAGTGGTTCTTCGAGACCACGACGCCCTTCGAAGGCCACATGCACGCGATTGCGCGGACGCTGGTCGAGGCCCAGACAAAGTTTCAGCACGTCGAGATCTTCCAGACGGCGGCCTACGGCAAGACTCTGGTGCTCGACGGGCGCATCCAGTCCAGCCAGGTTGACGAGTTCATCTACCACGAGGCCCTGGTTCACCCGGGCATGCTGACGGCCGAGGCTGCCCCCAGGAGCGCCCTGGTGATCGGCGGCGGAGAGGGCGCGACGCTCCGGGAGATCCTCCGCTACCCCTCGGTGACGCGCGCCGTCATGGTCGACATCGACCAGGAGGTCGTGGAGCTGTGCAAGAGCCATCTCCCCGAGATGCACCGGGGAGCGTTCGACGACCCGAGAACGGAAGTCCGGCACGAGGACGCCCGGGCGTATCTGGAGCAGACCAAGGACCGCTTCGACATGATCACGGTCGATCTGGTGGAGCCCCTCGAGGACGGCCCAGCGCGGATGCTCTTCACCAAGGAGTTCTACACCCTCGTCCGGGACCGGCTCACGGCCGGCGGGACCATGACGATGCAGGCGGGCATGACCAAGCTCGGCGAGCTCGCCTTCCACTCCGCGATTCATCGGACCCTTCGTGAGGTATTCCCGGTGGTGGCCGCCTATCAGAGCTTCGTCTCCTGCTTCGGCACGCCCTGGGGGTTCATCGTGGCTTCGAAGAAGGTCGACCCCGTCCGTCTCACGGTCGCGGCCGTGGACAAGCTCATCGCCGAGCGTATCAAGGGCGCGCTGGAGTACTGGGACGGCGTGACGCACCAGCACGCCTTCAGCCTTCCGAAATACATCCGCACGGCGATCGCCAAGCAAACGCGGATCGTCACGGACGCGAAACCCCTGATCCTTTCCTGAAGCCGTCTTCAGATGGCAGCCCAGCGCCGCATCGGGCTGATCTTCCTGGTCGTCATCGCAGGCCTCGTGGTCGGCTCACTCCTCGGCGAGATTCTCGGCAGCCTCTTACCAGCCGGCCGTTCTCAGGATTTCATCAGCCGCGGTCCGACGATCGGCCTGAACCCGCCGGTCACCATCGACCTTCGATTCCTGGCGATGACGTTCGGATTGAGCCTCAAGATCAATTTGATGGGCGTCGCGGGCGTTGTCCTCGCTGCTCTCACTCTTCGCCGGCTCTAGCTCAGAGGCGGGGACGCGGGCGGCGAGCGGGGCGGGGTCCCCGCCGGGATCCGACTGCTGATCTCTCGTTTCGAAGGCTTCCATCGGTGACGGCCCGAGCAGCGCTGACTACACGGATCCCGGCAGGGACCCCGCCCCCGCTCGCAACCCGCGCCCCGCGGCTCCGTCTCCTGCCGTGAAGGTCGTGCTGGCGTCTCAGTCGCCGCGGCGGCGGGAGCTTCTGCGGAGGATTTGGGGGGAGTTCGAGGTCGTGCCGAGCGGCGTGGACGAAACTCTCGAACCCGGGCCCCTGGCGCCGGCTGTGGTTGGGTTGGCTTTGAGGAAAGCGGTGGCGGTGTCGCGGCGGGTCGGGCGGGGCGTGGTGGTGGCGGCGGATACCGTCGTTGTCATCGACGATGAGGTGCTGGGGAAGCCGGCGGGCTCGGCGGAAGCGCGTGCGATGCTCACGCGGCTGCGGGGGCGCCAGCATCAGGTACTCACCGCGGTAGGGCTCGTGGACGCCGGGTCGGGGCGCGCGGTCGCCACCGCGGTCGTGAGCCGCGTGCTGATGGCCGCTTATTCCGACGCCATGATCGGGGCGTACGTCGCCTCGGGCTCGCCGCTCGACAAGGCGGGCGCCTACGCGGTCCAGGATCTTCAGGGGGCGCTGGTGGACGCGGTCGTCGGCTCGTACACGAACGTGGTCGGGCTGCCGGTCGAGGAGACGCGCCGGCTCCTGGCCGGCTTCGGTGTGCCGGTCAGCGCGCGGACGGAGCCTTGATCTGGAGCATGTCCTCGGGGAGCGGGATCTTCACGGACTGGGGCAGGGGCGTGTGCGCCCGGATGATCGCGATCGTCTGCTGAAGCTGGTCGGCCGACACGATGCCGTCTTGCAGGTACAGGGAGCGCGAGGCGGCAAGCCGCGCCGCGAAGTCCTCCGGCGAGCCGACCACCTGGGTCGAGAGCTTGGCGGCGAGCTCGGTGGCCTCGCCGGAACGGATGCGCTGCTCGGCGCGCTTGAGAGCGCGGCCGAGAGCGAAGAGGTCTCGGTCCGGCGGGCGCCGGTCGGCGCGGGCGAAGACGGCGGCGTTGACGGTGCTGGCTCCGATCGTCTGGACGACGGCGCGCGGAGTTCGAAAATCGGCGAGCAGCTTGGCGCGGCCGTGGTCGAGAAGCTGGCTCGCCATCGGCTCGGGGACCAGCGCCACGTGGACTTCGCCGGAGTCGATGGCGCTGACGACCCCGCGCCCTCCCAGGCTCGTCACGCTCACCTGCGCGACGCTCATCCCGGATCGGGCCAGGAGCCAGCCGAACCACGCGTGCTCGGGGGCACCGGGCGTCGTGACCCCGACTCGAAGCGCCGAGAGGTCGTCGATCGAGCGGACCGTGTTGACGTGAGAGGCTCCGACGATCAGCGCGACCGGCGGCGCCGCCGTGAGCCCGAAGACGATCCGGGGCGCCTGGCTGGCGGCCCGAAGGCCGAAGCGCAGCATGGCTTCCAAGGTCGTCGCGGCCAGGTCAGCCTGAGCCTGCGCCAGGGCCTCGGCGGCGCCCGACTCGGCCCGGGTGGTCCTGACCGTCACGGCGAGGCCCTCGCCGGCGAAATAACCCTCCGCCTCGGCCACCCGGATGGGAAGGTACTCCGGTGACGTGGCCGGGCCGCTCACGGCGAGGACCAGGGTCTGGAGGAGGACGATGAGCCCGAGCACCGGCTCAGAGCCTCGCGCCAGGCCGGCGTGGGGCCGCACGCCCGGGCCGCCACCTGATCGAGTCAAAGCCCGCCTGATTCGGCTGTACGCAGCCCTCCTCGAACGATTCGGTAACCAGCACTGGTGGCCTGGACGAACCCCGTACGAGGTCGCCGTGGGCGCCGTCCTCACCCAGCACACGGCGTGGGTCAACGCGGCGCGCGCCATCGAGGCGCTTCGCGCGCGAGGGCTCTTGACGCCTGCCCGGGTGGCCGCGCTCGGCGCTTCCGACCTGGCCGGCGTGATCCGACCGGCCGGGACGCCCAGCATCAAGGCGCGCCGGCTCCAGGCGCTGACGGGATGGCTCGTGGAGAGCATGGGCGGGACTTTCCGCCGGCTGCGGACGGTGCCGCTCATTCCACTGCGCCGGCGCCTCCTGGAGATCCCTGGGCTCGGTCCGGAGACGGCCGATGCCATCCTTCTCTACGCCGCCGGCCGCCCGGTCTTCGTGGCCGATGGGTACACGCGCCGGGTCCTCTGGCGCCACCGTCTGATCGGACAAGCGGCGGGTTATGAAGAGACTCGCGCGTGGCTCGAGGCGCACCTGCCCTCCGATCCGGCTCTGTTCAACGAGTTTCACGCGCTGCTCGTGGCGGTCGGCAAATCGCACTGCCGGAGCGCGCCACGCTGCGGGGACTGCCCGCTGCGCGCCGACCTCCGGGGCCGCGCCCCGGCGGGCTGAACGGCCGTCACGCGCAGAACTCCGAGAGGACCGCGACGATGCGCTCCGCGGCGTCAGGCACCGCCAGCGTGCGCGCGTGCTCGCCCATCTGCTTGAGCCGCGCGGGATCAGCGAGAAGGCCGCGGATGTCGTCGGCGAGACGCGCCGCGGTCAGCGCCGACTGCGGCAGGACGACCGCACCGCCCAGCCGCTCGACCATGCGCGCGTTCTCGGTCTGCTCGTCGCCACGGGTTCCGGGCAGGGGAATGTAGAGAGCCGGGAGGCCGAGCTGGCAGCATTCGTTCACTGTTCCGGCACCTGCGCGCGCCACGACCAGCGCGGCGGCGGCGTAGATGCCGGCGAGCTCGGCCCCCACGTAGGGCACGACGGTGTAACGACGCGTCAGGGCCGGCGGCAGCGCCGCGCGGCGCTCCTCGAGCCAGGCGCGATCGCCCGTCGTCGGGTTGTCGCCGCACTGGTGGATGATCTGCGCGTGCTCGATGAGCCGCGGGAGTGCCTCGCCGACGACCCGGTTGATCCGGTGGGCGCCCTGGGCGCCCCCGGTGACGTAGACGAGAGGCATCGCCGGGTCCAGCTGAAACTGGGCGATGACGCTCGAGCGGGAGCCCTGCCGGAGCTCGGGCCGCAACGGATTGCCGGTTACCACGACCCGCGACGCCGGGAACTTGCCCTCGCGATCGGGGAAGGTCACGGCGATCCGCCGCGCGAAGCGAGCGCAGATCCGGTTCGCGAGCCCCGGGACCGCGGTCTGCTCGTGCAGGACGACCGGCACCCGGAGGAGCGCCGCGCCGAACACCACCGGCAGCGCGACGAACCCGCCAGTGCCGAAGACGACTCGCGGCCGCAGCGCGCGCAGGGCGCGAATCGCGCCGACGGCGCCGGCCGGCACGTTGACGGCGAGGTCCGCAACGTTCTGCCACGCCCAGTAGCGCCTGAGCTTGCCCGTGGAGATGGCGACGTACGGGATGCCGGTCGGCGGCACCCGCTGGGCCTCGATGCCCGTGTGCGAGCCGATCCACGCGCACGTCTTCGATCGCTCTCGCAGGAGGGTTGCGACGGCCAGCCCCGGGCTCGTGTGGCCGCCCGTTCCCCCGCCCGCGATGACGACGTGGACGGGGCCCGCGTTCACGCGGTCGGGCCCTTGGCGGCGTGACGCTCGAGGGCCAGCGCGATCAGCCGGTCCAGCAGCGCCGTGTAGGTGAGGCCCGAGGCCGCCCACATCTTCGCGTAGCCGCTCGTCGCGGTGAAGCCGGGGATCGTGTTGATCTCGTTCACGAGGAGACGATCGCCCTCGAGGAAGAAATCGACGCGGGCCATGCCCGAGCAGTCGACGGCGCGGAAGGCGGCGATGGCGAGCTCGCGGATCTGCCGTGTGAGCTCGGGCGAGATCGGCGCCGGCACCGCGAGCCGCGCCTGCCCCTCGAGGTACTTGGTCGAGTAGTCGTACCACTCGGCGTCGTAGGTGATCTCGCCCGGCAGCGAGGCCATCGGCTCGTCGTTGCCGAGCACGCTCACCTCGATCTCGCGCGCGCGCACGCCGCGCTCGGCGATGATCTTGCGATCGTGGCGTGCGGCGAGATCGATCGCGGCCGGCAGCGCCTGCGCGTCGCGCACCTTGCTGATCCCGACGCTCGAGCCCAGGTTCGAGGGCTTGACGAAGCACGGAAAGCCGATCGTCTCGGCGACGCGCGCCGCCACGCGGCCGGGTGCCTGTCGCCATTCGCTTCGCCCGATCACGACGTGCTCGACGATGGGCAGCCCGTGCGCCTGGAAGACCGCCTTCATCATGACCTTGTCCATCCCGACGGCCGAGGCGAGGACGCCGGCCCCGACGTACGGAACGTCGGCCAGCTCGAAGAGCCCCTGGATGGTCCCGTCCTCGCCGTAGGGCCCGTGCAGCATGATCACGACCACGTCGAGCCCCTGTCGGAGCTCGGCCGGCAGCCCGCCCGCGGGCTCGGTCCGCGTCAGGCTCTGGCTGGCGACGCTGTCGGTGGCCTCCGCGCGCCCGGCGAGCGCCTTCTTCACGGCACCGTCGGCGTCGTTCGACGGCAGCGCGACGCGCGCCTCGGCCGCCAGCGCGCGCATCGGATCGCCCCCGACGACCCAGCGCCCGCTTCGGGCGATGCCGATCGGGACGACGGTGTGACCGAGCTCCTCGAGGGCCGCGATGACCGACGCCGCGGAGGCGAGCGAGACCTCATGCTCCCCGGAGCGCCCACCGAAGACGACGCCCACGCGCAGAGCGGGCATGGAAATCATTCTAGCAGCGAACATTCTGCCGACCGCCCGATCGCGTCGGGCCTACTGCGTGGCGATCAGGATGGCCTTGGCGATGAGTCCCATGAACTCGTAGGCCGGCCCCGTCCAGTAGTCGCGGAAGACCCAGACCGTGATCACGATGCCGACGTAGGCGATGCCGAGGAAGATCCACTGGGGCAGGTCGCGGAGCGGAATGAGGATTCGGAGGATGCCGGCGATGATGGCGCCGACGAACGCGACCAGCCCGGCGAAGGCCGCCAGCGCCAGCGGCGTGAGGAGCACAAACATGAACGAGGTGACGATCGCCTCGCCCCGACCGATGGGGGTGGAGAACCGCTGGCGCACCGCCGGCTGATCGGCCAGGTGCTCGAGCGCCTGGGCAACCTTGCCCCAGCTGATGAAGCCGCTATACGAGAGAAGGAACAGCGTGGACGCCCCCAGGAAGATCCAGTGGCGCCTCTTGAGAAGTGTCAGCGGCCACATGCCCTATACCCTAGGTGGTTGCCGCTCGGAGCGCCAGCGTCGCCATTCGGCGAGGCGCCGTCCCAGATCGGCTTCGAGCCCGCGGTCAGTCGGCCGATAGTACTGGCGGCCGCGGAGCGAGTCGGGCAGATCCTGCTGGTCGACCTTCGCATCCGGCGCGTCGTGGGCGTACTGATAGCCCGCGCCGTAGCCGAGGTCCTTCATGAGCCGGGTTGGGGCGTTGCGGATGTGCAGCGGCACCGGCTCGGCCGGACGCTCCCGCACATCCTCCTTCGCCTCGTTGTGGGCGACGTACACGGCGTTCGACTTCGGCGCCAGCGCGAGGTAGAGCGTGGCCTGGGCGAGGGCCAGCTCGCCCTCCGGGTCGCCGAGGAAGTCGTAAGCTTCCTTCGCCGCCAGCGTGAGCGTGAGCGCGCCGGGGTCGGCATTGCCGACGTCCTCGGAGGCGAAGCGCACGAGCCTCCGGGCGATGTAGAGCCGGTCCTCGCCGGCCTCGAGCATGCGCGTGAGCCAGTAGAGCGACGCGTCGGGGTCGGAGTCGCGCAGCGACTTGTGGAGCGCTGAGATCAGGTTGTAGTGCTCCTCGCCCGACTTGTCGTAGAGCAGCGTGCGCCGCTGCGCCGCCTCGCGGATCGTGTCCGCCGTCACGCGGCGGCGCCCGCCCGCGAGGGGCGCCAGCACCACCGACAGCTCGAGCACGTTCAGGGCGACGCGCGCGTCGCCGTTTGCCACGGCGGCGATCGAGCGGAGCGCCTCGTCGGTCGCCTCCGGATGGAGCTGGGCGAGCCCGCGCTCGCCGTCCGCGAGCGCTCGGCGCATGATCGCGAGCAAATCGCTTTCCTCGAGCCCGCGCAGGACGTAGACGCGGCAGCGCGAGAGAAGCGCCGAGTTCACCTCGAAGGACGGATTCTCCGTCGTGGCGCCGACGAGGACGATCGTGCCCTTCTCGACGTGGGGGAGAAACGCGTCCTGCTGGGCGCGGTTGAACCGGTGGATCTCGTCGACGAAGAGGATGGTGCGCATCCCCCGGCGCGTGCGCTCGCGCTCGGCCTCGCCGATCACCTCGCGGATCTCCTTGACGCCCGACAGGACGGCCGAGAAGGCGACGAAGCGGGCGCCGGTCACGCGGGCCATCAACGACGCGAGCGTCGTCTTGCCGGAGCCCGGCGGGCCCCAGAGGATCATCGAGTGAAGCTCGCCCGTCTCGATGGCCGTTCGCAAGACACGGCCGGGCCCCAGGAGGTGCTCCTGCCCCACGATCTCGTCGATCGAGCGAGGCCGGACGCGATCGGCGAGGGGCGCTCCCGCCCGCGAGGCGGCCGCGGCGGGTTCGGGCTCTCCGAAGAGCTCCACGCTAGCGGCGCTTGCGGGTATGAGCCGCGAGCCAGGCCGGCAGGAGCGCCAGGTCGGTCAGATGCGCGACCGGTGTGACGCGCCACCGATCGAGGTCGGCCTGGCGGGCGCGATAGGCCACGAACGGCACGCCGGCCTTGGCGGCCGCCACGCCGTCGACCCAGGAATCGCCGACGACCACGGCCGGCGAGTCGGTGGCGAGCAGCGACTTGAAGTGGCTCGCGATCACGCGCCAGCCGTCGGGGTCTGGCTTGAGCGCCCGCATATCGTCGCGGGTGACGACCAGCTCGAGCTCGCGGGCCAGGCCGAGCCGCTCGAGCGCCGGCAGGGTGAGCATGCGCGCGTTGTTCGTCCAGAGCGCGGTCGCGAACCCGGCCCGGCGCGCCCCGGCGAGCGCCTCGAGCGCGCCGGCCTCCAGCGTGGCCACCCGCATCGCGCGCCGCTCGTGCGCGAGAGCCAGGTCCCACGCCGCGGCCTCGAGCGTCGGCGCCTGCGTGCGGCAATACGCGATCAGCTCGCCCACACGGTAACGCTCGCGCTTGTACGGCAAGGGGCCCGTCGCGGCCTCGATCAGAGCTCGCATATCCGCAGCCATCGCGGCCAGATCGAGGGGGGTCTGGATCAGAGTGTGATCGAGGTCAAACACGCACAGAGCCACGATCTGACCGTACCACAAGCGTGCTACCATGAGTTGTCATCATGACGCGCGCGCTGCATCCCATCTTGGCGTTGGCGTCGTTGTTCGTAGTGGCCCTCTCCGCGCCGTCCGCCCTCGCCCTCGACGAAGCCGATCGACTCTGGCTCGTCGGCGAGCAGGCGTCTGCCGACGGGCTCAGCGCCCTCGCGCGTCGAACCCTCGAGCGCTTCGTCGCCGACTACCCGAACGACAAGCGCCAGCCGCAGGCGCTGCTCCTGCTCGGGCGCGCGCGGCTCGCGATGGGCGACGCCGAGCCGGCGCTCGACGCCTTCCGCCGCTTCAAGGCGGCGGCCCCCGCCGCGCAGCGGCTCGAGGGACGCTTCTGGGAAGGCGAGGCGCTCTACCGCTCGCGGCGTTTCGCCGAGGCGCGCACGGCGTACGACGACGTGATGCGGCAGGATGCGGCCTCGCCCCTGGCGCCGGACGCAGCCTACGGGCTCGCGCTGTGCGATCTGGAGCTGCGTCGGCCGGAGGCCGCGGTCAAGGGCTTCCGCGATTTCCTCGTGGCCTGGCCGGACAATTCGCAGGCTGGGCCGGCGACGTTCTACCTTGCGCAGACGCTCGTCGATCTCAAGCGCTACTCCGATGCTGTGCCCCTGCTGATGGGCTATGCGACGAAGTACCCGAAAAGCCGGCTCGTGCCCGACGCGCAGTATCTCCTCGGGACGGCGCGCATCGCCGCCGGCGAGCGGGACGCAGGCATGGAGGACTTGAAGGCCTTCGTCGCGGCGAACCCGTCGCATCCGATGGCAGCGTCCGCGCGGCAGGCGATCACCGGAACGCTCGCCAAGTCCGGCAACAAGACCCAGCAGCAGAGCGCCTACACCACCCTCATGCAGCAGTCGCCGCCGACCCCCGAGGGCCTCTACGACGCCGGCCTGATCGCGGGGAAGCTCGGTCAGTCCCAGAATCAAGAGGCCGCGTGGCGGCGCCTTCGCAAGGAGTTCCCCAATCATCCCTTGTCGCACCAGGCCGCCCTCGAGCTCGCCCGCGCGGCCTTCAAGAAGAAGAGCTGGCAGGACGCCCTGACCCAGGCCAAGGCCGCCGGCGCGAGCAGCGACGATGCGGTTCGCGCCGAGGCGTTCTTGCTCGCGGGCGAATCTGAGCTCAAGCTCAATCGCTTCAAGGAAGCGGCGAAGTCGTTCGAGTCGGTGGCGACGGTCAAGAACGTCGAGGCCACCGATCGCTACCGCGCGCTCGCCGGTCTGGGCCTCGCGCGCGAGCAGCTCGGCGAGCTGAAGGCCGCGCTCACCGCGTACGAGTCCGTCGCCAGCAAGTGCCCCGACGCGACGCTGCGCGATTGGGCGCGCGACCGGGCGGCGGCCGTGAAGGCGCGGCTCAGCAAATCGTCCTCGACGGGCGAGCGGCGCTCGTGATGCGGCACCGGCTCGCGTTCGCCGTGCTGGCCGCGCTCGTGATGACGTCGGGCCCGGCGCGCGCGGCGACCGTGCTACCGCTGGTGCCGCCGCCGCCCGATCTGATCGGTCTCGTGCCCTTCGCCGAGGCGCCAATCGAGAAGCCACCGGTGGCGGGGGCCGATCCGCCGATGCCCGCGTCGCCCTCGGAGCTTCCGGCGATGCCCCTGGCGCCCCTCGTGACGTCGGTCGCCAAGCTGACGGCGCCGCTCGGTCCGCCGAGCACGCTCGCGTGCGTCGGCGCGGCGTTCGGGATCGCATCGAAGGCCCTCGAGTGCGGCCGCGCCCATTTCGCCAAGGGCGAATACAACGACGCGGCCCAGGATCTCGAGTCGGCGGCGCGTCGCGGTGAGCGCGAGCTCGCGACCGAGGCCCGGTACTGGCTCGGCGAAACCTACTATCGGCTCGACCGGATGCAGCAGGCCGACACGATCTTCCGTCAGGTCGCGAGCGGGCCGAAAAGCGACTTCACGCTCTGGAGCCTGTTCTCGAGCGGCTGGACGGCGCTCCGGCTCAACCAGGCGGCGCGCGCCCGCGACACGTTCGTGCAATTCCAGACGGCGACGCCCCCCGAGCTGGAAGCGTGGTCCCGGCACGGGCTCGGGCTGGCCAACTACGCGCTCGGGCGCCACGACGAAGCGGTGGCGGCGTGGAGCTCGATCGGGAACCGCGCGCCCGCCGGGCTCGCGCGCGACATCACGTTCTGGCTCGGCGAGGCGCTCGGCCGCAGCGGGCAGTACGACCGATCCGCGAAGGAGCTGACCACGTTTGTCCGCGGCGGACCGCACCCCTTGCTCGAGGCGGGCTGGGCCCGGCTGGGCTGGTGGACCCTGGCGGCCGAGCGCTATCCGGAGAGCATCACCGCGTTCCGTCAGTACCTGGCTTCACCGCGGAGCAACGGCCCCGAGCGCCCGTGGGTCGAGGCGGGGCTCGTGCTCGCGCTCTACCCGTCCGAAGCCGAGGCGGCCAAGACGATGATCCGCGGGCTGGAGACGCGGCGCTCGCCGCTGGTCGTGCCGCTGCAGATCCGCCTCGCGCGCTACCTGCTCGACGCGAAGAAGCCGAACGAGGTGCCCGGGCTCGTCCAGGATATGTTGAGCGGTACTCTCACGAACGCGGTGCGCGCGTACGCAATTCTATTGAAGGGCGAGGCGTACCGGCTGGCCGGTAATCGCGACGAGGCGCGCACGCAGTACGAGCTGGTGCAGAAGATGGATTCGACCAGCCCGACGGGCTGGTACACGACGTACCGGCTCGCGCAGACCAACTTCGAGCTGCGGGAATTCGCCCAGGCCGCGCGCGAGCTGCCCGGCGTGGTCTCCGCGGCGCCCTCGACCGACGCGCGCGTTGCCGCCCTCCTGCTGCGCGGCGAAGCCGCGTACCACGGCGGCGACCACGTGACCGCCGCGGCCGCGTTCCGGCGCGTCTTCGTGGAGTTCCCGAACCATCCGGCGGCGCCCGCGGCGCGGCTCGGGCTCGCGTGGTCGCTCCTGCGCCACGATCGCCTCGACGACTCGCGGCGCGAGTTCCTCGAGTTCGTGCAGGCGGCGCCGAACGATCCGCGCGCGCCCGACGCTCTCGAGCTCGCCTCCGAGCTGGCGCTCCGCAACGACGCCGATCGCGAGGAGGCGGGCAAGCTCCTCGAGCGCGTGATTTCCACCTTTCCCCAGGCGCCGAGGACCGAGTTCGCGCGGCTCAACCGCGCGATCCTGATGGTGCGCACGGGTGACGTGGGCGCCGCGCAGCCGGCGCTCCGCGACTGGATTCGCCGCGCGCCCTTCCCACCGCTCGTCGGGCGCGCCCAGTCGGCGCTCGGCGCGGCGCTGCTCGCCTCGGGCCGCCCGGCCGAGGCAGCGAGCGCGTTCACGCAGGCGAAGACGGAGGGCGTCGGCGCCCTGGCGACGCTCGGCCTCGGCGCCACGGCGCTGGCGCAGGGGCAGCTCGAGCCCGCGACGCGCCAGCTCACCGAAGCGCGCGACACCGGCACGGCGGACGTGGCGGCGGTCGCGAGCTACGGGCTGGCCGTGGTCGCGTTCCAGAAGGGCGGAGGCAAGGACTTCAAGCAGCCCGCGCTCGCGGCGCTCGGGGCGGCGCCGAAAGGGCGCATGGCGCCGCGCCTGCTCTACGTGCTGACCGGGATCGCCGTCGAGGAGAAGGACTGGCCCACGGCGCTCACCAATGCCAAGCGGCTGATCGACGAGTTCCCGACGGACGATGCCGCAGACGACGCCCTCGAGCGTGTCGGCTCGGGCGCCGCTACCGCCGGGGCGTGGCCGGTTGCCGCCGAAGCCTACTCGCTGCTGGAAACGCGATTCCCGAAGAGCCCGTTCGTGGAGTCGGGCCGCGTGGCGCTGGCCGAGGCGCAGGTGGAGTCGGGCAAGCCCGAAGCGGCCCGCGCGGCGCTCGAGCAGGCCGTCATCGTCTCGCCAAGCGATTCACGCGCCTGGGTCGCCCTGGCGCGTGCCCGCGACGCGAGCGGCGATCGCGTCGGCGCCCTCGACGCGTACGCGCGCGGCGTGAAGGACGGCGGCGCCGACGCGCTCCGTCCGGAGGCGGCGCTCGGCTACGGGCGTCTGCTCACGCAGGAGAAGCGCTGGAGCGAGGCGCGCGGGACGCTCGAGCGTCTCATGAAGAGCGACGACAAGGCGGTGATCGCGGCCGCCTCGAGCGC
>Ga0111538_10008981_pt1 | contig 13378 bp, 13 predicted proteins | sample SoiMethybrSBSTD1_FD_79669 | JGI IMG/M metagenome (GOLD analysis project Ga0111538, IMG submission 79669) | Bulk soil microbial communities from a Populus tree surrounding site in Tennessee, USA - Soil MetaG P. TD hybrid SBSTD1 (version 2)... | ecosystem: Environmental > Terrestrial > Soil >...
CCTCGGATTGCCCCCCCTCCTCAGCCTCCGGTGGGCGTTGGTCCCTGGTGTCCGCCGGCATCCTAAGACTCGAAAAGTATTTTGCATTATCAGGCGCGCTGCGCGCGGGTGTCAACCGCGCGAGGCCGCCAAAAGGACGGGGAATCACGAGCTTGACCGCCCGCGAACGCCGCGGGTATAGGGGCCAGATGCGACTCGCCCCGATCGTGCTCGGCGAGACCATGCTCACTCTGGAGCACATCGCCGGCGTGGCGCGACAGGGCCAGCCGGTGGTGCTGGGCGAGGTGGCGCGCGCCCGGATGGCCGAGTCGCGCGCGGTCATCGAGGCGGTCCTCTCCGGCGGCGCCGGCGCCCCGCTGGTTTACGGCGTCAACACCGGCTTCGGCGCCCTGGCCGAGGTGCGCATCTCGCCGCCGGAGATCCGCGCCCTGCAGAAGAACCTGGTCCGCTCCCACTCGGCCGGGGTCGGCGAGCCGCTCGGGCGCGACGAGGTGCGCGCCATGATGCTGCTCCGCGCCGCGGTCCTCGCGCGCGGCCACAGCGGCGCGCGCCCCGAGGTGGCCGATCTCCTCTGCCGCATGCTGGAGCAGGGCGTCCACCCGGTGGTGCCGTCGCGCGGATCGGTCGGTGCCTCCGGCGACCTCGCCCCGCTCGCCCATCTGGCACTCGGCATGATGGGAGAGGGGCGCGCCGAGCACGGCGGTGAGCTCCTGCCGGCCGCCGAGGCGCTGGCCCGCGCCGGGCTCGCCCCGCTCGAGCTCGAGGCCAAGGAGGGGCTCACGCTCCTCAACGGCACCCAGCACATGACCGGGGTGGGCGGCCTCGCGGTGCTGGACGCGCTCCACACCTGCCTGGTGGCCGACATCGCCGGCGCCATGTCGCTCGAGGCGCTCAAGGGAACCTCGCACGCCTTCGACCAGCGCATCCTCGCCGCCCGCCCGCAGCCGGGCCAGCTCACCTCGGGCGCCCGCCTGCAGCGGCTGCTCGCCGAGAGCGAGATCGCCGAGTCGCACAAGGACTGCGGCAAGGTGCAGGACCCCTACTCGCTCCGCTGCATGCCGCAGGTGCACGGTGCCACGCTCGACGTGCTCGGCTTCGCCCGCTCGGTGCTCGAGCGCGAGGCGATGTCCACCACCGACAACCCGCTGGTCTTCGTCGACCGCGAGGCGCCGCACGGCGGCGAGATCCTCTCGGGCGGCAACTTCCACGGCCAGCCGGTGGCGCTGGTGCTCGACGCCGCCGCCATCGCGGTGGCCGAGCTGGCCAGCATCAGCGAGCGGCGCATCGAGCAGCTGGTCAACCCGCACCTGTCGAGCGGGCTGCCGCCCTTCCTCGCCCCCCAGAGCGGGCTCAACTCCGGGTTCATGATCGCCCAGGTGGCGGCGGCGGCGCTGGTCTCCGAGAACAAGATCCTCTGCCACCCGGCCTCGGTCGACTCCATCCCGTCGTCGGCCGGACGCGAGGACCACGTGTCGATGGGCGCCACCGCCGCGCTCAAGCTGGCCCGGGTGGTGAGCCAGGTGCGCGACGTCCTGGCCATCGAGCTCCTGGCCGCCGCGCAGGGTCTCGACCTGCGCCGGCCGCTCAGCCCGGCGGTGATGCTGCAGGCGGCGCAGGCGCACATCCGCGGGGCGGCCGCACCGATGATGACCGACCGGCCCATCTACGAGGACATCCGCGCTGCGCGCGCGCTCATCGACGACGGCAGCCTGGTGCGCGCCGTCCTGGGAGACAGCCCGTCATGACCCTGCACGCCACGGCCGAGGTGGTCCGCGCCGCGCGCGGCACCGAGCTGTCCTGTCGCGGGTGGCCGCAGGAGGCCGCCCTCCGCATGCTGATGAACAACCTCGACCCGGAGGTGGCAGAGCGCCCCGAGGACCTGGTGGTCTACGGCGGCACCGGCAAGGCGGCGCGGAGCTGGGAGGACTACCACGTCATCGCGCGCGAGCTCCGGCGGCTGGCGGCCGACGAGACGCTGCTGGTGCAGAGCGGGCGCGCGGTCGGCGTCTTGCGCACGCACGAGGAGGCGCCGCGGGTCCTCATCGCCAACTCGAACCTGGTGCCGCACTGGGCCACCTGGGAGAAGTTCCACCAGCTCGAGGCAGCCGGCCTGATGATGTACGGCCAGATGACCGCCGGGTCGTGGATCTACATCGGCTCGCAGGGCATCCTGCAGGGCACCTACGAGACGTTCATGTCGGCCGCCCGCCTGCACTACGGACAGGGGGGCGACTCGACGCCGACCCTGCGCGGGCGCCTGGTCCTCTCCGCCGGCCTCGGGGGCATGGGCGGGGCGCAGCCGCTGGCGGTCACCATGGCGGGCGGCGTCTTCATCGGGGTGGACGTCGACGCCGACCGCATCCGGCGGCGCATCGAGCACCGCTACCTCGACGAGATGGCGCCCGACCTCGACACCGCCCTGCGCCACGCCGAGGAGTACCAGAGGCGGGGCGACGCGCGCTCGATCGGCGTGCAGGGCAACGCCGCCGCCGTCTTCAGCGAGCTGGTCAGGCGCGGGGTGGTGCCCGACCTGGTCACCGATCAGACCTCGGCGCACGATCCGCTCGGCGGCTACGTGCCGCTCGACCTGACGCTCGAGGGGGCCGACGAGCTCCGGCGCCGCGACCCGGACGAGTACATCCGGCGCGCGCGTGCCTCGATGGCGGTCCACTGCCAGGCGATGCTCGACTTCCAGCGCGAGGGCGCCCACGTCTTCGACTATGGCAACAACCTGCGCGGCCAGGCGGAGCTGGGCGGCCTCGACGGCGCCTTCTCGTATCCCGGCTTCGTGCCAGCCTACATCCGGCCTCTCTTCTGCCGCGGCAAGGGGCCGTTCCGCTGGGTGGCGCTGTCGGGGGATCCGGAGGACATCCGGGTCACCGACCAGGCCGTGCTCGACGTGGTGCGCGACGACCCGTCGCTGGCCAACTGGCTGCGCATGGCGCAGGAGCGGGTCGCCTTCCAGGGGCTGCCGGCGCGCATCTGCTGGCTCGGCTACGGCGACCGCCACCGGGTCGGGCTGCGCTTCAACGAGCTGGTGGCGGCGGGCGCGCTGAAGGCGCCGATCGTGATCGGCCGCGATCACCTCGACTCCGGGTCGGTGGCCTCGCCCAACCGCGAGACCGAGGCGATGAAGGACGGCTCCGACGCGGTGGCCGACTGGCCGATCCTGAACGCCCTGGTCAACACGGCGTCGGGCGCCACCTGGGTGAGCTTCCACCACGGCGGCGGGGTCGGCATCGGCTATTCGCTGCATGCCGGGATGGTGGTCGTGGCCGACGGCACCGAGCGGGCGGCGCGCTGCCTCGACCGGGTGCTGCAGTCGGATCCGGCGATGGGCGTGTTGCGCCACGCCGACGCCGGCTACGACGAGGCGGTCGCCTGGGCCGACAAGCACGCCCTGCCGATCCCGCGGCGACGGCCGTGACGATCGACAGCGTCAAGCTGGTCAGGTCCGGCGCCGCGCTGTCGGTCGAGTCGGGCGGGCGGACGCGCACGCTCCGCTGGATCGATCTGGCCGGCCAGCTCGGCGCCCCCGATCCGCTGAGCTCGCGGTTCACCGCGGCGCGGGTGGCCGGCCCGCGCACCATCGAGGTCGAGCTGGCGGTCGGCGGGCGCGAGCAGATCGAGCTGCCCGAGCCGGCCGTGCTGGTGGTCGAGACCGGCGGGCTGCTCATGCAGAGCGTCCGGCGCGGCGACGATCCGCTCGGCCTGGTTCGCGGCGGCGCCGCGATCGCGATCGGCGACCGGATCGCGTGGGTCGGCCCGCGCGAGGCCCTCGGCAAGAGCGGGATCGATCTGTCGCGCGCCGTGCGCATCGACGCCGGCGATCGGCTGGTGACCCCGGGGCTGGTCGACTGCCACGCGCACCCGATCTTCGCCGGCGATCGCGCCGACGAGTTCGCCCGCCGCGCCCGCGGGCAGAGCTACCTCGAGATCGCCGGGGCCGGCGGCGGCATCGCGGCAACCGTCGCCGCCACCCGCGCCGCCAGCTTCGAGGAGCTCCTGGCCCTGACCTGCGCCCGGCTCGACGGCGCGCTGGCGTGCGGGACCACCACCATGGAGGCCAAGAGCGGCTACGACCTCACCGTCGCGGGCGAGCACCGCATGCTCGAGGTCGCCTGGGTCGCCGACTGCCTGCACGCGGTCGACCTCGAGCCGACCCTCCTCATCCATGTGGTCCCGGCCGATCGCGATCGCGACGAGTACGTCGCCGAGGTGTGCCGCGAGATGATCCCGCGGGCGGCGGCGCAGCACCTGTGCCCGGCCATCGACGTCTACTGCGACCAGGGCGCCTTCACGCTCGAGGAGACGCGCCGCATCCTCGAAGCCGGCAAGAAGGCGGGCCTGCTCCTGCGCGCCCACGTCGGGCAGTTCGCCGACCTCGGCGCCGCCCCGATGCTCGCCGAGCTCGGCGGCCTCTCGGTGGATCACGTCGAGCAGATCGCGCCCGAGGCGATGCGCAGCCTGGCGGCGCACGGGGTGGTCGCTGTCATGCTGCCGGGCGCCTGCGTGCAGCTTCGGCTCGCTCCGCCGCCGGTCGCTGCCCTGCGCGAGGCGCGGGTGGAGATGGCGATCGCCACCGACATGAACCCGGGCAGCTCGCTGTGCGAGTCGCTGCCGCTCCAGATGTGGCTGGCCTGCACCCACTACGGCATGACGGTCGACGAGGCCTGGCTCGGGGTGACCCGCCACGCCGGGCGCGCGCTCGGCCTGTCCCACCTCGGAGGGCTGGCGCCGGCGGCCGCCGCCGACTTCGTGGTCTGGGATGCCGAGGCGCCGGCCGAGATCCCGTACCGCTACGGCGCCGGCCGCTCGCTGGTGCACCAGGTCGTCAAGTCGGGCCGCGTGCTCGGCTGAGAGCGCGCGCTATTCGCACAGGCGCCAGACCATCTCGGTCACCACCATGTCGCTCAGCTCGCCGGCGTCGGCCCAGCCGTAGGCGACGGCCTCGAACCGACCGGCGATGTGGAGCGGCGCGGTCGCGATGTCGACCCACTCGCCCTCGGCCGGGGCGGCCTGGAAGTGGACGATCTGGTCCTCGGCGTGCAGGCGGATGCGCGCGTGGTCGGTCCGGTCGTACGCGGGGCACGGATCGCACAGAACGGTCGCCGAGGCATCGCCATTCGGCGCGTCGACCGCCACGAGCTGATCGCCGTCGACCACGAGGTCGTAGTAGTCGTCGTTGGCGTAGGCAGCCCAGGAGATGCCGGCGGTCCCGGTGGCGCCGACGCCGACGGAGAAGCTGGCGGACAGCTCGGTCTTGTCGAGCGGCGAGGTCGGCTCCGCGGTGATGTCGCCCCACGCGCCCGACTCGGGCGCCGTCACCGTGATGTGCACCTGGTCGGCCTCGACCATGACCGTCGCGCCGGTCTCGGCGAAGGGCTGCCACTTGTCGGTGTCGGTGAACTGGTTGCGGACGATGGTGCTGCAGGACAGCGGCGCGGCGTCGCTCGCGCCGGACACCGAGGCGTCGGCGTCGCTCACCGCCCCGGGCGGCGAGTCCAGGCAGCCGGCCAGCAAGGCGACCGCCAGGACCACGGGCTCCCACTGCCTCACGCCTGCCATCATGCGGCGAGTCCGGGCCCGCGGGCAACGGAGCTGTCTTGCGGAGCTGGAGGGAGGATGTAGGAGAGTGGCCACGCGCCTGGTCAGCGCCGGCAGTCGGCCCACTCCAGCGCGGTCACCGACATCTCGGTCGACGCCGGCGCGGCGGCGTAGGCGAAGGCGACCGAACGATAGGCGAGATCGGCGAGCGGCGCGCCGGCCAGGTCGCTCCAGGCGCTGCCGTCGGGCGAGGTCTGGAAGACCACGTCGCCGCCGGCGACGAGGAGGCGCAGGTGGGTGTGCAGACCGGGATCGTAGGGCGGGCAGTCGGGCGCGCAGAGCACCTCGCGGTCGCCGAAGGCCGGCTTGCGCGCCGCGTGGACGTAGCCGCCGTCGACGAGGAGGTCGTAGTAGTCGTCGTCGTCAGGGCCGGGCGTGTCGTCGTGCGTCCACGAGATACCGCCCACCGGGCCGGCGTCGCCGACGACGTCGACCGACGCGCGGAGCTCGGTGCCGGCGACCGGCAGCACCACCTGCGAGTGGAGATCGCCGTACGATTTGTCGAGCGCGCCGCCGGCCTGCGCGGTGATGCGCACGTGGTCGGGCGCCGGCGTCACCGTCGACCCCGGCTCGGCGTAGGCGACCCAGACCGCCGGTTCGTCGAACGGATCGCGCGCGATCGACGCGCAGGCGGCCGCCGCGTCGGCCGAGGCAGTGGCGGCGGAGGCGTCTGGCGAATCGGACTCCCCCGGCGAGGGCGGCGCGGCCAGGCAACCGGCGAGCATCAGCGCGAGACCGGACAGCGACAGCGACAGCGACAGCGACAGCGACAGACCTCGCACGACCGACATCGGTTCGATCATACGAACGGGCCACGGCGCCCCAGGAGGCAAATTCATCCGGCGCGCAGTGCGCCGCTCGGCGGTGCGCAACCGCCGATGCGAAGCTCACACTTCCTACAGCCGCGTGCGTCCCCGGCTGTCCTCCGGGGCCACGAGGGGACGCATCGAACGGCGCTCGGTGACGCGCGTGGTGGCCCTCCGCTTGCTCCAGCTGACCATATGAGGTTCATCCGAATGCACGCCCTCGCGGCGTCGCTCGCATTCGGCGCCGCGGCGACCGGCTGCGGCGCATCGGAAGCGGCCGACGAGACCGATACCACCCCCTCGGCCATCCACGCGATACCCGACTTCGCCCACGGCAACCACGAGAAGACGCCGGAGTCGGTCGCCGAGGAAGACAACTTCACCACCTCGGACGGGCGCACCCGGCTGCACCCGGAGGACGTCGTCTTCTTCGCGTTCGACTCGGACCAGCTCGCGGCCGACAGCAAGAACTATTTGGCGAGCGCCGCGCGCTGGATGGACCGGCACCCCGACCGCCGCGTTGTGGTCGAGGGGCACGCCGACCCGACCGGACCGGCGCCCTACAACCAGGATCTCGCCAGGCGGCGGGCGGAGGCGGTCAAGCAGTTCCTCACCAGCCTCGGCGTCGCGCCGGATCGCATCTCGGTGGTCTCCTTCGGCGAGGCGCGGGCGATCTACGACAAGGACGACATGAACCGGCGCACGGTCGTCTATTCCCCCGAGTGACCGCCGCCTGCCCGCGCCGCCAGCTAGAAGGCGCAATCGAGCCAGGTCATCTCGCTCACCGTCGAGTCGGACACCTGGCCGCCATCGGCCCAGCCGAATGCGGCGCGCTCGTAGTCGCCCTCGCGAACCTGCGTCGAGGCGACATCGATCCACTCCCCGTCCGCGGACCCGACCTGGTAGTAGACGGTGCCCGCCCGGGCCAGCAGGCGCATGCGGGCGTGCGCGATCGGGTCGTAAGCCATGCACGGACTGCAGAGCGCGATCTCCTCGTTCCAGGCGGCCGCCTTGTCGATCGCCTCCACGAACCCGGAGTGGACCTGTAGATCGAAGTAGTCCTCCTCCACGGTGTCGTACCAGGAGATGCCGGCGACCCCCGTGGTGGTCTCGGCGACCGCCAGCGAGGCGACCAGCTCGCTCTCGCCGATCAGCCCGGTCGTCACTGTGGCGATCTCCGCATATCCCTCGACGCTTTTCGGGGCGACCTGGATGCGGACCTGATCGCTCTCGATATCGACCGAGCTCTCGTCTTCCTGGTAGGACTCCCATTTTTCGACGTCGTCGAACTGGTTGCGGACGACCGTCGTGCAGGCGACCTCGGCGTCGATGTCGCCGCCCACCGATCCGTCCGCGCTCGTCGATCCGTCCCCGCCGCTCACGCTCATCGGGGGGGAGTCGAGGCAACCCGATCCAGCGAGGCATCCGGCGGAAAGGACCCACATGGCCAGCTGCCGCGCCCCCGACATGGCTCAAGGATGCTGTGGCCGTCGCGCGCAGCCAAGTTTGTTCGGCTGCCAGCGTCACCCTTCATGTAGGAGGGGGGAGCCAGCAAGCGCGCCGCGGTGTCCGGCTAGTCGGCTTGCTCGGGTCGCGATCTCGGGCGATTGCGGCGGCACCCCGGTTGCACACGTGCGGCGGCGATGCAGCGCCTCGCGATCTTCGTCTCTCTCTTGCTCGCCGGTGCCGGGTGCGCCGAGACCGCCATCCCGATCCCGGAACAGGCGCCCGGCGCTCCCAGCAAGGCGGACGAGGCCGGCTTCACCGTCTCGGGAATCGAGAGCTGGTACCTGGTCGGCAACGCGCTGACCCCGGGCGACGACCGGCTCGAGGTCACGGTCGAGGCAGCGGAGCCGGTCGAGGTGATCGATCTCTGGCTGGATCGCCAGTTCGCCGCGCGCGGCCACGCCAGCGGCGGCCGGGTCGACATCGCGGTCGACCTCGAGGGGCTGGACCCCGGCGAGCACGAGATCCTGCTCGCGGCCGACGGCGCCGAGTTCGCATTCGCGCAGCGGTTCTTCCGCCGATCACACCCGCTCTATGTGGTGGTCTCGAACGACTGGGACGACTCGGACAACGGCGACGCCATGCTCGAGCGCCAGGAGCGGCTGCACGATCGCCACCCCGCCCTGCTCCTCACCCACTTCGTCGGGCCCTACACCTTCACCGACCCGGCGCTGCCGGCGGCGCGGCGCGACTTCCTGGTCGACTGGGTGACCGACCTGCGCGATCGCGAGGGGGACGAGATCGGCCTGCACATCCATCCCTACTGCCACTTCGTCGAGAGCGCGGGGATCGATTGCCGCACCGACCACTCGTTCGCCCGCTCGACCGGCGACGCGACCGGCTACACGATCTTCCTCGGCAGCTACAGCGAGGACGAGTTCACCGCGCTGCTCGAGCACGCGATCGAGCTCTTCGCGGGCGCCGGCCTGGGGCGCCCGACCTCGTTCCGCGCCGGGGGCTGGACCCTCGAGCCGCAGACCATGCGCGCGCTGGCCGCCACCGGCTTTGTCGCCGACACCAGCGCGGCCAACTGGGCCCGCATGGAGGAGTGGGAAGACAACCCGGGGGCCACCCTGTTCCAGTGGAATCGCGACCACTGGTTCCCCATCGACGAGAGCAGCCAGCCGTACTACCCGTCGGAGAGCGATCTCCTGTCGGTGTCGAGCCCGCGCGTCTCGGTGCTCGAGGTCCCCGACAACGGCCTCCTGGTCGACTACGTGACCGGCAGCGAGATGATCGACATGTTCGAGGTCAACCTGGGGACCGGGATCCTGCCGGCGCCGCGGGTTTACTCGATCGGCTACCACCCGCCCAACTTCAGCGAGAGCTTCTTCGCCCGGATGGACCAGGCGCTCGGCGAGATCGATCGGCACCTCGCCGCCGCCGACCTCGGCCCGGTGGTCTACGCCCGCCTGTCGGACCTGGTTCACGTCTGGCCCCGTCAGTAGAGGAGCCGCTGCTGTGCTATACGCACGGCCATGGCGGAGAAGCTCGTCTACATCGAGGACGTCGCCCGGCAGCTGGACGAGTACGAGGGCAAGACGGTCACCCTGCGCGGCTGGCTGTACGGCAAGCGCTCGTCCGGCAAGCTCCACTTCCTCCAGCTGCGCGACGGCACCGGCATCCTGCAGTGCGTGATGTTCTTCAAGGATGTGCCGGAGGAAGTGTTCCGCAGCGCCGACCACCTGGCGCAGGAGACCTCGCTGGCGGTGACCGGCCAGGTGCGGCGCGACAAGCGCTCGCCCATCGGGTTCGAGCTCGGCGTGTCGGGGCTCGAGATCCTGGCCGTGCCGACCGGCGAGTATCCGATCTCGCCCAAGGAGCACGGCACCGCGTTCCTCATGGACCACCGCCACCTCTGGCTGCGCTCGCGGCGTCAGGTCGCCATCCTGCGCATCCGCCACGAGATCGTGATGGCGATCCGCGACTACTTCGACCGGAACGGCTTCATCCTGGTCGATGCTCCGATCTTCACGCCCAACGCGTGTGAGGGGACCTCCAACCTGTTCGAGGTCGGTTACTTCGACGACAAGGCCTACCTCACCCAGAGCGGCCAGCTGTACATGGAGGCGGCGGCGATGGCGCTCGGCAAGGTCTACTGCTTCGGGCCCACCTTCCGGGCCGAGAAGTCGAAGACCCGCCGCCACCTCACCGAGTTCTGGATGATCGAGCCGGAGGTCGCCTTCCTTGAGATCGACGGCATCATGGATCTCGCCGAGGACCTCCTGTGCGACGTGGTCGCGCGCGTCCTGGATCGCCGCAAGGCCGAGCTCACCGAGATCGAGCGCGACACCAGCTCGCTCGAGAAGGTGCAGAAGCCCTTCCCGCGCATCCGCTACACCGAGGCGATCGAAATCCTCCAGAAGGCCGGCCAGCCGGCCAAGTTCGGCGACGACTTCGGCGGCGACGACGAGACCGTCATCTCGCAGGCGTTCGACCGGCCGGTGATGGTCAACCGCTACCCGGCCGAGATCAAGGCGTTCTACATGAAGCGCGATCCCGACGACGACCGGCTCGCGCTCGGCGTCGACGTCCTCGCCCCCGAGGGATACGGCGAAGTGGTGGGCGGCGGCCAGCGCGAGACCTCGCTCGCCGTCCTCGAGGCCGCGATCGCTCACCACAACCTGCCTCGCCCGCCCTTCGAGTGGTACCTCGACCTCCGCCGCTACGGCGCGGTCCCCCACGGCGGCTTCGGCCTCGGCCTCGAGCGCACCGTCTCGTGGATCTGCGGCCTCAAGCACGTCCGCGAGACCATCCCCTTCCCCCGCATGTTGGAGAGGCTCACGCCTTAACGAGCAATCTCAGCGGGCTAGCTCGCCTGCCAGGCCAACGTCCGGGGCCGTCTCCCGCTTGTCTCCCGCGAGCGGGATGACCTTGGCCGGCGCGGCCGGCAGGCGGAGGCAGTTCCGCTCCCAGTCCTGCTCGAAGTCCTCGGGGATGAGGTGCGCGTAGACCCGCTCGGTGATTTTCACCGAGGAGTGCCCGAGGTACCGGCTCAGGCGGAAGATGGAGCCGCCCTCGCGCAGGTAGTGGCTCGCGTACGTGTGCCGCAGGTCGTGGAGACGGAGAGTCTGGTCCATCCCGGCCCGGCGCAGGGCGCGCTTGAACGGAACGCGCACCGAGGTCGGGTGCCGCACCCTCCCCTCGCGGCCGGGGAATACCAGCGGCTCGCCACCGGAGCGAAGCTTCCACGCCTTGAGCATCGGCAGGAGCGAGTTGTTGATGGGCACCTGGCGAAGCTTGCCGCTCTTGGTCGTCCCGTGCCGGCCGCGCTGGACCGTGATGAGCCGGAGGTCGAGATCGATATCGGTCCAGTGCAGGTGCGTCATCTCCTCGAGCCGCATCCCGGTCATCAAGAGGACCGCTGCCATCGGCTGCAGAGCACCCTGGCAGTGGGCCAGGAGCTTCTCCTGCTCCGCCCGGCTCTTGATCCAGTTGAAGTCCCGCGACCGCTCCTCGAGTAGCGCCACCGCGTGGCAGGGGTTCTCGCGGACCCACTTCTTGACCTTGGAGAAGTAGGTGAACGCCGAGGACAGGGCCCGGATGGCAGCGTTGACGGTGGCCGGGTCCAGCTTGGTCTCCGACAGGAGCGCGCTCTGCAGGTCCTCCACCATCGACGAGTTGACCTGGACCAGCGGCACGGCGCCGAGTCGGGGGATGATGTACCGGTCGAACCGCTTCCGGTAGATGGTCTTGCTCCGCTTCCTGTACTGCCGGAGCCACAGGTCCACCGCATCGCCGAGCGTGCGCTTCCGGTCCACCTGCGGCGGCAACTCGCCGCGGGCGATCTGCCGCTGGGTAACCCGGTCATCCTCGAGCAGCTCGTCCGCCGCCTCCGGGGAGGCAACGGTCCCGAGGTACTTCTTCCCGCCGGACCGGCGCCCGTACACCTGGTAGACGTCGCCCCCTGCCCGCTTCACCAACTTGATATTTCCGCTCATGGTCATTCCCCTAATTGGCAGTTTCCCATGTCGTGGGAGCGGGTCTGCCAGCCGGCGCTCACGACTTTGGGCCCTGCGGTGACACGGCAGCAAACTGGCCCAAGAGGTCGTCCCACCGCTCGTCGCGCGCTTCTTTGTCGTCTGCCATCGAGCTGACCTGGTCCCACAGGGCCAAGAGCTCTTCCTGGACCTCGAGGCGCTCCTCCTTGTCCGCGTCGGTAGACGTGGTCCTGTACTCCTCAATCTCGCGCACCATCTCGGCACGCTGCGCGTCTCTCTCGTTCCTGTCCATGGCCTACTCGTCCCCGGGCTGGCAGCCGTTCACACACTGCCACGAGCCCCGGTAGTAGTTTCCGCCCGACATCGGCTTGATGCTCGCGTAGTGGGTCGAGCCGCAAACCTTGCACTCCATCTCGCCCGTGTACGGATTGACGAGTCGCATCACCTTCTTGCTCCGAGTCTTAACCGCTTCATTGCTCTTGTTGTCCATTGGTCCCTCCTGGGTTCCTTCCCTGCTAAGCACCTTTTGTTTCCATCAGATTTCGAGTCAGCAAATTCGTAGGTCGGGCCTCGCGCGCACGACCCGGGCGAACCGGGGCACCCCGGTCGTGTACCAGCCTTCGTGCGCCACCTCGACCACGTCATCGGGCTGGGCATCGATCCCGCCCCGGCCGATCGCGAAAACCAGCTCGGAGCCGCGCATCCTGAGCACGTACCCCGACGGGTCGCTCTGCAACACCACCGCGTCGATGGTCTCGAGCGCCTTCACCTTGGACTTGCCCCGGCCGAGCTTGCTCTTGAGGCCGCAGACCACGAGCCCCTCGACCGGCATCTCGCTGGAGCTCGTCCATTCGCTCCAGGCTGTCTCGGCCTTGCTCGCGGGCATCGACGGCACCACCCGCACTCGGCGCCAGCCACGGCCCACAGGACGAGTCCAGCGGCCGGTGTTGATGTCGTGCGCCGCCCCGTTCTTGTCCGTGGTCCACGTCCGGTCGGCCGACTCGTTGACCAGCCAGGATTCGCCCCTCATCAGCCAGTCCCGGCGCTCCGAGTAGACGAGCTTGGAGGTGTCCTGCCCGGCCACCCGGAGAGCGTCGAAGGCCCACAGGAGCCGGAATCCCCGTTTTTCGACGATCCGGTTAGCCGCCTCGGTCCAGCACTCGGCCTCGCAGACCAGCACCGAATCGGGCAGCCACCTGACCCCGGCATAGTCCGCCGCCAGGTTCTTGGGCAGGAACTCGCCGTTCCTGGTGATGATGGCGGAGATGCGGCCTGCCGAGTCCGTGGCGACCGTCGTGTAGATGCCGTCCAGCTTGGGGGTGACCACGTACCGGGCCCCGAGCCGGCTGGCGGCGGCCAGGTCGAGACGACCGCGGGCCCCAGCATAGAGCGGACTCGACAGGCGCCGGCTCACTGGCACCCCTCCTGCCGAGTGGTCAGCGGGCTGCACCAAGTCACCGTGCACTCCTCGGGCAAGCGCACGGCGCTCTCCTGGCACTCGAGCCGCTCGTCCTGGAG
>Ga0111538_10008982_pt1 | contig 13377 bp, 16 predicted proteins | sample SoiMethybrSBSTD1_FD_79669 | JGI IMG/M metagenome (GOLD analysis project Ga0111538, IMG submission 79669) | Bulk soil microbial communities from a Populus tree surrounding site in Tennessee, USA - Soil MetaG P. TD hybrid SBSTD1 (version 2)... | ecosystem: Environmental > Terrestrial > Soil >...
ACGCCCGGCGTCAATGACCCGGCCACGGCGCTGCCGCCGACCATTAGTGTATCGAAATTCGCATTGCTGAGCAGCTCCGTCGCGACGCTGAAGCCCATCGAACTGCGGACGGACCCGCCGGTCTCGGATAGCAGATGCAGGTCGTAGACCGGCTCGCCCATCTCCGAATTCGCGAGTTCGAAGACCGAGAGCGAGGCCACGCTCATCATCTGAAAGCCGGGCAGGACGATGAAACCGACGCGCTGCATTGGCCACCTCGTGGATGTCCTAAACTGCCGGTTATATGATATTTGAGCCAAGCGAGCGCAACCCCAGAATACGCCCCATCATCAATGCAGGATGAGAAAGATGCGTAAGAGGGCGCGCAAGCAACCGAAGCTTACGAATGACCACTAGCCGGTACATTGCGCCATCGTGAGCCGCTTAGCCCAGGCTTCCCGCGAAGCGCTGCGCCAGGCGATCACGACGGAAGACTTCGACGACGAAGTCGACGAACACACGGGTCTTGGCGGGCAGCAGCGTTCGCGTCGGGTAGTAGATCGAGATCGGTCCAGCATCCGCATACCACTGCGGCACCAATCGTACGAGTGCGCGCTTTTCGAGATGCGGCAGAGCGTGTGGCACGGCGATGAGCGTCACGCCGAGCCCGAGCAGGGCTGCGCGGCACATCGCTTCCGGGTCGTCGAGTATGATCGTCTCCTTCAGTGTCGCAGCGATCTCCGTACCAGCGGCGTTGCGCATGGTGCGGTCACGGATTCGCCCCGTCCGGGTCGAGCGCATGACAATGCCGTCGAAGGCAGCGAGCCCCGAGGGATCGACAGGCCGCGTCTTGCTTTTCAGATAGGCTGGCGAAGCTACGGCTATGATGTGCAAGGGCGCAAGCGTGCGGGTCACCAAGCCTGGCGCCAACTCGATACCGCCACCGATCGCCGCGTCATACCCTTCGGCAATCAGATCCACTTGCCGGCTCTCGAACCGCCAGTCCGGGCGGATTTTGGGATAGCGCGCGAGAAAGGCGGGCAGTAGGGGTAAGATGTAGTCTGCACCGAACGTCAGCCCCATGCTGACCTTGAGAACTCCGGCTGGCTCACCGCGATCAGTGCCAGCCTCTGCGATCGCCGCCTGCAACCCCTCCATATGATCCTGCATGGCGAGCAGGAAGCGCTCCCCAGCCTCGGTCAGCGTCAACTTGCGCGTCGTTCGCTGAAACAGCCGGACACCGAGATTGCGCTCCAGCATCGCCACATTGCGGCTGACCGCCGCCGGGGTCAGGGAAAGCCTCCGCGCCGCAACCGAGAAGCTGCTGGCTTCCGCGCTGCGGACAAAGGACTCGAGGTTGGCCAGCGTCTCCATGGACCTTTCTTCAAGTGACGCTTGTAAGAATTACGAAACATTACCGACTAATCCTAGGCCAATAAAAGGGCGATATCCAGGGGGCAGACAACGCAATGCCAACCGGAGCCAACGCCCATGACCACCCAATCCAACGCCGCCAAGAACGGCCTCAACGCCCTGCTGACCCCAGAGGAGTCCGTGCTGGTGCTGATCGACCACCAGCCGTTCCAGTTCGCCAATCTGCACAGCCACGAACCGACGATGATCGTGAACAACGTCATCGCGCTAGCCAAGACGGCCAAGATCTTCGGGGTACCGACCATCCTGACCACCGTCCTCGAGGATCGCGGTGGCAAGCTCATCAAGGGCCTACAGGGCGTTTTCCCTGACCAGAAGCCAATCGACCGCACCTTCATCAACACCTGGGAAGATCAGCGCGTCGTGGACGCGGTCAAGAAGACCGGACGCAAGAAGATCATCATGGCGGCGCTCTGGTCGGAAATTTGTCTCGCCATGCCGGCGATCCAAGCAGCAGGCGAAGGCTACGAGGTCTACGCGGTCACCGATGCCTCGGGCGGCGTGAGCGCGGAAGCGCACGACATGGCAGTGCGCCGCATGATCATGGCTGGCGTCGTTCCAATCACTTGGATGGCGGTGGCCGGTGAGTTGCAGCGCGACTGGGCCCGCGAAGAGACGGCTAAGAAGGGCGGCGAGATGTTTCTTGAGCATGGTGGCGGCACCGGTATCGCACTCGCCTGGGAACTGCAGCTTCTCGGTCAAAAGGCGGGCGGCGGAGCGTGATCGACCATCGCACGTAGCCCGAAGCCCCCAATCCACCGGAGCATGCCATGGCCACCACCAACGCAAGTGAAGCCGCGAAGGCAGTCGTTCGCCGCAATACCGAAGAAGTGCAGGGCGGCGGCAATTTCGCAGTGTTCGAGAAGCTTTTTGCCGACGACTTCCTCGACCACACACCACAGCCCGGGCGGACACCCGACAAGGCCGGCGCGAGGGAGCTATACAAGGTCCTCCGCGCCGCTTTCCCGGACTTCCATGCGGAAATCCATTGGCAACTGGCCGATGGCGACCGGGTCACGACCTACAAGACCTACCACGGGACTCATCTGGGAGAGTTCTTCGGTGTGGCTCCAACGGGCCGAAAGGTTCAATTCGAGACCGTTGACGTTATGCGCGTGCGCGACGGGCAGATCGCCGAGCATTGGGGCGTCGCCAATCTCTTCTCACTGATGCAGCAACTCGGTGCCACACCAACCAACTGAAAATTCGATTCTGAGAGCACGCGTCGGTACGTCGACCGCGTCCAGGCGGAACCGTGAAAAGGAACATCAGATGACCATTGGCATTATTGGCTCGGGCGCGATCGGCACCGCCTTCGCTCGAACGTTGAGCCGCGCCGGCATCAAGGCGACGATCTCAAACAGCCGCGGCCCGGATTCGCTCAAGGAACTGGTCCGCGAACTTGGGCCATCAATCGAGGCTGGCACCCGCGAGGAAGCAGCGCGCGCAGACATCGTCTTTGTGGCCGTGAATTGGACGAAACTCAGGGCGGCGATGGCGGGCCTTCCAGATTGGAAGGGGCGCATTGTCATCGATGCCAACAATCCGGTCGAGGCGCCGCTGTTCAAGCCCGCAGACCTCGGCGGCCGCGTGTCGAGTGAGGTGTTTGCTGATCTCGTGCCTGGAGCCCGCGTCGTGAAGGGCTTCAATCACCTCCGCGCAGAGCTTCTGGCCGCTGATCCAGCTTCGGACGGTGGACGGCGCGTTCTGTTCTTTTCCGGCGATGACGCCGCAGCAAAGGGAACGATTGCGGCGCTCATAGAAAACATTGGTTTCGCCGGCATCGATCTCGGATCGCTTGTGGTCGGCGGCAAGCTCGCGCAATTTCCCGGCGGGCCGTTGCCGAACCAAAATCTCATCAAGATCGGCTGAACTCTAAGCGTGACATTCTTAGCGAATGGTCCGCTATGCGGGGCAGATCCAGCGGCGAGGCGGCGCGCGTTTGAGTATCTGTCCCTAAGGGTGGGGCTGCCCTTCAAGGCGGAGCCGATGCCGGTCAGCGATGGCCGCGGGTGGTCAGGAAGTTGCCCAGCATGGTGCCGACTGCAGCCTGGACCTTGCGGCGCGCCTTCGCGCTGCAGGTGACAGATCCGCTCTTCTCAAGATCGTTGAGGATCATACCGGCCGCGCCGGCGTGGCTAAGCTCACGTGATTCACCAGTGAGTGTCCGCAGGTGCTCGGCAAGGCGCGTCACGATCAAATGGCAGTCGGCCCCGGCCTTTATGGCGATACCAACGCGGGTCATCACCAGGAGCAGATGGGCTGCGTTTTCGTAAAACATGTGCATGGCACGGTCTCGGGGGGGAGAATTGCCCGCGATCGATTTGGATCGCGGGCTGGTTTTAGACGGCGAAGGCGTCCGGGTCGGATTGAGCGCCGCCCGCAGCAGCGGGCAGGCGCTCGTTAATCCACGCCTCGATGTCGGTTAGGCGCCAACCCACGCGGTTGGGTCCGAGCTGCAACCGCCTGGGGAACCGACCGGCCTTTTCCAGCCGGTGGATATGCTGCGGTGTATAGGGCACCAGGCTCCGCAGCTCGGCCTTGGTGATGATCCGCAGTCGAAACATGCGGTCGTCATGGTTCTGATCGTGTGACATGGCGGAGCCCCCTTGCGCCCTGAGAGGGCGCAAGCCGAACGTTCAGATTGTCGATGAAACGCTGCACATCCGACGGTTCGCGCCGGCGTGCATTGTCATAACTCAGATTGAAACTTATGTCTAGAATTTATTTCATGAAGACGAAACGGCCTTACTTCTTCGAGGCGCGGCGCAGCCTGGTATCGATCGCATAGCCGAGCTTCCTGAGGTCATCGAGGGAGAGCTGAGCGCTAAGGCGGTCGATCAGGTCATCCAGGATTTCGCTCTGGGCCGGCAGCTCCGCGATGGCATCGTCCGGATGGCGCGACACCCATACAGACAGGGCTCGATAGAGGTCGGGATCAAGCGCCTTCAGATCCTTGCGCGTGAGGCCGTGACCCAGCCAGCGTGCATAGGCCCGGCGGGTATATTCAACCGGGTTCTCCCTCAGGTTCAGGTCTCGCTTGGACCATGCCTCGGGCGCGGTCGTGGGCAACGGGACCACCTTTGGCCGCGGCAATTGGGCTTCGTGGCTTGCCAGAAGCATGCGCAGGATTTCGATGCGCTGCGGCAGATCCAATCCGCTGCGGTCGGCAAATCTCTCGAAGGCATCTTCAGCTTCTACCTTCAGTTTGAGAGGGTCGGACAGTCCCGTCTCGCCGAGAAAGGAGGCCAGCGGATTTCCCGGATTGGCCGGTTGGCTCAACCATCGACGCGCGGATTCGAGGCGGGAATTTTTGCGCTCCTTAAGGGGCTCGATGAGGCCCAATTGGGCACGGGCGGGCCTCATTTTGACCGGCGCATCCTGTGGGGCAGGGCGAGCTGTGCCCTTGCGCTCTCCTGATTTGGCCATGCCGCGACCCCTCAGTGAAGACTGCCTTGAATTGTGAAGACTCAGTCTAGAGCAATCTACACGAGTTCGGTATGGGGAGCTATTGCGCTCTGCTGGGCGCTTCTCTCGGGATGCGCGGGTGGAGCGAGTGTCGCATTCCTCCAACATATGGAGGCTTCGCGGAACCTGGGAGAGCAGGAACGAACGTCGCGGCGTGAGACGAGTGTGAGACGATCGAGGATTGTTTACGGAGAGCGCTGATCTAATATATTGATTTCATTGGTGGAGCCGAGCGGGATCGAACCGCTGACCTCGTGAATGCCATTCACGCGCTCTCCCAACTGAGCTACGGCCCCTGTCCGCTGGGATGCTGGCCGCTTGTGGCCAGCGGGCTTAAGTATGCCGCGGTGGAGGTTTGCGCAAGTGGCGAGTGCTGCCCGCTTGCGCTGGCAACAACTACTGCGGCTCGTCGGGTTCCGCGACCGGGCCGCCGATGATGCCGGTCATGTCGGAGCCGTCCTCCTCCTCCTCCTCGAGGAAGGTCTCGTCCTCGTCGGCGACCGCGGGCTCCTCCTCGCCCTCGACCACGGCCAGCGCCTCGTCACCCTCGGCCTCGGGGGCATCCTCCGGCTTGGCGCCTTGCACGGCGTAAGCCGGCTTCTTTGCGGGCTTGCGCTGCGGCTTCTCCTCGGCCACGGCATGGGCGCCGGCCACCATCGGCGAGACCGCGAGCGCGTAGACCGAACTGCAGACGGGACAGGTGATGGGATCGCGATTGAGATCGTAGAACCGGGATCCGCACTCCGGGTTTTGACAGGTGCGCTTGGTACCACGTTCGGCTTTGGTGGACATGGGCCTCGAGCCTCGAAGTTGCCGATTTGGCGGGCTCCTTGCCATGCGGAAAGCCGCCTGTCAAAAGCAAATCGCCGCCTGCGGACCAAGCCTGTTGCAAGACCCCGCGCACCCCGGGTGCCGGCTCCCAAGCGCTGTTGACAGCTTCGGGACCCACTGCCTCTATGGCAGTGCAGCATAGCCCCCGTGCGGGGCGCACCTCCAGTGGGGCCGGCCCCTAGTGTCGCACACATCTTCCTCGCCGCTTTCCGTGGGCAAACCCCGGGCGCTCTCGGGCCGCGTGCGCGTGCCGGGCGACAAGTCGATCTCGCATCGCGCGCTCATGTTCGCGGCGCTGGCCACCGGGCGGACCAACATCTGGGGCCTGCTGGAAGGCGAGGACGTGCTCAACACCGCCAAGGCGCTGCAAGCGATGGGCTGCCCCGTACGCAAGGTCGGGGCGGGGTGGGAGGTGCTGGGCCGCGGTGTCGGCGGCCTCGCCGAGCCGGGCCTCGACATCGATTTCGGCAACTCTGGCACGGGCATTCGGCTGATGATGGGCCTCATCGCCGGCCATGACATGCGGGTGCGGCTGGTGGGCGACGCCTCGTTGTCGCGCCGCCCCATGGGCCGAGTGCTCAAGCCCTTGATGCAGATGGGGTTGGAGGTGGAGGAGAAGGGCAAGGACCGCCTGCCACTGACCCTGCGCGGCACCTCGGACCTGTTGCCGGTCGAGTATGCCACGCCGGTCCCCTCGGCGCAGATCAAGTCGGCCGTGTTGCTGGCCGGGCTGCACGCGGCCGGCACCACCACGGTCGTGGAGGCACAACCGACCCGCGACCACACCGAGCGCATGCTGCGCCACTTCGGTGCCGAGATAAGCGTTACCGAACGCAACGGCGCGCGGGCTATCCAGGTGCAAGGCGACGCCGAACTCGAGGGCCGCCGCATCGATGTGCCGGGCGATCCGAGCTCGGCTGCATTCCTTGCCGCCGCGGCGTTGATCGTGCCGGGCTCCGAGATCGTCATCGAGGGTACCCTGGTGAACCCGACCCGCACCGGCTTCTATGTCACGCTTGCCGAGATGGGCGCCGATGTCGCCTTCCACAACCCGCGCGAGGCGGGTGGCGAGCCGGTGGCCGACATCGTGGTGAGGCATTCCAGGCTGCGGGGCGTGCGCGTGCCGCCGGAGCGCGCGCCGAGCATGATCGACGAATATCCGGTACTGGCTTGTCTGGCGGCCTACGCCGAGGGCGAGACCCGCATGGAGGGACTGGCCGAGCTCAAGGTGAAGGAAAGCGACCGGCTGGCAGCCACCGCGGCCGGACTTGCCGCCAACGGCGTCCCCGCCAAAGTCGAAGGCGACGCGCTGGTCGTCGGTGGCGGCAAGAGCGTGCGCGGCGGCGGCATGGTCTCGACCCATCTCGACCATCGCATTGCCATGGCATTCCTGACCCTGGGTCTGGGTGCCGACCGGCCGGTCTCGGTCGATGACGCCGACACCATCGCCACCAGCTTCCCCGAGTTCCGCGGCCTGATGGAGCGCCTGGGCGCGACCTACTCGCTGCCGGAAACCGTGGGGTGAGGCGGGGGGCGAGGCCATGATCGTCGCCATAGATGGCCTCGCGGCTTCGGGCAAGGGCACGCTGGCCAAGCGCATTGCCGCCCGGTTCGGGCTCGATCATCTCGATACCGGCCTTCTCTATCGCGCGGTCGCGCGCGATGTGCGCCGGCGCGGCGGCGAGCTTGGCGACAGGGCAGCCGCCGTCGCGGCGGCCCGGGCACTCGACCTTGCCACGCTCGACGATCCCGCCCTGCGCGGCCCCGGCGCTGGCGAGGCCGCCTCCATCGTGGCGCGCTTCCAGGAGGTGCGCACTGCCATCCTCGACTACCAACGTGCCTTTGCCCGAGGCCCCAGGGGCGCCGTGCTCGACGGGCGCGACATCGGCACCGTCGTATGTCCCGATGCCGATGTTAAGATCTACGTGACCGCAACGCCCGAGGTGCGCGCCAGGCGCCGATACCTGGAGCTGCAGGGGCGCGGTGAGCCCGCCGATTACGAGGCGGTGTTGGCCGATATCCGCCGCCGCGACGAGCGCGATGCGGAGCGCCAGGCGTCGCCCATGCGGCCGGCCGTCGACGCCTTCTTGCTGGATACCAGCAATTTGGATATAGAAGCCGCACTCGACACCGCCGTCGGTGCGATTCTAAGGAAGGTAGGCCAGGGTGGACGTGCGTGAGGCGCACGGCCGCAATCCAGCTGGCACAAGGTCCTCCGGCGGCCGAACTCACACATCATGGGCACGAGGCCGGCAGCCGCGCTGCACGGGCAATCCGGTATCCGGGACGCCGAAGGCCCTGCCCGTAACGCTTGAACAGGAGCAATAATGAGCACCGCCGTCAGTGAGTCCAAGGACCTCAATCCCACGCGCGACGATTTTGCCGCGCTGCTGAACGAAACGCTTTCCAACGACGATGCCTTCGAGGGCAGCGTCGTCAAGGGCACGATCACCGCCATCGAGAAGGACTTGGCCGTGATCGACGTCGGCCTGAAGATGGAAGGCCGCGTGCCGGTGCGCGAGTTCTCCATTCCCGGCAAGCCGGCCGAACTCAAGGTCGGGGATACGGTCGAGGTCTACCTGGAGCGCATCGAGAACGCGCTGGGCGAAGCGGTGCTGTCGCGCGAGAAAGCGCGCCGCGAGGAAAGCTGGACGCGGCTCGAGGAGAAATTCAACGCCAAGGAGCAGGTCGAAGGCGTCATCTTCAACAAGGTCAAGGGCGGCTTCACGGTCGATCTGGACGGCGCCGTGGCATTCCTGCCGGGTAGCCAGGTGGACGTGCGACCGGTGCGCGACATCGGCCCCTTGATGCACTCGCCACAACCCTTCAAGATTCTCAAGATGGACCGCCGGCGCGGCAACATCGTCGTCTCGCGCCGCGAAATCCTGGAGGCGACGCGCGCCGAGCAGCGCTCGGAGATCGTGGCCCGCCTGAAGGAGGGTGAAGTCATCGACGGCGTCGTCAAGAACATCACCGACTATGGCGCCTTCATCGACCTCGGGGGTATCGACGGTCTGCTGCACGTTACCGACATGGCCTGGCGGCGCGTCAACCATCCAAGCGAGATCGTCAACGTCGGCGACACGGTCAAGGTGCAGATCGTGCGCATCAACCCCGAGACCCAGCGCATCAGCCTCGGCATGAAGCAGCTCCAGGCCGATCCATGGTCAGGCATCGAAGCCAAATACCCGGTCGGCACCCGCTTCAATGGCACCGTCACCAACATTGCCGACTACGGCGCCTTCGTCGAATTGGAGCCAGGCGTCGAGGGCCTGATCCACGTCTCCGAGATGAGCTGGACCAAGAAGAACATCCATCCGGGCAAGATCGTCTCCACCAGCCAGCAGGTCGAGGTGCAGGTGCTCGAGGTCGATGCCCAGAAGCGGCGCATCTCGCTCGGCCTCAAGCAGACCCAGGACAATCCCTGGGACGTGTTCCTCTCCAGCCATCCCAAGGGCACCGTCATCGAAGGCCCGATCCGCAACATCACGGAGTTCGGCCTGTTCGTGGGGCTCGACGGCGGCGTCGACGGCATGGTGCACCTCTCCGATCTCGACTGGAATCGATCGGGCGACGAGGCCATCAAGGACTACAAGAAGGGCGATACCGTCAAAGCCGTGGTGCTCGACGTTGATGCGCAAAAGGAGCGCATCAGCCTGGGCATCAAGCAGGTCGGTGGCGACCCGATGGAGTCGATCGGCAAGCTGAGAAAGGGCGCGCAGGTCACCTGCGAGGTGCTGGCGGTGCAGGACAACGGCATCGAGGTCAAGCTCGCCGACACCGACATCACCACCTACATCAAGCGTTCCGACCTCTCCCGCGACCGCTCCGAGCAGCGGCCTGAGCGCTTCAACGTCGGCGACAAGGTGGATGCCGCCGTCACCAGCCTCGACAAGAACACCCGCCGCGTCACGGTGTCGATCAAGGCGCTGGAGATCGCCGAAGAGAAGCAGGCCGTGGCGCAATACGGTTCCTCCGATTCCGGCGCTTCGCTCGGCGACATCTTCAAGGCCGCCATCAAGAAGAAGGAGGGCGCCGAGGAGAAGAAGGAGGCGGACGAGGATACCCAGAGCTGAGACGCGCCGGACCGCCGGTTGGGGCCAGCAGGCGCTGCCGAGAGATCGCCAGGTCTAACTCGGCCGCCTCGCCGGCGCAGATGGCGCAGGACGTGCAATTGGCACCCGTGCAATTGGCACCAACGCGAGGCCCTGAGATCCGATGACTTTCGAGACCGAAACTGTCCTCGACCGGCGCCGGCTGCGGCGGCGCCTCTCCCTGTGGCGCGGGCTGGCCGTGCTCGCCGGCCTCCTCGCGCTGGGGCTCATCGTCTTCTCGTCTGCGGAAGGCGTGGGCCTTGCCGACCGCCGGCAGATTGCGCGCGTCAGCCTCGAGGGCATCATCACCGAGGACCGCGACAAGCTCAAACTCTTCAAGCAGCTTGCGGAGAGCAAGCAGGTCGCGGCGGTGATCCTGTTCATCAACAGTCCCGGCGGCACCACGACCGGCGGCGAGGCCGTCTTCGAGGCGGTCCGCGAGCTTGCCAAGGCAAAGCCGGTGGTGGCCCAGATGGGCACGGTAGCCACCTCGGCGGCCTACATCGCCGGCCTCGCAACGGACCACATGGTGGCGCGCGGCAATACCATCACCGGCTCGGTCGGCGTGATCTTCCAGTGGGCGGAGGTTTCCCAGCTGCTCGACAAGCTCGGCGTCAAGATGAACGAGATCAAGAGCGGGCCCCTGAAGGCCAACCCTTCGCCGTTCCAGCCGGTCGACGAGGCGGGCAAGGCGCTGGCCGAGCAGATGGTGGCGGAGTCGAAGCGCTGGTTCGTGAGCCTCGTGGCCTCGCGCCGCGGCATCGACACCGCCAGTGTCGCCGGCCTGGAGCAGGGCCGCGTGTTCTCCGGACGCGAAGCTTTCGCCTTCAAGCTGGTGGACCAGCTCGGCGGCGAGCCCGAGGCGGTCAAATACTTGGAGGAGCAGCGCAGCATCCCGAAGGGACTGAAGGTCGTCGACTGGAAGCCCAAGCGTGAAGACAGCTGGGGCGTGCTCGGCCTGTCGGTCGAGGCGATCGGCCGCCTGCTTGGCGATCGCGCCGGAGGCGCGCTTGCCGAGCTCGTCGCTGGCGACGGCGCGCTCGGCAGATTGCGGCTTGACGGCCTGGTATCGGTTTGGCAGGGTTCGGAAAGATGAAGCAATACAATGACTTTGGTTCAGGATTGTCGGGGTTGGGAGGCCGAACGATGATCAAGTCCGAGCTCATACAGAAGATTGCCGCGACCAACCAGCATCTTTATCACCGCGACATCGAGCGCATCGTCAACGTCGTCTTCAACGAGATCGTCGAAGCGCTTGCCCGCGGCGACCGGGTGGAGCTCAGGGGCTTCGGCGCCTTCACGGTGAAGCACCGCGCGCCTCGCATCGGCCGCAATCCGCGCACCGGGGCGTCCGTCTCGGTAGCCGAGAAGTTCGTGCCGTTCTTCAAGACCGGCAAGGACCTGCGCGAGCGCCTCAACGGTCACAAGCATTGAGTGGGGAATAAGCAAATAGGGAGTAGCGAATAGGATTGCACGCTATTCGCTATTCGCTCAGAGGCCACACATGCTGCGCCGCTTCGTCTGGATTGTGGTCGCATTTCCGGTGGCGGTCCTGCTTATCACGCTGGCTGTCGCCAATCGCCACGGCGTGCGCCTGGTGCTCGACCCGTTCCGATCCGATGAGCCGGTACTGTTCCTTGAGCTGCCCTTTTATGCCTATCTGTTCGGCGTGCTGCTGCTCGGCATCGTTATCGGCGGCCTGACCGTGTGGCTGACCCAGGCGCGCTGGCGACGCACGGCGCGTCAGCGCGCCGCCGAGGCCCAGCGCTGGCGGGCCGAAGCCGATCGGTTGACGCGCGAGCGCCAGGCGCAGGCCTCTACGAGCCGACAACTGGAACTGGCGAGCCGCTGAACGCGTCGACGCCTCTGGCCTTGCGGCGCCGCTTCAGCGATCCGCTGACGACGCTTCGGTGCGAAAAGACTGCGCACAGATGACTAAAAACCGCACGCGAGCAGCGATGAGAATCGGCCTTGTCGCGGCGACGCTGTCGATCCCGGCAGCCGTCGCGCACGATTGGTATCCGCGTGAGTGCTGCCGCGACAACGACTGTGCCCCCGTCGAGCGGGCCGAGTCCTTGCCCGACGGGTCCTTGCGGCTGACCTCCAGGGTCGGCACCACGGTCGTGCCGGCGTCATTCCCGCGACAGCCGAGCCCCGACCGGCGGATGCACATCTGCATGATCCGCTACTCCCACTTCGACGACATGCGCCCCGTCTGTCTGTTCGTGCCCGAAGCCATGATCCCGAAGCCGTCCTGAGCAGGTTGGCGCCAGCCCGAGCCCGGAGGCCGTTGGACAAAGCCGCTCGAGCCCCGTATTGGTCACCCGCAGAGGCGCAAGGCCATGTCCACCAAGGTCAAGATCTGCGGGCTGAAAAGCGAGGCGGCGCTCGAGGCGGCGCTCGATGGCGGCGCAGATTACGTCGGCCTCGTCTTCTTCCCGGCGAGTCCACGCCATGTCACGCCCCAGGCTGCGAAAGCGCTGGCCGACAAGGCGCGGGGCCGAGCCGGCATCGTGAGCCTCCTGGTCGATCCCGACGATGCCCTGATCGACGCGGTCGTTGCCGCGGTAGCTCCCGATCTGCTGCAACTGCATGGCCAGGAAACGCCGCAGCGCGCCGCCGACATCCGCCGCCGGTGGGCCACCCCCATCATGAAGGCGATCAGGGTCGAGACGTCGCAGGACGCGCGCGCAGCGCTTGCTTACCGCGAAGCCGTCGACCTGATCCTCTTCGATGCCCGTCCTCCAGAGGACAGCACGCGGCCGGGCGGCAACGGTGCTCCGTTCGACTGGCGCACCTTGCTCGGCGTCAAGGACCAGGTGCCGTTCGTGCTATCAGGGGGCCTCACCCCCGACAATGTCGCCGAGGCCATCCGCGCCACCGCAGCTCCGGCGGTCGACGTGTCCTCCGGCGTCGAAAGGCGCCCAGGCGAGAAGGATCCCGAGCTCATCCGCCACTTTCTTCGCGCGGCAAAGGGCGTATAAGCTCATCCCCACGACGGCAGGGCCCGCGTGTCGCGACAGGGCGCGGGCAAGGCATCGACGCTTCCAAGGCGGCAGGCTGATGGCAACGAGCAAGACGAAATCGAGCGAGGACAGGCTCAACACTTATCGCACCGGCCCCGACGATCGGGGCTTCTTCGGCCTGTTCGGCGGGCGCTATGTCGCCGAGACGCTGATGCCGCTGATCCTCGAGCTGGAGCGCGCCTACGAGCAGGCCAAGCGCGATCCCGCTTTCCAGCGCGAGCTCGACGGTCTCAGCCTCCACTCTGCCGGGCGGCCGAGCCCGCTCTATTTCGCCGAGCGCCTGACGGAGCATTTGCGCGGACAGTCGAAGACGGGCGGCGGCGCCAAGATCTATTTCAAGCGCGACGAGCTGAACCATACGGGCAGCCACAAGATCAATAACTGCCTCGGGCAGATTTTGCTCGCGCGGCGCATGGGCAAGACGCGCATCATCGCGGAAACGGGCGCGGGCCAGCACGGTGTCGCAACCGCCACGGTCGCAGCGATGTTCGGACTCAAATGCGTCATCTACATGGGCTCGGTCGATTGCGAACGGCAGAAACTGA
>Ga0111538_10008983_pt1 | contig 13377 bp, 9 predicted proteins | sample SoiMethybrSBSTD1_FD_79669 | JGI IMG/M metagenome (GOLD analysis project Ga0111538, IMG submission 79669) | Bulk soil microbial communities from a Populus tree surrounding site in Tennessee, USA - Soil MetaG P. TD hybrid SBSTD1 (version 2)... | ecosystem: Environmental > Terrestrial > Soil > Tree...
CTGCGGCGACCAGCCCGGCGCCGGCGGCCGCAGACACGACTGATTTCAGAACATCTCGTCTTTGCATACCCCTCCTCAGAAAATCGTTCGTAGTCCCGCCTTTAGGCGGAAGCGTTTGGCGTCACGGAATGGATCCGCATCCGACTCTTCCGCCTAAAGGCGGGACTACGAACTGCGCGTTCTTATTCTTTCAACACGTCACAACGCGACATGAACAACTCCTTCGATTAATAAGCCTCACCCCGCCGGTTTCGGCGCGAAGTCGAGAAACCCGGTGATCGTCTGGAAGCGGTCGCCGACGATCACTCCGAAGTCGACGCCGCCCGCGAGCGCGGGGCCGCCTTGGGGGCCGAGTTCCCAGGCGAAGCGGACACGGCCGTTGTGCGTGTCAACCTCGCTCGTCCTGCGGAACAGCAGTCCGGGGAACTGCGCTTGGACGCCGCGGATCATGGCGTCAATGCCGCCGCGCCCTTCGCCGCGAACCATTGGGTCGAGATAGGTCGAATCTTCCGTCCACGTCCGCGTGATCAGGTCGCGCCGGCGCTCGTCGTCGGATTCATTCCAGATGGCGATGTAACGATCAACCAGGTCGGTAAAATTGCTCATTGCAGCCTCCGTTAAGCGAATGTTGTGATCCTGGCCTTCGGCGATTTCGACCAACTGGCCGTTCGCCTTGCCTGCGCGCATATTCCGCCGTTGTCGTAGGTGAATCAATTACCTCGGAGGTAATGGAGGGCGATTTAGGCTTGTGCTATTGTTGAATCGTGATGACTGGCCTTCAAACTCAACCGGTGGGAAATCTTCTGCGCAAATGGCGCGAGCGGCGGCGAATGAGCCAACTTGACCTTGCCTGCGAGGCCGAGATCTCTACCAGGCATTTGAGCTTTCTCGAAACGGGCCGTTCGCTGCCGAGCCGTGAAATGGTCCTGCGGCTCGCCGAATACCTCGATGTGCCGTTGCGCGAGCGCAACGCCCTATTGATCTCCGCCGGGTATGCGCCGGCTTTCCCCGAACGGCCGCTCGATGACCCGGCGCTTCAGTCCGCGCGCAAGGCCGTCGACCTGGTGCTCGCAGGGCATGAGCCATACCCGGCGCTCGCAATCGACCGCCACTGGACGCTCATCGCCTCCAACAACGCGGTCCTGCCCTTGCTGGCCGGGGTCGAACCGTCGTTGTTGCGTCCGCCGGTCAACGCGCTCCGGCTCAGCCTGCATCCGGCGGGGCTTGCGCCTCGGATCGCCAATCTCGCCGAGTGGCGTTCGCATTTGCTCGCGCGCCTGCGCCGCCAGATCGAAGTGACCGCCGACCCGGTTCTCGAAGAATTGCTGAACGAACTCTGTAGTTATCCTGCGCCCGACGATGGCGTTGAGAACGCCGGCGCCGGGGAATACGCCGGTGTGGCCGTCCCTTTCCGGTTCGTCACGGGGCAGGGCGTGCTCTCGTTCATCAGCGCGACGACGATTTTCGGGACGCCTGTTGATGTCACCCTGTCGGAGCTTGCGCTCGAATCCTTTTTTCCTGCCGACGCCGCGACGGCAATGGCGTTGCGAGGCCTTTAATGTCGTTTCCGGTCTTCCTGGAAAAAGGCTGATCAAGGCGTATATCATTCCGCCAATCCCGATTACACCCGACGCGAAAGGCAAAATCTCAGAAAGGAAAATACACATGAAAAAGCATCAGATTAGTATTGTCGCTCTTGTCTTATTGGCCGCGGTCACGCTCGGTCTGGCTCAGGGCGATAAAGACAAGGCGAAGAAGGCTCAGGCCGCGCCCGGGAAAGCCCAACAATCTCACACGATGATCACACCGAATGAGGTCAAATGGGGACCGGCCCCGCCGGCCCTCCCATCGGGCGCGCAAATTGCGGTTCTATCCGGCGATCCGTCGAAAGCGGAGCCGTTCACCATCCGCCTCAAGGCGCCGGACGGCTACAAAATCATGCCGCATTGGCATCCGACAGACGAAAACGTGACGGTGTTGGAGGGAACCTTCCTGATGGGGACCGGCGAAAAGTTCGATGAGGCGGCGGCGCACGCGATGCCCGTGGGATCATTCGTCCGAATGCCAAAAGGGACGCGCCATTTCGCCATGGCCAAAGGCGAGACCGTGGTTCAGGTGCATGCCATCGGGCCGTTCGTAATCAACTACGTCAACCCGAATGACGATCCGCGAAAGCAGGCGAAGAAATAACAGCGCCGCGCGTGTGAGCAAGCTGAAGCCTTAGCGGATCGCGTCATCGATAACGGTACCGCGCGCGTCAGCAAGCTGAAGCCTCTGCGGATAGCGCCATCAACAGAAAAATAGCGGACAGAAAAATGGAAAACGTCCTGCGCGCCAATTCCATTTTTCTGTCCGCTATTTTTTTGCCCCTTCTCTTTTCTCATCCGCGAGCCCCAAGCATTCAATTCCACTTCCGGGAAATCACAATCCCATAAACGGACATAAATTCAATAAACCTCGTATTTGCGCAAGGGCGGCGAGCAAGAAAACAAAGCCCTTAGCGACGTTACAAGTGTGGCGCGAATTTTGATCATCTGAATCAGACGTGAATGAAGAAAGATAGAAGAAGGCGGCCCTTGATCCGCGATCCTCTATTCTCGATTCCCCACCCTAAGGGAAGGAAATATGCAAACACTTTGGCAAGACATGCGCTACGGCGCGCGAATGTTACTCAAACAACCTGGCTTCACTTTGATCGCCCTGTTAACACTGTCGCTCGGCGTCGGGGCGAACACGGCTATCTTCAGCGTCATCAATGCGGTGTTGCTGCGCCCGCTGCCGTACCCTGAATCCGAACGGCTGGCGCTATACAACGAGCGCAGTCCGCAGATGGACGGGATGTCCATCTCCTGGCCGAACTACACCGACTGGCGCGCGCAGCAGCGTGTCTTCGAGGAGATGGCCGTTTTCAATCGCGGTGATTACAACCTGACTGGCGCGGGCGAGCCGGAGCGCATTCAGGCCGGGCAGGTGACTGCCAGCCTGTTTACGACATTGCGCGCGCATGCGTCGCTGGGACGCGTCTTCACCGCTGATGAAGACAAGCCGGGCGGGCCGCCGGTCGTGGTCCTGAGTTACGGGTTGTGGCAGCGGCGCTTTGCCGGTGATCCGCAGATTGTGGGCAAGACACTCAACTTCAATGATCGCACATACACGGTGATCGGCGTTATGCCGCAGGGCTTCCGCTTTCCGAGCCGCGTCGAAATGTGGGTTCCGGTCGGGCAGCTTTCGGATCAGCCGTCGTGGAAGCAGCGCGGCAATCATCCGGGCCTTTACGGCGTAGCCAGGCTCAAGCCCGGCGCGACGATCGAACAGGCGCGCGCTGATATGGACAACATTGCCGCAGGCTTGGAGAAGTTGTACCCGGGCAGCAACCAGGACAACCGCGTGCGGATCATGCCTCTGATCGAAAATTACGTGCGCGACGTGCGGCGCGCGTTGTGGGTGCTGTTCGGCGCAGTCGGGTTCGTATTGCTGATCGCCTGCGCAAACATCGCCAACCTGCTGCTGGCGCGCGCGACTACGCGGTCGAAAGAACTGGCTGTGCGCGCGGCGCTTGGCGCCGGGCGCTGGCGCATCGTGCGGCAGTTGCTGACCGAGAGCCTGTTGCTGGCCGTAATGGGCGGGGCATTGGGTCTTTTGCTGGCGACGTGGGGCGTTGACTTAATCCTCAAGACCAGCCCCGACGCGATCCCCCGCGCGCAGGAGATCGGCATGGACAATCGCGTGTTTATCTTCACCATGGCCGTCTCGGTTCTGACCGGCCTCGTCTTCGGCCTGATTCCGGCGTGGCAGGCCAGCAAGGTGGACGCGTACGAAACCTTGAAGGAGGCCGGGCGAGGCAATAGCGGCAGACGGCAATGGTTGCGGAGCAGTTTGGTGGTGACGGAGGTCGCGGCGGCGCTGGTGCTGCTGGTTGGCGCGGGACTGCTCATCCGCAGCTTTTATCGTTTGCATCAGGTTAATCCCGGCTTTTCCTACGAGCGGCTCTGGAGCGCCAACATCATGCTGCCGGAAAAGAAATATAGCACGGAGCAGCGCATAGAGTTTTGGCGGCGGCTGACGGAACGTTTACGCGCCGTGCCCGGCGTCGAAGCGGCCGCTGTCTCTTCGGGGCTGCCTCTAGGCAACAACGGCTGGCAGACTTCCTTCACCATCGAAGGCCGCCCCGCGCCGCCGCCCGGCCAGACGCCGCTGATGGAAGCCTGTCTGGTCAGCTCCGATTATTTCCGCGCGATGGGCATACCGCTGCGCGCCGGACGCTACTTTACCGAACAAGACACCCACCGCCCTCCGACCGGGCCCTTGCCGAGCGACCTCGGCGAGGAAGGGCGATACTACTTCGGCCTGAACGCCATCGTCATTGACGAGGAATTCGCCCGCCGCCATTGGCCCAATGAGGATGCCGTCGGGAAGCGCGTTCGCCTGGGGGGCGGCGACCCGAATGCGCCGTTGGCGACCGTCATCGGCGTAGTCGGGCGCGTGAAGATGGAGAGTCTGAGCGGCGGCTCGAATTACGTGCAGGGTTACTTCCACAGCCTGCAACTGCCCTCCCGCGGCATGACGGCGGTTATCAAGAGCAGCGTCGAACCGGCCGGTCTGACCGCCGCCGTGCGCAGTCAAGTCGCCGCGCTCGACTCCAGCCAGCCGATCTACAACATCCGCACCATGGAGCAGATCCGCGACGAGTCCGTGGCGGCGCAGAAACTGAACCTGACGCTGTTGATCCTGTTCGCGTCAGTGGCGCTGGTGTTGGCGCTGGTCGGCATTTACGGCGTGATGTCTTACGCCGTCACGCAACGCACGCACGAGATCGGCATCCGCGTCGCGCTGGGCGCACGGGGCCCCGACGTGTTGCGCCTGGTGGTCGGGCAAGGGATGTCGCTGGCCGGCGCGGGCGTGGTCATTGGATTGGCGATGGCCTACGGACTGACGCGCCTGATGAGCGCTTTGCTCTTCAACGTCAAGCCCACCGACCTGCTGACGTTCACTGCCGTCACGGTCTTGTTGGCCGTGGTGGCGCTGGTGGCCTGCTGGATTCCGGCGCGCCGGGCGGCGAAGGTAGATCCGATGGTGGCGCTCAGATGCGAATAGATGGCAGATGCCAGATGCCAGATGTCAGATGACAGATGTTAGTGAAGAAACCACTCGCCTCACTTGTTACTGACATCTGACATCTTCCCTTGGAGGAATTATGCAAACATTCTGGCAAGACCTGCGCTACGGCGCGCGAATATTACTCAAGCAAAAAGGCGTCACGGCCATTGCCGTATTGTCGCTGGCGTTGGGCATCGGCGCGAATACGGCGCTGTTCAGCGTTGTGGATGCGATGTTGTTGAAGCGGTTGCCGGTCAAAGAACCGCAGCGGCTGGCGCTGTTTCAAATCTACTACACCCCGGAAAAATTCAGTCCGGGCTCGCAATACGGTCTTGACAGCGTTGACCCGGTGACCGGGCAAACGCGGATAACTTCGTTTACGCTGGTCAGTTTTCAAAGGATGCGCGAACAACAGGGGGCGCTGTCTCATCTCTTCGCGTTCCTCCCTCTCAACCTGAACGTAGTGGCCGGCGGGCAAGCCGACGTCGCCGACGGGCAGGTCGCTTCTGGCAATTACTATGCGGGCCTGGGCGTACTGCCGCTGTTGGGACGTTTGCTGACGGATGAGGATGACAAGCCCGACGCCACGCCCGTCGCGGTGTTGAGTTATCGGTATTGGCAAAAACGTTTCGGCGGCGACGCCGGAATCGTCGGCAAGCAAATCAATCTGAACAACGTCGCATTCACGGTGATCGGCGTCACGCCGCAGGGCTTTGACGGAACGGGACAAGTCGGCGACACGCGCGACATTACGGTTCCGCTGGCGCTGGAACCGCAACTCAATGCTGACCAAAAACGCTCGATGCTCTATCGCCCAGAACTGTGGTGGTTGATTCTGATGGGGCGGCTGAAACCGGGCGCGACACTTGCGGAGGCGCAGGGGCGTCTCGAAACCGTCTTTCGGCAATCTATCGCCGAACACCGCGCCGCGCGCGATGCGCGCTCTCTTGCTACGGGCGACAAGGCGCTCGGCCCGATCGATCCCAAAGACTATCCGCGTCTCGCGCTCGTTTCCGGCGCGCAGGGCGAGATGGATTACCGCGAGTTTTACGCCCCGTCATTATATTTGCTGCTCGGCGTCGTCGGGGCGGTGTTGCTGATCGCCTGCGCCAACGTGGCCAATCTGTTGCTCGCGCGCGCTTCCTCGCGGCAAAAAGAAATCGGCGTGCGGTTGGCGCTCGGCGCAAGTCGCGGACGGTTGATGCGGCAATTGCTGACCGAAAGCGTTTTGCTCGCGGCAGTGGGCGGCGCGCTGGGTTTATTGTTCGCGATGTGGATCAAAGACGGTCTGCTGGCGGTCGGCGATTGGGGCGGGCCGAACATGCGCTGGATTGAAGCGAAACTGGATGGGCGCGTGTTGGGTTTCACGATGGGTCTGTCGTTATTGACCGGTCTGGTATTCGGCCTGGTTCCGGCTTGGCGCGCAACAAAGGTGGATTTGACGCCGACGCTGAAAGACAGCGGGCGCAGTTCGAGCGCGGCCTCGCGGTCGCTGTTCGGTCGCGGCCTGGTCGTAATGCAAATTGCGTTGTCGTTGTTGTTATTGATCGGCGCGGGTTTGTTCGTGCGCACGCTCGTGAATTTGCAGCGCACTGATCTCGGCTTCAACACAAAAAACCTGCTGTTGTTCAAGGTGTCGCCGCTACTGAACGGCTACCAGGGTGAACGGCTCGCGCAGCTTTATGATCGAATGACGGAACGGCTGGAAGCCTTGCCCGGTGCGCCGAAGGTGACTTTCTCCAGCCTGACTTTGCTAGAAGGGAGCAGGTGGAGAAGCAGCGTTTATTTGCGTGACGCGTTTAATGGCCCGCCAGACACGAATGGCGACATCAAGCAGTCCGGAGTTACCTACTACTTGCGCACAGGCGAAAACTTTTGGGAGACGATGGAAATTCCGCTGCTGGCCGGGCGCGCGTTTACGAAGCGGGATGACGCGCGGGCGCCAAAAGTCGCCGTCGTCAATCAATCCTTCGCCAAGGAGTTTTTCCCCAACGAATCGCCCATCGGCAAACGCTTCACCTTCGATACCAAAAAGCCGGATGAGTATGAAATCGTCGGCCTCGTCAAGGACGCCAAATACAGACGCCAACGCGATGACGCGCCGCCTACGACGTATCTGCCGTGGCGACAAAACCTGCGTGATATGGATCGCGCTACGGTCGAAATGCGCTTCACAGGCGATCCGAATGCGACCATCGCCGCCGTGCGTCAAGCCATGCGCGAAGTAGACGAAAACTTGCCGCTTACTGACATCAAAACACAGGTTGAACAAGCCGATGAAACGCTGCGGATGGAACGGCTCTTTGCCAGGCTCGTCACGCTGTTCGGATTACTTGCGCAACAACTCGCGTCCATCGGCTTGTTCGGCGTGTTGGCCTACGCCGTATCGCAGCGCACACGCGAAATCGGCATTCGGATGGCCCTCGGCGCTGCGCAAACCGATGTGCTGAAAATGGTCATCAAGCAAGGCATGACTCTGGCTATCATCGGCGTCGCGTTGGGCCTGGGCGTCGCGTATGTCTTGACGAAGTATCTGGAAAGCTGGATGCAACTCTCGAATATGCTTTACGGCGTCAAGCCGACTGATCCGATGACCTACGGCGTGACGGCGGTGTTGTTGACGCTGGTGGCGTTTATTGCGTGCTTCCTTCCTGCGCGACGGGCGACGAAGGTTGATCCGATGATCGCGCTCAGATGCGAATAGATGTCAGATGTCAGATGTCAGATGTCAGATGTCAGTAGAAGAGTGGCCGCAAAGTTGTCTCACTGACATCTGACATCTGACATCTGACATCTTCTCTTGGAGGAATTTGTGCGAACCCTCATACAAGACCTGCGCTACGGCGCGCGAATGTTATTGAAGAAACCCGGCTTTACATTGATTGCTGTCTTGACGCTGGCGCTCGGGATCGGCGCGAACACGGCGATTTTCAGCGTCGTCAACGCGGTGCTGTTGCGCCCGCTCGCCTATTCGGAGAGCGAGCGGCTGATGCAGATGTTTCTCAACAACCCGGAGACGGCAAGCGGGAGGAGCGGGTATGGCAATGCCGACTTTCAGGCGCTGCGGGAACGCAATCAGAGCTTCGAGAAAATCGCGGCCATCTCGTCCGGCAATCGCTTCAGCCTGACGGGCGGCGGCGCGCCCGAGCAAGTGGTCGGCGCGGTCGTGACGGCGGAATTCTTCGATATGCTCGGCGCCAGGCCACAGCGCGGCAGGACGTTCCTGGCTGGCGAAGACAAGCCGGGCAGCCCACGCGCGGTCGTCGTCAGCCACGGCTTTTGGGAAAAGCATCTGTCTTCAAATCCGGACGCTGTCGGCCAAACCGTCACGCTCAACAATGAAAGCTTCACCGTCATCGGCGTGATGGCGCCGGATTTTCGCTTCACCGCCTTTGGCCCGGCTGAGTTGTGGGCGGCGCTGCAACTCGCCCCGCCGCGCGCCCGCCCGCCCTATTTCCTGCGCGTCATCGGCCGGTTGAAGCCGGGCGTTAACGCGCAACAGGCGCAGGCCGAAGTGAACGCGATTGCCAACCAGATTCAACAGCAGTATCCCAGCAGCACGCCCAAGGTCGTTCGGGTGGAACCGCTCAAACGCGCCATTGTCGGCGATGCGCAGTTGAGTTTGTCCGTTCTCCTGGGCGCCGTCTTCTTTGTCCTGCTCATAGCTTCCGTCAACGTGGCCAACCTGCTGCTGGCGCGCGCGACTGAGAGGGAACGAGAAATAGCCGTCCGCTCGGCGCTCGGCGCCGGCCGTTTGCGCCTGATCCGGCAGGCGCTGACCGAGTGCGCGCTGCTGGCATTGCTCGGCGCCACGCTAGGTTGGCTGCTGGCCCAATGGGGCGTTGCTCTGATCGTGGCTCTGAGTCCTGAAAATCTGCCGCGCTTCGACGAAATCAGCGTAGACATGCGCGTCCTCGGCTTTACGCTGTTGATGACTTGCTTAAGCGGCCTGGTCTTTGGCCTGGCCCCCGCGCTGCAAAGCTCGCAAGTGGATTTAAACTCGACGCTTAAAGAAGGCGGGCGCAGCGGCGCCGAAGGCTCCAGACGAAACCGATTGCGCAGTTTGTTTATCGTGTCGGAGTTCGCGCTGGCCCTATTGCTGTTGGTCGGCGCTGGGCTGATGATTCGCAGCTTTCTGCGACTGCAACGTGTCAATCCCGGTTTCGCGCCTGACCGCGTGCTGACGGCGGAGATCGTCCTGCCTCAGAGCAGCTACCGCGAAGCCGCCAGGGTCGGCGCGTTTCAGCGACAACTGTTGCAGCGCGTGCAGGCGCTGCCCGGCGTGGAATCCGCGTCGGTCTCAATGTCGCTGCCGCCGAACCTGCTGATAATGCGCAATCCTTTTGCGGTCGAAGGTCCAGCGCCCTCGCCGGGCCAGTCTCTGCCTCTCGCCGAACAACTGCTGGTCAGTCCCGATTACTTCCGCACGCTCGGCATTCAGCAGCTTGCGGGCCGGGCCTTCACCGACGCGGATGACGCCAACGCGCCGCAGGTCGTCATCATCAACGAGACGCTGGCCCGGCAGTATTTCCCGCAGCAAGACCCGGTAGGCAAACGGTTGCAGACCGGCGACTACAGCCCGAATGGCCCGTGGTTGACGATTGTCGGAGTCGTGGCGGATGTGAAGTACAGCGGTTTGAACGAACCCGCCCAGCCGGCGCTCTATACATCGTTTCAGCAAAATCTCTGGTGGCGCTCAATGTTCCTGGTGGTGAAGGCCGGCGGCGACCCGCTCGGCCTCGTCAACGCCGTGCGCAATGAAGTCTGGGCGCTGGATCGCGACCTGCCCGTTTCGCAAATCAAGACGATGGATCAACTGATGTCGGATGCGGTCGCTGAGCCTCGCGCCTACACGTTGCTGCTCGGCGCTCTCGGGGCGATCGCGTTGCTGCTTGCCGCGGTCGGTATCTACGGCGTGATGGCTTATGCCGTGACGCAGCGCACGCATGAGATCGGCGTGCGAATGGCGTTGGGCGCGCAATCCGGCGCCGTGCTGCGCCTGGTGGTCGGCGCGGGAATGAAACTGGCCTTGCTGGGGATGGCGATCGGATTGCTGGCGGCCTTCGCGTTGACGCGGTTGATGTCGAAGCTGTTATTCGACGTAAGCGCGACTGACCCCGTCACGTTTGCGCAGATCGCCTTGTTGCTGATGGGGGTGGCGTTTCTGTCCTGCTATCTACCCGCGCGGCGGGCAACAAAAGTGGACCCGATAGCGGCGCTGCGATGTGAATAAGCCGCGCGCCTGTTCATAACAATTCAATTAAACGGAGGTTTAGGTTGATTACATGCATCTGGCGAAATTCGACGGCAAATGGATGATCGTCAACGTGCTCTGGCAGAGCCCGCCGAAGAAATCAGTCGCGCAGAAACAGTGAGCGATTCATCCACAAAGTCACACGGGGGAAAACAAATAATGGCTCCGACTTTCGACTCGGTGTTTTGATATACTGAACGGAAAGACAGAATCATTTCAAAGGAGTCGAATAGCGTGACGGACGAGAAACTGATGAAGTTTCACCAGCGCATATGTCAACTCGCCCTGATGACTGAGACGCTGAAAGTACGGGAAATCCTCGGCAAAGAGTATGGAATTCACCTGTCCGAGGACGAAACCCGCATGCTCCGGGGATTCAATCCGAAAATATTCACCTTTCGCGTCATCGAACTTTGGGTCGCCGAACAGCCGCAGGAGGCTCTGGCCTGGGCCGTCTCAATCTCGTGGCCGAACAGGATCGGCGTAGACCTTCTTCAGTTTTTCCTCGATGCGGCGCGGAAGACTATGCCGAATCTGAATCGTGAGGCGCTGGATGGGATGTTGCCCGAGGGGCCTGGGAAGGCCAAGGCGCTTGACCTCGCGGAAGCCGCCACGAACCCCTATTCATTGGCGAACCGTATTCTCGCCATGGCTCATCCCGCCGAGCGTGTCTCTGCTCTCAAGGCGCTGGCGCAGGGGTGGCCAGATCCTGAGTTCTCCGCCGGATGGGCACGGCAAAACCTCAGCGGCGCCGACAAGGCTGTGTTCTACTCTCAAGTCGGTTACAACCTCGCGCATCGGAACCCTCAGGCGGCGTTGCAGGTTTTGACCGAACTGAAGGGCACGGATACATACGCGTCCACCTTAGTAGCAATGATGCGCGGACTGGTACAGATAGGCGCAGAGGGCCGGCAGATGGCGGAGTTAATCGCAAACTCAGGCCTCGACACACGCCAGCGATCCAGACCCATCTCGGAACTGGCCCGCCGCTGGGTTCGACAGGATGCTGACGCCGCCCTTGCCTGGGCCAATACCCTCACAGAGCCTGAGGACATTCGCGCCGCCATCCCCCTCCTCGTCTCACAACTCAAAAAAGACCAGGTGATTCGCGTACTGGAAGCCTATCTGAGAAGCCCCGACCCCGTGATGGAACTGGCGCTGATTGAGGCCGCCGCGCCGCCCTGCCTTGTTTTTAATCCTCGGATGTCGCGGCTGATCCTCGACCCCATCATAAGCAAAAACCCGGGACTCAAGTTGCAGTCGAGCAAATCCGATAGGAACGACGGACAGACCGATTTGAGTGAGATGATCGCACGGCGCGCTTATGAAATTTACGAGGAGCGCGGCAGGTGTGATGGCGAGGACTTGAATGACTGGATCAGAGCCGAAGCCGAAGTGAAATCTTCGGTTATGGTGGAAAAACGGCGCGCCATCGAAGAAAGAGCAATGACCAGAGAGGAATTACTCTGGAAATCCGTCACTCTGACTGCCAGGCGGCTGGCGGAGGTCGGCCCGCCCGCTGCGGCGATGGAATGGCTCGGCGCGCTGCCCTTCGCCAGCCAAAGTGATTACGCCAAGGCCGCCGGCGTTGTTTTGACTGTGTGGAACATCAAGTCCCCGTCCGAGGCCGCTGAATGGCTGCAGAACTCCACTTTGGATTCCACTCTCATATCCGATTTGCAAAAAATCTTACAGCAATGAGTCTGGCGAGATGGCGGAAAGAGTCGGCGTTGGCCTGGGATGTTTCATTCGGAATCTTCTGCAATCTTACCAGACGTTCTCGCGATTAACTCACGCATCCATCGGTGCGACGGGTCGGCGTGGAATCGCTCGTGCCACAGCAGCGTCAACCGCAGTGGCGGGATTTCAATCGGCGCGCGCAGCGATTGCAGCTTCAATTGTTTGCTGAATCTTTGCGCGAGGCGTTCCGGCACAGTGGCGATGAAGTCGCTGGCGGAGACGATGAAGGGGACGGTGGTGAAATGCGGAACCACTACGGCCGTCCGGCGCGACAGCGCTCGTTGAGCGAGCAGTGTGTCAATCACTCCCAATCCCTGTTTTTTGTAAAAGACCGCGACGTGTTCCGCTTCGGCGTACTGGCGCAGTGAGATTCTTCCGCGAATCTTCGGGTGTCTGGCGCGGGCGATGCAGACGTTCTTGTCTTCCCAGAGCAGCTCGGACCTCACTCTGGCGTCGAGCGTCAGCGCGTCGGGGAAGAAGCCTATGGCGAGATCGAACGATTCGGCCAGCGAGTTGGCGGACGGCGGCTCGAAGACGCTCGGCGAACGCTGAACGCGAAGGGAGACGCCGCCGGCCTGCTCACGAATGGCTTCGACCAGAAGCGGCAGCAGCGTCAGCTCGACGTAATCGTTGGTCAGCAGGTGAAAGAGCCTCTCGGAGGCCGAAGGGGCGAAGGCCGGCTTCTCTTCGAAGATGTCGCGCAACTGCGCCAGCGCCGACCGCACTGGCCCGATCAGCGATTGCGCCGCCGGTGTCGGAGACATGCCTTCGGGCGTCCGCACAAACAGCGGGTCGTCGAAGGTGCGGCGCAGCCTCGCCAGGGCGTTGCTCATCGCCGGCTGGCTCAGCCCGACCCGGTTTGCCGCTCGGGTCACGCCGCGTTCCTCTATCAACGCCTCGAAGACGACCAGCAGATTCAAGTCTACCGTTTGTAGATTCATACTGTGAATACTCGACATCACTATAATCCATCAAACAAATGCCGGCCAGAGGCGTAATCTTAGGCGACGAGCGTCGCCATCAGGAAACTCGACAACCAATTCGATAAGAAACAAGAGAGGAGCTATGAAGAGATTACTTTTCACATTATCGCTGGCGTTATTGTCAGGCCTGAGCGTGTCCACATCGTCCGCGCAACAGTCCCAGGCTTCTTCGGCCAGCGCTGACAACCCTGCTGTTCGGCGCCAAGGAACTGGCGCAGGTCATCAATGCGGGCAAGCTCGCTGAAGCGAGGAAATATGTTCAGGAAAATTACGCGCCAGGGTTCCTCAATATACCGCTGGATC
>Ga0111538_10008985_pt1 | contig 13375 bp, 8 predicted proteins | sample SoiMethybrSBSTD1_FD_79669 | JGI IMG/M metagenome (GOLD analysis project Ga0111538, IMG submission 79669) | Bulk soil microbial communities from a Populus tree surrounding site in Tennessee, USA - Soil MetaG P. TD hybrid SBSTD1 (version 2)... | ecosystem: Environmental > Terrestrial > Soil > Tree...
CAGCTCCGGCAGCGACTTGATCGGCGAGCTCGCCGGCACCGTGAACACGTTGGGCGAGGCGCCCAGCACCATGATCGGCTCGAAATCCTTGAGCGGGTCATAGGCGACGTTGGCATAAAGGCTGGGATTGACCACGAAGGCGCTCGAGCACACCAGCAAGGTGTGACCGTCCGCGGTCGCGCGCGCGGCCGCCGCGGTGCCGATGCTGCCGCCGGCGCCGCCGCGGTTCTCGATGATGACCGGTTTGCCCAAGGCATCGCCGAGCGGAACGTTGATGATGCGGGCCGCGATGTCGGTGCCGCCGCCGGCCGGGAAGCACACGATCATGGTGATCAGGCGGTCCGGATATTCCGCGCGGGTCGCACTCGGCGTGAAGGTGGCCGCGCCGACCGCGAGCAGGAATGGAAGAACGGAAGAATGTCGTTGAAGACGGCCCATGCGTTTCCCCGGTCTTGTTGCTCGTGCGTCCCCGGGCAAGTATGGCAGCCGCGGGACGGGGCGTCATGCTACCGGCGGGCGATGCCGGGAGAAAACACGCGTCGCAGCGAAGAATACGCATTGCAGCCATGCTGGCGACGGCAAATCCCACGATCAGGACATGAACGCTTCGCTCACCATCGACGTGCACGCCCACATCCTGCCCGAGGCGACGATCCGGCGGTTGCGGCAAGAATCGCCGCGCGTGGCGCCGAAGCTGATCGAGCAGGATGGCACGACCATTATGGAGATCGCCGGAAAAGTCGTGCAGCGGCCGATGCCGCGCGAGGCCTTCGACCTGGACTTGCGGCTGCGCGACATGGACCAGCATGGCGTCACCATGCAGCTCATCGCCGCCACGGTGCACACCTTCTTCTATGACGAGGAGCCGGTGCTGGCGGCCGCCTGCGCGGCGGTGCAGAACGACGAGATCGCGGCGGTGGTCGATCGCCATCCCGATCGCTTCCTCGGCCTTGCCACCTTGCCGCTGCAGGATCCGCAGCGCGCCGCCGACGAGCTCAAGCGCGCGATGGCCGCGCTCGGCCTGCGCGGCGCGCAGATCGGGTCCAACGTCAACGGCAAGAATCTCGACGATCCGGCGCTCGAGCCGGTGTGGACCTTGGCCAACGAGCTCTCCGCCTTCTTCCTCATCCATCCGCACGGCGAGATTCTTCCGGGCGATCGGCTGAAGGCCTACTACATGCGCAATTTCGTTGGCCTGCCGTTCGAAACCACTATCGCGGGCGCCGCGCTGGTGTTCGGCGGCGTGGTCGAGCGCTTCCCCAACATCACGTTCTGCCTGTGCCACGGCGGCGGCTTCGTGCCGTACCAGGCCGGGCGTTTCATCCACGCCTGGGAGGTCCGCCAGGAGGCCAAGGCGCGGCTGAAAAACTCGCCGGAAGAGTCGTTGCGCCGTCTGCACTACGACACGATCGTGCATGCACCGGTCGCGTTGAAATTCCTGATCGACAGTGTCGGGCCCGAGCGCGTCCTGCTCGGCAGCGACTATCCGTTCGACATGGGCAATCTCGATTGCGTCGCGCGCGTTGCGGCGCTTGATGCGCCGCAGAAGGTGCGCGACACCGTGCTCGGCACGCGCGCGGCCCAACTGCTGCGGTCGCCATTGCAGGCGCGTGCCACGGCGGTGCTGCCGCGCTGAAGCGCCTAGAGCGAGATGACTTTTCTTCGAATCGTCATTTGGTTCTCTAACTATGCCTGGAGCATGATCTTTTCCGAAAACGGGTTTCCACTTTTCGGGATTATGCTCTAATCCAGGCTGATGCCGGCCTCGTGGATGAGCTTGATCCACTTCCCGTGCTCGGATGTCAGGAACGGGCCAAGCCGATCGAACGGCATCTCCATCAGCTCTCCGCCGGCCGCCTCGAAGCGCGGCTTGAGCTCGGGGAAGGCTTGCGCGATCTCCTGCTGCAGCCGCGCGATGACGGCGGGGGGCGTCCTGGCCGGTGCGAACAGCCCGATCCAGGAATCGATTTCCAGTCCCGGCACGCCCGCCTCGGTCATGGTCGGCACGTCGGGCATTTGTGGATTGCGTTTCGGCGCCAGCACCGCGATGCCTTTGACTTGGCCCGATTTGACGTAAGGCAGCGCCGCCGGCGTGGAATCGAAGAACAGGTCAACGCGTCCACCGAGCAGGTCGGGGAAAGCCGCGGCCGACCCGCGGTACGACACCTCGAGGAGCTTCGTCCCGGTTATTTTCTGAAACGCGGCGCCAAAGATGTGCTGTCCGCTGCCAATGCCGACATTGGCCACCTTGAGGCCGTCGGGTTCCTTGCGCGCCGCCGCGATGATCTCCTGCACGTTCGCATAGGGCAGGGATTTGGCACCGACGAGGGTGTAGGAAATGTTGAACACCAGCGCGACCGGCACGAAGTCGTTCAGCGCGTCGTAGGGCAGTTTTTTGTACAGGCCGGCATTGAACACCATGTTGGCGAGGCCGCCGACGAGCAGCGTGTAGCCATCGGGCGCTGCCGTCGCGACGCTCTGCGTGCCGATGCTCATGCCGCCGCCGGCGCGGTTCTCCACCGTCACGCTCTGCGCCAGTCGGCGCGACAGCTGGTCGGCAACGAGCCGGCCCACGATGTCGTAGCTTCCGGCCGGGCCGACCGGAACGACGATCTTGACCGGACGATCGGGAAACGTCTGCGCGGCCAAGCGGGCCGGCCCGAGCGTTGCCGCGAGCGCAGACAGCACGAGAGCAGTGCGGCCCGCGGCGCCGATGTGGTGCGCGAGCCTGCTAGCCATGCCGGTCCCCTGCATCGTCCGGCGCCGTCGCTTCGGCGTGGAAATCGCCGGCGAGGCCGCGCCGCCCCATCAGCTCCGGATAGGCGCGATGAAAGTCCGCCTGGATTTCCTCGAACGGGACGTCGTGAAACGTGCCGCGGTCGTTGAGATACTCCATGTGGCGCCGGCCGGCGAGATCGAACGGATGGAACAGCGCGTCGGTGCGGCCGTCGAAGTCCAGCGGCTGCAATCCGACCTTGTGGCACAGCGCAAGGTCGAAAGCCGGCGTGGCCTTCACCCAGCGGCCGCCGATGTGCAGGTCCACATAGGAGTGCCACAGGAACACATCGCTCTTGATGTGCTCGTACATCCGCGGCGAGGTGAGGTGATTGCGCACGTCGGCATAGCCGAGGCGCGCTGGAATGCCGAGCGCACGGGCGCAGCCGGCGAGCAGCGCCGCCTTGCCGATGCAGAAGCCGCGACCCGCCGCGAGCACGCCGCTGGCGCGGAAGTTGGCCGGATCGCCCATGTCCACGTAAGGGTCGTAGCGGATGCCGTCGCGCACGGCGCCGAACAGTTTTAGCACCCGATCGATATCGTCGGCGGCGCGGGCGATCGCCTTCCGGGCAAACGCCACCACGGCGGGCGCATCGCCGTCGATGAAGCGCCCATGCGCCAAAAAATTTTCTGTGTCCATGCTGGTTTCGGTCATGCTCACGATCTTCGGCCCATGGTGGCAAGTCTATCGGCTTCAGCGCAAGGCGGGGACAATCCGGCCAGTATCCCGGCCGTTCCGGTTTCGTACCATTGCCGGGGCAGGGCCGGCCGTGAACGTGGTCTTCATCGCCATGATCTGGTCGCGCCAATATTGGTCGGCCACAAATCGGGCATCGTCTGCCCGATCAGGGCGCCGCGAAGCGCGCGATCACGTCCGGCGGAATCGGGCGCGACTCGAGCTTGGCCGGATCGTCCTTGTCGGCCGCCGCCCAGACGCGGGTCTCGCTGCCTTCGACCACCAGCGTATCGCCCATCCAGATGCGATGCTGCACCTGGAAACTCGAGCGTCGGAATTCCCCGATGGTGGAGTGAATCTCGATCGTGTCGCCGAAATGGACCGGCGCCATGAAGCGCGCGCGCGCATCGACCAGCGGAATGCCGACGATGTCGAAGGTGGCGCCGAGCTGCGGCGGCGCCACGCCCAAGGCCGCCTCGAACAACGCCCACGCGCTGGTGTCGAAATATTCGAAGAAGCGGCTGTGGAAGACGAAGCCGGCGGGATCGCAGTGTCCCCACTCGGCTGTGAGGCGCCGGCGATGGACGAGATAGGCCATCGGCGATCAGTTGCCGGTGCGCTCGAGGATGTGAAAGCCGCGCACGCGGTCGATCACATAGACGAGGCCGCGGGCGTCGCGGAACACGTCGTTGCTGCACACGCGATCCGCGCCGGCCGGCACGTCCGGAAGATAGCTCGCCACCTCGCGCGGCCCGTTGGGATTGGAGATGTCGACGAAGCGCAGGCCTTGCGCGAACCAGGCAAACGGCACTTCGGTGTCGGTGATGTCCTCGATCGGCTGATGGCAGCCGGTCATCTCCTTGTTGCGCTTGCCGTTGACGCCGTCGACCTGAAAGCTCGCCACCGGCATCGGCCGGGTCTCGTCCGTGATGTCGACCATCCACATGAACGCCGCCATGTCGCGGCAGAGGTCGGGATCGAGCGGCAGCACGTCCTCGTCGGCCACCAGCATCCATTGGCGGCCGGCGAGCGGAAACGGGATCGGCACGCAGGAATGGGTGGGCCACGGGAATGGCGGGCTCCAGTCGATAGCGCCCACACATTTCGGCTTGCCCATGTCGGAAATGTCGAGGATGACGGCGCCGCCATGCCAATAGCTGGTGTACAGCCGGTCGCCGAGGCGGATCGGATGATGGCAACGATGCGCCCGGCCTTTCCAACTCGGCGTTTCGCCGCCGGCGATCCATTGGCCGGGCATCCACCAGCGCCCGACTTCCTCCGGTCGCGCCGGATCCTTCAGATCGAGAATGACGACGATGTTGCCGACATAGCCCTCCATCTCGGGCGAGATATAGGCGTAGCGGCCGTCGAAGGTGAAGCGATGCACGCCGTTGCCGGTGCAGCGCCACAGCGTGATTTCCTTCGGCCGGCGTGGATCCGAGATGTCGTAGATGCCGAGACCGACCGGCTGGCTCATCTCCTCCGGCGTCAAGGGCGGGCCTTTGCGGCGCGGCGGATGCTCGCGGTTGACCAGCATCAGGCCGTTGGCGGCGCGGACCTTGTGAGCATGGATGCCGGAGGCGGTCGGGATATTGGCGACCTGCCGTGGAGTCTTGGGATCGCTGACGTCGACGATCGTGGTGCCGGTGGTGCCGTTGACGTGGCCGATATAGGCAAAATTGCCATCCACTACGATCTGCCCGCCGCCGTCGCAATCGAAATACCCGACCTCACGCACGCCCTTGCACTGCCCCATGCGTTTCTCCCCTGCGCCTGATGCGCGGCAAGGTACCGCAACGACGTAAGTGGAGCAAAGCGCCGTCGGGTGGGCAAAATCGCGTCGCTCGGGCTATCACCTCGCGCAGATGATGGTTGCGATTTTGCCCACCCTACCGGAGCCCGCGGCCGGCCTCGCGCATGATGCGGCCGAGGTTGTGCAGGCGCGGATCGTCAAACAACGCTTCCAGCGCAACCGGCAGGCGGCGGCGCCAGTTCGGGTGTTCGTCGACGGTGCCGGGCAGGTTGGGTTGGTCCGCAAGCTCAAGCGCGTCTTCCATCGCGATCACGACCAGGCGGCTCGGCGTGGCGGCGAGAAATTTCGCCACCGCCGGAAAATCGAGGTCGCCGAAGCCATGCGCCTCGAGCGCGCCGCGCAGTTGCCCGACGGCCCAGCGGCGGTCGTCCTCGCTCTCGCCCGGATTCATGCCCAGCGCCTCCTTGACGCGGCGGTCGTGCCCGGTCACCCAGCCGGCAAACGTCGGCAGGTCGTGGGTGCTGAAGCTCGCCAGCGCATTGCGCTTGTATTCGCCGGGCGGCTTGAACCCGTCATGCTGGCGCTCGAACAGCAGCACCAGATAGGACCACAAGCCCCAATCGGCCATGACCTCGCGAAAGCCTTCCGGCACGGTTCCAAGATCCTCGCCGATGACGATGCACTCGTGGCGCACGCTTTCCTGCGCCACCACGGCGAGCAGCGCCTCGAATGGAAACTGCACATAGGTGCCGTCCTGCGGGGTCATGCCGTGCGGAATGACGAACAGGCGGCGCAGGCCGAGCACGTGATCGAGGCGGATGGCGCCGGCATACCGCATGGACTCGCGCAGCATCTGGCGGAAGGGTTCGAACTGCTCGGCTTCCAGCCCGGCCGGGCTGAAGCCCGAGAGGCCCCAGTTCTGGCCGGCGGCGTTCAAAAGATCGGGCGGCGCGCCGACCGACAGGCTGTTGAGGATCGCATCCTGCTCGCTCCAGGCGTCGGCGCCGCCCGCCTGCACGCCGACCGCCACGTCGATATAGAGGCCGATCGGCAGACGCAGCTCCTGCGCCCGGGCGCAGCATTGCGCCATCTGCGCATCAGCGACCCATTGGACGAATTCGAAGAACCCGATCTCGCTGGCGGCCTCGCTGCGCAGATCGCTGACGTGGGAGTCGTCCGGGCGGCGCCACAGCTCCGGCCATTGCCACCACACGTCGGGGAAGCGCCGGCGCAGATGCTCGAAGCTGGCGAAGCGCGCGAGCCATTGTCCGCGCTCGCGGCGAAACGCCTCGAATTTGGCCTGACGCTGCGCGTCGCCGTGCTGGCGAAAGCGATCATAGGCGAGCCGCAAGCCGGTGAGCTTGGCGGCCGTCACGCCAGCGTGGTCCACGAATTCCTGCTGCCGCAGCCGCTCGATCTCGGGCGCCAGGCCGGCGGCCTCCACGCCGGGAAATTCCGGAATGGCACTCACGTCGATGTACAGCGGGTTCAGGAACAGGCGGCTGTTGGGCGAGTAGGGACTGTTTTGCTCGGGACGATCGTCGAACAGCGCATGCAGCGGGTTGAGCGCGATGCCGGCGGCACCGAGCTTGGCGGCGAGGTTAAGCAGGTGGGCGAGGTCGGTGAAATCGCCGTAGCCCCAGTTGCGATGCGACTTCACGCCATAGAGCTGGACCGCGAGCGTCCACAGCCGCGCGTTCGGGTCCTTGCCCTGGAACGCCGTTTCCGGCGCCATCAGCAAGGTCGCGGTTTCCTGCCGCGTGTCGGTGGGTGTCGTGATGTCGACCCGGAGCCGGTATGTGCCGATGGCGATGTCGGGCACGGCGACAACCGGACCCTGGCCGGCGCCGCTCGCGATCGTGCGCTCGCCGGCCATAATCTGCCAGTCGATGTGACAGTCCGGCCCGCAGCCCGGAATGTGGATGCGGGCGTCGCGGCCGCGCCGTACCACCAGCGTGGTGGGCAACATCCGGTGCGGCGTCGGCCGGCCGCCGCTGATCGCATCGACGACGTGCGCCAGCACGTCGCGATCGACCGCACGGCGGTTACCGAATGCATCCGAATATTCCGCTGCGACGCCCCACCGCGTCGCCAGATCGGAAATGTCGTTCATCGATCAGGAGCTCTTGGCCGCCACTATGCCAACCGGGTTGGGAATCACCGGTGGCGGCGCATACTGGGACAAAATCTTCTTGAATGGAATCCGTGCAGGCCGCGGAGATTTGGGCGTCAATGCGGCAAGAAAGCCGTCGAACCAGGCCGCGATGTCGTTGCGCCGCAACACCGCCATCATGGCGTCCCAGCGCTCGCGCCGCTCGTCGGTGGGCATGCGCAGCGCCTGCGCGATGGCCTCACCGAGTGCATCGACATCATGCGGGTTGACCAGCAGCGCGGCGTCGAGCTCGCGCGCCGCGCCGGCGAAGCGTGACAGAACCAGAACGCCGGGGTTCAGCGGGTTCTGGGCCGCGACATATTCCTTGGCCACAAGATTCATGCCGTCGTTCAGCGGTGTGACCATGCCGATCTGCGCCGTCCGGTAAAGCCCCGCCAGGGTCGATTGCGCATAACCCTTGTTGAGGTAGCGAATGGGCGACCAGTCGACCTCGCCGTGCCGGCCGTTGATCTCGCTCACCAGGGCGGCCAGCCGGGCGCGCAGCCTGTCGTAGGTCGGAATGTCGCCGCGCGACGGCAGCGCGATCTGCAGGAAGGAGACCTGGCGCTTGAGATCGGGCCGCGTTTGGAACAGGCGGTCGAACGCGCGCATGCGGTTCTCCAGCCCCTTGGAATAGTCGATGCGGTCGACGCCGATGGCGAGCGCGCCGGCCTGCAGGCTGGCGCGCAGACGGGCGATGTCGGGGCGCGCCGCGGCCTTCAGCGCGCCTTCCGCGAAAGCCTGCACGTCGATGCCGATCGGGAAGCTGGCCAGCCGCGCGCCGGTGCCGCCGACAAAGCCGTCGGCGTCGACCGTGAGCGCGAGCTCGTGACCGACGTAGTCGGCGAAATTGCCCTTGTCGTCCTCGGTCTGGAAGCCGACCAGATCGTAGCTGAGCAGGGCGCGCGCCAGCTCGCGGTGATGCGGCAGGCTCATGAACGCCGTGCGCGCCGGAAACGGCGTGTGCAGGAAAAAGCCGACCGGCACGCGGACATCGAGGCGGCGCAGCTCTTCCGCCAGCGTCATGAAATGGTAGTCATGGATCCAGATCCTGGCGTCCTGGCGCACCAACCCGACCAGGGCAGCCGCGAGCATGCCATTGACCTCGCGGTAGGCGGCGTAATCGTCGTCCTGAATGCGGATGAGATCGGGGCGCGAATGCAGCACCGGCCATAGGCCGGAATTGGCGAATCCCTTGTAGAACTTGTCATACAGCCCGGCCGGGACGTCGACGCGGGCGGTGGTGCCGGCACCGATCGTCGCCAGGGCGGTCAGCGGTCCCTTGCGGTCGGAATTTGCGGAATTTGATTGCTGAACGCGCGTTCCGAGCCAGATGGCTCCGGAATTTTTTACCGCTTGCAGCAGCGCCGATGCCAGTCCCCCCTCTACCGGTCCGTCGAGACGCGGCTCTGCTACGCGATTGGACACCAGAACGACGGTCACGCCGCACCTCTCAACCGATAACCGGCGCGGGGTGCGGATGGTTCCGAATTCGGCTACAATACGGGGCTTGGGTGCCGCACCGCAGTGGTGCGACAAATGTTGCGGAACCAATTGAATTCCAGTCGGTTCTTATCGGTCGGCCCCCCTGCTATTCATAGCCTCCGCCGGCCTTTCCCGGGTCCGGGCATCTAAGGTTTTTGCACACGTGAGAGCCAAGACCAGCACGGCTCATGTCGCCGACCATCTCAATCGTCGATTTCGCATCGAGGACGTCTACCCCCGCGTCGATGGCGGCCGTTTTCCGGTCAAACGCATCGTCGGCGAGACCGTCGAGGTATGGGCCGACGTGTTCCGCGATGGTCACGATGTCGCGGCGGCCGCCCTCGTCTGGCGCCTGGAGCGCGACAGCGAGTGGCGCCATGCGCCCATGCGGCACTTTGGCAACGACCGCTGGGCCGGGTCCTTCATCCCCACCGAGATCGGCCGCTACGTCTTCGCCATCGCGGCGTGGACGGACGTCGTCGCCAGCTGGGCGCATGAAGTGAGGGTGAAGCTCGCCGCCGGCCGAGACGTGCAGCTGGAGGCCAAGGAAGGCCGCCAGCTCATGGCGTCGCTGCAGCCGCGCGACGAGGCGTCGACCGCCATCATCGCGCGCGCGTGCGAAGCCTTCGACCAGACCGGCGACGTTGCCGTGCTGCTCGCCGACGACGTGATCGCGGCCGCCGCCGAGGCGCAGGAGCGCTCCGACCTGACCACCAGCGGGCTGTTTCCGCTGCTGATCGAGCGGCCGATCGCGCGCGCGGGCGCCTGGTACGAGATCATGCCGCGCAGCCAGAGCCCGGTTCCCGGGCGGCACGGCACCTTCGACGACTGCATCGCGCGCCTGCCGGAGATCGCGGCGCTCGGTTTCGACGTCGTCTACCTGCTGCCGATCCACCCGATCGGATGGACCAACCGCAAGGGTCGCAACAATTCACTCACCGCCGGCCCGGACGATCCGGGAAGCCCCTATGCCATCGGGGCGGCCGAGGGTGGCCACGACGCGATTCATCCCGCGCTTGGCACGCTCGACGATTTCCGCCGTTTCGTGCTGGCATGCCGCGAACGCAACATGGAAGTCGCGCTCGACTTCGCGGTCCAGTGCTCACCGGACCATCCCTGGGTGCACCAGCATCCCGAGTGGTTCAAGCGGCGGCCGGACGGCAGCATCCGCTACGCCGAAAACCCGCCGAAGAAATATGAGGACATCGTCAACCCGGACTTCTACTGCGCGGATCGCGACGCGCTGTGGACGGCGCTGCGCGACACCGTTCTGTTCTGGGTCGAGCAGGGCGTGCGCATCTTTCGCGTCGACAACCCGCACACCAAGCCGTTTCCGTTCTGGGAATGGCTGATTTGCGAGGTGCACGACCGCGATCCGGGCGTCATCTTCCTGGCCGAAGCCTTCACGCGGCCGAAGATCATGAAGGCGCTGGCGAAGCTCGGCTTCAGCCAATCGTACACGTACTTCACGTGGCGCACCACCAAGGCCGAGCTCAGCACCTACATGCACGAGCTGACGTCATATCCGGTGTGCGAATATTTTCGGCCGAATTTCTTCATCAACACGCCGGATATCAACCCCTTCCACCTGCAGTCGGGTGAGCCCTGGATCTTCAAGGCGCGCGTCGCGCTGGCCGCGATGCTCTCGTCCAACTATGGTGTCTACAACGGCTTCGAGCTGCTTGAGCACGAGCCGATTCCCGGCAAGGAGGAATTCCTCAACTCGGAGAAATACGAGCTCAAGCATCGCGATTGGAAGAAACCAGGCAACATCGCCGACTATATCGGTCGCCTGAACAAGATCCGGCGCGAAAACCCGGCGCTCTTGCAGACGCGCGATTTCCGCTTCGCCCAGGTCGACGACGAGGAGGTGATCGGCTTCGTCAAGGAGTCGGTGGCGCGCGACAACGCCGTCGCGGTGGCGATCGCGCTCTCCGGTCACGGTCCGCGCCAGTTCTGGTTCCATTTCGGCGACCTCGAGATCGGGCCGGACCGCCGCCGCGTCACGTCGGTGGAAAATCTGGTCACCGGCGAGCGCCACATGATCGAATGGGGGGGCCTAAGGCTGCGCCTCGACCAGACGCGCGATCCCGCCCTGCTGTTCCGCTGCCATGCGTGACGGGGGGCTGGCCGTGAACATCGCGCCGCAGATCACCATCGACCGCGAGGTCGGCCACGACGAGCTCTGGTATAAGGACGCCATCATCTACCAGCTGCACGTCAAGGCCTTCGCCGACAGCAACGGCGACGGCATCGGCGACTTCGCCGGGCTTACCGAGCGTCTCGGCTATCTGCACGAGCTCGGCGTCACCACGTTGTGGCTGCTGCCGTTCTACCCGAGCCCGGGGCGCGACGACGGCTACGACATTTCCGACTACCGCCGCATCAATCCCGACTTCGGCACGATGAAGGACTTTCGCCGCTTCATCGGCGAAGCCAAGCGCCTGGGCCTGCGCGTCATCACCGAGCTGGTGGTCAACCACACGTCCGATCAGCATTCGTGGTTCAAGCGGGCTAGGCGGAGCAAGCCGACCAGCGACGCCCGCAACTGGTACGTCTGGAGCGACACCGACCAGAAATACCTCGGCACCCGCATCATCTTTACCGACACGGAGAAATCGAACTGGGCGTGGGATCCGGAAGCCGGCGCCTACTACTGGCACCGCTTCTTCTCGCACCAGCCCGATCTCAACTACGACAATCCGCGCGTGTTGTGGGCGATCCTGCAGGTGATACGGCGGTGGCTCGACCTCGGCGTCGACGGGTTCCGCCTCGACGCCATTCCGTATCTGTGCGAGCGCGAGGGCACCAACAACGAGAACCTCCCCGAGACCCACGACGTCATCAAAAAAATCCGCGCCGAGGTGGATGCCTACGGGGCCAACCGCGTGCTGCTGGCCGAGGCGAACCAGTGGCCGGAAGACGTGCGCGCCTATTTCGGCGAGGGCGACGAATGCCACATGGCCTACCACTTCCCGCTGATGCCGCGCATCTACATGGCGATCGCCCAGGAAGACCGCTTCCCGATCGCCGACATCATGCGCCAGACGCCCGATATCCCGGCGAACTGCCAATGGGCCATGTTCCTGCGCAATCACGACGAGCTGACGCTGGAAATGGTCACGGATTCCGAGCGCGACTATCTGTGGTCCACCTACGCGTCCGACCCACGCGCGCGCATCAATCTCGGCATCCGCCGGCGCCTGGCGCCGCTGATGGACAACGACCGGCGCAAGATCGAGCTGATGAACTCGCTGCTGCTGTCGTTCCCCGGCACGCCGATCATCTACTACGGCGATGAGATCGGGATGGGCGACAACTTCTATCTCGGCGACCGCAACGGCGTGCGCACGCCGATGCAGTGGACGCCGGACCGCAACGGCGGCTTCTCCCGCGCCGATCCGGCCAAGCTCTTTCTGCCGCCCATCATGGATCCCGTCTACGGCTATCAGGCCGTCAACGTCGAGGCGCAGTCGCGCTCGCTGTCGTCGCTGCTGAGCTGGATGAAGCGCCTGATCGCGGTGCGCAAGACCTCGCGCGTCTTCGGCCGCGGATCGATGACGTTCATCCGTCCGGCGAACCGCGCGGTGCTCGTCTATGTGCGCCAGTACGAGGACGAGGTGCTGCTATGCGTCGCCAATCTGTCGCGCTCGGCACAGGCGGCGGAAATCGATCTGTCGCCGTGGCGCGGCCGCGTGCCGCACGAGATGCTCGGCCGCACGCGCTTCCCCCGCATCGGTGAGGGGCCTTACGTCATCACGCTGGCGCCCTACGGTTTCTTCTGGTTCCAGCTGCGCGACGAGCCGGACACGAGCGCCGAGGCAAAGCCGATCGGTCCGCCCGAGTTCGTCACTCTGGTGGTGAGCGACGAGCTCCGCTCGCTGCTCGAAGGGCGCACGCGTTCGAGCTTCGAGCATGACGTGCTGCCGACCTTCCTGGCCGGGCGGCGCTGGTTCGGCGACAAGGGCAGCCCGATCATCGCCTGCAGCCAGCAAGCCGGCATCCTGCTGGATGGCGGCATGATGCTGGCCCTGCTCGACGTCACCACCGGGCGCGGGCAGTCGCGCTATGCGGTGCCGCTGGCGGTCAAATGGACGCGCTTCGACAGGATTCCATCCGGCCACGCCAACATTCTCGGCGCCGTACGCCGCGGTCACCGCGAGGGAACTCTGGTCGACGTCTGCACCGATCCCGAGTTCGTCTCATGGCTGCTGCGCCAGATCCACGCGGGCGCGACCATCGAGACGGGCGGGCGCCGCATCGAATTCCGCCCGACGCAGGCCTTTGCCGCCATGCCGGTCCCGGTGGCCGAGCACGTGAAGGGCATCGAGGGCGAGCAGTCGAACACCACGGCAATTGTCGACGATACGTTCGTGGTAAAAGTTTTGCGGCGGCTGCAGCCCGGTCAGCACCCCGAGGTCGAGATGGGGCGCTTCCTCACCGACATCGTGCAGTACCAGAACGCGCCGCCGTTCCTTGGCGATATGGAGTTGCACGAGCACGGCGCCTGCACGGCACTCGCCGTTGCGCACGG
>Ga0111538_10008986_pt1 | contig 13371 bp, 8 predicted proteins | sample SoiMethybrSBSTD1_FD_79669 | JGI IMG/M metagenome (GOLD analysis project Ga0111538, IMG submission 79669) | Bulk soil microbial communities from a Populus tree surrounding site in Tennessee, USA - Soil MetaG P. TD hybrid SBSTD1 (version 2)... | ecosystem: Environmental > Terrestrial > Soil > Tree...
AAGGCGATTGGGCCGAATCAAATCCAGTTACTTTTGACGTTATTCCGCGAAAGCAGCCGACTCTGATCCCCGATGGTCTTAGTGTGCGACTCGTGCCGGACACATCAAAGCCATCGCCTAATGGTCAATACCGCTTGGCTTATGACGAAGGAATCGCGGTCGAGTTGATAAATGAATCTGACCAGCGCGTTCAAGTCGTCGTCATCGATCGCTACTACGGCCATCGTCCGCAGCTCATCAAAGATGGCAAGTTAATCCCTCACAGTGATGAGACGGCGAAACTCGTCGAAGCGAAGGATAAGAACCCGCGGTCAGTCGAAGTCAGTCCGAATCTTCTTCTCGATCCGAAAACCAGTTCGCGTCTGGACGGCTTCAGCCTGAAGCAGTGGTACACAACTCTATCTCCCGGCATTTACCGATTGACTGATCGCCGACGCTTTGAAATCGATGGGCCGTGGACCAAAGACTCCCGTGAACTCGTATTTGAAATAGTGCCTTAGCAGTCATCACCCATTTGGAAATCGTTCTTATAGAAACCACAAATTAGGCTCGGAACTCGCTCATCCGTTTATGGCGATAGTCAGTTACATTAGCTCGATTTTCTTGAGCGTGAATCTGGTCCTGTCGGCAGAAGTATCTCGACGAGGGGATTCTGGCGCCGTTCCGTTGATGACTCAAGAAAAGGTCACGCCGAACTTTGCGGAAAACTCAATTCCTGAAGCACCTCAGCAGAAAAGCCCCTGGACGGCGCCACAAACTAAGCTCCCGCAGAATCTGATCTCCGCCGTCAGCCGGTTGTTTGAGCAGGGGTTGGCGGATCCCCGAAGCCTGGAATATCGGGAGATCGAAGTTGTCGTGGGGGTCGAATGGCACACAGGACGGACTGTAAAGACGCATGGCTGGATTCTGCCGGCGATGACGCCCCAACGCTTTGCCGTTTGCTGGAATGGCTTGGTGTATCCAGTCGTCTCGATCGGTAACGAGGCGGATCTGCAGACTGATGTCGAGGCTGCAATTCGCACGGACGAAGATATCCGAACGAAACGGGCAAGCACCAGTTCGCAACCGTTTTATCGTTTTCGTCACTCTCAACCTGAAGGTTACTCGATTTTCGCAACTGGTCTGCTGCCACTCAAAGTCTGTCTTCTGTTGCGGCTCGGCAAGACTGAGTTGGCCGAAAGAGTCTGGGCGACTTGGATCGCCGGAATGGACGCCCAAATAAAATGATGACTCATTCCACCTTGCTGACCCTTATTTGATGCTGGCGCGTGACTGGATTTGGGCAATGTACGATCGGGCCTTAAATGCGCACATGCGTGGAGATGACCGAATGTGCATGATCAGCGCTGTAAAGGCGACATCGATGTCGAGATCGATCAGGCAGGAGATCTCACAACGACCGATACTACGGGCGCGCCCATATATAGACGAGTACTTCGATTTTCTAAAGCCCCTAACACTGCTTATTCAGGATCAACAACGACGCGCTAAACTTCTGCGCACCAGTGTGCCCCGAAGCGCGTCCATTCTCAGGCAGCTAACTACCGGTGAACTTATCGATTACCTCGACGAAGCTTTCGCGATGCAAATGAGTATTCCGGGAGGCATCAACATGGATCAGGACCCAGTCGTGGAAGAACTGATCAGGCGCGGCAAGGACGCGGTTGAGCCTTTGCTGTTAGCGTTAGAAAACGATACTCGGCTGACGCGGTCTGTGCGATCCAGTCGGCCGTGGAATTACGACCGCCATGTCATGACTGTGTATGAGACTGCGCTGCAGGCGGTGCGACAGATTCTTTCGATTGGAAACAAGGATTTTGAGGACTGGGAAGCTATTGAGAAGGGCATCGAGGGCAGGCGAGCGGTCGCAGCGCGGCTGCGGACAGTCGCCGCAGCAGGATCTACAAAAACCGCCAAGCCCTGAGGTTGCCTTCACGCTTCTTTATTTCCCCTGAGGAAATTGTGCGGGGTTAAGAGGCGTTCTGGACGGCGCCGGAAAATCTGGTAGCGAGGACAACTGATCTTTGGTATGTTTTGTCTCGCTGGATCCTTGAAAGCATCTGGGACTCTATGGGCTAGGAGGGTACTCAGCCCTGACCAAGGTGGGTTAGTGAGGGCTCTGGGTTTGTCGCCGAACTTGACTCACACCAAAATTGACTCGAACCAAAATTTCCAAATACGACTGCGGGCTGCGAGAGCCGGCGCTTCCGGTTCTGCTTAGATATGCCAGGGCGGCAAAAGTAAATGTCGAAGTGATTATTGATGACGACCTCGAGCTTCCACCGATCTTTCATCAGCCCGATGCTAGAAACAAGCGGGTTAAAAGAACCAGGAAGAGCAGGGCTTGAGCGCTAGTGAGTTGTGGTGTGGGGAAGGTTCCGATACGAACCCACAATGAATTGACTGATTCGGATTCCTGACTAGAATACTTAGCAACAAGGGTTAGATTTAGTGGGGTGAGGACACTGAATCGCTGGGAGCTGAATGCTTCCGCCCAACCTTGAGAGGCCGGCTCCAAAAGCTGGCCTTTCGGTTTTTTGAAATGAAAGAAGTTTATTTTGACACTAATGTTTATGACCGCTTGGACGAACTGCTCCAAGAGAAAATCTTTGTACCTGTCAACAAACTAAGGAAGGCGATTCGGTCTGACGAAGTTCGTGTCTACACAAACATCATCCCCATAGAAGAAACCCTAGGTGCTTTGAAGCACAAACCTGCCGAAGGTCGGCGGCGTTTGAGATTAATCAGGACTCTCGCCAAGCGGAAACGAATGATAAGGTGGCATAAGGAAATCATCGTTAACGACATTCGTTCGTACGCAAAGAAGGAGCGCTTTCAAAGCCAGTTCACGTCTACCGACCCTGAGCTAAAGCGTGTCTTTCGGGGCAGAGATTTGCCTGGGCTAATCGGAGTAGCCGAAGAAAACAGAAACCACAACTGGGAATTCCGAAACGACATGCGAGGCAGATTTGCAGAACATATCGCTCCTCTTGCCAAAGCGATAATTGCGAACCGAGAAGTCCCAACATTTGAAGAATACTTTGAAGGCAATTACCGGGGCATGCTCGAAATCATGGCGGAAAAAGCCGGGTATCTAGACGAATGTAAAGAAAAGGGATTTGAAGGACTCTTGAAGATTCCATCGCTCAATGTAGCGACTCGTGGTCCAGCGTCACTCACTTACGCGAATACCTACCTTGGGCGATTGCCTCAACAGGGCGATTCCGCCGACATGCAACACGCTTTTATTGCAACGGCGGTCGGAACGCTAATAACAGAAGACAAGAATCTGCGGAAGGCGCTCAAGCGAGCGGATAGCCCTTACCTGACCTTCATGAGCCTTCAAGAACTACTGGACACTCTTCCTTAGTCCCTTGTGGCCTAGACGGACAGATGAATGTGAACCACATTCTGAAAAGCACTCTAGAATAATTAACCAAAACAACAATGCCAAAGACATTAGAAATTAGTGACGAAACATACGAGAAGATTAAAGACCAACTTCTCGGTGAAGATAAGGAAACCTTCAACTACGAAGACTTAGTAAGTGGGAAATATTTTTTCCGCACAGTAACCTATTTCCTTACGGGTGAAGTAAAGAAAGTCGTCGGTAGATTCATCTATCTCAAAAACGCGGCTGTCATCTTTGATACCGGACGGTTTATGGACTGCATCAAGGACGGGAAATTAAACGAAGTCGAGCCTGTAGGTGAAGCCCTTTGTGAACCTTGATTCAGTAACCGATTTCTTCCCCTGGAAACACAAATTCCCCTCTGACCAAAAGTAATTGAAAGGACTTTCATGATTCTCATGCATAGAGACTTCTAACGGTCGGTCGAGGTCGTGGTCGTGGTCGTGGTCGAGTGGGTGGACAAGCGCTCCATGGGATTGCTGGTAGACGAATTCCTGAGCACCGTGTACGCGAACGATCTGCCAAGTGACGATGCATCTCCAAGTCACCACCCGCCTAGTGAGATTTGGATATCCTTCTCGCTCAGAGTTGAGCGCGATGAACACTACATTAGGGCGCAAAGGGAAGCATTTTCGCGCGGGGTTCAAGAGCGCAACGAGTTGATCCATCAGATGCTCTGGGCCTTCGATCTGAATTCCGACGAAAGTTGCCGGGAGCTCATTTCGAGGCTGGACGAACAGAGCGAACGTCTCCGACCTCACTACGAGTGGGTCATACAGATGCTTGGCAGACTGCGAAGCTTACAGCAGGAGATTCTGGCGAAGATGGAGGATATATTGCTTCCGACTGGAAGGGACAGTGGTGACGCCGCCTAACCAACGCATGCAGCCGACCCACCAAACTCGCAGTCTTGCGCATTCCGTGCAAATTCTTTGCTAACCTGAGCGGCGATCCGTTGCACATTTCTGTCATAGGCGGCTATCCTGTGCGCGCTCTTGTCCTAACCAAGATCGTTACAGGCATGGCGTGAAGCTCTACGTCGGTATCACTGACTACGATTGGTTCAAACTCCACACTTCGAAGGAATCGGTGGATGAGGTCAATTTCTGGCGACCCTCTTCCACGGCAACCTTCAAAGCCCTTCAGTGGGGCGAACCGTTTTTGTTTAAGCTTCACTCACCTCGGAATTTCATTGTTGGCGGTGGGTTCTTCACAAAATTTCTACAACTGCCGGTGAGTCTCGCTTGGGATGCGTTTGGCGAAGCCAACGGCGCAACCTCTCTTGAAGAAGTGAGATTAAGAATCGCAAAGTATCGCAAGCACTCGATCGGACCAACGGAAGATCCGCAAATCGGTTGCATCCTTCTCGAAGAACCATTCTTCTTTGCAGAGAGTGATTGGATTCCTAGTCCGCCGGACTTCAAAGCGCCAACTCAGGTGGGTAAGAGTTACGACATGGAGAGTGGTACCGGCCTGATGCTCTGGCGCGAGGTCAGCGCCCGCTTGGAAAGAGCTAAAGTAACGACGCTCGGGCCGGCAACCATCGCCGCTAAAGCAGCCGCGCGATACGGCACGCCTTCTGTCGTCACGCCCCGCCTGGGCCAAGGTTCCTTCAGACTATTGGTCACCGATGCTTATCGTTACCGCTGCGCGATGACCTCTGAACGGACTTTGCCTGTCTTGGAAGCCGCTCACATCCGCCCTTTCGCTGCTGGTGGCGAACATGCGCTCTCAAACGGTTTGCTCTTACGAAGCGACCTCCACACTCTTTTCGACTTGGGCTACGTAACGGTTGACCCAACTGAAAGGCGGATCGTTGTCAGTGACCGGATCAAGGTAGAGTTCGAAAACGGTCACGAGTATTACAGACTGCGTGGCGAGAAACTCGTCTTGCCTGAGAACCCATTGGCGATCCCTTCAATAGAGAGCCTTACCTATCACGCCGAGCACGTCTTTCGCGGCTGACAGCTGACTCGTTTTTCACAAAGCGTGTATCATGGGTCCGACCCATTTAGGCCTTTGCTAAAACTCGCGCTGGCTTCACCATTCTCAATAGAGGTTCAGTTAGAAGAACCCAAATGATCACTGACTACCACGCCAAGTATTTTGCCTACGAACTAACCAAGCGTTGCCCTTCCGACAGCCTGGAAAAACTCGCTGGCGCGGTCGCGAGTGCGCAAGTAGACTTGAACCCTCATCAGGTAGACGCGGCGCTCTTTGCATTTCAATCCCCGCTTTCGAAAGGCGCACTGCTCGCCGATGAAGTTGGTCTCGGAAAAACCATCGAAGCGGGGTTAGTAATCTCGCAACGCTGGGCAGAGCGCAAGCGAAGACTCCTGGTTATTACGCCTTCGAATCTTCGCAAGCAGTGGCATCAGGAACTCAGCGAAAAGTTTTTTCTCCCTTGCACGATCCTTGAAACCAAACTCTATAACCAGAAGATGAAAGCCGGACATTTCCGGCCATTTGAGATCGACGAAATTGTCATCTGTTCTTACCAGTTCGCGCGTAACAAAGCTGCCGACGTTGCTAACACGCCGTGGGATCTCGTGGTTATCGACGAAGCTCACCGGCTGCGAAATGTCTACAAACCTTCAAACGTCATCGCGAACACGCTCAAAGGCGCGCTTGGTCATTGCAATAAGCTGCTGCTAACCGCGACGCCTCTGCAGAACTCGTTGCTGGAACTCTTTGGTCTGGTAAGTTTCATCGACGAGCACGCCTTCGGCGACTTAAAGAGTTTTAAGGAACAGTTTTCAAATCTCAATCAGACGCAAGGGGCTCCAGCTTTCATAGCACAGCTGCGTCCGGGGCATGGCGTCAGAGTGATCAAAACCGAAGCCGCCCAGCGATTCGACGTTCTAAAGGCACGCCTGAAACCGCTTTGCCATCGCACCTTGCGGCGGCAAGTGACGGCTTATGTTCCCTTCACGCACCGTTTCCCGCTCGTCGAAGAGTTCACTCCGGAAGAAAGCGAAGACCGGCTCTACAATCTCGTTTCCGAATATCTTCAGCGCCCGAACCTGCAAGCGCTGCCGTCCAGCCAGCGCAGCCTGATGACCCTGGTGCTGCGAAAGCTTCTGGCCTCCTCAACCTTTGCGATTGCGGGTGCGCTGCAGTCGATTTCAGCACGATTGACGAAAAAACTGCGACGGCAAGAGCCTTCCGTTTCGCTCGAAGAAGAACTTGATCAGGAATACGAAGCGCTCGATGAAACGGCCGAAGAATGGACTGACGACGAGCCGCCCGAAATCATCTCTGAGGCTGATCGTGCTGCGCTGGAAGCCGAGATTGCCGACCTCGACGCTTTCGCACGGCTTGCCACGAGCATCGATTACAACGCCAAAGGTAAAGCGCTAATAAAGGCCCTGCGGGTCGCCTTCGCGAAAGCAAGAGAACTCCACGCGGAAGAAAAGGCGATCATCTTTACCGAGTCGCGACGGACGCAGAGTTATCTCCTCCGAGTACTGGGTGACAGTGAGTTTGCGGAGGGCATCGTCCTCTTCAACGGCTCGAATACAGATGATCGCTCAAAGGAAATCTATCGCGCCTGGGTGGAGCAACATCGCGGCACTGACCGCATTTCTGGTTCGAAGACTGCCGACATGCGCTCGGCTCTGGTCGAGTATTTCCAGAATGAAGGCCGAATCATGATTGCGACCGAAGCCGGAGCGGAAGGCATCAACCTGCAATTCTGTTCGCTGGTGGTGAATTACGACTTGCCCTGGAACCCACAACGCATCGAGCAGCGCATCGGCCGCTGTCATCGCTACGGACAGAAGCATGACGTGGTGGTGGTCAATTTCCTGAACCGCAAGAACGAAGCTGACCGGCGCGTCTATGAACTGCTTTCGGAGAAATTTAGATTATTCGAGGGAGTCTTTGGCGCCAGCGACGAAGTACTCGGGGCAATCGGTTCGGGCGTGGACTTTGAGAAGCGCATTGCGATGATCTATCAGGACTGTCGCAAGCCTGAGGAAATTAAGACTGCCTTTGACCAGCTTCAGCTTGAACTGAATTTTGAAATCAATGAGGCAATGACGAGCACGCGTCAGAAGCTGCTCGACAATTTTGACGACGAAGTCCGGGAGAAGCTGAAAGTGCGCGACCATGATTCGCGCGCTCAGCTAAATCGGTTCGAGCAAATGCTGATGAAGCTCACCCGTCATGAGCTGGCAGAGAATGCCGACTTTCATGACGGTTCGTCATTTCAGCTCAACGTTAACCCCTTCGCGCATCGCAACGGCGACGTGCCGCTGGGTTTGTACGAACTTCCGCGACGCTCCGGCGAAGCGCATCTCTACCGGCTCAATCACCCTCTCGCGGAGCGAATAATTAATGAAGCGAAAAGGCGTGAACTGCCGACCGCGGAGATCGATTTTGATTACGACCGACACGAGGGCCAGATAACGATTCTGGAGCCATGGCGCGGGCATTCCGGTTGGCTCTCACTTTCTTGTTTCACCGTGGAGTCGCTCGATCAAGCAGAAGATTATCTGCTCTTTGCAGCGGTGACTGAGATGGGACAAACCATCGACGAGGAAGCAGCGATTCGTCTGTTGACGCTGCCGGCCCGCGTCGGAGGATCAGTCGATTCAACGCCGGAAATACTGAATGCGCTGGAAGCGGCAATTCGTGGGCGCAGAGAAGTAGTTCAGAGATCTATCTCTGGCCGCAACGCTCGCTTTTTCGAAACCGAAGCCGAAAAACTTGAGGGCTGGGCTGATGATTTGAAGCTTGGGCTTGAACGCGAAATCAAAGACATCGACCGCCTGATTAAGGAAGCACGACGAAGCGCCACCGCCGCACTGACATTGGAAGAAAAGCTTGCGGGGCAAAAGCAGATTAAGGCTTTTGAAGCGCAACGCAGTCAGAAGCGTCGCAGCCTGTTCGACGCGCAAGATGATGTTGAAGCGAGGCGCGATGCCTTTATTCAAACCCTAGAAGCCAAGCTGGCTCAACGAACGACGAGTCAGAAATTGTTTCAGATTCGGTGGATGTTGCACTGACACCGCTCCCTCAGACAAAAAAATGGCAAAAGAGATTCCTTCCCAACCGACGCGCCTTGTTATCTTCGGCCTCTACACTCTGGTATTGATTTCGGCCAGCTTCTTGGCGCTGGGAACGTGGCCCCCGCTTTCTGCAAAGGGGTTATGGTTTTACACTGGAATAATAAGTCTCGTTCTCGGCAATCTGCTGATTACTCCATTTCTTACGACACCAAAAGATATGATTGCTGACGTACTCGTCGCTGTTTTTGCTCTAGTGGCGGCCAGCGATTGGAAGTCTTGGGACAACACGAGCAAAACAGTCTTTCTTCTAGCCTTGCTCTTTTTAGCGGTAGCGATCTCGATCGCGATCGGAGCGATACTTCTTAAGGATCTCAGGGAAAAAACGGCGCAAGTTTGGGGTAACAGCCTCAAGATCGTCTCCGAGCTATTGGGAAACCAGCGGACGGTGTTTAGTGCGGTTATCTTAGCCGCGGTTTGTCTCTTTCATCGACAGTCGTCACGCGAAACCTTAGTTATCATGATGGCCTGGGCAATCGTCGTGGCGATTAAGCCAGACGAGAATTTGATGCATACGTGGGCGAGAATCAGAAAAGTCTGGGGACGAGAACCTCCTATGGAAGTCGTTGGCGAACTGGTAGCGTGTCAGACTCCAAGGCTAATGTTGATACGCGGGAATGATAAGGACTCGGTGAAATTCGGGACACCCTTACTCGTTAAGGATCCGCACGAGTTCGCCAAGTGTGGGTTGGCTCTGGATTATGTCGGGAGAGACGAGGGTCTGCTGTTGCGCGCTATGGACCTTATTCTTACAGAAGAAATTAGTAAGCTTGTTTCAACTGTTCTTAGATCGGCACCCGACTCCAGCGTGGTTCGAATGAGCAATTCAGAGATGAGCTTGGTTTCGCCTGAACTTGTCGAAGTTATTAATAGCGAAAAACATTTGGTTGGACTCGTCGCCCCGGATACTTCCATAGAACGACTGTACTTCGAGATAGTCAACCAGAGTGACCTTGCCGAAGGAAGATTGGTGGGAGTCAATATTGGTAACACCGAAGTGCTGTACCAGATCATTGGAGGCCTTACTAAAGAAGATATCGTAGATCGGAAGAATACGTTTGGATACGCGCGTGGCGAAGCCCGTAAGATCGGAACATGGGACCGTGAGAAAGGAATCTTTCGGAGGATTCCGTGGTTGCCGCTTCCAAATGCGCCGGTGCGGCTAAAAGCAAAGGAACAAGCCAAGCCGGATCTGTCAGCTGTCGGTTATTTCCCGGAAACAAACTTTAACGTCGGTATTGAGAGTATTGATACCTTGGTCACATATAACACAGCGATCTTGGGAATCCTGGGTATCGGAAAGACGATGTTAGCGCTTGAACTGGTTGAGCGGATGCTCGCAGCGGGAGTGCGAGTGATTTGTCTTGATCTCACAAACCAATACGCGGCCCAGCTTGTGGACTACTACGATGCAATAAAGGAGTCGGCAAGGACGAAGGCATTACAAGACGTAGGCAAAGCTGGAAGGGCGGTGGTAAAGAAGAACGTTGAGGAGGGCGGAAGCGTTCGCGCCTTCGCTGCCAAATTGAAAGCGGATCTGACCGAGTTCTTTCAGCCCGAATATGGTTCCCATTTGAAGATTCTTAATCCCTCACAGTTCGAGGTGTGGAGGCAGGAGAGTAAGCCTTACAACGAAACTGCATCAATGGCCAGTCTTACACCAACCGAGATTACCCAAATCGTATCCGATGTTGCCCTACAGATCGTTCAAGAAATGGGGTTAAGCGATGAAGCTCGGCTCTGTTTAGTTTATGAAGAAGCGCATTCGTTGGTGCCGGAATGGAACTCTGTAGCAGCCGAGGGAGATAAAGCCGCGACAAATGGAACGGCAAGGGCGATCCTTCAGGGCCGCAAATACGGGATGGGATGCCTTCTTATTACGCAAAGAACGGCCAATGTAACGAAGACGATTCTGAATCAGTGCAATACGATCTTCGCTATGAGAACCTTTGATGAAACGGGGAAGGATTTTCTCTCGAATTACATTGGAGCCGAGTATGCTGCGGTTTTGCCCTCTTTAGAAGAGCGGCATGCCGTCTTCTTTGGGAAAGCTTCGACGTGTGAGAATCCTGTACTGATTCGACTGAACAATCAAGATGACTTTAGAAAGGTTTTCCGAGAAGTTTATCCGCCGCCACCGTTGCCGGAAGTGGAAGCTATTGAAGGCGCGCCCGCTGAGGCCGAGGCCATGCCCGACGCGGTTGAAGCTGAGGCTGGGATCGTTCAGCCAGCTAACGACGACTTAGATGACGATGACATTCCGTTTTAAGAGAGCTTATTCGCTCGCATGAGCCAAAGAAAACCAAAACTAGAGCTGACTTGGATTGGGAAGGAGAACCGGCCGCGGCTGGAGCCGCGGATTCTGCTCGAAGAGCCTAAGCTTTCTTATCATGCGTCGCATCGAGTTACTGAGAATGACATCTTCGATAACCGACTGATCTTTGGCGACAACTTGCTTGCGCTGAAAGCGCTCGAACAAGAGTTCGCCGGAAGGATCAAATGTATTTACATCGATCCGCCTTACAACACGGGAAGCGCGTTCGAGCACTACGACGATGGACTCGAGCACTCCCTGTGGCTCTCTCTGATGAGGGACCGTATTGAGCTAATGAGAATGTTGCTGGCTCCCGACGGCTCACTTTGGATCAATATTGATGACACTGAGGGACATTACCTAAAGATTCTTTGTGACGAAGTGTTTGGCCGGGAAAACTTCGTCACTACAGTGGTCTGGGAGAAGGCTGACTCTCCTCGCAATTCAGCAAGACAGTTCTCGGCTGATCACGACTACATCCTGGTGTTTTCAAAGTCTCCAGATTGGATCCCGCGGCGACTCCCTCGAACCGAGAAAGCTAACTCGATTTATTCAAATCCAGATGACGATCCTCGTGGGCCGTGGCTGCCAGGCGATCCTTACGCCAACAAGCCATACTCGAAAGGCCAGTACACTATTACTGGTCCAAGTGGTCGAACATTCGCACCGCCTCCGGGTAGATTTTGGCGAATCTCTGAAGAGAAGCTGCGTGATTTGGATAAAGAAGGACGAATTTGGTGGGGTCCAAAGGGAAGTGCCCGTCCTAGCATCAAACGTTACATGTCCGAGGTCGGCGACCTCGTGCCTCGCACGCTTTGGTCGAAGGATGAAGTCGGGAGCAATCGGACGTCGAAAAACGAAATGAGAGATCTCTTTCCCCAATCGTCGTCCTTTGCCACGCCCAAACCGGAACGGCTTATCGAACGGGTTTTCCGTCTTTCGACCGATCCGGGAGACTGCGTACTCGATTCCTTCGCTGGCTCAGGTACGACGGGTGCAGTCGCCCAGAAGTTAGGCCGGCGATGGATTATGGTAGAACTCGGCGAACAGATCCACACTCACATCATTCCTCGTCTAAAGAAAGTGATTGATGGAACTGATCAAGGCGGAATCAGTAAAGCTGTCGACTGGAAAGGCGGCGGCGGCTTTCGTTACTACCGACTGGCGCCGTCGCTTCTGGAAAAAGACAAGTGGGGCAATTGGGTCATCAATAAGGAATACAACGCGGCGATGTTGGCCGAGGCGTTGTGCAAACTGGAAGGATTCAGGTACGCGCCGAGCGATGCAATCTATTGGCAGCACGGGCATTCAACCGAACGCGACTTTGTCTATGTAACGACCGCGCACCTGACCCACGATCAGCTACAGCAACTCTCTGACGAAGTCGGATCTGATCGCACGCTGCTCGTGCTTTGCACCGCTTTTCGTGCGCGTGCAGATCAGTTTCCAAATCTGACGGCGAAGAAGATTCCCAAAGCTGTGCTCTCGCGCTGTGAGTACGGCCACGATGATTACAGCTTGCAGGTCGAGAACTTGCCGCAAGCGCCACCCGAGCGTGGACAGCAGGGATTGTTTGAAGAAGATGGCGATCCCTAGAGTTTGTGGGCGAGTGCGAGTTACTCGAAAGACAGCTTCCCGGTATCTGAAACAACTGGTTGAAATGAGGTACCTGAAACTCCTAAAGATCGGTCGAAGCAATTCTTATTTTAATGAACGGTTATTTAATTTGTTTGTGAATGCGCGTACTAAACAACCGAAGGAGATTCCCTTAATTGAATCGGTTTGAGTAAAAAACAAAGAATCTACTCATATGGGTAAATTCACAGGAATTCCGTTGATTCTTTCGAAAGCTGAACGTTCTCCAACATTACCAAAAGGTCGCAAATCACTAGTTACAGCAAAATTGTTCCTTAATTAAAGTTGCGGCTCGGCCTGAAGAATTTTTGCAGAGTTTTTGTTAAGTCGCTCGAACTATCATGAATCGCCACGTTAACAGTATCGCCGGTCGTTTGAGCCTTCGGCCTCCGCAAAGGCAATCACTCGAAATACTCGATCGGATTACTGAAATCGCGCCGCCCAAGAAGGATGCCGACATCCAAGCGGCGCTTGATGCAATCCGTAGCGAGTTTCCGTCGGTCGAAGACTTTGAACGAGACTTTGCCTCGTTATGCTTCGCCCTGGCGACTGGTGTTGGCAAGACCCGTTTGATGGGAGCATTCATCAGCTACTTGCACCTGGCGCACGGCTTAAACAACTTCTTTGTCCTTGCGCCCAATCTGACCATTTACAACAAACTGATTACGGACTTTACTCCGAACACGTCCAAGTATGTTTTTACGGGCATCGCGGAGTTTGCTACTGAATCGCCGTCGATTATTACCGGCGACAACTACGAAGGCATGGCCGGCACGCTTTTCGATCAACTGCATCGGTGCAAGGTAAACATCTTCAACATCTCGAAAATCAATTCGGAAGTACGGGGCGGCAAATCACCGCGCATCAAGCGACTTTCGGAGTATATCGGCGAGAGCTATTTTCAATATCTCGCGGGACTTCCCGATCTGGTTCTGATCATG
>Ga0111538_10008989_pt1 | contig 13370 bp, 14 predicted proteins | sample SoiMethybrSBSTD1_FD_79669 | JGI IMG/M metagenome (GOLD analysis project Ga0111538, IMG submission 79669) | Bulk soil microbial communities from a Populus tree surrounding site in Tennessee, USA - Soil MetaG P. TD hybrid SBSTD1 (version 2)... | ecosystem: Environmental > Terrestrial > Soil >...
CGCATAGCCCTGTATCGGGCATTCCTGAAGATTCTGAACTCCATCGAATTGAACGACGACCGGGCGCGCGACACCCCGCCACAGGGCTTGGAGGCAGCGCGCCGCAACCTCGACATCCTGACCCCGCCTGCGCGGCAAGCGTTCTTGCTCATTGCCGTGGAGGAATTCTCCCCCCAGGACGCCGCTCTGGTGATGGACATCGACGCAACCGAGCTGCAGCGCCTGATCGACCAAGCCGGTCGCGAGATCGCCCGGCAACTCGCCACCGACGTGGTGATCATCGAGGACGAGCCGCTCATCGCCCTGGATCTGGAGCGCCTCGTCACGTCGCTCGGCCATCGCGTCGTCAAGATCGCCCGCACCGAGCGGCAGGCGATCGAGGCCGTCCGCCGCGCGCGTCCCGGCCTCATCCTCGCAGATATCCAGCTCGCCGACGGCAGCTCCGGCCTCGACGCCGTGAACGAGATTTTGCGCGCGTTCTCCGTGCCGGTGATCTTCGTGACGGCCTATCCGCAGCGGCTGCTGACGGGCGCGCGTCCCGAACCGACGTTCCTCATCACCAAGCCGTTCCACGCCGACAACGTCAAGGCGATCGTCAGCCAGGCCTTGTTCTTCGACATCCGCGGCCGGCCCGAGCAGCCACGTTTGGCGATGGCGTAGCCGTTGGAGGTCAGGCGGATTTGCGCGCGGGCGCGGTCGGCCGGCTGCCGAATATCTGCTCGAAGCGGCGGGCATAGAGCGGCCACACTTGCGGATTGACGACGCGCGGCGGCGGCTTGCCGTCGAGTGCATCGATGAGCTGCTCGGCGGCGATGCGGCCCATGTTGGCGCGGGCTTCCCTGGTGACGCCGGCCATGTGCGGGCTCACCAGCACGTTGTCGAACTGCAGCAGGGGATGATCGGTTGGCGGCGGCTCCTTGGCCCACACGTCGAGGCCCGCGCCCGCGATCCTTTTGTTGCGGAGTGCCTCGGTCAGCGCCTCCTCGTCGTGGATGAAGCCGCGTGAGGTGGTGATGAAGAACGCGGTAGGGCGCATGAGCGCGAACTGACGCGCGCCGATCATGCGGCGCGTCTCCTCGGTGAGCGGGCAATTGATCGACACGAAGTCGGCGCGGCTCAAGAGGGTATCGAGCTCCACTTTCTCGGCGCCGCGCCGCGCCATCTCCTCGGCGGAAAGATAAGGGTCGTAGGCCAGCACGTGCATGGCGAGCAGACCACGGCACAGCTCGGCCACGCGGCTCCCGACGTGGCCGAGGCCGACGATGCCGATGGTCTTGGCGTGCGACTCGTTGCCCAGGTAGGCGTTGCGATCGATGCCTTCCCGGCGCCGCATGATGCGGTCGGTCTCGACGATGCGCTTGGAGAGGGTGAGCAGCATGGCCAGCACGTGCTCGGCCACGGATTGGCGGTTGCCGCCCGACTGGTTGAGCACCAGCACGCCGGCATCGGTGCAGGCCGGCACGTCGACCGTGTCGTAACCGGCGCCGTTGCTCGATACGATCAGCAGGTTCGGCATACGCGCCAGCAAGCGCTTGTCGACGTGGTAGGTGTGAGCGAGCTCGTCGCGCGCCGCGCCGATCTGGAAGGCGTGTGCCGCAGCCAGCACCGGCGCCACCATCTCGTCCGAGCTTTCATTTTCGAGACGGTCGAGCCTGATATCGGCGCGCGCGCCCAGCAGCTCCGCGAAGATGCCGTCTGCCAAATGCTTTACATAGAACACGCGCTTGGTGTTTGCGGGCATTGCTGGACCTCGTGCGGGGAAGCGGCGTCGGGTGGGCGGACCGTGGGACTATGCCGCCACGGAGCCAGTCGCGCAAATGCGCGCTACCATCGACGGGAGATGCAGAATGCAAGAAAAAAGCGGGTCGGCCGCATCCGGTCCGACCCGCTCAGCCTTCAGCAAGCTATGCCGGCGTTACCACCAGCAGCGGCGCCAGCAGCGGCGGTGTGAATGGCGACCGTGCCGGCAATGGCGGCGGCAGCGCACGTCCTGGGTCAGCGACTCGGACCTGGCGATGTCGCCAAGCGCCTTGCCGCTTGCCGGCGCAGAGAGTGTCGACGACGTGCCGGCCAAGCCGAAGCCCGCCGCGAGCACCAATGCGATCATGATCGAACGCATTCAATCCTCCTTGGGTTGGTGTGGGCCTCGGACGGCCCGCTCAGTCTGGGTGTTCAGTTAACCAAGACTCTCGGAAGGATGCACGTCCGATATTTCGCGGACGGCAGGGCCACATTCATCTTCTGTTCAGGTGTGCATCGCTCATGAGCCCGCGACCTACGGGCCCGGCGCGACAGGCCGTTTCGTTTTCCACAAGTGTTGCAGCGCGGCATAGAATGGCGGTGACCATGAGGTGCGTTCGCATGCGCTGTTACGAGCTTCGGGCTGCGATGGCGGCGCTGACGATTTTGGCGGGGACCGCCGTCGCGCAGGACGCCGAGCAGCCGCGTCTTCATACCAACGAGGCCTATGTCGAGGAAGCGACGCGGCCGGCCACTCTCGCGATCGGCGATCCAATGGCCGTATTCGCTTTCGTGCTCGGCAGCCTGCCAGACAAGGTGAAGGTCTACCCTACTGAAAATTATTACTATTTCAGGTTCATGCAAGGCGGCGTGCCCTACGCCGGCAACATCCGGCTCGATCCGCTCGAGCGCGATCGCGGCAAGGTCCAATTCAGCTACTACGCCGACTTGAGCGAATGGCGAGACAAGATGCAGGGCGACACCTATGTGGTCCTCGATGCCTCGCGCGGCGTGTCGGTGGAGCTGCTCGAACGCCTCCTCTATCGCGTCTCCTACCGGGGCAAGAGCGTCGTCTTCGCGCTCAATGACCTATCGCAGGTCAAGCCACCAGCCGGCGCGCTCGGGCCCGACGACAAATTCCTGGGGCCGATCTTCGATGAATCGGCTGTGCGATTTTTTCTGGTCTACAATTCGAGGCTGAAAGTTTTCCACTACATCCTCGACGAGACGGCAAAGGTGCCGGACGAGCTGACGGCATCCGCGCGCTCGGACCGCATCCTGATCGGTCGACGCACCGGCTTTGCGTTCTATCGAGACCACCGGCTGGACCGCAAGATCATGATCGGCGCGTTCGAAAGCAATGCGCGGCTCAACACCTACTTCGACGGTCCGTTCGACCAGCTGCCCGAAAATTTCATCGAAGGCGAGGAGCTGCGCCGCGCAATTCTCGAGGCCGACCCCGGCGCCAAAGGCCAGATCGGGCCCCTCGGCCACTACGCCAACGACGAGGGGCGCTACCTCATCCAACCCTACATGCTCTATCGCAAGGAAGGCGACCTGCTGGTCGTCCACAGGTGCGCGACCGGCAAAATCCAGGCGCCCGACTACTACCGGTGCTTCGCCAGCGACGCTGAGGGACAGGACAGTCCGAAGGAGGCTCCCGCGTCATCGCGCAAGAGAAGCAGGCGGTAGAGCTCGACCGACCGCACTCCAATCGCTTCGCGTGCTCACTTGAAAATGTTGTCGCCCTGGTTGTCGATGATCTGCTTGGCCTTCGAGATGGTGAAGGCGATGGCATCGTCGCGGCTCTGGTAGGTGTCGGCGCGGATGAACTTGTGCTCCTTGACGCCGTCGGGAGTGTCTTTCTCGATCGTGCCCGCCGTTTGATAATGGCCGTTGGCGCGGTAGGGAGCCGGCCGGATGCGGTAGCCCTTGTACTCGACAGGCCCAGCCACCGCCACGTCCGCGGCCCCTGACGCTGCACCTGCGAGGCGGGTCCACGCCGCCTTGAGTTTGTCGAACATGGAACGCTCATCCGTCGTGCGGTCTACGGAAGTCTTGCGCGCGGGCCGGCAAATGTCCACTTCCGCGCACGCTGCATGGTCCGGCTCGGTCGCGCCCAGGCTTGACCTCATTGGGCTTCTGGCCGACGATTTGCTATCGGCCCATGCGTCGTGAGGTGTCCCATGGCTCGCGTCCTGCCACTGCGCGCTTCCTCGCTGCGAGAGAAGGTGTCGGCTGAGGAGTGGGCGTGTCGCGTGGACCTTGCCGCCTGCTACCGGCTGGTTGCGCTCTACGGCATGACGGACCTCGTCTACAACCACATCACCGCGCGCGTGCCGGGACCGGAGGAGCACGTGCTCATCAACCCCTACGGGATGCTTTACGAGGAGATCACGGCCTCGAGCCTGATCAAGATCGATCTCGAGGGCAACACCGTCCTGCAGCCGGACCACGACTACTCGGTCAACGCCGCGGGCTACGTGATCCACAGCGCCGTGCATGGCGCGCGGCACGATGCGGAATGCGTGATCCACACCCACACCCGCGCCGGCACGGCGGTCAGCGCGCTCGCCGAAGGGCTGATGCCGTTGTCGCAGACGGCCATGCGATTTGCGGGTCATGTCGCCTACCACGAGTACGAGGGACCCGCCTTCAACAGGGGTGAGCGCGAGCGGCTGGTGGCCGACCTTGGCGACAAGAACGCGATGATCCTGCGCAACCACGGCCTGCTGGTGTGCGCGCCATCCATTCCCCAGGCCTTCAATCTGATCTACTGGCTGGAGCAGGCCTGCAAGATCCAGATCGACATACTCGCCTGCAACCGGCCGCTGCGCGTCCCCGCCGCCGATGTCGTGGCAGGCACGTCCGATGCGCTGTCGGGGATGGAGATCACCCTCGACAACGAGGCGAGCACCAACCCGCATGTGAAGGCGGACGCGCAGGAGAGCCAGACCGGATACGGCATGCTCGAGTGGCCGGCCCTGCGGCGCAGGCTCGATCGGCTCGATCCGAGCTATGCGGATTGACGGCCTGGCTCGTCAGTAGATCGTGACGCCGCTGTCGACGCTGAGGATCTGCCCCGTGGTGATCTCGGCCTCGTCGGAGGCGAGGTAGACGGCCATGTTGGCGATGTGGATCGGCTGGCCGAGGCCCAGCAGGTGGGTGGATGCCAGCTTCTCGATGCTCTTGTTGCCGGCCAGCAGCCGTTTCACGCGCTCGGTCAGCGTAACCGAGGGGGCGATGGCGTTGACGCGGATCTTGTGGGGCGCATACTCGACCGCCATGGAGCGCGTGAGCGAGGCGACGCCGCCCTTGGCGGCGGTGTAGCAGTCGCGGCCCGGCAGAGCCATCAAGGCTACGTTGGAGGCCATGTTGATGACGGAGCCGCCGCCGGCCTTGACGATCTCGGGGATGCCGATCTTGCAGCACAGGAAGGTGCCATAGAGATCGAGCTTGATCGCCCGCCAGAACTCCTCCTCGGGCGCCTCCGTGACCGGTCCGTCCTGCATGGTCGAGCCGCCGGCGTTGTTGTGGAGGATGTGCAGCTTGCCGTAGCGAGCCACGGTCTGCGCGATGGCGGCCTCGACGCTGGCGCGCTCGGTGACGTCGCAATGCAGGAAGTGCGCGTCGCCGCCGCGACCGGCTCCTTGGGCACGCGCGGAGGCCGCCGCTGCCTCGCCGCTCGCAGCATCGATGTCGGCCACGACCACGGCGGCGCCCTCCTCGGCGAAGCGCTCGGCTGTCGCCCGGCCGATCCCGCCCGCGCCACCGGTAATGAACGCCACCTTGCCTGCGAGCCGTGCCATTGGGCATGCCTTCTTCGGAGGATCGCGGAGACTGCGCAACGTCAGCCGGCAAGGTCGAGGCGATAAAACCGCGCTGCCGTACCGGCGAACAGGTCCGCCTTCTCGGCCGAGCTCGCCCCTTTGGCCAGGAGCTTGCACGCGTTCCAGAACACCGGATAGCTGTAGGAGCCCTTGTCGACGGGGAAGTTGCTTTCGAACATCGAGCGCGAGGCGCCGAAGGCCTCCACACAGGTCTCGATGTAGGGACGCCATGTGGCGGCGAGCGTCTCCGAGGAGGGCGGCTCGGGCTGCCGCTCGAAGCCGAACCCGCCAAGGCGCATGCCGAGGCCGCCGAGCTTGACGCAAACGGCGGGGCATGCGGCCAGCTCTTTGATCGAGGCCGCCCAGGCTGGAAACAGCTCTTTGTGCCGGCCGGCGTAGGGGCCGATGCCGATCGGCCCGCCGACGTGGTTGAGCACGATCCGCGTCTCGGGAAAGGCGCGGGCGAGGTCGGCAAGCTCGCCGATCTGCGGGTGATAGAGCCAGGCGTCGAAGGAAAGCCCGTGGCGGCCGAGCACGGCAAAGCCCTCCCGGAAGGTCTTGTCGTCGAGCAGGCCGGGCGGCGGGCTGTAGGCGGGATTGCGGATCGAGGCATCGCCGTCCCAGGCGGTGATGTGGCGAATGCCGCGGAAGCGGTCGCCGCCGGCCCTGATGTGGGCGGCGAGCACCGGCTCGACACGGCTGCCGAGCGTGAGGTCCGCATGCCCGACGATGCCCGCGCACGCCTTCGTCTTGCCGTAGATGCCGCTGGCGCTCATGGCTGCCACGCCGTTGACGAACTCGGTCTCGCCGACATGCGCCATCTCGGCCGACCCGGCGGCGCGCACCATGGCGCGGGCCTGGACGAAGACGGTGGCGACGATGTTGTGCCCGCTGCCGGTGTCGGCCAGCAGCTCATCCAGCAGATAGCGCCAGCCGGGGCGGTCCCAGAGATGATGATGCGGATCGACGATCGGCAGCTCGGGCTCGAGGATTGGCTCCTGCCGGCGGTCGAGCCAGTCCTGGCGCACAGGGAGATAGGTGGGCGAGGCGGCAGCTGCAGCAGGCGCGGCGGTCGGCATGAGCGATCCTTTCGGCCATCCGGGAGGCGAGCTTAGCATCGGTCGCTTCGCAGTCGGAGAGCCGAAATCGCGCTCGACCCGGCACGGCCGAGCAAGTCGACGAGGCGAGGATGGCGGGCGAGGATGCCGCTTCGCAGCGGGTTAGTACCGCTGGGGAATGTCGGAGTGGCGCATCTCGCGCAGGCGCGGACGCGAGTTCGCAAAGCCTGGACCTGCCGCGAAGCGCTGCCACGTCACGGTCACGCGCGCGCCGAGCGACGTGCGCGGGAAAAGATCCAGCACATCCTGATTGTACATGCGGATGCAGCCCTTCGAGACGGCCGTGCCGATGGTCCAGGGCGCGTCGGTGCCATGGATGCGGTAGGTGCTGGAGCCCAGATAGAGCGCACGCACGCCGAGCGGGTTCATCGGGTGGCCGCCGGGGACCCACGGCGGCAGGCGCGGGTTCTCGGCCAGCATGGCCGGCGTCGGCCGCCATCCCGGATTGACCTTTTTGTCCGAGACGGTCGTCACGCCCTCCCAGCGGTCCTCATCGCGCGGAATGGCGATGGGGTAGCTGATCGCCTCGCCGGGCCTGGAGACGTAGTAGAGCCGCCGGTCGCCGAAGCTGACGACGATCTCGCCGGCGCCGAACTGTGGGCTGAAGCGCACCACCTCGCGGCCGCTGGCTCCGCGCTCCTCGCCGCCGCCCCAGTCCCAGAAGAGCTGCGCGGACGCCGGCGTCGCCAGAAGGAGAACGGAGGCAGCCATGGCGACAGCAATGGCAGCTGAACGGACCGATCGCGCTCTGGTCATCTTCGGGGTGAGGCCCATGCTTTCCACGTTGCGCTCCTGCCGCCGCAGCCCTACAGGCGAAGCACTTGGCGTTCAACGGCTTATAGCCGGGACCGAAAGTGGCCGCAGTGTGGCTTCTGGTGTGGCGCGCCGGCCCCTCCTAGCGGGCAGGACGCTCTGCCGCCGGGCCGCCGAGCTTCAGGGGCTCGTAGGTGGCTTCGCGCCGGCAGGCGCATAAGGCGATCAAGCTGCTGAGCAGCAACACCGCTGCAATCTTCGATGGGCTCATTTTTTTGTCTCGCAGTTGCATAGCGCACCGTCAACGCACGGCTCAGGCTGAGGTTCCGAGAGGCGGCTTCAGCCACCCACAGAAAATCACGCGGAGATTGCAATGACGGCCGTACAAGGTCATCCATCGAGACAGCTGCCGGGAGTGGCGAGACCGCACATCGGGGACGTGGGTGGCATGAGCGAAGCGCACATGACGTTTGGCTTCAGCGACGAGCAACGGCAGATGCGTGAGAGCGTGCTCGGCCTTCTGCGCCGCGTGCTCCCGCCGGCCAAGATCCGCGAGCTGGACAAGGCTGGCGAGTATCCTTTCGAGGCCTGCCGGGCGCTCGCCGAGGGGGGCTACATGGGACTCATGTACCCGCCGCAATACGGCGGCATGGGCGGCAGCTACATGGATCTTGCCGTGCTCGGCGAGGCGCTGGGCTACCACTACGGCGGCATCGCCCAGGCCTACGGCATCACCGTGATCTACGCCGGGATGCATATTGCGCTGCACGGCTCGGAGGAGATGAAGCGCGAGGTATTGCCCAGGATCATCTCGGGCGACATGCGGCTTGCGCTGTGCCTGAGCGAGCCCGACCATGGCTCCGACGTTGCGGGCATCGAGCTGGCGGCCGTGCGCGACGGCGGGGCGTACGTCTTGAACGGGCAGAAGATCTACAACAGCGCCGCGCACGTCGCCCACAATCTGGTGGTCGTCGCCAAGACCAGGCCCGGCCGCGGCTACGACGGCATCAGCATGTTCCTGGTCGACGCCACGCTGCCCGGCGTCTCCATCCGCCGCCTGCGCGCACTCGGCCGGCATACGACCGAGGCCAACCATTGCTTCTTCGAGAACGTGCGCGTCCCCGCCGACCGCATCATCGGCGAGGAGAACAGCGGCTGGCGCGGCCTGATGAAGTGTCTCAATGTCGAGCGCCTGAACCTTGCCGCCAACGGCGTCGGCAACACGCGCCGCATCCTCGAGCACGTCCTGGACTATGCCAAGACGCGCCAGCAGTTCGGACGGCCGATCGGCAAGTTCCAGGCCGTCTCGCACAAGCTCGCGGAGATGGAGATGATGTGGCAGACGGCGCGCGCGCAAACCTTCCGCGTCGCGCAAATGCTGGATGCGGGGCTCGACCCGGTCTGCGAGAATGCGGTCGCCAAGGCCTATGCCACCGAGGTGAACTGGAAGGTGGCTGACATGGCCATGCAGATCATGGCGGGCGCGGGCTACATCATGGACCAGGACATGCAGATGATGTTCCGCGACGCGCGCGTCGGCATGATCGGCGGCGGCACCAGCGAGATCCAGCGCAACGTCATCGCGCGCTGCATGGGATTGTGACGGAAGGGGAGACTCGGATGCAAAAGCGACAGGCGCGCGGGCTCTACTTCGAGGACTTCGAGGTCGGCAAGGCGTATCGGACGCCGCGGCGCACGGTGACGCAGACCGACATCGTCAACTTCGCCTGCCTGTCGGGCGACTTCAACGCGCCGCACGTTGACTGGGAGTTCTGCAAGGAGCAGCCCTACGGCGAGCCTATCGCACATGGGCCCCTTGTGCTGGCCATTGCCGGCGGGCTGATGTGCCAGTCGGGCATGAACGATGGCACCATTGTCGCCATGCTGGGCGTCGACGCCTGGCGGATCCACAAGCCGGTCAAGCATGGCGACACGCTCGAGGTGGTCGCCACCGTCACCGACAAGCGCCGCACCGGCAAAGGCGACAAGGGCATCGTCTCGTTTGCCCGCGAGATCCGCAACCAGCGCGGCGAGGTCGTCCACTCGATGACGGCCTCCAACATGTACTTGTGCCGAGAGGTCGCCGCATGACGCGCCGGGTCGCGGTGATCGGCGGGGCGGCGAGCCCGAACGGCAAGCTGCAGACCGCTGCGGATGCGCCGCTGCAGGCCCTGGAGCACGAGATCCTGGCGCCGCTCGTGCTCGACGCGATGGCGGCGGCGGGCCTGCCGAGGGAGGAGGTCGACGCGCTCGTGCTGGCGATGTGCCGGCCCTACACCCTGCAGAAATATTTCGCGACATTCCTCGCCAACACCCTGCGCCTGCCGCTGGAGGGCACTATCATGGAGGTGCTCGGCAACGGCATGACGGGTGGGCTCGCCTTCGACCAGGCAGTGAACGCGGTGGCGCTGGGCCATGCCGACGTGGCGCTGGCGCTCGGCGTCAACATGGAGAGCCAGGCGAGCTCGGCGGACCACGCCATGTCCTCGATGCGCGCCACCGGGGATGTCGACTTCCACACCGTGTTCGGCTTCACGCCGATCGCCTGGTACGCGATGGATGCCGTGCGCTACATGCACGAGCACGGCGCGACGCGGGCCGAGCTGGCCAGCGTCGCCGTCAAGGACCGGCGCCATGCCTCGCTCAACCCGATCGCCCAGTTCCGCAAGCCGCTCACGCTGGACGAGGTGCTGGCCGCGCGGCCGATCGTCGAGCCGCTCGGACTCTACGAGGTGCCGCCGCGCGGCGATGGCGCCGTGTGCCTGGTCGTGTGCGCGGAGGACATGGCCAGGGCGACGGGCAGGCCTTATGCCTTGGTGCGCAGCCGTGGTTTCTTCCACGAGGGCGCGCACCAGATCAACGAGGTGCCCAACGACATGACGGCCTTCATCTCGGCGCGGCGTGCGGCCGAGGCCGCCTACCAGGCCGCCGGCATCGGCCCGGCCGATCTCGACCTGGCGGAGATTTATGCGCCGTGCACCATCGTGCAGGTTCTGGTGACGGAGGCGATGGGGCTCACGCAGCGCGGCAGGGGCGCGGCGCAGGCCGCCGCGGGCGAGACGGCGCTCGGCGGGCGCATTCCCGTTTGCACGTCCGGCGGCTGCCTGTCGCGCGGACATCCCGCCTACATCACGGGGCTGCTGACGATCTACGAGCTGTGGGAGCAGCTGACGCATCGCGCCGGCGAGCGGCAGGTGCGCGATGCGCGCCTTGCGGCCGGCAGCTGCGAGCTCGGCAACTACAACGCCGCCCTGATCCACATCCTGGAGGCGGTGGCATGAGCTTGCCGTTCATCGACGTGCCCGGCAACCGGCCCTGGCCGCCGCGGGTCAGCGCCTTCACCCAGCCGTTCTGGGAGGCGCTTGCCGCAGGGCGCTTCATCACGACGCGAGGACGGACCTCAGGACGCCTGAGCTTTCCGCCCAAACCCTTCTGTCCCTACGACTGGGGACGCGAGGTCGAGTGGGTCGACTTGTCCGGCCGAGGCAAGCTCTACACGCAGACTGTCATTCACGCGGCGCCGGCGGCCTTTGCGCACGAGGCGCCGATCCGCAACGGCATTGTCGACTTGGAGGAGGGCTTGCGCGTCGCAGCCCGCATCCTCGGCGAGCCTGCCCTCGACGCGGCGATGCAATGCGTGGTGCTGCGCTATGCCGACGGCCCGCTGTTCGCGTTCCGCCCCGCCGGCAGCTGACGATCAAGGGAGGAGGAGAGATGAGCACCCCTACCGTCCATGAGCGAAACAGCGACCAGGCCGCCTACTGGAACGGGCCGGCCGGCCGACGCTGGACCGACCGCCAGGAAATGCAGGATTTCGTTTTGGCTCCCGTGTCCGCGGCCTTGCTCGATCGGGCCCGCGTCGCAAGGGGCGAGCGCGTCATCGACATCGGTTGCGGCTGCGGAGCGACCGCCATTGAGCTGGCCGAGCGGGTGGGGCCGGAAGGTCAGGTCACCGGGCTCGACATCTCGGCTCCCATGCTCGAGCGGGCGCGCGAGCGTGCGCCGGCCAACCTGCCGCTGCAGCTCATCCTCGCCGACGCCACCGTGCATCCCTTCGCGGCCGGGGCCACCGACCTGTTGTTCTCGCGCTTCGGCGTGATGTTCTTCGCCGACCCGGTGCAGTCGTTCGCCAATATGCGCAAGGCGCTGCGGCCGGGCGGGCGCATGGCCTTCGCGGCCTGGCGAGAGCCGCGCAAGAACCCCTGGATGATCGTGCCGTTGCAGGAAGCTTACAAGTATGTGGCTCGGCTACCCGAGGTGGCTCCGGACGATCCGGGGCCGTTCGCGTTCGCCTCCGAGGACAGAGTGCAGCACATCTTGAAGGGGGCCGGATTTACAGGGATCGCAATGGAGCCGGTCGACCTGACAGTGGATCTGGCCGCGGGGCGCGGCCTCGAGGCCGCCGTCAACGGCGCGCTGGCGATTGGGCCGGTCAGCCGTGCGCTCGAAGGTCAAGCTCCCGAGCAATTGGCGGCCGTCGCAAGCTCGATCCGCGCCGCCCTTGCCACGCGGCAGCAGGGCGAGACCGTCCCGCTCGGCGCCTCCGTCTGGATCGCGACCGCCACAAATCCTTGAACGGATGCCGCGGCGCAGGGCCGAAATCGGCGGCGTTGCCGACCTCGGGTCGTGCCCCTAAAGTCGGCTGGCGGACTGGGCCGGAGCGCGCGACTGCGCCGCAATCTTTTGGGGTGGTGAGCCATGACGACGACGAAGTGTCTCTTCGGTGCGGGTGCCTTCGCGGCGGCTGCGATGCTGGCCGGCGCGGTGCAGGCGCAGGAGCTGAAGGTCGGGATCATGGCGGTGCTGTCCGGGCCGCAGGCGGTGCTCGGCGGCCAGCTGCGCGACGGCTTCAACCTCGGCGTCAAGCACGCGGGCGGCAAGCTCGGGGGCCTGGCGACCAGCGTCATCGTGCAGGACGACGAGCTGAAGCCCGACGTGGCCGTCGGCAAGGCCAGGCAGCTCATCGAGCGCGACAAGGTCGACTTCGTGGTCGGCCCGGTGTTCTCCAACATCCTGATGGCCATCCACAAGCCGATCACCGAGGCCGGCGTGTTCCTGATCAGCCCCAACGCCGGCCCCTCGCCGCTGGCCGGCAAAGGCTGCAGCCCGTTCTTCTTCAACACCTCCTACCAGAACGACCAGCCGCCGGAGGTGCTCGGCAAGTACGCGGCCGACAAGGGCTTCAAGAAGGCCTTCCTGCTGGCGCCGAACTATCAGGCCGGCAAGGACATGATCGGCGGCTTCAAGAAACACTTCAAAGGCGAGATCGCCGACGAGGTCTACACGCCGCTGGGCCAGCTCGATTTCTCCGCCGAGCTCGCCAAGATCGCCGCCGCCAAGCCCGACGCCTTCTTCGTGTTCATGCCGGGCGGCATGGGCGGCAACCTGGTCAAGCAGTATCGCCAGGCCGGGCTCGATGCGATCCCGTTCCTGTCGGTATTCACCGTCGACGAGTCGACGCTGCCGGCGCAGCAGGATGCGGCGGTGGGCTTCTTCTCCGGCATGACCTGGGCACCCAACACCGACACGCCCGAGAATAAGAGGTTCGTCGCCGATTTCGAGAAGGAGTACGGCTACGTGCCCGGCAGCTACGCCATGCAGGCTTACGACGCCGCGCAGCTGATCGACAGCGCGGTGAAGGCGGTGGGCGGCAAGCTGTCCGACAAGGATGCGGTGAGGGCGGCGCTCAAAAAGGCCGACTTCAAGTCGCTGCGCGGGCCCTTCAAGTTCAACTCCAACGGCTTTCCCGTGCAAGACTTCTACCTGGTCAAGGTTGCCAAACGCGGCGACGGCAAGTTCCAGACCGAGATCGTGCAGAAGATCTTCTCCGACTACGGCGACAGCCACGCCAAGGATTGCGAGCTGAAGTAGGGAAACGGGGGGATCCCGGGCTTCTCCCGGAATCCAGCTGCCGCTAGCTCCGGCGCCC
>Ga0111538_10008990_pt1 | contig 13370 bp, 9 predicted proteins | sample SoiMethybrSBSTD1_FD_79669 | JGI IMG/M metagenome (GOLD analysis project Ga0111538, IMG submission 79669) | Bulk soil microbial communities from a Populus tree surrounding site in Tennessee, USA - Soil MetaG P. TD hybrid SBSTD1 (version 2)... | ecosystem: Environmental > Terrestrial > Soil > Tree...
GTGGTGCGTCGGGATAAACCGGCGTGGAGTCGTGAATGAAAGAGTCATACAGGATAAGGAGTAGCGAACCATCCTGGCCTCGAGTCATGCGGGGGCGGTCGCAAGACCGCAATCGAAGCGTTCGACAGAGGTATATGTAGGCTGGGTATAGAGCTCCGAAAAGGCCCATCAACCAGGGAGAAGCCGACGGCGTCACAAAGACTGGAAGGCAACAAGGCGGCGTGCGCTAGCGCGAGTGCGTCGCCACCCTGCGGAGTCAGAGACCCCATGCATGCATAGAAACTCCACGCGCGAGAACCGAGAGGCCCAGTTACTGTCCGCCGAAACGAACGGCGGCGGACCAGTGGGAGAAAGCGATGAGCGATAAGTCCCACATGCACGGTGACGGGGAGTCGGACAGCGTCATAGTACCGGCGAAGCAGCCGAACAAAAGCGGGGAACCGCCAGCGGAGGCGGTGGAGGGAAGGACGCTGACCAAGGAGAACATGGACCAACCCAACCAGTACCGGACGCAGAAACGGAAAAGCTGGTCAAGCAAGTTGGCCCATGTGCGCGAAGCAGCAAAGAAGGATAAGAAATTAAAGTTCACAGCTCTGCTGCACCACGTGACGGTTGATTTGCTGCGGGATAGCTACTGCGCACTGAAGCGAGGAGCTGCCCCGGGAGTGGATGGCGTCACGTGGCAAGAATATGGAGAAGATTTGGAGGAGCGATTAAGAAACCTCCAGGGTCGCATCCATCGCGGGGCCTACCGAGCGTTACCGTCACTGAGAACCTGGATACCCAAAGCTGATGGCCGACAACGGCCACTGGGTATTGCGGCGCTGGAAGACAAGATCGTCCAGCACGCAGTAGGGAAAGTCCTCAATCAGATATGGGAGGAGGACTTTCTGGGTTTCTCATACGGGTTCCGGCCGGGGCGCAGTCAGCACGATGCGCTGGATGCACTGTGGGTGGGAATAAGACGCAAGAAAGTGAACTGGATTCTAGATCTCGACATCCGATCATTTTTCGATAAGGTTCGACATGATTGGATGATTAAGTTCGTCGAGCATCGGGTAGGAGACAAACGAATGGTCCGCCTCATCCAGAAATGGTTGAAAGCGGGTGTGATGGAGGAGGGCCGGTGGTTCGAGACAGAGGAAGGGACTCCGCAAGGATCGGTGATCTCACCAATCCTTGCAAATCTCTACCTGCATTTTGTACTCGACCTCTGGGTGCATCAGTGGCGGCATCGGCAGGCGAAGGGAGATGTTATAGCTGTTCGCTACGCTGATGATGCAGTGCTGGGGTTTCAGCATCGAGACGAGGCCGAGCAGTTCCTGGAGCAGTTGCGGGAACGGCTGGCCAAGTTCGGTCTGGAACTGCACCCCGAGAAGACGCGCCTGATTGAGTTCGGGCGCTATGCCACCGAGAGGCGGAAAGCGCGTGGGGAAGGAAAACCGGAGACCTTTGCCTTTTTAGGTTTCACCCACATCAGTGGGACCACACGTAAGGCGGGCCGCTTCACCATCCGGCGTCAGACTAATCGCAAGCGCATGACAGCCAAGCTAAAGGAAATTAGAGCGCAGCTGAAAGTGCGTCGGCATGAGTCGCACGTGAAGACGGTGAAATGGCTACAGTCCGTGGTGCGGGGATATTTCCAATACTATGCGATTCCGGATAATCAGGCGCGGCTGGAAGCGTTTCGGCAGGAGGTGCTACGTATGTGGCTGGACCAGCTTCGGCGGCGCAGTCAGCGTAGTTGCTGGAACTGGGAACGCTTCATGAAGCGTCTGGGCCACTTGCTTCCTGAGATTCGTGTGCTCCACCCATATCCCACTGTGCGCTTCGACGCCAAATATCCAAGGTAAGAACCGTGTGCGTGAGTAGCGCTCGCACGGGTCTGTGCGGGGGGTGTCGAGCAATCGACATTCCTACCGCGACTTGGCGCACAAGTCGGCCCGCTTCGTTTTGGGTGGGATCGCGTCACTATACGCCGTAAATTTTCGGTTGTCATCAGGATATTAACATCGGCGTGCGCGATACTGGCGAAGGACTCGATCCGGCGAATCTCGAGCGTGTGTTTGATGCCTTCTTCACGACGAAAGCGGACGGTATGGGCATTGGCCTGGCAATCAGCCGCACCATCATCGAATCACACGGCGGCCGCCTCTGTCACATCGAACTCGCCCTGCAGCGCTGTCTTCCAGTTTACGTTGCCGGCAGGTCAGTCGGATTAGCCATTTAGAGGCAATGAGACCGTGAAGGTGCTGCCGTGGCGCGGAATACTTTCGATTCTGATTTGTCCTCTGTGGGCCTCGACGATGCATCGCACTATCGATAGTCCAAGACCAGCGCCGCCGAGTGCGCGCGAGCGGGCTTTGTCCACGCGATAAAAACGATCAAAAACGCGTTGCTGATGGGCCTCGGGAATTCCGATTCCCGTGTCGCGCACCACAATTTCGGCGTTTCCATTCTCTCGCGCCAGTGCCAGTAAAATCTCGCCGCCTTCGGGCGTGTATTTCACTGCATTATCGAGCAGGTTGAGAATCATTCGCTTGAGCAGTTCCTCGTCCGCGTTCAATGCGATGGCGGGCGAATCGTTTTCAAGCTTCAGCCGCACACCTTTGCGATTGGCGAGCACCTGCGCGGCGCGCGCGCAGTCCGCGACGACCTCAGTCAATGAAACCGATTCTGTGATTAAAACACCTGGCAATCGGATAGGTTGGCGTGCGAGGATGAACAAATCTTCAACGATGCGCGAGAGTCGCTCGGCTTCTTCCTGAATTAACGTCAACGACTCCTGATATTCTTTAACAGTGCGCGTTTTTCCGAGCGCGACTTCAGTTTCGCCTCGCAATACTGCGAGGGGCGTCCGCAGCTCATGAGAAGCATCGGCGATGAATCGTTGCTGCTCGTTGAAAGAGTTCTCGAGTCGCGCCAGCAAATCATTAATGGTGGTGGCAAAACGTCCGAGCTCATCTCGGGCATTTGGGACGTCGAGTCTTGACGAAAGACTCTCCGCAGAGATGCGTTGTGTCTGAGTGTTCATTGAAGCGATCGGCGCAAGACTCTTCCGGGCCAAAAAGTATCCGCCTAACGATGCCAAAAGCAGGACCACCGGAACGCCTGCAAAAAAGTCGCGCCGCAATTGACCTAAACCTTCCTCCCACACACTCGACCGTTCCGCAACCGCAGCGAATCCAAGATCGCGATCCGTTGATACTGGAACAACCGCCACGCGTAACCCATCAACTGTCGCGAAGCTGGCGTTTCGCTCACGCGTTTGACTGAGGACGGACGGCGGAATTGCTAAGACGGCGCCGGAAAGATTCCTGGAAGCTCCAATTGGGTGTCCGCTACTATCAATTATCTGCACGTAACGGTCCGGGAAAGTCAGTTCCACAAGGACGACCTCGGCCGCTTTGGTCAGCGAGTGGGCCTCTCCAATTTCTTCGACGTATGCACTGGCAACCGTATGAGCTGTCGAGCGCAGCGACTCATCCTGGCGCTCGTGAAAACTCCTGGCGGCGGCGTAGTAAATGACGAGTGCAAACGCAACGAGCGACATAGCGAGCACGCCCGCGTACCACAGCGTCAGTCTTGTGCGAACCGAATAGAACATAACGTCGAGAATCTTATTGAACGATCAGCGCTACTGTAGGGCCTGCCCTCCGTGGTCGCCCCTTCGTTATTGCCTCTGGAGGGGCAGCCACGGAGGGCTGCCCCTACAGTACGTTCGATCATACTGCTGACCATCTAGAAGCTCCATGTCAGAGATAATCCATAGGCGTGCTTGGGGCGGTTGAATTGAGGCGAGATCGTGGGCCTCCAAAGCTCGCTGTCAGTAGAGGAACTGCGATGATGAGTGGTGTAGACATACTTTCCGATCGCGTATCCCAGAGCACTTCCTGCCACCACATCTGAAAGATAGTGTTTCTGCCCGGTAAAGCGAGCAACACTCACAGCCGTTGCCGCTCCGTAAGCTGCTATCCGGACTACCCGACGACGCGGATATTCATTCGCGATAACGGTAGCGACGGCCCAAGCCTGTGTGCTATGACCGGAAGGAAAAGAGTTTCCGCCATCAAAGAATTCACTGCGTTCCACACCCGCGGACGGACGCGCGCGTTGGGTTATCCCCTTTAGTGCAGACTCGACGATCACACTATTAACCAGCGCCTCCGCACTCAACAAACCCGTCTCTCTTGCCCGATCGTCACTCCTGCTGCGACCAAACAAGTAGAACGCGCCAGCCACCGTCCCTAGACCGTAGACGGAACCGGCATTACTGATTATGCGACTCGTTTTCAATGGAAGATCAAATTCGCCAATTTCGTCGCCAGTTATTCGATCCGTAGTAACCAAAGCCATGAAACCGATACTGCTCGGGATCACCCACTTCGTGTTATGTCGCTGAAGGTGCATTGGCGCGGTCCAGATCGCCTTTTGATCCTTCAGAATGTTTTTGAAGAATTCACGTTCAAGTGATCGGGGAGGTGTTTGCGCAGATACCGTTATGGCAAGTATGAAAAAACTTAGCGCGATTAATATAAATCTAATCATTCACTCCTCCTTTCGAAAATTGATGACGCAGCATCGCGTAAACAGTTGGGGTCACGATGAGAGACAATCCGAGCGCTATCGTCAATCCGCCGATCACTGCGATTGCCAGAGGTTGCAGGAGTTCTGCTCCTGCTCCGATTGCAAGCGCGAGCGGCAACATTCCGAGCATTGCCGCAAGCGACGTCATCAATACAGGTCTGAATCGTCGCCTTCCCGATCTCACGAGTGCCTGTCTCAACGTGTCGCCCGACGCGAGATTCTCTTCAACAGCATCGAGCATCAGTATTCCGTTCTTCGCAACAATGCCCACGATCATGATCATCCCCATCAACGAGACCACATTCAGCGTCGAGCCCGTGATGAACAACGCCAGCAACACACCACTCAGCGCCAGCACCGCTCCAGTTACGATCGCGATCGGGTGTGCATACGAACGAAACTCGATGAGCAAAGTAATGAAGACGAGTAGCACGGCAAGAACGAGAGCCATCGCCAGCTCGCGGAAGCTCGACTGCTGTTCCTGGTACAACCCTCCGTATTCAACCGTCATTCCCGGCGGCAACTTCACGTTCTTAGTCAGTTGATCCTGAATTTGACGAATCGCCGTACCGAGATCACTTCCCTCAAGACGACCCGTTACTGCAACCATCTGGCGCAGATTCTCGCGTTCAATCTCTGCCTGACCTTTATCAATATCAATATCTGCCACCTGATCGAGGCGGAATAGTTGGCCCGACGAAGAACGCACTTGCAACGCCTTCACCTTATCGAGCGACGTGCGCACGTCCGGCGGAAAAATCACACGCACCTTAATCAACCGGTCCTGTTGCAGAATCGACGAAGCCGCGTCACCCGACATCGCGATCGTGATTGTTGAAGCGACGTCATTGGCGGTCACGCCAAACTGCGCGGCCCGCGCAGGATCGATATTGAAAGTTACAGCCGGACCGCTAATGACGACGCCATTCAACGTGTCGACCACGCCGTGAACTTTTTGGATTGCGGCTTCGACTTCCTCCGCCTTCTCCTGCAAAGCCGCTGCGTCTTCACTGAAGAGCTTTACCTCGATCGGTTCGGGATTGCCTTGCAGGTCGCCGATCACGTCGGGCAGGATGCCCACAAACTCGATGTCGAGCGCCGGTTGCGATTCTTTGATTTGGTCGCGAAGCTCGGAAATGACTTCTTGCGTACTGCGTTTGTGGTCGGGCTTCAGCTTAACGGCAAAGTCGCCTGTATTCGGTTCAGTGACGAACAGACCCATCTCTAGCCCCGTGCGCCGCGAGTAACTCTCGACCTCGGGTGTTTTGAGTAACAACTCTTCCACGCCCTGAAGCATGCGGTTTGTTTCCGCCAGTGAAGAACCTGCGGGCGCGATGTAGTCGAGGACAAAAGCACTCTCGTCGAATTCAGGCAGAAACTCGGATCCGAGTGTTCGATACAGCAGATACGAACCTGCGAGCACCACGACGATGGCGAGACCCACGATCCATTTCTTGTCGAGCGCCACACTCAGAACCGATTCATAGCGCCGAATGATTGCTCCTAGCACGGTGCCCTGCGCTTCTTCTTCTTCGGGTCCGAAGTTGTCTTCTGGTTTTGCTTTGACGAAGCGTTCCGCAAGCACTGGAGTGAATGCGAGCGCGAGGACCAGTGAAGTCAGCAACGCAACCGACATCGTCAAAGCGAGTGAGCGAAAGAAAACTCCCGTAACGCCCGTTAACAACGTCAACGGAAGAAACACGACGACCGGCGTGATCGTCGAGCCGATAATGGGAACGGTGATCTCAGAAACTGCACTCTGAACCGCTTCTCGACGCGACTGGCCGCGTGCCATGTGAGTGTAAATATTTTCGACGACTACGATCGCATCATCGATCACCAGACCAATCGCCGCGGCCACGCCGCCGAGAGTCATCAGATCGAAACTGAGCCCCGCCAGCCACATCGCCAGAAATGTGACGAGCACGGTTACAGGAATCACGAGGATCGCAACGAACGTCGTTCCCCAATTGCGGAGAAATACGTAAAGGATCACAACCGAGAGCAGAAGACCAACCACGATCGAATCACGAACCGAATTGATTGACTCGCGCACAAGCAGCGATTGGTCGTAGTAAGCAGCCACGCGAACGTCTTTCGGAATCTGCCCGCGCATAGAATTCAGTGCGGCTTTTACTTCATCCACCACCGCGACGGTGTTCGCATCCGGCTGGCGATTGATGTTGACGAGTGCAGCGGGATGACCGTCGGCGGTGACGATCGTGTATTGCGGTTCGACGCCTGCCGCTACCGTCGCTACGTCGGCCACACGGACCGGTGCGTTATTAACCGTCGCGACGACGATCCCATTGAGCTCGTCGGGTCTCTTTGCCTGGCCGCTGATCAATGCCAGCTCGAGTTGGTGGTTCTCTTCAATGAGACCGGGAGATACGATGATGTTTGACCCTCGAATTGCATCCACGACTTGTTGAGCAGAGACGTTGTGGGCCGCCAACTTGTCCGGATCTATCTGCACGTGGAACTCACGCGTCTTGCCGCCCGCCACGGCGACAATCGCGACGCCGGGCAAGCGCGCCAGTTGCGGTCGCACGATATAGTTTGCGAGATCGGTGAGTGTTGCTTCGTCCCGTTTGTCCGAAGTCAGGCTGTATCCGGTTACAGGAAATACCGCAAAAGTCAGACGCTCGATGTTTCGAATCTCTGCGGTCGGCGGAAGTGTCGATAAGAGTTGTGACATTCGCGCCTGGACCAGTTGCAACTCGTCGTTGATGTCGCCGCCCCAGTTGAAGTAGAGATTGATCTCAGCCGATCCGCGCGCGGTTTTTGATTTGATGCGCGCAATCCCGGGGATGCCATTCATCGCTTCTTCGATCGGACGTGTAACCGTGACAAGTGTCTGCGACGCCGGAGCTTCGCCGTTGTCGACGATGATTACAATGCGCGGGAAATCGGTTTGCGGAAAGACTGCGATCGGAAGTTGCCAGGCCGCGTAAATTCCAGCAGCGCAGAGCAGCGCCACGATCACGACGATAGCGCGAGACTGATATGAAACTACCCTGGCAAGTTTCATAAGTATTCAGCCGCGGATGGACGCGGATTAACGCGGATTAGAAATCTAGTTCTGATCCGTATCATCCGCGTTCATCTGCGGCTCGACTTTCGTTCCATCCGGCAAGGCGTAGTTGCCTTCAACAACCACGGTTTCTCCCCCTTTTAGACCTTCGACGATCTCGACCTTATCCGGTGTGCGGATGCCGATTTTTACCTTCGTTTCATGAGCCACGTTTGCTGCGTCGACAACCATCACCGTTCCCTCGTCTGCATCACTTGTATCAAGTGTCACGGCTGATGGCGGGATCACGATGGCGTCGTCCTTCGAGTTTGCAAACACTGTCACCTGTGCAGCACCGTTTGCTCGTAGCTTTCCGTCTTCGTTTCCCAGGGTGACCCAAACTTCAACCGTGCGGTTCGTTGCATCGCTCGAGCGACTGAGCAACGAAACCTGACCGTGCATTTCCTCTGCTGAAGTATCAGTCGGTACGACTGTAACGGTGTCGCCGGTTTTGAGCTCAGCAACGGCAGTGTCTGCGAACGGAGCTTTCACGATCACCGTGCTTATGTCGGCTATAGTGACGAGTTTTCCGCCGGCGGAAGCAAATTCACCTTCGTACTGAAACTGATCGGTAACGATTCCGGTGATTGGTGAACGAATCGTGGCGTAGCTCAATTGCGCATCGAGCGTAGCGACACGTTGTTGTGCCTGCGCTGTTTTGGCGGACGCCAGCGCCCGATCATTGGGATTTAGTGAGTGCGTTCGCAACGCGACGGTCTGTTCCTGCAAACGCAATTCGTCTTCCGCGGTTGTCAGTTCGAGTTGCGAGGCTTCGAGATCTTTTTTGGAGATTCCGCCTCGCTCAAACAGGGCACGACGACGTTCGTAGGTCGCACGGGCATTGTTAACTTTCGCGCGTGCGTCGAGCAGCGCTTTCTGATCTTCGGCGTTTGTCTTTGGAATCGTGCCGGTAATGAGACTGCGTTCGTTCGCTCGCGCCTCGTTGAGTGCTGCAACTGCTTCTGCCCGTTGGGTCTCCAGATCGCGCGATTCGAGGACGGCGATAACCTCACCTGCATGGACCACCTTATTCTTCAACAGCGCCATTTTTTTGATCTGCGCGCTGATCTTCGCCGCGACGTCGGCTTTTTCTCGCGGCCAGATCGTGCCGACCGCTGAAACTGGTGCGGCAATGTTTTCCCTCTCTGCCTTAACGACTTTGACGCTGACCACCGGCGTCACTTCGGACTCTGCTTCAGTTGCTGATTTCTTCAACCGCCAGATGACCAGGGCAACGAACAGCACTACTACTAATCCGCTTGCGACGATCAAGACGAGGTTTCGCTGGCGCACAATTCGTGCTCGTTTCTGATCGGCCAGCAGGCGATCGACTTCGTCGTCGGGAATCCTCTTCGGCTCGTCATTCATATCGTTCATTACTGACCGGTTGCTTGTCGCAGTCGCGCCAGCGCTGTCTGGTAATCGAAGATCGCCTGATACAAAGCACTTCGTTGCTCGACCAGTGTTGTTTGCGCATCGGTTACCTCCACGATCTGCGCTTCGCCTGCCCGGTAGCGCGCGATGGATGCGGCGAGATTGTCCTGGGCTTTCGTGACGCCTTCACGCGCGAGATTTATTCGCGCCACGGCGTTATCTGCCTGTGCACGCGCTGCGTAGAACTGTTGTGTGAATCCACGTAACGCTAAGGTTCGTTCATTTTCGGCGATGTCGACGCGCAGTCTTGCCTGTCGTTCGCGGCTACGACTCGCGCCCCAATCAAAGATCGGAATCGAAAAACTGATCGCGGCCGACACGCCGGTGTGCTCTTTCAAACGTGGTCCCTTCAATGAATCGGTATCAAAACCGCCGTTGACCGAATATGACAACGAAGGCAAGCGATCGGCGCGAGCGATCTTGATCTCCTGCGTCGCAGCGCGCAGTTGCTGTTCGAGTTGCATGAACTCTGGACGACGAGAAACGTCGTCAGCTTTGAACTGCTGGTATTCAGAAGCGACTGGAAGTGCGAGAGCTAGATCCGTTGTGGAGACTGGACGCGCGAAGTCGTAGCCGATGAAGACGCGGAGAGATCCTGCGGCGACGGCTTCGTTACCGCGTGCCTTTTGGAGTTCATCGCGACGCGTGAGAGTTTGTAATTGCGCGCGAGTCAGATCGACGGCGGCGACTTCACCGCCACTAAACAACAAAGACGTGATCTGCTCGAACTCTTCCGCGGCAGCGAGGTTTTGTTGCGCCGCACGAAGCTGTGCATTTGCGAGTGCGAGGCCGTAATAGGCCTCAACGACGGCCTGGGCCAACTCGCGTCTTGCGACTTCGGCGCCCGCATGAGCAGCGGTGAGAAGCGCCCGATTTCTCGCGAGCGTGGCGCGCAATCGTCCAGCGATATCGAAGTCTCCGGAAACATTAACCAGCGCATCGTAGACACCGATTCCGTCACTGCTGACGAAGCTTGGTCCACGCGGTTCACCTGGTGGTAATCCGAGAGCGGGCGAAGTGTAGATGTAACTCAGGGGCGTGCTGACCTTCGGAAGGAATGCTGCTCGCGCCTGTCGCACGTCTTCGGCGGCGACGCGTTCGTTTAAGAGAGCAGTTTGAAAAGTCGACGCTTGTGCGTTTGCAAGTCTTAACGCTTCGTCGAGCGAAAGCGCCGGTGTTTGTGGGGTCGGCGAAGGCGAGGGAGTTTGTGCTTGCGACGTTAATGCGGTACAGACCAATACCAACAGCACCGCAAGGGGGATTACCTTCGGTCTTGGTTCTTTTGACATATTCTCGGTTGGACCGAGTATAGGTAGTCGAACCTTAATAGAAGATTAATAGACCATCGCGGCTTTTCCTCAAAACTCAGAAATCACTGTTGGATCCGTGTCAGTACCACCTGCGGTAGCGGGTGGGTCAACGATCATAATCAGGCGTGATCGGGCGGTTGACCCACCCGCTACCGCAGGTGGTACTGACTTGGATCCAACAGCGGCAAATTAAGGACGAGATTCGAGGATGTATCCTTCGCCACGTCGAGTGTGCAGAAGTTTGTTGGCGTGGCGCCCGTCGATCTTTTTTCGCAGGCGGTTTATGTAGACCTCGATAGCATTTGAGAAAGGATCGAATGTGTCATCCCAGACGTGAGCGGCGATGTCGGCGCGCGAGACGAGCTCGCCCGTCCGGCGCACCAGATATTCGAGCAGAGCATATTCCTTCGCAGTCAGTTGTACATCGCAATTGGCCCGGGAGACGCGATGACTCGCTGCATCAACAACCAGGTCTCCAATCTCCACAACGTCTGGTCGAAGTTGTGAATCACGTCGCAGCAGTGCGCGAATCCGGGCGAGCAATTCGCGAAACGAGAATGGCTTAGTCAGATAGTCGTCGGCCCCGGCATCAAAACCGGTTAGACGATCGTCGATAGCAGCTCGCGCTGTGAGCATCAGGACCGGAGTTGTATCTCCGCGTTTGCGTAACTCACGGCAGACTTCATACCCGTCACGCTGAGGCAGCAACACGTCAAGAATAATCAGATCGTAATCGTTTATTGCCGCCTGATATAGACCAGCATCACCATCCTGGGCCACATCCACGGCATAGCTTTGTTCTCGCAAACCCTTTGCGATCACGTTCGCCATGCGTGGCTCATCTTCAACCAGGAGTATTCGCATTCGGAATTAGATTTTGCCCCCTCGGGTTGGCACGAATCAACCTTGCACGCAGGAACAATCCTCAGTAGTCTATTCTCACTTCGGTCGCCCCTTCGCATGCTCCCCATTTTCCCCGGCGTCCGACCCCTAAGTTCGATCCACAATGAGAAGCCCGACTCTCTTACTGTCTACTTTGATCCTGGTCCTATTGCTCGCATTGTGTTTTACGCCGCCGAGTACAAGTCAGATCAAAAAAGAGGTTGAGGATGAGTCAAGGGAAATTCTTGAGCGCATCAAATGGTTCAAAAAACGTCATCCGGATGTTGCCCCAGAGTTGCGGTTGAAGAGAGTCCGGGACGAATACCAGTCAACAGAAGCATTCAAGAAAAGAATTGGTCCCCGTCCAATGTCGGCAGCAACGAGTTGGGTATCACTTGGACCATCCAATGGAGCGGGTCGAATAAACGCGGTGGCGGTACATCCTATAGTGATGGGAACCGTGTATGTTGCAGCGAACAGCGGCGGCGTTTGGAAGACAACTGATAACGGAGAAACATGGACCAATCTTACTGATTCAATTAACAACTTGAACGTGGGCGCTATCACGTTGGCCCCGTCGTCTCCCAACGTGATTTACGTGGGAACCGGATCAGAACACGCGGGCGGGATCGGTCTGCTTAAGTCTGTCGATGGCGGTGCTACCTGGCAATTCCCGTCGAGCGTAGTCGCCAGCCGTTTTTTCCGCATTTCCGTTCATCCAACGAATCCGCTCGAACTCGTTGCCGCAACGAGTGGTGCTGGTGTCCTTAGATCTACAGATGGCGGCAACAGCTGGACTGTTGGCCTTCCCCATAACCCATACAATCAAGTGACCGATTTGAAGCGAGATCCCGCTAATCCTCTCGTGCTCTATGCCGCTGCATTCACATCAGAGGGCGCGCGCGTGCTGAAGTCGACAGACGGAGGTATGAGTTTCACCGAGAAGATGTCGGGGTTGCCTGCTGTCCCCGATTATATGTCCATTGCGATTACGCCGTCAGACCCGCGCATCCTTTATCTTCTGACTGCTGACTTTGCGACCAGCCCCAGGACTTCGCACGTATTCAAATCAACGGACGCCGCCGAGACGTGGCAGGATCTGGCAGGGTTTTCGAACAACAGGGATCTGTTGCGGGGTCAGGCCTTCCACGATAATACGATCGTAGTTTCTCCTTCGAATCCCAACGAGATCACAGTTGGTGGTGTTACTTACAGCCGTTCCCTGGATGGCGGTGAAACCTGGTTCCAGCCATTCTGTCAGAATTTCAATTGTTTCTCCGTACATGTCGATTGGACGGATCAACAATATCAAGGATCCACTCTCTGGATAGCGAACGACGGAGGCGTGTACCGCGCGCAGGGAAATATAGTTACCGAGCATAATCAAGGCTTGGGCGTGCGTGAGTATTATGCAATGTCGAATCACGATGTAGTCACAAACAGCTTCTTAGCTGGATCACAGGACAACGGAGTAGATTGGCGGCCTGGTTCAGGTGGCACAGAGTTGCTCCTTATGCCGTTCTGCGACGGGTTCGACTCGGCGATCGATCCACAAAATCCTGCCATCGCGTATGCTACTTGCCAAAGCGGGCGTATTCGTAGAACCAGGGACTTTGGTATTAATCCAAATATCTTTTTCGGTCCGACCACGACTCTCATCACGCCTCCGTACCCCGCTAGCGAAGGAAAACCATTCGCGACGCGATTAGTAATGGACCAGAATCAGCCTTCAACTCTTTACACGGTCTCGCAGCGCCTGGTTTGGAAGACGACGGATCAAGGCGATTCGTGGACGGCATTACCTAACGGAGTGAGTGACGGCTCCACTTTGGACTCTCTTGATGGCGTAGCAGTCGCAAAAAGTAACAGTAACATCCTGATGGCCTGGAGCGGCTTTCAACTATACAGGTCTACAGATGGCGGAATGACGTGGGCCACGAAATTTAATGGCAAGTCAATCCAAAGTGTGGAAATTGATCCTTCAGACTCAAACGTGATTTACGTTGGCTCGATCAGCCCTTGTTTTGAATGCAGCGGCGTATTTATGAGCACGGATGGAGGCGACACCTGGACTCCACGTGGGA
>Ga0111538_10008991_pt1 | contig 13369 bp, 10 predicted proteins | sample SoiMethybrSBSTD1_FD_79669 | JGI IMG/M metagenome (GOLD analysis project Ga0111538, IMG submission 79669) | Bulk soil microbial communities from a Populus tree surrounding site in Tennessee, USA - Soil MetaG P. TD hybrid SBSTD1 (version 2)... | ecosystem: Environmental > Terrestrial > Soil >...
ACATCGCGCCCGCGTTGGGCGTGGTCAGGTACGGGAACGTGGCGTCGAACTGACCGTCGTTCTGGCCAACGGCGTCCGTGAAGCCGAGCTGACCGGACGGCGCCGCCGCGGTGGACAGCAGGTAGCCCATCGCGACGCGCAGCTCGATGTCGACGACGTCGTCGCCGGGGCGACGGCCGTTCGGGAAGCCGGCCGGGTCACAGCCAGGGTTGGTCAACGTCAACACGCCGTTCACGAAGCAGAGCGCCGCGCCGAGATCGCTCTGCATGCCTTTCGGCGTGGCGGCGATCGCGGTGTTGAGCCGGGTCATCTCGGCGGTCGATCCATTGGCGTTCACGCCGTCGACGCCGGTCAGGAACGCCGCCACCAGGTCGGCGCGTGGAAACTGGTTCGGGGCGACCACGCCCGCCGCGCCGAACAGGATCTCCAGCAGCTCGGGGAGGCTGGGGTTGGTGACGTAGTCGGCGAACTGGCCGTCGTTCTTCGGCTCGCTGCCGTTGAACCGGTTCTTGTCGGGCAGACCGATCACGACCTCGTTGACCAGCGGCATGCCGAGGCGCGACAGCTGAACGAACGGCCCGACCTTCAGCACCGGCAGCTTGTGCGTCGGCTTGAAGGCGTTGAGGATCCACGCCTGCCGCGCGCTGGCGGTGGTCCAGCCGGCGACCACGTCGCGGGTCTTGCCGCTTCCGTCCTTGCCGAGGATGCAGGACTTCGGCAACTCCAGCGCGAAGGTGGTGATGTTCTTGTTGTCGATCGTGCTCGGCACCAGGTTCCGGCCGGCGGCGGTGTTGCCGCCGACGACGACGGCCGCGGGCGCGTTCACCAGGTCGAAGATGGTGCCCAGGTTGACCGCGAACGGCTCCTTGCGCTGGCCCACGAACATCCGCCCCGGCACGCTGCACTCCGGAATGGTGATGTTGTAGAGGTGCGCGCGCGCGTAGTTCGCGTAGGCGGGCGCCGCGCCGAAGCTCTTGGTCCCGACGTAGTCGAGCGGCTTCTTGAAGGTCTTGCTGCCGGTGTCCGCGTTGGTGATGGACGCCGACTGACCGAAATATCGGTTCCCCTTCGTGACCTTGACCGTATAGGTCTCGGCCTCGTTGAGGGCCGACGCATCCGCGGCCGAGACGAGGCCGATGTTGCGGAGGGGGACCGCCGTCATCTTGTCGCCGGCGGGGACGGCCAGCCCCTTGCCGGCGTTGGCGAGGTCGTTGCTGATCTGAAATGTGAAGGTCAGGTCCTCGCGCGCGTCGCCGTTGTTGTCGAGGTGGATCTGATACAGCGCCTCCGGATCCAGCGTGAAGTAGTTCGGCCCGCCGTAGGCGTCCTGCAGCGGCAGGTAGTCGGCAATCACGGTCACGAAGTCCTGCCGTCCAGCCTCGTAGCTGTTGAAGAGATAGAAGTCCGTTCCGTCGACCTTGGGGTGCTCCGTGATGAAGGGCGCCTCGCGGTGGCTGGACGCCAGCACGCCGCCCATCGGGGCCAGCGCCAGCGCCACCGCCGTCACTGCCCCGACACCAACCCGTAACCTGTTCTTGGATCGCATTCGCATGGTCATCTCCTTATCGTCACCGGCGTCCACGCCGGATCACGGCCCCGGTACACGCCGATTCAGAAAACGGATCTGAGAGATCCAACCGGCGGTGACGCGTGTAGAAGGAGCAGCAGAGATGAAACGAACGATCGTCGTGCTCGGGCTATCCACGGTTGCGCTGGCGGCGCCGGCGCGCGCGCATCACGAGGCGATCTTCGGGCCTCAGTCGTCGCTGGTCTTGTCGGCGCCGACCTTCGCCAGCGTGCAGACGTTCTCGCGCCAGCTCGGCACGGCGGGCGCGCGCACGCAGGAGTCCACCATGCTGCTGTCGGCAGGTGTGACGCCCGTTCGCTCCGTTCCCTTGTCGTTCAGCCTCGCGCTTCCGATGTCCAGCATCGACACGCTGGACGGCGACGCGGCCTCACGGCGCGGGCTCGAGGACGCGATCCTGGGTGTTCGCTACCGCTTTGACCTGACCGGCCTGCAGCAGCGCTTCGGCAAGGACGGCAACTACCTGATGGGGATGGCGGCGGTGGAGGTGCCCACCGGATCGGTCGACCACGCCACGTTTCACGGCCCTCTCGACGGCATGGCGGCGGCGACCGCGGGCATCGAGCGCGGGCCGTTCTCGTGGATCAGCTACGCCTTCTACCGGCGCAACGGCACGGACGCCGCCGGCGCGCACGCCGGTGACAACCTGTTTCTGGGCGCCGGAATGGCGTACACGCCCTTCGACGATCCGGCGCGCGAGCGGCTGCTCAGCTTTCAGCTCGGGCTCTCGTACGAGATCTACGCGCGCAGCACCCTCGCCGGCGCGCCGGTGGCGGACTCCGGTGGCCGCGGGGTCTACCTTCACCCGACGGTGGTGTGGGGTCCGGGCGGCCGCATCCTTCTGTTCGCGTCGACGTCGCTGCCCGCGTTCGAGGACTACCGCAACACGGCCGACAACAACCGCTGGCGGGCGGGGCTCGGCATCATCTTCCTGGTCTCATGATGGTCGACGGGCGCAGGCGCGAGCGGAGCGCGGCGTTCGCTGTCGTGGTGTCCGCGCTGGGCGTGGTGGTGGTGGGGATGGCCAGCGGGTGGGCTGGAGCCGCGCCCAGCGCGGGCGCGTCACGTGGGCGAGAGATCGCCGATGCCGAGGTCGTGGCCCAGGTGCCGGCGCGCCGTCGCGATCCGGCCGTCGCGGCGCGCGCCCGTCTGCGGCGCGCGCTCGACGCCGATCCACGCGATCTGGCGGCGGCGTCGCGCCTGGCGCGGATGCTGATCGCCGCGGCACGCAGCGGCGGCGATCCGCGTTTCCTGGGCCGCGCCGAGGCGGCGTTGCGCCCGTGGTGGGACGATCCCGATCCGCCGGCGGAGGCGCTCTTGTTGCGGGCCACGATCAGGCAGTCGCGTCACGAGTTCGTGCCGGCGCTGGCCGATCTGGATCGCCTGGTCGCCGAGACGCCGGATGATCCGCAAGCCTGGCTCACCCGTGCGGTCGTCCTCGGGGTGCGGGGGTCGTACGCGGAGGGGCTGGCCAGCTGCGCGCGCCTCGAGGCGCTGGCGTCGCCGCTGGTGGTGGCGGCATGCCGGGCGCCGCTGCTCGGCGTGACCGGCCGCGCGCGAACCGCCGCCGCGGCGCTGGCGGGCGAGCTGCGCTTCGCGCACAGCGGGGTGGAGGCGGGGTGGGCAGAGACACTGCTCGCGGATCTGGCGGTTTGGTCGGGCGATCCGGACGACGCGGAGGCGCGCCTGCGCCGGCTCGTAGCCCGCGCCCCGGACGATGGCGCCGCCCGCGCGGCGCTGGCGGACCTGTACCTCGACGAGGGCCGCGCGGCGGAAGCGGCGGCGCTGACCGAGGGAAGAGATCAGGATGACGGCCTGCTGCTCCGGCGCGCGCTGGCGAGCGTGGCCCCGGGCGCGGCACGCGACGGGAATCCGACGGCCACGCCGTCGCCGACGCTGCCGCCCGCCGTCCGCGACATGGCCGCGCGCTTCGAGGCCGCTCGCCTGCGCGGCGATACCGTTCACCAGCGCGAGGAGGCGCGCTTCGCGCTCGCGGTCGAGCGCGATCCCGCGCGGGCCCTGCATCTGGCGCAGCAGAACTGGCTGGTCCAGCGGGAGCCGGCGGACGCTCGCATCCTGCTCGAGGCCGCGGTCGCCGCCGATGCGCCAGGCGCGGCGGCGCCCGCGCTGGCGTGGCTCGCCGACACTGGCTGCCAGTGGCCGCGCCTCCGCGCTCTCGCCGCCTCGTTGCGGAGCAAAGGATGAACGCGACCCGACGCAACCGTTTGCCCTCGCCCCGCGAAGCGGGGAGAGGGGAGGGTGAGGGGTCCGCCCTCCATGGCGGCGCCGTTCCCCTCACCCGGCGGCCTTCGGCCGCCGACCTCTCCCCGCTTGCGCGGGGCGAGGTGAAGACCTTCGTGATGACGGCGTTCGTCGTCGTGCTCGGACTCGGGCTCGCAAGCACCGCGCACGCGCACAAGCCGAGCGACAGCATCCTTGCGCTGTCGCCGGGCGCGGGTGGCGGGACGGGACGATGGGACATCGCGATCCGCGATCTGGACGATGTCCTGGCGCTTGACGCCGATGGTGACGGTCACGTGACGTGGGGCGAGCTGCGCGCGCGTGACGCGGAGGTCACCGGCTACGCGCTCGGGCGCCTCGGGCTGCGCACGCCCGCCGGCGCTTGCCCGCTGGCGACCGGCGAAGGCGGGATCAGCGTGACCCAGCACAGCGACGGCGCCTACGTGTCATTGCCGCTCGCGCTCGGCTGCCCGCCTTCCAGCGTGGGCTCCGCGCTGGAGATCGATTACCGGTTGCTGTTCGACATCGATCCGCAGCACCGAGGCTTGCTGCGCGTCGACGACGGTCGCGGCGGCGTCGAGCCCGCCATCCTCACCGCGCGGGATCACCAGCGGTCGCTGGCCTGGTCCGGAAGCGCGACGGCGGGCCAGTCGCTTGGGTCCTTCGTCGCGGAAGGGGTGCGCCACATCTGGGGCGGGCTGGATCACGTGTTGTTCCTGATCGCCCTGCTGCTGCCGGCGGTGTTGCGTCGCCACGACGGCGCCTGGCTGGCCGTCCCCGCGATCCGTCCCGCTCTCGCGGACGTCGTTCGCACGGTGACGGCGTTCACCGCCGCGCATTCGCTGACGCTGTCGCTGGCGGCGCTGCACGTGGTGGTCATGCCGGCGCGCCTGACCGAGTCCGCGATCGCCGCCTCGGTCGTGCTGGCGGCCATCAACAACATCTGGCCGGTGTTCGGGCGCGATCGCTGGGTGGTCGCCTTCGCGCTGGGGCTCCTGCACGGGTTCGGGTTCGCGTCCGTGCTCGCCGATGTGGGCCTGCCCCCCGCGCGTCTGGTCTCTTCGTTGCTCGGCTTCAATGTGGGCGTCGAGCTCGGGCAGCTCGCCCTGGTCGCGGGCTGCCTGCCGATCGCCTACCTCGTTCGCCGAACGGCCGCCTACCGGCGGATCACCGTCCCCGGCCTGTCGGCGGTGCTGGCCGTCGTCGCGATCATCTGGTTGGTCGAGCGCGCGCTCGACGTTTCACTCGTCACCGGGAGGCTGTCGTGAATCTGATCCGTCCTTTGTCCGTGCTGGTGTTGACCTCGATGCTGGCCGGGGCGTGCCACGAGCGCGCGACGCCGCCGTCTCCACCGCCGCCACCGCCCGCGTCGCAGCCGGCGGTGGCCGAGCCCGCCCCCGCCGAAGGGCCACTCACCCTGAACGAGCGCCTCGTGCGCGAGGCCGCCAGCCGCCCATCAGGAGCTCTCCCGGCCGAGACCGTCGCCGCCAGGCTGTCGGCCGCCGGCGTCCCGATCGGCGCGCTCAAGCAGGTGCTCGCCCGCCCGCTCGGCGCCCGCTACTGCGCCCTCGGGCGCACCGCCGCCGGCCTGGTCGTCTCGCTGTGCGAGTTCGACGACGACGCGCAGGCGGCGCGCGGCGTCGAGCTGTCCCGCAAGACCTTTGACCGCCTCATTCCGGGCCGCCGCCTCGCTCACCGGCGCGGCACGCTCCTGACCCTGACCCTCGGCGCGCCCGATCCCACGCGCCTGGTCGAAGGCGCACGCGCCGAGGCGGTGTTTGCGACGCTGTGAGGTGGCACTAGCTACCTGGATGACGTGGAGGACGCGGACGCGTTCGCCATCCGGAGCAACCTGCTGGACAAGACGATGATGCAAGGAAGCCAGACGGCGAGCAGGAGGCGCTGCACCAGGCCGGCCCAAGGATGAAGCGGCGCTCCGTGGTCGACTGCAAAAAAGCCGACGGTGACGAACAGCGCGAGGACCGCGATGCCGCAAGCGCGCGTGTACTTCACCAGGCCGTGCCACCTCGGATCGGCGGCCATGCGCCACGACATTGCGATCAGCCCGAGCCCCGCCCCCAGAAAAACGCAAAACGCCGCCACGACGTGGGCCGCCGATTCGACCAGCTCGCTGCCTTCGCGTCGCCACGGAAAGACTCCCGCGAGGATGACTCCGATACCGCTGACCGCCAGGAACAGAAATGCAATCCATCCGGCTCGCCGATTCGCAACAGCGAGGTGAAGCCCGACGGCGTACGCGAGCAAGAGCGCGCCGGTCGAGTAGAAGTTCAAGTTTTGCAGCCAGCCCAACCGCCACGCCGCGAGCGCGCTGACCGGCTGAGCGATCTGGCTGTAGTCCGGCTGCAAGACACTCTGAACGACGACCAGAACCGTGAACCAGATCGGGCCGACGATACCCGCTACCGCCACCAGTTTTCTCATGATGCTCTCCAGGGCTCGCGGAAGACCTTGCCCGGCCTTCGGCGTCTGGATCGATCCGTAACGTTCCGGGGTGCGGCGCGCATCGGCCAGATGGCCTACGCGTGTTAGGTTTTCGTGATGGCCTCCGAGGGCCGTCTCGCCGAGGTGTTGGGGGCGCTTTCGCTCGCCGCCGACGTCGCCTACGGGCTGCCGCTCGAAAAGACCATCAGGACCTGCGTCCTGGGTGTCGAGCTTGGTCGCCTGCACGGCCTGTCCGACGACGTTCTGCGCGACGCCTACTACGCGATCTTGATGGCGTCATTCGGCTGTACCGCGTTTTCACACGACGCAGCACAGCTTGCCTGGGGCGACGACCTCGGCATGAATCGGTCAATCGTCGACATGATCTCCGATCCGCGGACCGGGAAGACGCCGCGCTTCGTGAGTCGGATCGCTCGGGGTGCGCCCTTCTTCGAACGCATCCGCGCGATGGCGCGATTCATCGCGGCTGGCGATGGGATGGCCAAGAAGCACGGGCATGCGGTGTGCGACGTCGCCGTGCACCTGGCCCGCCTGGTCGGCGCCTCGAGCGGCGTGCGCACAGCGCTGACCCAGGTGTGCGAAACCTGGGACGGCAAAGGTCAGCCGAACGGCACGGCGGGTGAAGCGCTGGAGCTGCCGAGCCGCCTCGAGCACATCTCGTTCTTCACCGACGCCGCCTATCAGCGGGATGGTCGCGAGGAGGCGCTGGCGCTCCTGAAGAAGCAGGCCGGCCGCCACTACGACCCCGCGCTCGCCAAGACGTTCATCCGCAACGCTGATCAGCTGTTCGAGCTGATCAACAGCGAATCGATGTGGGATCATTACCTCGCGTCCGAGCCGGAGCCGCACGCGCGCGCAGACGAAACGCGCATCGACGACGTCGCCACGGCTTTCGCCGAGATCGCGGACCTGAAATCGGTCTGGACGCTCGGTCATTCGACGGGGGTCGCTGACCTCGCCACCCGCGCTGCTGCCGCGCTCGGCTTTTCCGACGCCGAGACGCGCACACTGCGCCGGGCCGCGCTGCTGCACGATCTCGGGCGGGTCAGTGCCCCGAACGGCATCTGGGACAAGCCGGCCGCGCTGTCGCGGTCCGAGTGGGAAGCGGTGCGCATGCACACCTATTGGACCGAGCGCGTGCTGGCGCAGTCGCCGCTCTTGCGCGACGCCGCGCAAGTAGCCTCCGCTGCCCACGAACGGCTGGACGGCACGGGCTACCACCGCGCCCTGCCGTCGCCGATGCTCGGCCGATCTGCGCGCCTGTTGGCGGCCGCCGACGCATACCACGCGATGCGCGAGCCACGCGCTCATCGGCCGGCCAAGAATGCGGCAGAAGCCGCCAAGATCCTGCTCGACGACGTGGCGGCGGGCCGCGTGGACCGCCAGGCGGCCGACGCGGTGCTGGTGGCTGCCGGCGTCGCGCGTCCGCGCGCTCGGGCTGCTGCCTGGCCGTCCGGTCTCACGGACCGTGAGGTCGAGGTGCTTCGCCTTCTCGCCCGCGGCCAGAGCAACAAGGAGATTGCGTCGAGCCTGGAGATCTCACCACGCACCGCGCAGCATCACGTGATTCACATCTACCAGAAGGTCGGCGTCTCGAGCCGTGCCGCAGCCGCCCTGTTCGCCACCGAACACGACCTGCTGTTTCCTTGAGTTGCAGCCTTCACCGCGGCGGCCGGGCGGTGATCTGCAGGCGGACCGGGGAACGCGGGCGCAGCGTCGCGCTGGGCAGGAGGTCGAGCTTGGTTTCCGGCGTCGTCTCGAACGAGAACCGCTGCGCGAGCACGGCGAGGATCAACGTCGCTTCCATCATCGCGAAGCGGTTCCCGATGCAGACGCGCGGGCCGCCACCGAAAGGGAAATACGCGAAGCGCGGCAGGCGCCGTTGCGCGTCGTCGGCCCAGCGCTGGGGCTGAAAACTCTCCGGATCCTCGAACAGGGCTGGATCGCGGTGCATGACCCATTGCGAGATGAAGAACGTCGACCCCTTCGGCAGGAGGTAGCCGCCAATCTCGACGTCGACCAGCGCCTGGCGGCCGACGCTCCACACGGGCGGATACAGGCGCATCCCCTCCAGCAGAACCGCCTCGGTCAGCTTCAGGCGCTCGAGATCGGTGAAGGTGGCATCCCGTCCGGCCAGCACCTGCCCCAGCTCGGCTGCCACCACGTCCTGCTGCCCCGGGTGCACAGCCAGCAGGTAGAGCGCGTAGGTGAGGGCGAGCGCGGTGGTCTCGTGGCCGGCGACGAACAGGGTCATCGCCTCGTCGCGAAGCTGCCGGTCGGTCATCCGACTGCCGTCCTCGTCCCGGGCCCGAAGCAGGAGCCCGAGCAGGTCGTGCCCGGGATCGGCGGCCGCCCGCCGGTCGGCGATGATCTTGTAGATGATGCGATCCAGCTCGCGGACGCGGCGGCGGATACGCCAGGACCGCGGGGTCGGCAGGTGGGCGAACGGCGTCAGCGCGCGCAAGCTGAGCTCGCCGCTGAAGTCCTCCAGCAGCGCCGAGATCGTCGTCCCGATATCCCGCGCGTCGGCGGCGAGGTTGGCGCCGAACAGCAGCTTGGCCACGATGTTCAGCGTCAACGCCATCATGTCCTCGTGCAGGTTGCGCGTCTCACCCGATCGCCAGCCGGCGATCGCCTCGTGCGCCAGCTCCGTCATGACGCCGCCGTAGGAGCGCAGCTCGCCCTGGTGAAACGCCGGTTGCATCAGCCGGCGCTGGCGCCGCCACAGCTCGCCTTCGCTGACGACCAGGCCCGCGCCGATGCCGCGCGAGAGCACCTGGGTGATGCGGTCCTTCTGAAAATGCGACGCCTGCTTGACCAGGATCTCCTCGATCAACGCGGGCCCGGACACGAAGTAGATGTGCATAGGCAGCCGGGTTCGCACGAAGGGACCGTAGCTGCGGGCGAGATGGACCATGATCGCGCGGGCGTCGCTGCCGAACGCGCGCCGGAGGGGAAACAGATCCCGCCACTTGGCCCGCGGCGGCGGGCGCCTGTGCTCGTCCGCAGAGGTGACCATGTCCAGGTCCTACCGCCGCGGCGCGGACAAGTCACGGTGTGCTCAGTCACGGACCGAGTCTGATGGCGCGTGATACCCTCGCCCTGCCAGGGAGGGAGGATGTGATGAGGTGCGCAAGGTCGCTCGGCCCACTTCGTTCCACGCGCGCAGCAGATCTGGGGCCCGCGTTCGCGGGCCTGCTGGTCGCCGTGGCCCTTTCGCCGGCGTGCGGCTCGGGCAACAAAGTCTCTGGCTGCCCGCCGGGGCCTGACCTGTGCGCCTCCTACTGTGCCCACGTCTTCAGCGCCCCCTGCGATTGGCCGCAAGGCGCCGCGATCACCTGCGTGAGCGAATGTCACGCAGCGGAGGCGTCGCTGGTGCCGGCGGACTGCATGGCCCTGTGGGAGGCGGCGCTCACCTGCGGGAGCTGCGCGACGGTGACCTGCGCGCATCAGACGTGTATTGACCAGGGCCGCGTCTGCATCGACGAGCCCGAATCCATCAATGGATGCGAGCAGGAGAGCATCGCCTGGCGGACGTGTGGCGGCGCCTGCCTGAAGAGCCCATCCTCGTGGAATGAAGGCGGCGGCTCCAGCATGGGCGGAAGCTTCTCGCGCGCGGTGGTCACATCCGCTTGCACCTGCCCGGGCACACTGGAGCCGGGCGGCGCAGCGGGAGCGGCCTGCACCTCCGACATGGACTGCGCACAGATCTGCTGCGCGTGCGCGACGGGACATGGGCGCTACCTGGTGCGCACGTGCCAGAACGGACGCTGCCTGGGCGAACCCGAGATCTGCGCCGACGCCAACGCAACCGGGAGCAGTCTGGCCAGCTTCTGCCAGGGGTGAACGCCCGAACACATTGGCCGAGATCGGGCCACAGACGACCCCGGGCGGTCGTATGCTTCTCACATGCCCGGACAGAGCGTCAGCCCCGCCGTGGGCGAGCGAGCGCCCGAGTTCACGCTGCCGGGACCGGGCGGCCGCGCCGTCAGCCTGGCGGAGTTGCTGCGCGGCGGCACGGTCGTGCTGTATTTCTATCCGAAGGATCAGACGCCCGGCTGCACGATGGAGGCCTGCGCCTTTCGCGACGACATCGATGCGTTCAGCGCGGCCGGCGCCCAGGTCGTCGGCATCAGCCGCGATGACGAGGCGTCGCACGCGCGCTTCGCGGCGAAGCACAAGCTGCCGTTTTTATTGCTGAGCGACAGGACCGGTGAGACGCACGCCCGCTACGGCGTGACCAAGAAGCTGGGCTTCATCCCGGACCGCATGACCTTCGTGATCGATCGAGAAGGCATCGTGCGCCACACCTTCCAGTCGATGCTCCGGATGCGCGCGCACGTCGACGAATCGCTGGCCATCGTGCGCCGCTTGCGATCGCCCGCCGACCACTAAAGTCTTCCTCGCCAGACGTCGATGTTGGAGGTCGCGCCGGGAGGGAGCATGAGCATTTTCTCGCGACTTCGGAAACGCGGCGCCGAAGACGGAAGTCCGTCGGAGGCGTCGCCGAATCCGTCCACGCCGCCGTCCCCGCCGGCCGCCGCTGCTGCGCCTTCGCCCCGCGCGCCGGAGCCTGTCCGGCCCGCGCCGCCGCGTGAGCCGCCGCGTGAGCCGTCGCGCGCGCCGGCTTCGGTCGCGCCGCAACGCGGAAACGTCCAGGCCCCGACCGCGGGCATCATTGGCGCGGCCCCGGCTCCGGCGCCGGCCGCCGCGCGCCCTCCGCTCTCCGTGGCCAAGCCCGCGGCTGCGCCACCCGCGCCCGCGCCGGCGCTGCCTGGGATGATTTCCCGCGCGAGCCCGCAACGGGCCCCCTCCCCTGAGCGCGCCCCGGCCCCGCCGCCGGCCGCGCCCGCGCCGCAGCCCGCTGCGGCGGCGCCCGTGGCGGTGAATGAGCCGACCGGCGGCTCGCTGGATCTGGCGATCGCGCTCGCCCTCGACAATGAAGTACCCAAGGCGAACGGGGTGCCCAAGGCCAACGGAGAGGCCAAGGCCAATGGAGAGCCCAGGCCCGCCGAGGCACCGTCGCACTTGCCGCCCTCCGCAGCGGACGAGGCCGCGCTGCGCGCGACATTCGAGGAGCTGGCGGTGGCGCACGTGACCCCGCTGCGGAACGCGATGCTGGAGGTGCGCTGGGGCGAGGCCCAGGCGAGCTGGCTCGAGCTCGGGCGTCCGGCGCTCAAGTCGCTGCGCGGGATGGCCGCGGAGGTCGGACACACCGAGCTGGTCGCCGCGCTGGACGGGTTCGTCGTCGCCTTGCAGGCGGTGCTCGAGCCGGGACAGCCTCCCGAGGTGACCGGCGCGTCCCGCGACACGCTGCTCGCCGGTTACGCGCCGCTTGCCACCTGTTTGCCTCGCGCGTTCGCGCTGGAAGGCGAGCGGGATCGCCGCGAGCCGATCGTCGTGCGTGCCCTGCTGGAACAGGTGGCCGACCTGGAACCTCTCATGGTCGACAAGTTGATGGCGGCCGGGCTCGGCACGCTGGCGGCGTTGTTCGCCGCACGCGCCGACGAGCTCGCCGCGGTGACCGGCATCCCCGACGCGATCGCCGCGCGGGCATCCGCGCGCATCCAGGCGTTCCGCCGCGCGACCCCGGCGGCGCTGGCGACGATCGATCCGGCGGCGACGATCCGCGAGCTCGCCCAGCTGGTCGAGCAGCTGCGCACCGAGCACACGGCGTTCGAGGAGGCCGCGCGGGGCTGGTCGGGCGACGCGCGGCTGGCCAAGAAGGAGCTCCGGCGGCAGCGGCAGGTGACTTTCTTACAGATCACGATCGCGCTGGTCCGCCTGGGCGAGATCGACTTCGCCCTCCGCCTGCCGAAGCTGGCCTTCGCGCGGCGGATCGACGATCTGGAACGGATCGTCGCCAGCCGGGCGGCCGCGGTCCGGAAACCGGCCGCGAGCGTGGAGAGCGGCCCGCGTCCGGTGGCGGCCTGATCAGGCGAATTCAAAGGAGAAAGCGACGATATGGGTGAGATGACACGCGACCAGGTCCTGCAGAGGGTGCGGCGCAACGAGAAGCTCGAACGCGCCGACCTGCGCGGCCTCGACCTCTCGCGGGCCCCGCTCACGGGCGCGATCCTCTCGCGCGCCGATCTCGAGGGTGGGAACCTGGAGGCGGCCGTCCTCCGCAAGGCCAGCTTCAAGAACGCCAGCTTGCGCGAGGCGTACCTGGGTGGCGCGGACCTGCAGGAGGCGAATCTCGAGAACGCGGATCTGGAAGGGGCCAAGCTGGATCGCGCGAACCTCGCCGGCGCCAACCTCGCGCGCGCGAACCTCGAGGGCACCAGCTTCGTGGGCGCCAACCTGGCGGGGGCCCGGCTGCCGCTCGCGAACCTCGGCTCGGCGAACTTGACCGGGGCCGATCTGCGGGGCGCCATCCTGACGAACGCGAACCTGGAAGACGCGACGCTGGGCGGCGTCAAGGCCGCGCAGGCGGACTTCAGCAACGCCAACCTGCGCGGCGCAAAGATGACCGAGGGCGATTTTTCGCGCGCCGTGTTCGCGAGCGCCGTGCTCGCGGGCGCCAAGCTGACGAAGGCGAAGCTGGGTGGCGCGCAGCTGACCAAGGCGGATCTCGGCGGCGCCGACCTGACCGGCGCCGATCTCGGCGATGCGGACGCGCGCCACGCGACGCTCGCGGGCGCGCAGCTCGCCGGCAGCAAGCTGACCGGCGCCAAGGTCGCGGGGCTGATCGGGACCGGCGCGCCGCTCGCCGACGTGTTGGTGGCGTGGCTGGACACCAGCGCGGCCGGTGACGGCACCGGCCGCATCAGCAACGGCGAGATCCCGGCGCTGCTGACCGGGCTACGGCCGCAGGAGGAAGCGACCGCGCCGGCGTCGCGGCGCTACTTCGGCCACGGCGATCTGCTGAAGAACGCGACGCTGGAGTTCGAGCCGGGCGCGCGGGTGGAGATCGACAGCCTGTTCGACAACTGCACCATCAACCTCGGCGAGGGCACCGAGCTGGTGGTCGGCGAGACCGGCGTGCTCGCCGACTGCAAGATCTCCGGCGACGGCTCCGTGACCGTGCACGGGCACTTCTTCGAGCGCGAGAGCCCCGGCATCGTCGGCGCGCGCGAG
>Ga0111538_10008992_pt1 | contig 13369 bp, 9 predicted proteins | sample SoiMethybrSBSTD1_FD_79669 | JGI IMG/M metagenome (GOLD analysis project Ga0111538, IMG submission 79669) | Bulk soil microbial communities from a Populus tree surrounding site in Tennessee, USA - Soil MetaG P. TD hybrid SBSTD1 (version 2)... | ecosystem: Environmental > Terrestrial > Soil > Tree...
GTCCGCCGATTCATATTCGCGAATCTGCCGGAGGAATTCCTTCTTGTCCATCTCTGAGTAAAGTTTGCTCGCGCCCCCAGCCAGTTTCATAAAAGCGCGAATGCACGGATCGATATCCTGCACGCAGAGCAGCCCGGCGCGGTCCGCCGTCAACTCCGCCTTCCTGTACCAATCATACAGCGCGATAACCAGGCTCTGGCCGATCAGAGCGCCGACGCCGAGCGTGCTCTGGCCGATGATAGCGATAATTTCGGCGATGTTGCGCGCAATGATAGTGTAAAGCACATGGCCCGCTTTGATGTGTCCGAGTTCGTGGGCAATGATGAAGAAACGCTCCTCGTCATCAAGCATGTCGATCAGCCCGGAAGTGAGGACGATGAAAGGTCGGGTGTGTCCGTAGGTATACGCGTTCGGCGTCGGATCCAGCGACACGTACATTTCAGGCTCTTCGACGCCGATGATTTTGCAGCCCCAGCCTAGCGCCCGATAAAGTCGGGAGAACTGCCGCGCAGTCACACGCACATTCGACGCAGTGTTGTGCAAATAGAATACGCGCTCAAGCCCATATTCCATGATCTTCGCGACGACCAGGTTGAGACCGGGTACCGATTTGAGCGCCTCTGTCGCCGTGGCGTCCCAAGGGTGTTGAAAATCTTTCGCATCAAGACCGGGAAATGTGCGCAACCTCTTCTTCTTCGTCTCGTTCATCTTGGCTCCTGCGGACGACGTGGGACGAATTTTAGTCTATCTGGGCTTACTGACAGACTGAAGTCCGTCCCACGTCGGCATTGAAGGGATCGCTCGTCTCGACTTGAACGAGTCCTCAAAAGTTAAGGTAACACGGGCAGGCGCTAGAATGACAGATTTCTTGACCTCCGGATCAACCAATCTTTTCACCGTTCAATTCCTGAATGTCAGCGCCGTAACCGGAGGAACGCGAAGGGGAGATCGCCGGCAACGGGGCCGGCGCGGACGAACCAGAAGGCGCAAGAAATTCGGCTCCGTTAGAAGGCGGGAAATCGGCGCTTGGTGGAGGATCTTGAGAAGGCAGAATCACTTCGGTCGTCGGCTGTCTATGGCTCGAGAGTCTCGCATCGGAAGGAATCCCGAGGGCAGAAACCCCAAGTGACGGTATCCCGAGTGAGGGGATTCCGAGAGACGGAATCCCGCTATAGGCGGGCCTGGAAGCGCCGGTTTTGTATTGGAGACCGAAAAGGTCTGGCCGGTCGAAATGGCCCGTGACGTCGAGCGTCAGACTCTCCTCGCGAATGCGTTCTAGGTTGATCCGGGCGAGAATGATCACTTCGGAACAGAACGTGGGGCCTGCCACATAATGTCCGTCCGGGCCGATAACGCAACTCCCCCCTTCGAGAATGAATTCGTTGTCATCGTTGGCGAGGCGGCCCGTGATTTCGAAATCCTGCGGCAGGTCGCTCCGGCGCATAATGCCACCCGCAGCGACCACGAAGCACCGCCCTTCAAAAGCGTAATGCCTGCTGGCGATCTGGTACATCTCTTTGACCGAAGGCCAGAGCGAGGCGTGAATATCTTCGCCTGCGACATGCAGCGTCTGCCGCGCGAGCGGCATCCAGTGCTCCCAACAGATCAATCCGCCGATGCGACCGGCCGGGGTTTCAATCACGCGCAAGCCGTCGCCGTTACCTTGCGCCCAAATCAACCGCTCAGTGAAAGTGGGAACGAGCTTGCGGTGGACGTTCAGCATTTCCCCGGTCGGCCCGAAAGTCAGAATCGAGTTATAAAGCGTGCCGCGCCCTGGGCCTGCGCTCACGCGTTCGTGAACCCCGATTACCAGCGTCAAGTTGTGCCTTCGCGCGGCGTCGCCCAGCGCCTCGGTCTCGCGGCTCGGCACGGCGACGCTGTTCTCCATCAACTGGGCGTATAGTCGTTTCGTCGGCTCATGATCCCACACCGCGATGTCGCGGCAGACGTCCAACCAAGCGGGATAGCCGGGCAGCCATGATTCGGGGAAGACCACTAATTGCGCGCGCCTCTTGGCCGCCTCTGCGATCAGATCAATCGCGCGCTTTAGACTGCGCTCCAAATTCAGATAATACGGCGCAGCTTGAACCGCGGCTACAACAGTGGTAGATGACGTTATAGATGTAGGCATATTGTCCTTCGCCTGTTCTTCGCCTTTATATTTGGGAGATTGGGAGCCGTTGTAAGAAGTATGCGCGATAAGTGAGGAATACCGGATGAATTTTACAGATCGGGGCAGGGGGAACGGTTATTCAATATCATTCCGGCTCAATTTTCGCAACATTGAATTCGCGTCGCACCAAAACGTCTATCGCAATCTACCGATTGGTATGAGTCGAAGACCTTCCTGCCTCGCAATGAGAATCCGGCATTGCCTCGCCTCGGAGCATAAAACCTAAAGAATACTTGGTCTTACTGCCTTCGGAGGCCACCGCCGATCGCCGTGGCATAGGGGTTGTTTTATTGTTTGGCGTCACCGCAAAGAGTGACGGAAGGTTGATAATTCAAGATGCTGGTGGGAGAAGCCGAGGGAGGTCACGGTTAAAACGGGACGGCCTCTTCGAGATGGGAGTGGTTACAGCCGCAATTGTTTTAACAATTGCGATAGCGAAGATTTTAACGCTTCTATGAGATCGGCGCGCTGTAGGAAAGCAAGGGGGTATTTCGGAGCCGCAGATTGTCTGCGTGACTTTGAAATTTTCCGAGGCGCGTCCGTACCTTTTCCCGTTAACTGCTCGCAGGTTGACGGGAAAATAAACGCCGCGTGACGAATGTAAAGGGGGCTGAAAGAATTTCTTTCAGCGTTCGTCACGTGGCGTTTTTACTTTTTAGCAACCCCGGTCCACAGTCGGTATGGGGTTGAAAAAATAATTCGCCATTTTTACCTCAGCGCTTATCTAACGCTGAAATCCATCCATTGCTCAGCGCGAGCGAACTTCTTCCTTGCCAGACCGTCCATGACAATCACATGGAGCAGATAGTCTCCGGCGGGAAAGTCGTTCAACCGCAGACGCCCGACATAATCGAATCTCTTCGGATTCACTCCAGGCGAAAATTCCAGAGAGCGCGGCTGGAGGCGATAGGCAGGTTTGCCATCGCGATAGACTTCGGCCTGCACGGTAATTTGCGGCAGCCCGGTCTCCTTGTTGGCGGCGGCGTTGTAGACCGCCACGCCGTATTGAACCCATCCAGAGCGCGGAAATTTTCTGACGTACGGCGTCGCCTGCAGATCGACGGACTGCGAATTTTTGTCGGCCTGTTTTTCAGCGCTCTCCGGCGAGGCGGACGACGGCGCGGTGATGGCGACGCCTGCGCCCGAATTATTCGAAGCCGCGCCGGCGACGGTCTTCGGCGTCGTCATCACCAATCCGGAAAGCGCCAGCCGATTCTTATTAAGATCAGGAAGTCGAATGAATTGGCTGACAGAGCCTGTGCGGCCCGACTCGCCATCTCTGAGCACGGCGCGAAATTGATAAGCCCCAGGCTTTTTGAGCTGAAAATCGGCGCGATAGGCCAGGCCCTCGGCAAGCGCCTCGCGGTATCGCTTCTCATCGAAATTGAGAACAAGGCGATGCGCGTTCAGGTCAGCGGTTACCCCTTCTTCATCGAAAGCGAACGCGGCCAGGTCGAGGTTGAGTCGCTTTTGTCCGTCGGGACCATCCTTGAAAGTCAGCTTCGAGCAATCAATGTGGAAGAGCGCGCGAACGATCGGGCCGTCCTTGGAGGAATTGAAGAAGTAAGGGGTCACCCGCAGCGACAGATCGCGCGCGCTCATCGGGGCGAATAGCGCCGAGAGAATCTGTTGTCCTCTTGTCTGGGGCGTCTTGGGCGCGTCGGGCGTCGCGTTCTCACGCCCGCCGTCACTGACGCCGAAAAAACCGGAGCGCGTGCGCACTCTCACCCCCGGGCGGTTGACCTTGACCTTGATCGAATGACGACGCCGGTCGAATTTTTCGTCGTCGGGATCGAACCCGAGCAGGTAATAGCTTTGCTGATCGTAAAGCGCTTCCTCGACGCCGATATTCAGGTCGTTGGTGTTGACCACGGTGAATCCGCCTGTTTGTTGCGACAGAAAATTCAGCCCTTCGAGCGCCTCTTGCGCTGTCTGCAGCGCGTCCGAATGCGCAGTGGCGCTGGGGCGGCCCCCGACGTCCGCGCCGGGCATAAAGGGCTGCACCCCCTTCGCGTCTATCGAGTAGATGACGACGCTTGAACGGTTTGCCTGCTCGACCAGATTCTCAAGACTTTGCAAGACCTGATTAGTGGTATTGTCGTTATTGGTTCGGCTGTTGATGCGAAAACCGTCCGAGAGCAGGATCAAGCTCTTTCGTCCGGGGAAATTGCGGAGACTGCGAACGACGAAGCTGGTCGCGCCGAGCGTGCCTGTCGTGAAGCTGGTCTCCAGGAACTCGGCGAAGCTGTCGGCCGCGGCCTGTTGTTCCGCCTGTTGCTCAGCCTGTGCTGCGTCCATCTCGTCGGAGCCACTGGCGCCGGCGAAAGTCGGCATCATGTCGCGGCTGAGCGGGTTCCACGCCAATTTCTCGACGGCGTTGTAAAGGATCCGCTTGTCGCTGGTAAACTGTTCCAGCATGCCCAGCCCGGACCCGGTGCGAATGATGGCGACCAGGTCCCCGTCCTGCATCTGCTCGCCGACAAATTTCCTGAGCGTCTCGCGCGCGAGCTCCATGCTCGAGGGCGAAAGCCCCATATCGTCTACAACGAAGGCGATGGTTCGCCGCACCTCCTCAGGCGCAATCTGTCGCGTAGGCATCGATTCCGGCGCGACTACAAGGTTGCCCTTCTTCCTGGCCGCAGGCTCGCTCAGCCCCGTCGGCAGGCTGATGTGAGAGAAGTGGGTCAACTGTTGCTTCTTTCCGTCCACCAGCAATTCGAAATCGCCCTCGGCCAAATCCTCGACGTGTTTGCCCTTCTTGTCGGTGACGACGGCGTCCACCTGTACAAGCTGCGTGGTTACCCGCACCACTTCCTGACCCGACTGCGCGGCGGGCGGCGATTGCTTCGCCTCATCCTGTCGCTCGTCGGTCTGCGCCTGCCGCGCGAACTCTGGCGCCGGAATGCCAACAATCAACAGGACAACAAGAATATAAATGATCGGACGCTGATATCTGGGCATGGGCATCCTGGCGGCGAGGGGGAGATATTTTCCCGGGAGAAAATTTCATATGCCATATGCCATATTTCATATGGAATATGGCATATGGCATACATCACTTCTCAATCCTTATTTCACTCTCTTCGCCGTGAATTCCTGCGGCGGCCTGTTTCCGCCTTCGATAGTGCGCGTAACCTTCATCTCGTCTCCGGAGACTGTACCCTTATAGAGAAACTTTCTTTCGTTTCCTTGCATGTTGATCTTGACCGTGAAAGAAATCTGGTCTCCGCTGATCTTGCCATCGGTGATCTCACTGTCGCCCTGTTGTCCCGACATAGATCCCGTCAGCTTTTCTCCTTCAGCTTTGAAGGTGAAGGTCAATTCGCGGGTTTGACCGTCACGTCCCGGAACCTGGGCGGTCCATTTGCCATTCACGTCCGCCGCCCAGGCCAGCGTCAAGGCGGCGAACACAAAACAAACTGAGAGAAACGCGATTCTCTTCTTCATTGAATTTTCTCCTTGTTAAAAGTTCCATCCGAACGGAGGAATTTTTGGGGATGGCGGAGGTCTAATGACGGCCCCCCGCAAAACTTATGCGCCAAACTTTAAGACGCCCTACCTTCGTAATTTGTCACAGAATTTGGCGCCCGAGCCGCTTACAGCTTAGCTCGCCTTCATTTTTAATGCATTAGAGCGGCGCTGGTTGTTATCGCCAATACAAAAACGCGAAGCGGAACGAAGGAAAGGAGGAGGAAACTTCGTCGCTTCGCGTCTCTGTTCAACACGGCAGCCATCGCTGACTGCCAGTTTAAAACTCACATCCGGATCAGCGGCGTGAGCGAATCGGAACTTTGATCACCTGCCCGGCGCGCAGTTTCGCCGATGCGCTGAGCCGGTTGAGAGTGGAGATGTCGCGGACCGAGACGTTGTATCGCCCGGCGACGTCACCTAGAGTTTCGCCCCGCTTGACTTTGTAAGTGACCATCTTCACCGAGCCGCTGGCCGCGGAGGGGGCTACGGCGGTTAAACCTCTGGCGTTGGCGAGAACTACATTACGCACGCCGCTATTCGAAGGAATGATCACTTTCTGTCCGGGCTTGATTACGGCGCCATTAACCTGCTCGATCGCGGCCTCGGAGACTCCGGTTTTGCGACTGATTGATTCGAAAGAGTCGCCGACCTGGGCGGTCAACATGCGCCAACTTGCGCGCTTTTCGGGAGGGATGCGCATCAAAGCGGCCTGCAAAAGGCGGCCTTTGCCAGGCGGGACGCGCAACAGATGCTCGACCCCGGGAGGCGTCACTGCGCGCTTCAAGTCGGGATTGATCGCAAGCAGCATCTCGTAAGGCGTGTCAGTCGCATCCGAAACCAGGCGCAGATCGACCAGGTTGTTGACCTTGACATGGTCGTATTTCAGCGGAGGTTCAGGTTTGACAGAGAAGCCATACTTTTCAGGGTTCTTGGCGATGAGAATCACCGCCAGGATATTCGGAACATAATTGCGGGTCTCTTGCGGGATCAAGCCCCGCGCATAGATTTCCCAGAAATCCGCATAACCGGACCGGGCAATCGCTGAATCGATGCGGCCCTCGCCGGAGTTGTAAGCCGCCATCGCCAGTTCCCAATTGCCATCATAGCGTTCGGCCAGCCATTTCAGGTAACGCGCCGACGCGCGCGTGGCCTTTTCAAAGCTCGAACGTTCGTCTACGTAATAGTCCTGGCGAAGTCCGAAGCGGGAGCCGGTATCCGGGATGAACTGCCATAGACCCACCGCCGCCGCCCATGAACGGGCGACCGGTGACCAGGCGCTCTCAACCTGGCCGAGCCAGGCGATGTCCTGCGGTACGCCCTCTTCCTTGAAAATCCTCTGCGCCATTTCCAGGAAGCGGCCCGAGCGTCGCAATCCCTGCTCCATCGTCTCGCGCCCACGGCCCAGGTAGTAATTGATGAAGCTCTGGATCAGAGCGTTCGGCCTGAACTTGAAATCGAGCTTCGCCGCTGCGACCACCGTCTGCACCTGATCTTCGGTGACACCCTTCGTCTCCTCGTCGGTCAGACTGAGCTTTGTAAGTTCGTCGAGAGGCGAAGGTTCGTAGACCTGCTGGCCGAAGCCCCGATCCGAGCTCGGCCTGTCTTGAGCCTTGTTCGTGGCGCCGGATTGCGCCGGGTTGTCGCCATTTTGAGCGACGTCCGATACGGCCAGCCCGCTCGGCCCAGCCATCAGAGTCATCTGCCGTTGAAAAATGCGTTCGACCAGGTTCTGGTAATGCTGCTGCAGGCGGGCGTCGCTGCGAACGTCGATGCCGGCTTCGAGCACGGTGTCAACGGCTCTGTCATATTCGCGCCGGGCCTTGTCGAAATTCCCGTCCTTGAAACTGACTTCGGCGGACTGGAAATAGCCGTTTGAGCGATCGATCACTCGTTGAATTTCCTGATTACGATGCGACTGTTCGGCGGTTATGTCGGTATTGGCGCCACGTCCTTGAGCATATACAGGGGAAGTATTAAGACAGTAGATCAGGGCTAACGAGAGGCATCCGGTTAAGAGGCTAGCCGAAAAACCAACGCGCGAGGCATGGGCTAGCCTACTTCTATGGGATTCAAGCATTCTTCCTCCGAAGTTTTCATTCCAGCGATGTCAACGGGGCCGGGATGACTTGGGTTGGCGTCGCTCACAATGTGCAAGTTTACTACCCCGTGCTTATTTCAAGTCCATGAAGAGTTCATGGCTCAATTAGAAACGCCAACAACGCGGCGGATTGTAACTTTTACACTATACCCTGTCAAACACGATTTATGGCAACCAGCGCGCCGTGTTTCATAAGCAAAACACGGCGAAAGCCCCGCCAGACAGCGGCTCCAGACGCATGCGATTGACAGCCTTTGTTGGGCCGTCGTATAAGCGTCGCTGTCGTCCTGCCAATAGCGCAGATGAAGTTTTCACTCAGATCGTTTCAGCTCTTGCCCGCAATTCTCTGTTGCGCAAGTCTCCCGTTCGCCCTGGCGCAGCAAAAGAGATTCCCGACCTACACCGGCCACGTCAACGATTTCGCCAACGTCCTCGATGAACAGACCAAAGCAAAACTCGAATTGTGGCTCACCAATTTCGAGAATATGACCGGGACTCAGATCGCGGTCGTAACAGTCACGTCATTGGAGGGCCGCCCCATCGAAGAGTATGCCAACGAGCTTTACCGCGCCTGGGGCATCGGCGCGAAGACCGGCGAACACAAGGATAAAGGGGCGTTGCTGCTCGTCGCGGTTCAAGACCGCAGAACCAGGCTGGAGGTCGGATACGGCCTCGAAGGCGACCTGCCAGACGGATTGGCCGGTGAGATCATCCGCAGGATGAGGCCAGGGCTGCAGCGTGGCCAATATTCTGAGGCGATGACCACTGGCGTAAGAACGCTGCTCGACACGATGGCCGAGAAATGGAACGTCAACATCGCGGGCATTGAAGACCGCCGCTATGCTTATCGCGCGCCTGCTCAACAGCCAATTGGCGGGGGCGCGGGAAGTCTGCTTTGCCTGCTCGTCGGGATACTAATCTTCTTCCTGCTCATCTCTGCCCTCTCCAAAGCCCGTCGCCGAGGTAACGGTAAAGGCGGCGCGGGCAGGCCAGGCGTCGGCGATCTATGGTGGCTCTATCCGATCATTTTCAATAGCGGTGGCGGGACGTTCGGTGGCGGATCGTGGGGCAACACAGGTGGTTGGGGCAACAACGGCGGTTGGAGCGGCGGGGGCGGTTGGGGCGGCTTCGGGGGCGGAAGCAGCGGAGGAGGTGGCGCCAGCGACAGTTGGTGAGTCTGAGAGATAAGGCCTTGGGAGCGCCTCCTATCCTTGCCTGCGGGCTTCGTGGCGCCAGCGATAGTCGATGAGTTTGAGAGGTAGGGGATCGATCTTATGAATCATTACTTTGATGAATTGGTCTCAAGTTTACAGTCGGCGCAGGGCGGGAATTTACTATCAGTCATAGTTTACGGCTGGGCGATAGTTGCTACTAGCAATCCAAGGAGATCGGACTACCAACTTATGATCGTTACCGAGCGTCTCGCGGCCCGCGATCTGCGCGGGATGCGTCCCATCATCAGAAAGTGGACCGAAATGGGCTATGAGATGCCCGTTCTCATCACGGCCGAAGAGTTCGGCGACTCGCTCGACGTCTTCCCGATCGAATTCCGACTTATGAAGCGCGCCTACCGCATACTTTATGGACAGGATCTGCTCGCCGGGCGCGAGGCGTCGAAAGAACATCTGCGGTGGCAGACTGAACACGAGTTGCGCGGAAAGCTCCTGCGGCTGCGCTCGCTGGCTTTGCCCGCGAGCGAATCATCCGATCAATTGGCGAACATGATGACCGAAAGCGTCGTGACTTTCGTCCAATTGATGCGCGCCATCACGGAGATAGTGGGCGAAGAGCCGCCGCTCGGAAGATCGGCCACGGCGCGGCGGGTCGGCGAGATATTGAACGTGGACACTTCGCCGATCATCCGCGTTCTGCGATTGCGTGACGAGCCGGGGAGGTTGATGGAAATCGAAATTCAAGACCTGTTCGCAAGCTACCTCGATTGCCTAACGCGAGTGGTCGAGGCGGTGGACAATTTGTAGTCGCTCGGGAAGCTCCCCGCTTTGAGTGTTTATTAGGTTCAAAGGGGTCGTTTGTGTCGCAATGAATGACGCCCTGAAATAATGAAAATCCCCCCGGGGATCTTCGGAGGAGAGAGCAATGGGGAAAATAGGGCTGGTAATTCTGGGCGCGCTCGCGCTGTTGGCGCTAGTCATCGTTGGCTGGGCTTTAGGCGGATACAACCGCCTGATCGAAAAGCGGAATCTGGTTGACAACCGCTGGGCGCAGGTCGAAAACAATCTCCAACGCCGCGCCGACCTGATCCCGAACCTGGCCAACACTGTCAAGGGAATTGCCAAACTGGAGGAGAGTATCTACACCAGAATCGCCGAAGCGCGATCGAAAATGCTCTCGCCGACTGCCACCCCGGAAGAGAAGATCCAAGCCAATAACGAAATGACCCAGGCGGCGCGCGAAGCGGGGCTCTTGCCTACGGGCGGGATTCTGGGGCAGGGCGGGCGCTTCCTCGCGATCACCGAACAGTACCCGCAATTGAAATCGGATCAGAGCTTCCTGCGGCTGCAAGACGAGTTGGCCGGAACCGAAAACCGTCTGGCCGTCGCTCGTAAGGATTACAACGACGCCGTGACAGATTACATCACGTCCAAACAACAATTCCCAACCGTGATCCTGGCGAGCCTGATGAAAGGCACATTCCCCGACAAGCCGTTCTTCAAAGCCGAGGAAGGCTCACGCAGAGCGCCGAGAGTGGAATTCGGCAAATGAGGTCATTGGGTGATAAGTTTGAGAAGCCGACTTGCCAGGTCGGCGTCGAGAGTTTTAAGCGATTCGTAAGCGGCCTTTGCGGCTCTCTGATCTCCGAGATTCAAACAGGCTACGCCGAGATTGAAATTGGCCTCGGCGTAGCCTGATTTGATCTTCACAGCCTGTTTGAAAGCCTCTACGGCTTCCGCCCAGCGACTGAGCTTGCTCAAAGCCACGCCGAGGTTGTAATGCGCCTCCGCAAAATTCGGCTTGAGCTTGATCGCTTGCAGGCAGGCTTCGATCTCTTCTTCAAATCGTTCCTGTTTTTCATAAGCCGCGCCGAGATTGAACCACGCGTCGGCGAATTCAGGTTTGAGCTTTACTGACTGTTTGAACGCGTTGGAGGCTTCCGACCAGAGTTCCTGGTCATTATAGGCCACGCCTAGGTTGAAATGCGCGTTCGCGTCCTCCGGTTTGACTCGAACCGCGAGTTTGTACGATTCGATCGCTTCGCCGGGCTTCCCCATCCTGACGAGAACGCCGCCGAGGTTGTAATGCGCCTGAAAGAAATCGGGCATGAGTTTCAACGCTCGCCGGTAAGACTCAGCCGCTTCTTTCAATCGTTCCTGCCTTTCGTAAGCCACGCCAAGGTTGTAGGTTGCATCAGCGTCTTCCGGAGACAATTTGGTCGCCTGCTTTAAAGGCTCAACCGCCTCTCCGCTCCGGTTCAAATTAACATATGACCCGCCGAGATTGATGTACGTCAAAGCCATATCGGGATAGTCCTTGATCAGCTTCTGATAAATCTCTACCGCTTCCTGCTCGCGTCCGGCTTTGCTGTAGGCCACGCCGAGGTTGAACCGATCGCCCTGATTCGGCGGTCTGAGTTGAACGACACGCTTGAACGCGTCGAGTGATTCCTCATGCTTGCCAAGTTCGCTGTAAGCGACGCCCAGAATGCTTATCATCTCGGCGTCGCTCGGCTTGTCTCGCAGGTAACGCTTACAGTGTTCAACCAAATCCTGCCAGCGTTCCTCTTTCGCATACTCGCTGGCGAGTCTGTAGGCTTCCGCTTCCTTGCTCTGCTTTTGAACCTTGACCGCTGACATCCCTGTCGCCGTCATCGCTATGAGCAGAACGGCGATGTTGATGAGTGAAACTCCGCATTTGGCATTTGCGCTCATATCTCCTATTCGCTTTCAATTGAGTCCTCTCGTCAAGCTCGTCAAACTTCATCGCCCCACTCTTTCACAATGTTTGTGCGGATTGCTTTGCCTTAGCCTCTGGATCTTTTGGGCTCTGCAACAGCGGGGTCGGGCAAATTCATCGTGGTGTGCTCAACCGCGCTGGGAGCGGAATCCAGCGCCCATTGCCCCGGCGGCGGAGCCTGCAACTGCGCTCGTCTATTCTCCACTTTCACTGCTGGCGTGGGGACCTGCGCTGGGGCTTTCCGATTGCTGCGTTCCGTCAGCAAGCGGAAAGGGCTGCCAAGCAATAAGGTAAACAGCCTGAGCGGGATAATGGGTAAGAGCAGGTATAACAGGATAATGTTGAGAGGTAACGCCAAAAACGCCTGCGCCAAAAGCTTCCACGAATGACTCACTCGCCAATCAAGGGCTTTGTCTCGAGCGCCCCCGAAGAAAAGTCCGGCGTAACGCGCAATCAACCTGTCGAAGGCTTGGTCGGCTCTTACAAGAAAGTTGTCTCCTCCTGGGGACAACGCTCTGGTCACTCTCTCCAGGTTGGCGCCGCAGGTTGGGCAGAACCTGCGCCCTTGTGAGTCCTCTCTACCGCAGGTCGGACAGTACATAACGCTCCTCCGTGTTGTTGATTGACTTAACCGTATTGACCTACGAATTCTATAACTTATGAGTTCATAGTTTCAGAGGCGCAAGCAGTCTAACCTAAGAGAGTTGGCCCGGTAGAGTCGGATTGGAAGAATCCTGCGATCTGCGTCAGTGGCGTTTTGTTCTATGTCAGGTTGTCAATCTGCGATAAATCCCAGGCAACCGCTCCGGCAAGCTCATCACGTCGTCAATGATCGTATAGCCGACCTCGCCGTATAAATCCTTCAACTCAGCTTCGGATTCGCGGTCGATCGTGATGCAGAACGGCGTGATGCCGACGATCTTGGTGTGGCGCAGGGCCATTTTGGTGTCTTCTCTCGCATAGCGCGAATCGCCGTAATCGTGATCGTAGGGACGTCCGTCGGAGAGCACGATCAGCAGTTTCGTGCGCGCGTCCTGTCGTTCAAGCTCCGACGCCGCGTGGCGGATGGCCGCGCCGAGCCGGGTGTTGTTGTGGTAGGTGATGCCGCCGATCCGTTTTTCGACTTCGGGAGAATACTTCTCGCCGAATTTTTTGATCGAGAAGTATTTGACGTTGCGGCGGCCTTCGCTGGTGAATCCGGATATGGAATAGGCGTCGCCCACGGCTTCCAGGGCCTCGCTCATCAAGACCAATCCCTGTTTTTCGATGTCGATGATCTTCTGCCCGGGACGCGTGTAAGGCTGATTCGGGTGGCGCGTGATCGTGCGCGCCGTGGACGAGGACATGTCGAGCAGGAACGACACGGCGACGTCGCGTTCGCGGCGGACGCGGCGAATGTAGAGGCGGTCGGACGGGCGGCCCGTGGTCTTTTTGTCAACGTAATGGTCGACGACCGCCTGCAGGTCGAAATCTTCGCCGTCCAGTTCGCCCTTGATCTTGCGCAGCGATTCTGGCTTGAGCATCTGGAACTGGTGGCGGATCGAAGAAATCACGCCCGAATACCTGGCGCGCACCTGTTCGACGAAATCGCGGTGGCCCCGGCGGTTTTCGCGTTGGATCACGCGGCACCATTTCGCGCGGTGGTCGCCAAGTTCGCGGTCCCATTCGTCATAAAAGAAGACCTCGTCGCCCTCCTGCAACTCCTGTTCGCTCGA
>Ga0111538_10008994_pt1 | contig 13367 bp, 9 predicted proteins | sample SoiMethybrSBSTD1_FD_79669 | JGI IMG/M metagenome (GOLD analysis project Ga0111538, IMG submission 79669) | Bulk soil microbial communities from a Populus tree surrounding site in Tennessee, USA - Soil MetaG P. TD hybrid SBSTD1 (version 2)... | ecosystem: Environmental > Terrestrial > Soil > Tree...
GATAAACCCGAACCCGCACATTTGACATGAGGTCTCCCGCGTGGCCTAATGCGCGAAACTACTCTCCAGGCATCGGGTCGGGTCTTTCTGTTTTCGCTGTTTGAGCCTAGCTCTCTCTTTGTGTGCGACCGGACTCTCGCTCGGCAGAGAACATGTTGGGGGGAACATGCTCAAAATCAATGCTTCACTAATGACTGTTCTGCTTTTTGCGATGGCGGCATTTGGCCAATCGACGAGTGCAACGGTGAGCGGTACTGTTTCGGATTCCAGCGACGCTCTCATCCCTGGCGTAACTATTACGGCAACAAACGAAGGTACAGGCGTAGCGACCAGCGTCATAACCAATGAAGCCGGCGCCTACACATTTGCAAGCCTTGTACCCGGCAACTATCGTGTGAGTGCAGTACTTCCAGGATTTCAGACCCGCACGTTCACGGGAGTGGAACTCGGCAACGCAGCGAGACTGCGATTGAATTTCACTTTGCAAGTCGCGTCGCAAGCGACTTCGGTTGAAGTGAGCATTGCGGTGGATTCGCTCCTGGCAACATCGAGTTCTTCTGTTGGAGAGATTCTCGGTCAGCAACGAGTACAGGATCTGCCGACCGTAAGCAACAATGTGCTCGACCTCTATCGCCTGATGCCTGGCATCCGCGTCAACGACGACGGAGTCAGCGGAAGCTTCGCTGGTTTGAGCGCCCAGGGAACTGTCAACGTGCAGCGAGATGGCGTGGATGCAGCCGGCGGCTCGCGGTGGGGTTCGAACGCGCTTTCGGCAACCTACATGAGTCCCGACCTGATCGCCGAAGCCAGGCTGATCGTCTCGCCTGTAGACGTCGAACTGGGACGCGGCAATGCCCAGATTCAGTTTTTGACAAGATCCGGAGGCAAGGACTTTCACGGGACAGGCGCATGGTACGTGCGTAATAGCGCGTTGGATTCCAACACCTGGAACAATAACCGCCAGGTGGATCCTAAAACCGGGGCGTGGAAACCAACGACACCGGACTGGTCCAACAATCATCAGTTCAGCGCAAGCCTTGGCGGACCTATTGTTCAAAACAAGACGTTCTTCTTTGCGTTGTGGGACCACTCGCTGGTTAACGGACGCACCACACCCAACTCGCTGGTACTGACGCCGTGCGCGCGCAGAGGCATCTTTCGTTATTATGAAGGGTGGGCCAACGGCAACGCCGTTCAGCAGACCGTGCCAGGCACTACCACTCCAACCATCGCCGTTGTGGATGCCGTTGGCGCTCCCGTCCAGCCGGCGACGAATCCCGATGGCAGCGCCTATACAGGAAGACTCCGCTACGCGAGCGTCTTCGGCCCGCTCGTAAGTGACCCGCAAAGTCCAGACTGCTCCGATGCCGTAGTTCAGGGCAACCCATGGGATCCGAATCGACGTGCGCAAGACCCCACGGGATACGTTGCAAAGGTCCTGGGCATGATGCCGCTGCCCAACAACTATGAGTTGGCCGGCAGCGATGGCTTGAACACCGCAGGCTTTCGATGGACCCGAAATGAAAACGGCGGAACGGAATCGATTTTCGGCACCAATGCCGGAGGTATCGCCAGCCTGGCGACCCTGGGACGCAAACAAATAAACGCCAAAATCGACCACATCTTCAATGCGAATAACAAACTCGGCGTGAGCTATACCTATGAGCGATCGGCCGGCAACGCAAGCTTTGAGGCGTGGCCGGATGGATTCCGCGGCGCCGTCGTCCGGCGTCCACAAACGCTGGCCGTCAACCTGACCTCCACGTTGTCTCAATCTCTCGTGAACGAAGTGCGAACGGGAATGCGACGCATTGGCGGCAACAGCTACAACGGTCTCAACAACCCGAAGACCGGTAGCGACGCATTGGCGTTTTTCCCCAATGTGAACGGCTATCCAGTGGTTCCCTTGCTGGGTAACGGACAGGTCAGCTTCCAGACAACGCAGCCGCTCGGAGGCGGTAATACTTCGGCCTATAACGATACGACCGTGTTGTGGACGTTCGCCGATACGCTCAGCTGGACCCGTGGAGCCCACACCTTCAAGTTCGGTGGCGAATCACGATTCGGTCATTCTCTTGGTTACGATGCAGGGATCGCCATCACCACGACGCCGCGAGCAACCGGCGGAGAGACGTCATTCTCGCCCATAGCGGGAATCACTTCGGCGAACATGCCGGGGCTGATCGGATTGACAACGTCCGCCAACAACGGGCGAATGCGCAACCTGCTGAACTTCCTCTCGGGCTCGCTGGCCAGCGTGACGCAGTTCAACTTCATGCAAGACCCAACGAAGCTGGATGCCTTCGAAGACTACAAGACCTTTCCTCAGCGCGTTCGCGATACTCACCAGAATGAATTCAGCGCTTTCCTAAAGGACGATTGGAAGGTTCGGAGGAGCCTCACTCTCAACCTCGGGCTGCGCTGGGATTACTACGGCGTACCCTACGACGGAAACGGCCTGACGCCCCGAGCGGTCGGCGGGCCATGGCGTGTCTTCGGAATTTCCGGGAACAGCTTTGAAGACTGGATGAAGCCGGGAGTACGAGGGGAGCTGACCACCGTCGAGTTTGTCGGCAAGAATTCACCGAATCCCAAGACGTCGTGGTACGAGAACGAGTACAACAATTTCGGACCAGCCATCGGGTTTGCATGGCAGGTTCCGTGGTTCGGTGCCGGGAAAACGACCGTCCGCGGCGGATATCAGGTCACGTTCAACGCGGGGCAGGTCTCTAATTCGATCACGCAGGAAAACGTCGTGCCCAGCAGCACCAACGGCGCCACGAACGCCGGCAACAGCACAGACAATACCTATCTGGATCTCACCAAGCTCCCCTCGCTGGTTCCTGTGTTCAACATCATCCGTCCCATGCAGCCCATTCCGGTGACGGATCGCAGCCAGCAGATCTATAACCCACAGCCGAACCTGAGAAATCCCTATGCGCAGAACCTGACGCTGTCGGTGACGCGCGCCGTCGGTTCCAAACTCACGGTCGACATGCGCTACGTCGGCACTCTCGGACGCAAGCAGTGGAACGCGGCATTCCAGATCAACCAGCCAAACTTCCTGTTCAATGGGTTGAAGGAAGCCTTTGATGCAGCGCGTGCCGGCGACGATAGCAGTCCCGCGCTCAAAGTCATGGAGGACATGCTCAAGGGAGTTAACCTTGTGGGCACCGGTTTCGGCCCTGTCGGCACGACGTTCAACGGCGTGCTGCAGACAGCAGGAATGCATCTTCGTGGCGCAACGTTAACCCAGACCAGTCTGGCAAACGGCAATTACTCCACTCTGGCAGCGACACTGAATACCCTGAACTACAACAGCGCTAGCAACCAAACACTGCCGCCTATTCAAACCGGCACCAACGGTGGTGTGTTGCGCGTCAATGGCTTTCCTGAAAACTTTATTGTGACGAATCCGCAGTTCAGCAATGTTTTCATGATCGCCAGTATCAACAGCAACAACTACCACTCGATGGAAGCGCAGATCACCCTGCGGGAAACGCACGGGATCAGCATGCAATCCAGCTATACGTGGAGCAAGAACCTGGGAATCTCGTACGCGGTGGGAAGCACATACACCAACGCGGTCGATCGGCATGCCGACTACGCCCTCCTGCCCGACACCCGCGTCCACGACTTCCGAACGAACGGGTCGTTCACACTACCGATCGGACCGAACCGGCTGTTCTTTGCCAACAGTAGCGGCGTCCTGGCGCGCGCGCTGGAAGACTGGAAGTTGGGATGGATCTTAAACGTCAACAGCGGCCAACCGATCAGCATCGGAGCGCAGAGCATGCTGTACGCGAATGGGACGGCAGACATCGTCGGAAACTTCGACCGCAAAGGAACGGTTGAATTCAAAGACGGCGCGAACAGTGGCACTTACTACATGGGAGGTAATCTGAAACAAGTGCGCGACCCGCAGTGCGCTAATGTGACGACGTCCCAAAACCTGAACAACCTTTGCAACCTGAACGCCATCGCGGACACCAACGGGCAGATTCTGCTGCAGAATCCGCTGCCAGGACGCCGGGGATCCATCGGATGGCGGACCCTGGAAGGCCCTGGACGCTGGCGCTTCGATGCAAATCTGAGCAAATCGTTCAAGATCACGGAATCGAAAACGCTCCAGTTCCGGATGGATGCCACGGATGTCTTGAATCATCCCGAACCGTCGAATCCCGTGCTCGACATTAACACTACAAACTTCGGATCGATTACCGGAGCAAACGCAAAGTCCACTCTGCATCGTCAGTTCCAGGCTCAGATGCGCCTGAACTTCTGAGCCTGGCATCGGCGCTGTGTTAACCGCGGATTACGCGGATGGAACGGAATCGATCCGCGTAATCCGCGGTTAACACAGTTCGATGCGGATCAGAGGCCAGTTCAGGAAAATCGTGTCATCAAACCCTCCAGACATAAACGAAACGCGAGTGGACACTCAACAGTCAAAGGTCAACCGCGAACGCGGCTCGCGAATTCCTGTAACATCTGCGCCGAAACCTTTCTGTTATGGGTATGAAACGCACTCGAACTATTCTCGCTTTGCTCTTAATAAGCGCCGCGTTGGGCGGCATTGGCGGTGTCGGTGGGAGGGTCGGGCTGCCGCCGGTCATAATCTGGGCTGTTTTCGCGCCGATAGTGTTTTTCTTTCTTCTGCCGATGTTCACGCGCCGGCGCAAGGCCACCGGCGAGACGGACTCCAAAGTTGAGGCGGTCCTGCTTGATGCCAGCAATACGGGCGGACGAATCATCCAGACGGTATTGCCGCTGATGGGAACGCTCCTGAGCGCGGTGGGCGTCGCGATGATGTTTCGCGCCAATGGCGGAGTGACGGCGTCGTCCGTCTCCCTGACAGTTGTCGGCATCGTCGTTATCGCCCTTTCGATGCGTCATGTGGTCGGCTGGGACGTTTCATACAAAGGACACACCATCCGTTTCGAGAACGATCCGTGCTCCGGCGAACACCTCTACATCGATGGACAGCTTGTTGACCGAGGCGGAGTGGGCTATCAATTCGTGCTGTCCGGCCGCATTCCCTCCGGCGAAGTTATCCGGGCGACGTCTCGCGCCGGAATTCCATTCCACTGCCGCATCGAAGTAATTCGGTGAACCTCGCATTTCAGCGAATCGACGGCTCCCGCCCAAAGCAAGCCGTCGCATTCCTTCATGGCATCCTCGGCAGCGGCCGCAATCTTCGAACCATTGCAACGCGGTTCATAGAACAACGTCCGGAATGGAGCGCCTGGCTGGTGGATCTTCGAGGCCATGGCAACTCGCCTAAAGGGCATTCGGAGCCTACCCTTGAAGCAACAGCCCGCGACGTCCTGACGTTGGCCCAAATGCATGCGATTGTCGGGCACAGCTTCGGAGGGAAGGTCGCGCTGGAAGCGTTGCGGATTGGGGAAACTGGGGCTCTCCGTCACGTGGTCACGATCGACAGTTCGCCTTCTTCACGCGAGCCGCTCACCGGCGGCGACTCCGCTCTTGCCATTCTCGACATCATTGAATCGTTGCCGGGTCGCTTCGAATCGATTTCGAGTTTCGTCGCAGCCCTGGAAGCTGCGGGCCTGAGTCGCGACGTGGCGCAGTGGCTCGCTGGATCGCTTCAAAGAGAAGGCGATCACGTGCAGTTCTCTCTGGATCTCGCGGAGCTTCGCGCACTGCTTCGCGATTACTTCAAAAGCGACCTTTGGCCGGTCGTTGAGAATCCGCCGGGTGAAACAAGAGTCCATCTCGTGATCGGCGACCGCTCCACCAGTTATTCGGCAGCGGATCGAGACCGCGCGTCGCGCATAGCCGCCTCAAACCAGAGGGTCACGGTCGACGTGCTTGCGACGGGCCATATGGTTCACGTGGACGATCCGGGCGGTTTGGTGGGAATACTGCTCCGCTATATTCAGTGAACGATCCCCAAGTTACGGCCGTGCGAATTCTGGAATACGAAAGCGTTTGCGATAGGCGCCAGGAGCAAGACCTGTCGTGCGTTTGAAGAGACGACGGAAGAAGGCCGGATCCTCGTAGCCCACTTGCCAACTGATTTCATCCACTGAAGTATCCGAGCATTCCAACCGCCGTTTCGCGTCTTCAATCCGCAATCGCTGCACGTAAGCGATCGGCGCGAGCCCGGTCGCGCTCGTAAAGCGTCGTTTGAAGGTCCGCTCGGCGAGCGTGGACTGCCGGATCATCTCCTCCACAGGATTGGCAACAGTGAAGTGTTTGTTTAGCCACTGTTGCGCGCTCTGGATGTCCCCATCGCCGTGGTCGGACTTACCTTCAAAAACGATATAGGGCGCGAGTCCGTCATGATGCCATTGGAGTGCGAAGGCGCGGGCCACTTCCTGCGCGGCATTGGAGCCGGCGTAGCGCGCGATGAGGTACAGGACCATATCGTGCCAGGTTGTCGATGCGCCGGAAGTCACCAGGTCTTCGCGTGAGCCGGAAATGATAAGCACGCGCTCCGGATGAATGTGCACAGCCGGATAGGTGGAGGCAAACGTCGACGAGTAGATGAAGTGAACCGTAGCGTCTTTGCCGTCAAACAATCCTGTCTCGGCCAACAGGAATATTCCCGAACAGGCCGAACACAGCACCGCGCCGCGGTCGTGCATCGTGCGAATCCAGTCGACCAGCGCCGGATATCGGCCTTTCTCCCAACCTTTCTGCAACAGAAGTGACGGAACGATAATGATATCGGTCGAATCGACAGTGTTCGCCGCCCGCTGTACGTTGACCGGAACGCGGCTGGCCAGGTCCAACGGAGACGCGCTCTCGCCGACAATCTCTACGTTAAAAGGCGGACCGGAAGCCGACCGGGCGTGCCCAATGCCCATAAAAGTGAACACGTTCAGCACATCAAAGAGGCCAAACAGTGTGGACGCGGACGCCTCGGGCAGCGCCACGAGACTGACATGAAGGGGATTCGATCCGTTCTGCAGCAGCGACACAGTGTCCAAAGCCAGCTCCTTAACTCCAGAAAGCATTCAGGATAGCGCGTTCGAGGTGGCACGAACGAACCGATTTTGGGTGATTCCGGCTCTCCCGCCTGTCTCCTGGGAGAGCGATTATGGGGGCAGAACGAAGAGAAAGGAGATCGGCCATGTTTACCCGCAAATTCACTCTCGGCTTACTTGCCGCCCTGACGTTGGCTACCACTGCCTACGCACATGATCCAAATCCAGTGACCTATTGGAACACCGTCGCAATCGAGGCGTTCTCACCATCGCAAGGGACGAATCCGTTGATGCAGTCCCGCACCTTCGCGATTCTGCATGCCGCTATTCACGACGCGGTCAACGCCATCGACCGCCACTTCAAGTCCTACACGCCCGGTCTCGCCGCCGCACCTCGCGCGTCCGTAGACGCAGCGGTCGCTGCAGCGGCTCGTGAGATCCTCGTGACATCCATAACCGACCAGACAAGCGTCATCAATGCAGCCTATGACCGGGCGCTGGCGACAGTTCCCGATGGTCCGGCAAAAACTGCAGGCATTTCCACCGGACGTGCCGCCGCGATGGCCACGTTGAATCGGCGTAATGGAGACGGCCACGCAGAAGCCGCACGAGAGTATGTGCCGCAGTCCGGTCCTGGCGCCTATCAATTCACCGCGCCGTTTACCTTCGCATTACTGCCGGGCTGGGGAAACGTGCGGCCGTTCGTCATTGACCTCGAGGGACACTCCGTCGAGGGGCCCCAGGCTTTGACAAGCGCGGAATATGCGCGGGATGTCGAATACCTGAAGGCGATCGGCGCGAAAGACAGCTCGACCCGTACTCCAGAACAAACGGAAATCGCGCGGTTCTGGTACGAGGATTCCCCGCTCGGGTGGAACCGGGTGGCGAACGCTGTCATCCGGCAGCGCAAATTGGATCCCTGGGCGGCGGCTCGAGCCTTTGCGTTAGTCAACTTCGCGGTGGCCGACGGCTACATTGCAGGCTTCGACGCCAAGTATCGATTCAACTTCTGGCGGCCGGTGACCGCAATCCGCGCCACTTCCGACCCATCATGGGAGCCGTTAATGACAACACCACCGGTTCCGGACTATCCGTCAACACACACGGTAGCGGGCTGGGCCGCCGCCGAAGTGCTGATTCAGCTTTTAGGAGACAAGGCGGAATTCACCACAACGAGCCTGACGCTGCCGGGTGTAACGCGACACTATTCGCGCATCTCAACCGCGGCCGAAGAGAACGGGTTGTCGCGCATCTACGCGGGCATCCACTTCCAGCACGCGGTGAAGGATGGAAAACAACAAGGACGCAGCATTGGCCGAACCGCGGCCAATGCGCTCGGGCGATAACCTCCTCACCCAGAGGGGTGAAAGGAGATTAGCCGGAGGTGAGCGAGCGCGAGCGAGCCACCTCCGGTTGACAACAGCGAGAAGCCCGGGGTGAAGTGCGTAAAGTATGCCCGGCAGCGAACTTCTAGTACGATTCCGGCATGCCAAACAACCCCACACGCCGTGACTTCATCAAAACAGCTGGAACAGCGGCGGCTCTGACGGCTTCAGCCGGGCTTCGTCTCGAGCCGCTTGCGCAGACCATCGAAGCTCCATCGGCGGATCCTTTCGCGATCGAACTCGCCAATGAAGCGCTCAACGCGGCGCGCAGTGCGGGCGCTTCATACGCCGACGTGCGGATCGCTCGGTACCGCCGACAGGCCGTTGCCACACGTGAGCGGCAGGTCACGAATGTGAGCGACAGCGAATCGTATGGAATGGGAGTCCGAACGCTCGTCGACGGCTGCTGGGGCTTCGCCGCAACAAGCCGGATGACTAAACCCGGAGCCCGCGAGGCGGCGCAGACTGCAGTCGGGATATCGGCGGCTGCCCGTGAAGTTCACAAGCGGAGGGTCGAACTCGCGCCAGTCAAACCTGTCCAGGGCACGTGGATCACTCCGGTCCTGAGAGATCCCCTCGACGTCCCACTCGAGGAGAAGATCGCGCTATTGCTTTCCGCCAACGAAGCGGCACTCAAGGTGAAGGGTGTTCAGTTCGTCAACTCGGGAGTCTCGGCGCTGCGCGAAATCAAGACGCTCGTGACATCGGAAGGAACGAATACGACGCAGACTTTCATCAGGGTCTTTCCCACGTTCTCGGCAACTGCCGTCCAGACCGGCGACTTTCAAACGTACGAGGAGGAGCTGGCTCCGCGCGGCGAAGGCTGGGACTACGTCGATTCCTTGAACATGGCCGGCAATGCCGAGCGATGGGCCTCGATGGCGGTCCAGAAGCTTGCCGCGAAAAGCGTGGAGGCGGGAACCTGGGATGTCATCCTGGATCCGACAAATCTTTGGCTCACGATTCACGAATCCATCGGCCATCCGACCGAGCTTGACCGGGTCCTCGGGGAGGAAGCCAATTATGCCGGCACGAGTTTCGTCGCACCCCCGGAGAAGGTTATTGGCCAGTTGAAATACGGTCCTGCGATCATGAACATCCAGGCGGATCGCACCCAGCCGGGATCGCTTTCGCGCGTGGCATGGGATGACGAGGGTGTTCCCGCCGATCAATGGCTGCTGATCGAGAAAGGAATTTTCAAGGACTATCAGACGACGCGCGAACAGGCATCGCGAATCGCGAAGCTGACAGGCGTGAATCGGTCACATGGCTGTTCGTTTGCCGAGTCGTGGAGCGAAGTGCAGTTCCAGCGGATGCCGAACGTATCGCTCCTGCCCGCCGACAAGGACATTTCGCTGGACGATATCGTCGCGGCAACGGACCGCGGGATCGTCATCAAGAATCGCGGATCCTGGTCCATCGACCATCAGCGGTACAACTTTCAGTTTTCCGGACAGGCGTTCTACGAAGTACGCAATGGGAAGATTACAGGAATGCTTCGCGACGTCGCGTATCAGAGCAACACCCCGGTGTTCTGGAACTCCATGGATATGATTGGGGGCAAATCCTCGTACTGGGTGGGCGGGACCTTCACGGACGGTAAAGGCGAGCCCTCACAGTCAAGCTCGGTGAGTCACGGGGCCGTCCCGGCGCGTTTTCGCAGCGTGACGATCCTCAACACCAGGAGGACCGCATGAGCCAGGCAGTCCGGGCCGGCGTCGATTCCGGTCTGCTTTCGCGCGATGCGGCGCGAACTCTCGCCGATCGGGTGTTGAAAATGAGCGTGGCGGAAGAGACCCGCGTCACGATCGAAAGTTTTCGGGATGGAAACACGCGATTCGCGGATGCGAGCATCACGACTTCGGGGAGTTCCGAAGACACCTCGTTGACCGTCACCGCGACCATCGGTCGCCGTCGAGCATCAGCAACCACAAATATTCTCGACGACGCATCGCTGAAACGAACTGTGGATCTGGCCACTCGACTTGCCGGGCTCGCTCCAGAGGATCCGGAGTTGATGCCGGAACTCGGGCCCCAGACCTACGCGGTTGTCGGCGCCTTCATCGATCGTACGGCCAATCTCGATCCCGAAACTCGAACATCAGCCGTGCGGCAGGCTGTCGAAGCGGCAAACCGCGCAGGCAAAGCGGCGGGGCAGATCTTCACGGCGGGGTTCCTTCAGTCCAACGCGCGGGCGATCGCTGTCGCCACAAGCAAGGGCCTGTTCGCGTACCATCGCAGCACAGGCGCGGATTTTTCGATCACCGCCAGAACTCCAGACGGCACCGGAAGCGGATGGGCGAGCGGTGGCGCGCGCGACTGGCATGCATTCGATACGGCGGCAGCCGGGCGGGTCGCCGCAGAAAAGGCGGTCGCGAGCCGCAATCCCGAGGTCCTTGATCCCGGCCACTACACCGCAGTGCTCGAGCCACAGGCCGTAAACGACTTGATCCCGTTGCTCGGAGCCGCCCTCAATGCGCGTAACGCCGACGAAGGTCGCAGTCCGTTCTCGAAGCCGGACGGCGGCACACGCATCGGTGAAACCGTGGCGGACCCTCGAGTAACTCTGTACTCCGACCCCGAGGATCGCATGCTCCTCGGCCAGCCGTTCGATAACGAAGGACTGCCTGTCAAGCGTACAGTCTGGATCGAGAAAGGCGTGCTCAGGAATCTCGCCTACACCCGCTTCTGGGCGCAGAAGCAGGGCAAACAGCCGACCGGCGCCCCTTTAGCCGGCGGCCTGGCACTCGTCGGCGGCACAAAAACCACGGAGCAACTCATCGCCGGGTGCGAACGAGGAATCCTCGTCACGCACTTCTTCTACATCCGCTCGCTTGAACCCCGTACCGTGTTGCAAACAGGCCTCACGCGGGACGGCACGTTCCTGATCGAAAAGGGGAGGATCACACGGTCGTTGAGAAACTTCCGGTGGAATGAAAGCCCTCTGCTGATGCTGAACCGCCTTGAGGATATCGGGCGCTCCGAACCGACCAGCGTAGGACGATTGATGCCCGCGCTCCGCATCGGGCAGTTCGACTTCAGTTCGTCGTCCGATGCGATCTGAAACTCTAATTGCGATCTCAATACCAAAACGCTCGGGCAATAACAGCGTGGCGAATTTTCCTACATCTTGTTTAACAAAACACGCCACAGAAATACCGTGTTTCCAATTAAATATCTTTTCCAAAGTCGCCTCGGCTCCTGGCACAGGCGGAAAAACCATTCCAGACGGAGCTTAATAAAAATCTTTGGGGCCCGGGGAGTAACCATGGCGACCTGGTCTATTGATCCGCCCACACTAAAAGCTAACTTCACATTCAATTGATTTCTATATTTGTTGATCCATAGCTCTTGCTTGGGGTTGCCTAATCCTACGAGAAGAATATCGGGGCGTTTGCCGTTTATATGTTCGATGATTTGTTGATCTTCCTGCGGATTGAAATAGCCATGATGAGACCCGACAACCTTCAGGCCAGGGTAGTTGGCTTTGTAATTTGCTACGGCTTTATCAAGGACACCTTCCCTGCCACCAAGAATGAAAAACCCATACCCCTTATCGGAACAAACTTTTAGAAATTCCCCTTCGTCAATGAAATCGGAAAAGTTGAGGTTTTCCTGAAATCGTTTGCCTTGTCTCCACGCAGCGATGTCTAAACCTATTCCGTCATTGATCACATACAAGGCTTCTTGAAGGGCTCGGCGGTACTGCGGGATATCGAACGCTAAATTTGCGCAATGCGCATTGAAGTAATACACGGGATTACATCGTTCAAATTCTCTTTCCAGCACATTAATTAAAAGTCGAATCATCTCCGTCGAATTGGAGCTGACAACGGCAACCCCTGCTATGGAGATGTATTTCACGGAGAATTTCTTTTCTAAATCGCTTGATCGATACTGATCGAGCCGAAAACCTTTATTGAGGGCCGTCCCCTCCGGACGATCCCGCAAACACTCTCTTCCCATTGCCAAGCGTGACGGTTGTGGCGTTCGCGACATGCGAACCATCTTTTGCGAGAGATCCCACTACCGTCACCGTCTCGCCGAGCTTCAGCGAATTTCGCGTCCAACCTCGTCTCAACAGACCGGCCGTGGACGTCAATTCGATCTCCCAATTCGCAAGTTTGCCGTTGGCATCCTTCGCGTCCATGTAGAAGCGAGCGTGTGGATTGATCCATTCAACCTTCGTTACGGGCCCCGTGAGCGTCACTGGTTTATCCCGATCGAACTGCGCCGCAAAGGAATGATGGCCAATAACGGGAATGGTGGTCAGCAGCGTCAGGCTGAGCACAGTGATGAGCGCGAACGCAACCCTGAAACTCATGTGCACTCCTTCCATGTCTTCGTAGATGCCTTGATCACGGCGCTTTGGAGAACGTCCACTGGTTAAACGCAGAGGACCACGTCGGTTTAAGAGTCAGGCTTTCAAGTTTCCAAACCCCACCGCGATTTATCGCCCGGCCTTCGTAAGTTCCGCCGCCAAATCCGCCGGATTTGCCACCAACCGCCAGCAGACGCGCCTGAATCGTGGCGGACTTGCCGTCGGCAGCCAGCTTGATAACCGGCTGGACCGATTGATGAACGGCGCCAGCGTATACTGCTTCCGTATGGCGCTCCTGTGTGTCACTGAAGAGACCTTGCAGAACATCTTGTTTCGAGTCTTCCAGTGAATAGCCGTAGGCACTGACGAGATTCTCGACGGCGTCGTACGCGATGCTCCAATCGATCTGCCGCTCCAGTTCGGCCAATCTCGTCGTGAATTCCTTCACATTCTTCGGGGCGCTCGGCAGTGGAGCTGGATTTGAAGAATTCCGCGGCGCAGTTGCCGTGATGCCGGGAGGATATTGAACGGGTAACCGCGTCACCGGGTTCGCGTAATGTAACCGTGGATAATGCATTTTGGGATATATCCCGTAGGCTTCCGTCGAAGGTCGATCCGGCGGAAACTCGACACTGGGGCCAGCAGCTGGCTTCGCATCCTTTGCCCAGCCCAGTTCATAGTCCGTGATGACTCTCGGGTAGTAATGCA
>Ga0111538_10008995_pt1 | contig 13367 bp, 9 predicted proteins | sample SoiMethybrSBSTD1_FD_79669 | JGI IMG/M metagenome (GOLD analysis project Ga0111538, IMG submission 79669) | Bulk soil microbial communities from a Populus tree surrounding site in Tennessee, USA - Soil MetaG P. TD hybrid SBSTD1 (version 2)... | ecosystem: Environmental > Terrestrial > Soil > Tree...
GAGCCCGAGAAACGGCTCGTCCACCATCAGCAGCCGCGGCATCGCCATCAGGCCCCGGCCCAGCGCCAGCATCTGCTGCTCGCCTCCCGACAGCGTCCGGGCGAGCTGGCTCTTGCGCTCCGACAGGCGCGGAAACAGCGAGAAGACGCGATCCATGGAGCTTGCGCGCGCCGCCTTGGCCGCAGGGTGCCAGGCCCCCAGCGTCAGATTTTGCAGGATGGTGAGGTGCGGGAAGACACGCCGGCGCTCCAGCACGTGGGCGATGCCGAGGCTCGCGCGTACATGCGTCGGCCGCCCGACCAGGCTCGCTCCCTCGAACCGGATATCCCCGGCCTTGGCGGGCAGCAAGCCGCTGATGGTGTTGACCACCGTGCTCTTGCCGGAGCCGTTCGGGCCCAACAGGGCCACGCTCTCACCCGCCGCCACCCCAAGCGACACGCCCCAGACGACCTGGTAGTCGCCATAGGCCACCTCTAGGTCCTTGACATCAAGCAGCATCGGCAGCGGTCCCGAGATAAGCATCGACCACCGCGGGGTCCTTGCGCACGTCCTCGGGCTTGCCGAAGGCGATGCGCCGCCCGGCGTGCAGCGCCAGGATGCGGTCGGCGAGGCGCATCATCACCTGCATGTTGTGCTCGATGGTGACGATGGTAAGCCCGCGCCCCCTAAGCTCGAGCACCAGGTCGACGAGGCCCGGAACGGTGCGCTGGTCCACCCCGCCGGTAACTTCGTCCATCAAGATGAGGCGCGGATGCATGGCGAGCCCGCGGGCAAGCTCGACCCGCTTGCGCTGACCGGTGGAAAGCTCGCGGGCGAAACTGTTGCGCTTGTCCAGAAGGTCGACGAAGGCAAGCGCCTCCAGCGCCTGATCGCGCGCAACCTTCATGTCGGCGGTGCGGGCCAGCGCACCGACGATGACGTTCTCGGTGACGGTGAGATCGGGGAACGGTTTCAGCTTCTGGAACGTGCGGGCCACGCCCAGGCCGGCGATGCGGTCGGGCCGCAAGCCGGTGACGTCATGTCCGTCCAGGAATACCCGGCCGGCGTCGAGCGGCTGAAACCCCGTGATCAGGTCGAACAGCGTCGATTTGCCGGCACCGTTGGGGCCGATGATGCCGACGATCTCGCCTTGGTTCACGTCGAAGGTCACCTCCGCATTGGCGGTGAGGCCTCCGTAACGCTTGGTCAGGCCCTTGACGTCCAGGAGCAGGCTCATGGCGCGGACCCCGCGCGGCGCCGCAGGCGCTCTTCGAGCAGGCTCAGGATGCCCCTCGGCCGCCACATGCAAACGAGCATGATCAGGATGCCGTAGACGATCAGATCGACGGTGCGGCCGGTGCCTCCAAACCAGATGCGGCTGTATTCCGACAAGGGCACGAGGATCGCCGCGCCCAGCGCCGGCCCCCACAAGGTGCCGCTGCCGCCGAGCACGGTCATCAGCAGGACGATGATGGAGATTTCGGCGGAGAACAGCCGTTCCGGATCCAGCACCAGGACATATTGCCCGTAGAGGGTCCCGGCCACCGACATCATGGCCCCCGAGATCATGAAGGCCATCACTTTGTGCCTGGCGATGGCGATGCCGAGGCTTGCGGCGGCATCCGGCTCGTCCCGCAGCGCCTGCAGTCGGAAGCCGAAGCGGCTGCGGCGCAGCTTCCACACCAGAAAGTAGCCGGCTGCCGCTGCTGCCAGGGCGAGATAGTAGTAGGGCACCTTGCTGGTGTGGAACTGCAGGTAGAACCAGGGCGACGTGCGGTCGATCGGCACGTAGAGACCGGAGGCGGCTCCGACCCAGTCCCAGCGCTGGAACACGATCTGCACGCTCGAGCCGATCAGCAGCGTGGCGATCGCAAAGTAATGGCCGCGCAAACGCAGCGTCGGCACGCCGATGGCTACGGCAGCAAGCGTGGAGATCAGCATGCCCACCAGCAGGCCCGCCCATGGCGTGATGCCGTACTTTGCAAACAGGACGGTCGAGGAGTAGGCGCCGATCCCAAAGAAGATGGCGTGCCCGAGGCTGATCTGTCCGGAGAAGCCCGCCACCACGTTCCACGACTGCGCCATCAGCGCATACATGAGAATGAGGATCATCATGTGATGGGAGAACGACGTCCGGAAGATGAAGGGGAAGGCCAGCAACAAGACCGCGCCCGTCGCACCGAGCCCCATCGCCCACAGGGGCGGCCGCGGCCACAGGGGCTCGGCCCTTGCCGCTTCCAGCATGCGTGCCTGGTCGCTGGCCATCGCCTAGAATCTGCCGAAAAGGCCGTTCGGCCTGACGATCACCACGCCGAGATAGAGCCCGAATACGATCAGCGTCTTGTAGGAGGGATCGAGCAGCAATCCACCCAGGGATTCCACCAGCCCGATCAACAGGCCCGCGACCAGACTGCCGAGGATGCTGCCGAATCCGCCGAGCGCGACGGCGACGAACGCCAGCAGGGCAAAGCTCACGCCGACATCGGGGAAGATGTAGAAGAAGGTCGAGAGCATGGTGCCGGCGACGCCGACGCAGCCGAGCCCGATCGCCCACCCGAGCGCCGACATGCGTTCCGTCGGAATCCCCATCACCGCGGCCGCCTGCCGGTCCTGGGCGGTCGCCTGCAGGCCGAGCCCGGTTTCCGTGCGCGTGACGAACAGCCACAAGGCAACGAACGAGAGCAGGCAGATCGCGCCCGCCACCAGCTGCGGCTGGCCGATGAAGATCGGCCCGATCTGCACGCGGCCGGCGATCCAGGGATTGGATATGGTGCGGAAGTCCGGCGTCCAGAGGAATTGCGCGCCGGCGCGTAGCGCGATTGCGAGCCCGAACGTGCCGCAAACCTGGGCCAGCATCGGCGCCTTCAGCAGCGGTCGGATGATCCCGTAGTGGACCAGTATGCCGGCAATGGCCAGCATGGCCGCCACCAACGGCAGCGACAGCAAGGGGTCGAGGCCTGCCAGCGCCCAGAGCCAGAACGCCGCGAACATGGCAAGCATCAAAAACTCGCCGTGTGCGAAATTGACAATCTCCATCAGCCCAAAAATTAGGCTCAAACCGACCGCAACCAGCGCATAGATCAGCCCCATCAGGAGGCCGCTGACGATGGCTTGTATGATGAGATCCCTGGACATCGGCCGCGCGCACATCTCCCATGTTTGCTAATCGATTGACGAGCGCATGCAAAAGACGCTCCATTCCGTGCCAAGGTCAAGCGTTGCAACGGAGTACCGCGATGAAATCCCGAATTTTTGCGCTCGCCTGTGGTGCGCTGCTCGTTGTCGCGACACCCGCCAAGGCCCAGCAAGAGGTCAAGATCGGCGTGCTTTATCCGCTGTCCGGCCCGACCGCGCAGATCGGCATCGACGCGGTGGCCGCGGTCAAAACCGCGGTCGAGATCGTCAACGAGGGCGCCGATCTGCCGCTGACGTTTGCCAAGGGGAAGGGCCTGTCGGGTCTCGACGGGGCGAAGATCAAACTTGTCATCGTCGACCACCAGGGCAAGCCCGAGGTCGGGCAGAGCGAGACCGAGCGCTTGATCACGCAGGAGAAGGTGCACGCCGTGTTCGGCGCCTACTTCTCATCGGTGACCGCTGCGGCAAGCCAGGCCGCCGAGCGCGCCGGCATTCCCTTCGTCAACGCCGAGTCCTCGCAGCCGGCGCTGACGCAGCGCGGGCTCAAGTATTTCTTCCGCACCTCGCCGACGGACGAGACCTTCTCGCAGCTGATGTTCGACTTCCTGAAGGAGTTCGGCGCCAAGTCCGGCCAAAAATTCCAGTCCGTGTCCATCTTCCACGAGGACACCGCCTACGGCACCGACAGCGCCAAGGTGCAGGAGAAGCTCGCCAAGGACGGCGGCATCAAAGTGCTCGAGAAGATCGCCTACAAGGCGCAGACGACGTCGTTGACCTCGGAGGTCCAGCGCCTGAAAGCCGCCAATGCCGATGTCCTGATGCCCTCCTCCTACACGTCGGACACCTTCCTGCTGCTGCGCACGGCCAAGGAGCTCGACTACAATCCGAAGCTGATCGTCGCCCAGAACGCGGGCTTCACCGACCCGACCTTCATCAGCACCATGGGCAAGGATGCCGAAGGCTCGATCACGCGCTCACCCTACAATTCGGACCTGGAGGGCCGCATTCCCCTGCTGTCCAAGGTCAACGCCATCTTCAAGAAGCATTCGAACGGCCGCGATCTTTCCGACGTCCCGGCGCGTGCCTTCACTGGCTTCATGACGCTGCTGGACGCGCTGAACCGGGCCGGCTACACCGACCCCGAGAAGCTGCGCGCCGCGCTGGCCGCGACCAACATCCCAGCCGACCAGCTGATCGTGCCCTATCGCGGCGTCAAGTTCGATGCCACGGGTCAGAACGAGCTGGTGCGGCCGATCCTGATGCAGGTGCAGAAGGGCAAATACTGCACGATCTACCCCTTCGAGCTGGCGTCGTGCCCGGTGCTGTTTCCGACGCCGACTTGGGCCGAAAAAGCCAAGATGTGAGTCGCCGCGGACCGCGTTTGCCGTTCCATCAGCCCAAAGCCCAACTCCCAGCTCTGCGCGCTCGTCACAGGTCGCATGTATCGCGTAGGCGTCGACATCGGCGGAACCTTTACCGACTTTGCGCTGTTCGACCCGCGCGGACGCAAGATGTCGGTGCACAAGCGGCTGACCACGCCGCACGATCCCTCCGAGGCGGTCATCGCAGGCGTCAAGGCGCTGCTGGCGCTCGACAATGTCGCCATCGCCGACGTCGGCGATATCGTGCACGGCACGACGCTCGTTACCAACGCGGTGATCGAACGCCGCGGCGCGGTCACCGGAATGCTGGCGACGGCGGGGTTCAGCGACATTCTCGATATGGGGTTCGAGCGCCGCTACGACCTGTTCGACCTGCGCGTCAAGTATCCCGCACCGCTGGTTCCGCGCCGGCTGCGCTTGGAGGTGGCAGAGCGCGTGCGCTTCGACGGCAGCATCGAGCTGCCGCTCGATGAGGCCGCGGTCAGGACGGCAGCGCGGCAGTTCCGCGACCTCGATGTCGCCGCCGTCGCCGTCTGTTTCCTGCACTCCTACGCCAATCCAGCCCACGAGACGCGCGCGGCGCAAATCCTGCGCGAGGAGGCCCCGGAGCTCTTCGTGTCCTCCTCGGCCGAGGTATTTCCCAACATGCGCGAGTTCGAGCGCTGGACGACCACGACCGTCAATGCCTTCACGCAGCCGATGTTCGACCGCTACCTCGACAAGCTCGAAAAAGGACTGGCATCCCAAGGGTTTCACGGCCGTCTCTACATCATGTCGTCAAGCGGCGGCACGCTCAGCGCCGACACCGCCCGGCGCTTCCCGGTGCGCGCGCTCGAGTCGGGGCCGGCGGCCGGCGCCCTGATGAGCGCCTATCTGGGCCGCAGCCTGGAGCTCGCAAATCTTCTCTCCTTCGACATGGGCGGCACGACCTCGAAAGGTGCCCTGGTGCGCGGTGGCGCGCCCGTCAAGCGCTACAGCATGGAAGTGGCGCGGGTGCACGAATTCCGGCACGGCAGCGGCCTCGTCATCCGCATCCCCGCCATCGACATGATCGAGATCGGCGCCGGCGGCGGCAGCATCGCCGAGATCGACGACCGTGGCCTGCTGCGCGTCGGTCCACGCAGCGCCGGCGCCGATCCGGGCCCCGCCTGCTACGGCCGTGGCGGCACCAAGCCGACGCTGACGGACGCCAATCTGGTGCTCGGCTACCTCGATGCTCAATTCTTCCTCGGCGGGACCATGGCGCTCGACCGCGCCGCCGCCGAGGCGGCGATCCGCGACGGCGTTGCCAAGCCGCTCGGGCTCGAGACGCTGCGCGCGGCCTGGGGCATTCACGACATCGTCAGCGAGGACGTGGCCCGCGCCTTCCGTATTCACGCCAGCGAACACGGCTTCGACTACCGCTCAGGCAGCATGGTGGCGTTCGGCGGCTCGGGGCCGCTGCATGCGCTGGCCATCGCACGCAAGCTCAAGATCCCGCGCGTCATCCTCCCCGCCGGCGCAGGCGTCATGTCGGCGTTCGGCCTGCTGATCAGCCCGCTCGCGTTCGAGATGGCGCGCTCGCGGCGCACCCATGTGGCCGATCTCGACGCTGCCGATTTCGCGGCCACCTTCCGGGCGCTGGAGACCGATGCGACGTCGTATCTATTGAGCGCCGGCGTCGCCAAAGGCGACATCCGCCTGAAGCGGCGGCTCGATATGCGCTACCAGGGGCAGGGTCACGAGATCGAGGTGACGCTGCCCGATGCCACGGACGCCACGGCGCTTTTCGAAGGTTTGCCCGAGCTGTTCGGCCGGGCCTACGAGGCGGCCTATACGCTGCGCCTCGACGAGCCACCGGAGATCGTCAACTGGAAGGTCGAGGCCGCGGCTCCCGCTCCCGACCTGGGCTCCGGCTACAGCCTGGGCGGTATGGCGGCGTCGGCGAAGTCGCTGAAGGGCACCCGCTCCGCTTACGATCCTGGAGCCGCCGCGATGTCGGACTGGCCGGTGTACGACCGATATGCCCTCCCGCCCGGCCGATCGCTCACCGGGCCGGCGCTGGTCGAAGAGCGCGAGAGCACGTGCGTGCTCGGCAGCGGCGAGACGGCAATCGTCGATGACCGCTACAACCTCGTCGTGGAGCTCGGCACAGCGCCGCGGAGTGAGCGCCATGGGCGATAAGACCTTCGACGCCGTCAGTCTCGGCATCATGTGGGACCGTCTCGTCTCCCTGGTCGACGAGATCGTCTCGACGCTGGTGCGCACCTCGTTCTCCACGATCGTCAATGAGAGCTACGATCTGACCTGCGTCGTGCTCGACGCGGAGGCCAACTCCATCGCGCAGGGCACCTTCAGCGTGCCGGTGTTCATCGGCAGCGCGCCCATCACGCTGCGCCACATGCTCAAGCGCTTTCCGGCTGAAACGCTCAAGCCCGGCGACGTCATCATCACCAACGATCCGTGGCTCGGCACCGGCCACCTCTATGACATCACCATGGTGCGGCCCGTGTTCCGCAAGGGCCGTGTCGTCGCCTACACGCTGAGCATCACACATCTGCCCGACATCGGCGGCTCGGGCTTCGGCTCCTCGGCGGCGGAGGTTTATCACGAGGGCATCCGTATCCCCATCTGCAAGTTCTATGAGGAGGGCCGGCGCAACGAACTGCTGGTCGAGATCATCCGCACCAACGTGCGTGTCCCCGAGCAGGTGATGGGCGATGTGATGGCCAACGTCGCCTGCAACGAGGTCGGCGGGCGCGAGCTCCTGGCCTTCATGGACGAATACGGCCTCGATGACCTCACGGCGCTGTCGGCCGCCATCCGCGGCCAGTCCGAGGCGGCCATGCGCGCCAAGATCCGCGAGCTCGGCCAGGGCACCTACCGCAACCGGATCCAGGTCGAGGGCTTCGACGGCGCGTGCGACTATGTCGTGCGCATAGACGTGAATGGCGACAGCGTCGCCTTCGATTTCACGGGCACCTCGGGTTGCGTGCGCGCTGCCGTCAACGTTCCCTTCTGCTACACGAACGCGATGGCGTTGCATGCCATCAAGTCCCTGCTGCTTCCGAGCATTCCCAACAACGCCGGCTCGATCGCCCCGATCTCGGTGTTTGCGCCGCCCGGCTGCATCCTCAATGCGCAACCGCCGTTTGCCACGGGCGGCCGACACGCCATGGGGCATTTCGTGACGCCGCTGGTCTACGGCGCCCTCGCGCAGGCGCTGCCGGAGCGCGTGCAGGCGGGGTCGGGCATGATGAACCTCATCACCTTCCAGGGCACCCGCCGCGATGAGCGGCCGTTCTCCACGCTCTATTTTGCGGCCGGCGGCTACGGCGCGCTGGACGGCCTCGACGGCTGGTGCACGCTGCCGCATCCCTCCAACATGGCGGCGGTGCCGGTCGAGGTGTGGGAGACGCTCACCCACACGACCATCGAGAGCAAACGGCTCGTGCCGGACTCGGGCGGGCCCGGCCGCTGGCGCGGCGGTCTCGGCCAGGAGGTCGTCCTGCGCAACGATACGGGCCATCCCATCGTCACGCTCGGCATGGGCAACCGCACCATGTTCCCGGCGCGCGGCTTTTTCTCCGGCGGCGACGGAACGCTCAGAACGCATGCCATCGACGGCCAACCCGTGCACGCCAAGGGCCGAAACGAGCTCGCGCCGGGACAGCGCATGCGCATCGTCGAAGCGGGCGGCGGCGGTTTTGGAGACCCTGCGGCCCGCGCGCGAGCGGCGGTCGCCGAGGACGTGGCTCAAGGCTACGTCAGCCGCCAAGCCGCCAGGGACGTCTACGGATGGAGCGGCTGACGGAAGGTCCGCCAACCGGGAGTGGAGCCAATGCCCTCAACAGCCGACACACGGCCGGCATTTGCGGCGATCGATGAGAAGCGGATCCTCGATCTCGAGCAGCGGTCGATCCGCACCCCCAGCTCGACCTTCGAGGAGGGCCCGATTGCCGACCTCTATGCCGAGTACATGTCGGGGATCGGCCTCGAGGTCGAGATGCAGGAGGTCATCCATCCCTTCGATCCCAAGCAGAAGAGCCGGCAACCCATCGGCCGCCTCAAAGGGCGCGGCGGCGGGCCAACGCTCCTCATCAACGGCCATATGGACCCTGGCGTCGAGATGAGCGGCTGGAGCGTCGATCCTTACGCCGCCAAGTTCGAGGACGGCTGGATTTGGGGCATGGGCGCCCACGACGACAAGGGCGGCTGCGTCGCGGCCATCTGCGCGCTGGAGGCCATCGTTCGCTCGGGCACCGCCCTCAAGGGCGACGTATTGATGACGCCCGTGATCGCCCACAAGCTCGGCGGCGCGGGCACCCGGGCGCTGCTGCGGCACGGAATCGAGGCGGACCTGTGCATCAACATGGAGCACTCCAACAACACGATTGCCAATGTCTGCGTCGGCGTCGTGATGGTGCGGCTCGTTTGCTCGGCACCCGAGCTGTTCTTCCGCTACAGCCCGGAGGCGCGCGCCGCCTATATCAATCCCATCGAGCAGCAGATGGAGATCGTGCGGCGCATCGGACCCTCTCTGACACCGATCGCACCCGACGGCTGGATGACGTTTACCCCCCATCCCGAGCTCGCGGGGTTTCCGACCCATACCTTCGACGTCATGCACAAGGAGCATTACTACTTCAAGAGCGCGACCGGGCGCTCGACCCGGGAATGCGAGTTGACCCTGCAGTTCCGCACCGTGCCGGGGCAGACGGTCGCCACCGTAAGGGCGGACCTCGAGCGGCTGCTGGCGCGCATCAAGCATGACCATCCCGCCTTCAATTGCGTGCTCGAGATCCCCGCCCGCGGCACGGAGCAGAGTTGGAACCAGCTGGCCATGGTCTGTCCCTCGGATCATCCGCTGGTCGGCGCACTGGAGGAGGGCCAGGCGCTCGCGTCGGGGCATCCAGCGATCGTGGGAGCGAATGGGCGGCTCGGCAATGTCGGCGACGGCAACATCATCCAGGAAGTCCTGGGCATCCCGACCGTGCAATACGGTCCGGGCGACATTCGCGTCTACAAGGAGTGGCCGACACCCGACGAGCGGGTGCGCCTCAGCGACCTCGTGACGGCGACAAAAGCGGTCGCGCACGCCACTGTGCGATTATGCGGCTGAGGCACCGTGTGCGATCCTTAGGCCGTAACCATAATGGGGACGCTGGATGACCTTGCCACCACAGCGAAACAGCGATCTCGAGGCAGCACTGGCAGACGCCAGAGAGCACTATGCCGCCGCCCGGCCCCAGAGCGCTCGCATCCATCGACGTGCGCGCGAGGTCTTGCCCGGCGGCAACACGCGCTCGGTATTGTTCTACACGCCGTTTCCGACGGCGATGGCGCGCGGCGAGGGATGCTTCCTGGAGGACGTCGACGACCGCCGCTACGTCGACTTCTGCGGCGAGTATACGGCGGGCCTGTTCGGCCACTCCGAGCCGCGCATCCGGGCGGCCTTGCACGCAGCCATCGATCGAGGCCTCAATCTGGCTTCCGTCGGGGAACGCGAGGGCCAGCTCGCAGCGTTGCTGTGCGCGCGCTTTCCCTCGCTCGAGCGCGTGCGGTTCACCAACAGCGGCACCGAGGCCAACATGATGGCGCTGGGCGCCGCGCGCACGTTTTGCGGGCGACCCGGCATTCTCGCCTTCAGAGGCGGCTACCACGGCGGGCTGCTGGCGCTGGTCGGCGGCGGCAGCCCGATCAACGCGCCGTTCCCCCTCACGCTCTCCGACTACAACGATACCGAGCAAACGCTCGAGACCCTTCGCGCCAATGCGGGGGAGATCGCCGCCGTGATCCTCGAGCCCATGATGGGCTCGGGCGGCTGCATACCCGCGACCCCGGAATTCCTGGCCGCGCTACGCGCCGCCACCCGCGAGGCGGGCATCCTCCTCCTCTTCGACGAGGTGATGACGAGCCGACATTCCTCCGGCGGGCTGCAGAAGCTGCGGGGCGTAACGCCCGACCTCACGACGCTCGGCAAGTACATGGCCGGCGGCATGAGCTTTGGCGCCTTCGGCGGCCGTGCCGACGTGATGGACCTTTTCGATGGCCACCGTCCCGGCGCCCTCATCCATTCCGGCACCTTCAACAACAACGTGATGACGATGGCCGGCGGCCTGGTCGCCATGGGCGAGATATTCGATGATGCGGCGGCCGAGGCGCTGTTCGCGCGCGGCGAGCGCCTGCGCACGCGATTGAATGCCGTGTGCCGCGAGCAGGGCGTCGAGATGCACTACAGCGGTGTCGGCAGCATGCTGCAGCCGCACTTCCGCAAGGGGCCGATCGAGCGCCCGTACGCCGCCACTGCCAAGGAAGAGGCGCTGCGCGAGCTCTATTTCTTCGATCTCATGGCTGCCGGCGTCTACATCGCCCGGCGCGGCATGATCGCCATGAGCCTGCCGATCGGAGATGGCGAATGCGCGCAGCTGGTCGCCGCCGTCGAGGAGTTCTGCGCCCTGCGCCGGCCCTTCATGGCTATGGAGGACGCGGGCTAAAGTCGCGGCACCCTTGCGCATTGACCCAGACGCGCGGTGCAATGCATTGTCGCTGTCCCTTCGCTTTGCCAGGTTCGAACCCCCTCGCTCTGGACCCGTCCCGCACATGAGCCTTGTCGTCGATCCGATCACCGTGTCCGTGATCCAGCATCGCCTTCGCGCCATCGTCGAGGAGATGGGCGAGGCCATGTTGCGGACCTCCTACTCGCAGATCCTGAACTCCAGCCGCGATTTCTCGACCGCGCTGTGCGATCCCGACGGCCGGCTGATCGCGCAGGCCGAGCATGTGCCGATCCATGTCGGCGCTCTCCCGTTCGCGGCCAAATCGGTGCACGAGTTCTTCAAGGGCCGGATACGGCCGGGCGATGTCTACCTGCTGAACGACCCCTACCATGGCGGCAACCATCTGCCCGATCTGACGGCGTTCGTTCCCGTGTTCGACGGCGGCCGCATGGTGTTCTGGTCGATCAACCGTTCGCACCAGAGCGACATCGGCGGCGCCACGCATGGCGCCTACAACGCCAGCGCGACCGAGATTTATCAGGAGGGCATCCGCATCCCGCCGCTGATGCTCTACGAGGAGGGGCGCCGACGCGAGGACGTCTACGAGATGATCGTGCTCAACGTGCGCCATCCCCGCGACTTTCGCGGCGATCTTGCGGCGATGATCGGCTCGGCCCGCATCGGCGAGCGCCGGCTCGTGCAGCTGCTGGCGGAGTTCGGCTCGGAGACGACCCATGCGGCGGTCGCGGCCGTGCTCGACGGTGCCGAGCGGCAAGTGCGAGCCATCGTTGCCGGATGGAAGGACGGCATCTACCAGGGCGAGGCGTTTCTCGACGACGACGGCCACGGCGCCCAGGACATCCATATCCGCGCCCGCGTCACCAAGCGGGGCAGCGACCTGGAGGTCGACCTCACCGACAGCCACCCGCAGGTGCGAGGCTTCATCAACTCCTCCTATGCCAACACGCATTCGGCAGCCGTGGTGGCGCTCGCCTACCTCATCGATCCGGAGATCCCCAAGAACGACGGCGCCTTCCGACCGCTGAAACTGAAGCTCAAGGAAGGCACCGTCGTGTGGCCGAGGCCCGGCGCCCCGGTGACGTTGTGCACCAATCACTGCGCCCAGGAGATTATCGAGGCGATCGTTCGAGCGCTCGCGCCGGCATGCCCCGAGCGGGCGATGGCGGGCTGGGGCCGACGCTTCCGCATGGCCATTCAGGGTATCGATCCGCGCAACGGCAAGCCGTTTATCTGGCATCTGTTCCAGGCGCGCCCGGGTGGCGGCGGCTCGGTGGCGGGCGACGGTTGGCCGGGTGCCGGCGAGTGGCAGGCGGCCGGCGGCATCAAGTTCGGCAGCATCGAGGTGCACGAGGTGCGCTTTCCCCTGCATTTTCGCCGCCACGAGTTCCGCCCCGACAGCGGCGGCGATGGACAGCACCGCGGCGGCCCGGGCGGGGAGCTGGAGATGATCATCGAAACCGCCGCGCCGGCCGTCGGCAATACCGCTGGCGACGGCGTCAAGTACGGCGCCTGCGGCCTGCTCGGCGGCAAGGATGGCAAGCCGCATCGCTACTGGCTGGAGTCGACGGGACGGCCGGATCGGGTGCTCAAGACCAAGGAGACGGGCATCGAGCTGCGACCCGGCGACGTGCTCAACGCCCATTCCGGCGGCGGCGGCGGCTGGGGCGAGCCGAAGCTGCGCAACCCGGAGGAGCGCGCGCGCGACGTGACGCTCGGGTTCGTCTCGGCCGAGGGCGGCTGAGGCATGTTTCGCATCGGCATCGACGTCGGCGGAACGTTCACAGATCTCGTGTCCGTCGATGCGCAGGGGCGCGTGACGTTCGCCAAGGTGTCCTCGACGCCGGCCGATCAGTCGCTCGGCGTGATGGCGGGCCTCGATCGGCTGGCACAGGGGCTCGCGATCGATCGCGCGGCGATGCTGGCTCGCACCGAGTGGGTCGTTCACGGCACGACCGTGGCAACCAACGCCTTGCTCGAGCACAAGGGCGCCAAGGTCGGCCTGCTGACCACCGAGGGGCATCGCGACATCATCGAGATGCGCGAGGGGCTCAAGGACGATCGCTACAACCTGCGCCAGCCGCCACCGATGCAACTGGTGCCGCGCGAGCGCCGGCTCGGCGTCCGCGAGCGCATGCGGCCCGATGGCCAGGTCGAGATCGCGCTTGATCGCGGCTCGCTCGACGAGGCCATCGCGGCCCTGAAGCGCCAACGCGTCGAAGCCGTTGCCATCTGCTACCTGCACAGCTGGCGCGATGCCACCCATGAGCGCGCAACCGCTGAGGCCCTGCGCGCCGCCATGCCCGGCGTCTATGTTGCGCTCTCGGCGGAGGTCCTGCCTCAGATCAAGGAGTACGATCGGGTCTGCACGACC
>Ga0111538_10008996_pt1 | contig 13366 bp, 11 predicted proteins | sample SoiMethybrSBSTD1_FD_79669 | JGI IMG/M metagenome (GOLD analysis project Ga0111538, IMG submission 79669) | Bulk soil microbial communities from a Populus tree surrounding site in Tennessee, USA - Soil MetaG P. TD hybrid SBSTD1 (version 2)... | ecosystem: Environmental > Terrestrial > Soil >...
CATCGTCGGCGCATTCTTCGCCGGGCTCGGCCTGAGCCGCGCCATCCCCGAGCAGAGCACGCTCATGGATCGCCTGCAGTTCTTCGGAGCTTCGGTCTTCATCCCCGTGTTCCTGGTCTCGGTCGGCATCTTGCTCGACCCGAAGGTGATGATCGATCCCAAGACGCTCCTGTACGCGCTCGTCTTCACCGTGGCGGTGCTCGGCGGCAAGTCGCTGGCGGCGATCGTGGTGGGCAAAATCTTCGGCTACAAGGGTACCGAGATCGGGGTGATGTCGGGCCTTTCCGGCTCGCAAGCGGCCGCGACGCTCGCGACCACCCTGGTCGGACAGCGGCTCGGCCTCTTCGATTCGCTGACCATCAACGCCGTCTTGGTCGTGATCCTGGTCTCGCTCGTCATCACGCCGGCGCTCGTCTCTCACTTCGGAAAGAAGCTCGCGGCCGGGGACATCCACCGCGTCATACCGCTCGGGGATACCGTCCTGGTACCCGTGTGGGGAGAGAGGACGCGCCCGTTGCTCGAGCTCGCGGGCCGGCTCGCGGGGCCGGACAACGGGATCGTGCTCGGTGCGACCTTCGCCACCGAGTCCGCGCCCGACGAAGAGATCGAGGAGAAGCGCAGCCTGTCCAAACAGGCGGTGACCTGGCTCGCGCAGCAGGGCCTCGAGTCGCGATCCGTCTTCCGGATTTCGCGCTCCGTGCCGGCCGGGTTGACTCAGACGATGCGCGCCGAGGACGCGACGCTGGTGGTTTCGGAGTGGTCGGAAAACATCGGCACGGACAAACAGGTATTGGAGTTTCTCACGCAGACGCCCAATCCCGCCCTGTTCGCCAGCGGCCCGGTGGAGTCGTTCGACAGGCTGCTGCTCGTGGCGCGCCCTCAAGAAATGAAGGACCGCCGCGACCTCGACCTTGCCACCGAGATCGCTTCGCGGCTCATCCACAAGCAACATGTCGCAGTCGTCGGCGCTCGGCTCGAAGCGGGCAAGGCGCTTTTCGAGTCGAAGAAGGTCCACGTGGAGTCTATCGAGACTTCGGATCCGCTGGCGTGGGTCGCGTCGAATATGGGCGATAGAGACTTGGTGCTCTTACCGGGCCTCGATCTGGTGCAGGAGGCGCAACGCCGCTTTCCGGACGCGCTGCAAAAGCGCCTGCTCGTGGCGATCGCGCCTCGCCAGGTCCGAGTCCCGCGCCCGGATCCTGAGCGGGAAGCCTATCCGACCCTGCATCCGCCGGTCGGCCGCGGTCTCCGCCACGCGCACTAAACGGCCGCGAGCAGGCTCTCGTGAATCAGGCCATTCGTCGCGGCAATGTGACCGTGCTCCAAGCGAGGAGTCCCGCCGTCGAGGGCCGTGATGCGGCCGCCCGCGCTCAGCACCACGGCCGCGCCCGCGGCCAGGTCCCACGCGTTCAAGTGTCGCTCCCAGTAGCCGTCGTACGTGCCGTCCGCGACGAAACAAAGGTCGATCGCGGCTGAACCACAGCGGCGAATGCCGCGGACGAGCCGTTTGACCCGCACGAACGTGCCGAGGTTGCTGTCGGGCTCCTGGTGACGTTCGGCGGGGAAACCCGTCGCGAGCAAGGCCGCATCCAGGCGCTCGGTGGCGCTGACTCGACAGGCGTCGCCGTTTCGGCGCGCCGGCCCGCCCCGGAAACCGCTCCACTCGATGTCGAGGCACGGCGCGATCACGGCACCGGCGACCGGGACGCCCTGCTCGAGCACGCCGATGCTGACCGACCAGAACGGGTGACCGTGCGCGAAGTTCATCGTGCCGTCCAAGGGATCGACGTACCAGGTGAGCCCGGGAGCCCGCTCGCCCCCACCTTCCTCGGCGACCAGGCCGAGCCCGGGCGCGCGTTCGGCGAGGCGAGCGCGGATCAGCCGCTCGCTCTCGAAGTCGTACTGAGTGACCAGATCGGTCGGCCCTTTTTCGACCACTTTCAGCCGGGTGCGAAAGCCGGCCCGCACCAGCGCTCCGGCTTCGCGCGCCACCTCGAGCGCAATCTGCGCGAGCTCTTCAGGTGACGCCTCGTTCGCCACCGCGGCTCACGCGCCGGCGCCGGCGCCCGCGCCGTGGCACTTCTTGTACTTTTTGCCGCTGCCGCAGGGGCAAGGGTCGTTCCGGCCGACGCGCGGCTCGTCGCGCTGCTTCGGCGGTCCCTTGACCTCCTGGCCGTCGACGAACCACCAGCGCCCGTTGTCGCGGCGGAATTTGGCGCGCTCGCGGTGCTCGACGGTGACGCCGCGGATCTTGTAGCGCGCCACGAATTCGACCATTCCGGCCGCGTCCTGGGGACCGCCCTGCTCGGTGGCGACGATTTCCAGCCCGAGCCACTGGCTCTGCTTCGACCAGAGCTCGGTGTTCTTGCGGTCGACCTGGTGCGCCGTGCTCGGCTCGTGCGTGCGCAGGATGTAGTCGATCTCGCCCAGCGCGTAGGCGCTGTAGCGCGAGCGCATCAGCCGTTCGGCGGTGTCGGGCAAGCCCTCGCCGCGGATGAAGCGGCCGCAGCAGCTCTCGTATTCCTCGCCTGTTCCACAGGGGCACTTCACGTCGATCATTCTCCGCGGCCCAGCGCCGCCAAAAGCTTCCCGTGAATGCCACCGAAAGCCCCGTTCGACAATAGTGCGATCACGTCACCCGGCCGTGCGTGTTCTGCCAGATACGCCACAATCGCCGAGACGTCGGGAAATGCCCGCGCGGCTTTGCCGCCGGCGCGGAGCTCGTCCACCAGCCGCGTCAGATCGAGGCTTTCACCGGGGGCGATGCTGCGACCGAGCGGCGGGAGCAGCACCTCGTCCGCGGCCGCGAAACTTCGCGCATATTCGGCCTGATGCAGGCTGCGACAGGCCGTGGCGCTGCGCGGCTCGAACACGGCGAGGAGCCGCCCGCCGGGGTGCCGCGAGCGAAGCGCCGAGAGCGTTGCCGACACGGCGCTCGGGTGATGGGCGAAGTCGTCGTAGACGCTGATCGATCGCGGCTCGCCAAGCAGATCGAGGCGGCGGGCCACCCCACGAAAACCCGAAAGCGCGCGCGCCGCGGCATCGAGCGGGGCCCCGAAGCCCTGCGCGACCGCGCCCAGCGCCGAAAGCGCGTTCGCCAGATTGTGCCGTCCGTGAAGCGGCAACGCGAAACGACCGGCGGCAACGCCGCCTGCGTAGAGGTCGAAGAGTTGCGCCCGCGCGTCCCCGCCGGCGGGCGCGGCCAGCCAGTGCGGGGAAGCGCCGTGAGTGGAGTCCCCTTCGAGCGCGTACCAGGCGACCTGTGCCCGCGCGTTTGCCGTGACGACTTCCACCACCCGCTCGTCTGCAGCGTTGGCGACGATCAGCCCTTCGGACGGCACGCGCGCGACGAACTCGGAAAATGCGGCCACGTAGCTCTGTAGCGTCGGGTAGATGTCCACGTGGTCGTGCTCGATCGACGTCACGATCGCAACCTGCGCTCGGTAGTGCAGAAACTTCGCCGTCTTCTCGAAGAACGCAGTGTCGTACTCGTCGCCTTCGATCACGAACGGGCGCCGGGGCTCGGGTCGATCGGCTTGCGGCAAACGGCGCTGTGGCGCGCGAAAGCTGCGCCCGAAGTTCTTCGGAAGCCCGCCGATCAGAAAGCCCGGCGCGGCGCCGGTCGCTTCGAGCAGCCAGGCGGCGAGCGCGCTGGTCGTGGTCTTGCCGTGCGTCCCGGCTACGACCAGCGGCACGGTCCCCGGCAAAACGAAGCGCTCGAGCGCGCCCGCGATGTGGGTGACCGCGAGTTTTTGCTCGAAGGCGTGAACGGCCTCCGGATTGTCGCGCCGGCACACATTGCCCACCACGACGAGCTCGGGAGCCGGCTCCAGATGGCGCGGATCGAAGCCGCCCTTGCATACAATCCCCCATTTTTGCAGCTCCGGGCCGATCGGGGGGTCGAAAGCGACATCGCTACCCGTTACCTCGTGGCCCAGCTCGACCAGGAGGCCGGCCAGCGCTCCCATGCCCGTTCCGGCGACGCCGATTACGTGGATGCGCATGCGGGTTTATCTAGACGGCCTCGCTTACGTCCGCTTGGCAAGCGTGTCGAGTCCATTGCACCATTGATCCTCCTCGCCAATGAAGATCATCGACAAGCTTTCGAGCCCCCGGCCTTCGTTCTCGTTCGAGTTCTTTCCGCCGAAGGACGAGGCGGGCATGGAGCAGCTCTACGCGACGATCGCCGAGCTCCGGGGCTACGAACCGACGTACGTCAGCGTCACCTGGGGTGCCGGAGGCAGCACCCAGCGGCTCACGATCGAGCTCGTGCGCCGGATCAAGCAGCGCACCGGCATCGAGACCATGGCCCACCTGACCTGCGTCGGTGCAACGCGGGACCAGATCGCGGGCTGGCTCGGCCAGCTCCGCGACGGCGGCATCGACAATCTGCTCCCGCTTCGGGGCGACCCGCCGCGAGGCCAAACGGCGTTCGTGAAGACCGACGGCGGCTTCGCCCATGCCAGCGAGCTGGTCGCGTTTGCCCGCGCCGGTTACGACTTTTGCCTGGGAGCCGCGTGCTACCCCGAAAAGCACCCGGAAGCTTCGGACCCGGACGCCGACCTCGCGCACCTGAAACGCAAGGTCCTGGCGGGAGCCGATTTTTTGATCACCCAGCTTTTTTTCGACAACCGGGACTACCACTCGTTCGTCGAGCGGGCGAGGAAGGCGGGCATCGACAAGCCGATCCTGGCCGGCATCATGCCGATCACCAACCTCTCGCAGATCCGGCGCTTCACCGCCATGTGTGGTGCCCGGATTCCGGACGAGCTCCTCGGACGGCTCGAAGCCGCCGGCGCCGATGCCGAACAGGTACGCGCGATCGGCGTGGAGCACGCGCTCGCCCAGTGCCGCGAGCTACTAGCGAACGGAGCCCCGGGGATTCACTTCTACACGCTCAACCGATCCCCGGCGACGAAGCGCATTCTCGAAGCGCTGAGGTAACTCACTTACCCAGCTGCGTCGCGATGTCTTTCAGGCCGTCGAGATCGGCCTGATCCTTCTTGCTGACCTTCTTCGCGGGCTTCGGTGGCGGCGCGGGTGGGGGTGAAGCGCCGCCGCCGGATGCGGCAACGGGCTTGTGCACAGGCGCGGGCGCCGGCGCGGCGCCACCGCCGGCGTGCGGCTCGGGCGCGGGCTTCTCTTCCTCGGCAGCGCCCTTTGTCGCTTCCCCTTGCTTCTTCTGCGCCTCCATCTCCGCAACTTTGCGCGTGATCTCGAGGTGCTTCTTCTGCTCTTCCGGCGTCAGGGTCGGGCCGGCGGGCATTGCCGCAGCTTGGGCTGCCGCCGCGGCCTCCGCGTCTTCCTTTTTCGCCTTCTTGCCGCTCATCAAGGAGAAAGCCACCGTACCGATAACCAGGACCACGGCGACCAATGCGAAAATGACCGTGGTGGGCTTGGTCTTGTTCATCGGGATCGCGTCGACAACGTCGTCGGGACCACCGAGCCTGTTGGGATTCGCCATGAGGGGAGTACCGCCTTCTCTTCGTCGAAGGGACCGTCGGGGGGATCAAGGTTAGGCCCGATCGCCGGCGCGTGCCACCGAGCGGTGCGAAGGGCGTTTTCCGCGGCCTCGCTACTTGCGGACGTATACGACGGTTTTTCTGGCCCCGGCGGGCAGCGTGGTCCCGTGCCAGCCGTCCGGCAGTGCCGGTTCCGCCCAGTGCCACACGCGGACCGCATCCGCTGGCGCCAGCTGGACACCCCCGAGCCCATACTCGATGCCGAAGCGATCGTGCCAGGCTGCCCCGTGTAGATATTGCCCGGAGGTGAGCTCGAGCGCCCACGGCAGGTCGTACACGTCGATGTAGTCGGCGATGCGCTTGGGATCGTGGCCGACCGCGGTCACGTGTTTCGACACCACGTCGAAGACGCCGAGCGCCGTCGAAGCGCTGGTCTTGGGATCGCCGAGCCGATCGCGGCCCACGCTGCACAACGTGGCATACACCGGCTGGCGCCCCTCGTAGAGCACGAGCGTGCCGGTCACGACGCTCACGTCCACCCACTTCTGATCGGCGGTCGCGAATTCCGGAAAAACGTTGCGCTTGCGCAGCACGGTGACGTCGCGATGCCTCACGAAGCGGCCGTCCACGGCCGCCCAGTAGCGCAAGCCGTCGATTTCCCGATAGCGACCGGTGAGCGGGACGGTCAGGTGATAATCGAGCTTGTCGGCTTTTTCGGCCTCGGCCTTGTCGATCTTCCAGTAGCGCACGCCGCGCTTGACGACGAAGGCCACGGGCAGCTCGAGCTTGTCGTTCAGCTCGACTCCCTTGAAGTCGGTTTGCTCGCCGGCGGAAAGGTCGGTGGCGGCGACGAAGCGACCGTTCGTCAACATGCCGAGCCGTTGCGATTTGCCCTCCGGGTCCGTCGCTTGCCACGATCCGACCACTGCGACCGAGCTCTTGGCCCGGAGCTTTCCCGCCTCGCGGACCGCGTTTTCGCGAGCGGGGTCGCGCTCGTAGATCGACGTTTCGGCGGTGGTCCGGGCGTACGTGTAAGGCAGGATCTGGTCGAGCTTCGGTTGCAGGGCCATCGCAGCCAACGTGGGGTGATTGAGATCGGTCGTCGCGATCTCGCCCGCACACACGAAACCGCGAGGCCGGATCGGATACCAGCCGCCCGCGCAACCCTCCTTGGAATACGCCTCGGCCGCCCGCGGAACCTTGGCCCCCGCATGCAGGTAGCCGATCTGCTTCGCGCCGGGCACAGGCCGCTCGAGGATCGGCGTGAGCTCGGCCAGCGCCCCGAGCTTCGGGCCGTCGGCCGGCACGTCTATCTTGGGCGGCTCGGTGTCCGCGGGTTTGTTGAGAGCGGGAGCCGATCCGTCGTTGGCCTTGCCGCAGCCGGCGCAAAAGACAGCGAATGCCGCGGTCAGCGCCGACGCGGGCGCCCGCGCGGCAGCCCAATATCGTCGAACCATGAAGCTCGGGGTGGCACGGCTGCGACGATTTGGCCCAATTTTTGGTGGTCCCGATCAGGCGAGCAGTCGTTCTTTCCCGACCAGCGCGTCCGTGTCGGCGACGCGCGACGACGCCTCGTCGTCGCGCGTCGGAGTCGCCGTAGAAACGAACAATCTGGAGTAACCCTATCGCCACCTTGGAGGTGCACGCCGCGCGCTGAGGCACGTTTCGCCGGCTCGAATCCGAGGCGCGACCACCGGGGACCCATGGGAGCGAACTTTTGTTCGAGACACGGAATCCCGCGCGTGGGTTCTGCCCTTTCCCACCTTCGCGAAGCGCTATGATTACACAATCGTGTTGAGGGGCAACACCATCATTGGTTCATGCCGGCACCGACTGTGAGAAATGTCGCGCCGTTGAGGTTCGGCAAAGAAGTGCGACGCCGCCGGAAGGCGCTCGGGCTGACGCTCGAGCAGCTTGCGGAGAGGTCTGGTCTCACGCCGAACTACATCGGGACGATCGAGAACGCGCGGCGCGACCCGTCGCTCAGCACGATCGCGGCGCTGTCGCGCGGGCTCGGCGTGTCTGCGGGGGAGCTGCTAGGAGGGGTGGGCGGTCTGAGCCCCGAGGCGATCGAAGCCGGACGGCTTTTCGACGCCACGACGCCGGAAGCCCAGGGTGCCCTCCTTCAATTGCTGCGTGCGGTCCAGCGCCGGCGCCGTTGAAACGCCACTTGACCCCGTAACGACGCCGTCACAGTAATCCGCTGCAACATGCGGCTCTTGGTCGCCCCACTGGTCGCCCTTGGCGTGCTTGCGAGCGCGGCCGCTGCGAAAGCTCAGCCCCAGGACGGGAACCACTGGGACGGCGGCTACGACAAGAAGGCGGAACGCCGCTCCGATTTCTTGCTCGGCACGAGCCTCGGTTTCGGCGTCGGCAACGGGATCGGGTATCCCAACGTCGTCGGCCAGATCGACAATCCGGCGTACGAGGTCGACACCGGAGTCGGCATCGGCGGCGGCGGCACGGTTTGGCTGGGCGGCGCGCTCCGCGACTGGTTTTCGTTCATGATCGGCTTTCACACCACGCGCCTTTCGCACGACGACCTCAAACTTTCGGCGAGCGGGGCGGTATTTCGGATCGAGGCGTTCCCGTTCTTCACCGGCGGCGGCTCGCTGCGCGATCTCGGCTTCGCCGCCAACTTCGGTCTTGGCACCGCGAGCATCGACGAAGGCAGCAGCGAGCGCTCGGACGGCGGCGCGCTGTCGATCGTGGGGCTCGGGATATTTCACGAGACCTGGCGTTTCGGCGGGCTCAACCTCGGGCCATCGCTCGAGTACGACCACTATTTCAGCCAGACGCTCAGCGCGAACGCGGCGGTCGTCGGCTTGCGCCTCGCGTTCTACAGCGGACCGAGCTAGTCCCGAGATCGCCCGCTCACCACGCGTTCGTGACCCTGGTAGTCGCGGTGACGCTCGAGGCCGGCGAGGCCCGCCCTCGCCATCAGCTCGGAAACGGCGCCGGCCTGACCGGCCGCGACTTCGATCGCGAGCACGGCGTGCGGTTCGAGCAGCGGCACGGACTCTGCGATCACCCGGCGTACGACGTCTAGACCGTCCGCACCGCCGTCCAGCGCCGCGCGCGGCTCGAAGTTTTTGATCCCGGTTTCGAGCGCGTCGACTTCGGCGCTGGGAATGTACGGCGGATTGGCGGTCACGAGCTCGAAGCGCTCCGCCGGGTCGAGCGCCGAAGCCAGATCGCAGGCCAGGAAGCGCAGCCCCCAGATCGCGCCCAGACGCAGCGCGTTCTCTCGCGCAAGCTCGATCGCTTGCGCCGAAACGTCGGTTGCCGTGACCGACCAGGTCGGCCGGGCCTTTTTGAACGCGATCGCGACACAGCCGGAGCCGGTGCACAGATCGAGCGCCCGCCCGTGCATCGCGCGATCGCTGCTGCGCGCGAGCGCAGCCTCGACCAGGATCTCGGTGTCCGGCCTCGGGATCAGCACGCGCCGATCGACCCGGAAGTCCAGCCCGTAAAACTCGCGTTTGCCCAGGATGTACGCGACCGGTTCGGCGCTCCTGCGTCGTTTGATCAGTTCCCGGTAGGCGGCGAGCTCCCCGCGCGACAGCAGGCGCTCCGACTCGATGATCAAGCGGACCCGATCCGTGCCCAACACCAGAGCCAGCAGGAGCTCGGCGTCGAGCCGCGCGCTCTCGATGCCGCGGGCGCGGAAATCGGCGCTGGCCCAGGCCAGCACGCGGCCGATCGACCAATCCTCGACGATCACTGGCTCCGCGCTCTGGCTCAACGATTCGCTTCTAGCTCGTCGCGCGCGCGGCGTACCGCGTTTTCGATCTCGGTCCGGACCTCGCTCAGCCGCGCCGCGCTCGGAGCCTCGAAGCGCAGCACGATCACCGGCCCCGTGTTCGAGGCTCGCACCAGCGCCCACGCGCCGTCCGCGTAGGTCAGGCGGGCGCCGTCGATCGTGCTGAGCTCTCCACGACCGCTGATCTCGCCGCGCACGCGATCGACGACGTCGAAATTCAGGGCGTCCGGGCATTCGACGCGGATCTCGGGCGTGGCGTGGCCCTGGGGCAGATCCTGAAGCAGCTCGCCCACGGTGCGGCGCTCGCGCGCCAGGATCTCGAGCAGGCGCAGCGCGGCGTAGATCCCGTCATCGTAGCCCTGATAGCGATCGGCGAAAAAGAAATGCCCGCTCATCTCGCCGGCCAGGAGCGCGCCCTCCTCCTTCATCTTGGTCTTGATCAGCGAGTGTCCGGTCTTCCACATGATCGGCCGGCCGCCGTGGCGCGAAATGTCGTCGAACAGCGACTGGGAACACTTGACCTCGCCCAGCACCGCCGCCCCCGGGCGGGCGCGCAGCACATCGCGCGCGAACAGTGCCAGCAGACGGTCGCCCCAGATGATCTCGCCCGTGGCGTCGACCACGCCGAGCCGGTCGCCGTCGCCGTCCCAGGCGATGCCGACGCTCGCCTTCTCGCGACGCACGGTCGCGATCAAGGTTTCGAGATTTTCCGGCACGGTCGGATCGGGATGATGGTTCGGGAACGTCCCGTCCATCGTGCAGTAGAGCGGAATCGGATCGAAGCCGACCGCCTTGAGCACGCGTAACCCGATCGGACCGGCCGAGCCGTTGCCGGCGTCGACCACGACCTTGAGATCGGTGTTCGCGACGTGCACTGCGCCGCGCAGCTTGTCGACGTACGCGTCCTCCATCGGCACGGTCTGGATCGACCCGCGCACCTCGCCCTCGGGCTGGCCGCTCTCGACCAGCCGCGCCAGATCCTGGAGGTCGCTGCCGAAAAACGACTTCTTGCCGCGCATGATCTTGAAGCCGTTGTCCTGACCCGGATTGTGGCTGCCCGTGATCATCACGCCGCCGTCGGCATTCAACTGATGCACCGAGAAGTAGAGCATCGGTGTCGGCCCGACGCCGACGTCGGTGACCTCGGCCCCGCCGGTCACCAATCCGTGCACGAGCGCCTCGAACAAGCGCGGGCTCGAGAGCCGGCAGTCTTTCGCGACCATGATGCGCGGCGCGAAGCCGGGCTGCGCCGGATGCAGCATGCGCGAAAGTCCGAGCCCGATCCCCTGCACCAGCTCGTCCGTGAGATCGCGGTCGGCGACGCCTCGGATATCGTATTCGCGGAAAACGTGACGCATGATCCGTGCACGTATAGCCGTCCGCGTCGCGGCGTCCAGCGCTCGCTGATCCGCCCTCTGGCAAGCGGTTTTCACGGCCGGGCCGTCGAGCGATTAGGCGCGCGATTTTCGCGCCGGGCGCTTCCGCACTTCGAGGCCGTATTTCTTGATCAAACGCACGAGGGCAAAACGGCTCGACAGTTGCAGCGCTCGCCAGGTGCGCTCGATCGACCCGTTGTTCTCGTCGAGCGATTGCTGGATGCGCTCGGCCGAGGGCGCGGCGTCCGGCGCCATCACCCGCACTCCGAGTGCACTCTCGGGCAGCTTGCTGTCCGGCGTCTCGACACGCAGCTCGTCGGGCAAGGGCTCCGCTGCGAAACTGCTGGAGCGCGACAACGCCTCCCAGAGCAACGATTTGAGCTCCCGCACGTTCATCGCGTACCGGTGCTCGAGAAATCGGAGCATGAAGGACAGCGGGATTTGCGGCTCACCGCGCGGGTCGCGATCGGGGAAGAGCTCGAGCGCGACGCTGTCGCCTTGCTCGGCCTTTTGCCGCAACAGGTGACGCACGAGCAACGGCACGTCTTCTCTGCGTTCGTCGAGGTCCGGCACCCGGAGCTCTAGCGCCAGTCTGGCGAGAAGATCGGGCTTCAGCGCCGAGAGCTCGCGGTTCGTTGCCGCCACCAAACGAAAGTCGGAGGTTCTGGTACGCGCTTCGCCGAGGCGCTGGTACTCGCCGCCGTCGAGCACGCGCAAGAGGTGGGCCTGCGCCGTTTGCGGCAGCTCCGCGATCTCGTCGAGAAAGAACGTGGATCCGTGAGCCTCACCGATCAGGCCGGGCCGCTCCGCCATGCCGGGGTTCGGGTAATTTCTGGCGTTTCCGTAGAGCTCGGCATCGATCAAGGTTTCGGGCAGCGTGGCGGCGTTGCGCGCCACGATCGGTCGCCCGGCGCGCGCCGAGAGCGCGTGGATGGCTCCGGCGACGAGCTCTTTCCCCGAGCCGCTTCGACCCGTGACGATTACGTGATCGGATCGTGCTGCGACGTACATCATCTGCTGGCGAAGGCGCCAGACCGCGGGCGACTCTCCTACGATCCCATGAGCATCCGGCTGCCCGAATGGAAAGTCCGCGAACGCGCCGGGTTCGCCCGGGAATTGCAGGGGCCGGCGGCAGCACAGAAACAGGAGCTGCTTGCCGAGCTGAAGTAGATCCCCCGCGGCGATTTGGCACTCGTTGACCGGTCTGCCGTTGTGAAACAGCGCGCACTTTCCGAGATTGTGCGCGATGTGCGCTCCGCTCGATTCGTGAAAAGACAGGGAGAGCTGGTGTCGCGAAATCGCTTGCGACCGGATCGCCGCCGAGGGCGCCCACTGGCCTGGGCGCTGCTCACCGAACGTTCCCTTGAGCGGTTTGCCCGCGCTGTTCGCTCCGCGACCGATCCAAACCGTGGCGCCGGTGTCTGCCGGCAAGAGGAGAACCTGTCCGATTCGCCACGGCTCGTCCTTCGACCAGACCAGCACCAAGGCCAACAGGCTCGGTGGCGCAGACGCCCGGGCGGCGTCGTCCTCTCCCTCCTCGGAGACCGTCGTACCGTCCACGACGATGGCGCTAGTCGCGTGCTCATTTTTCATGGCATAGTCGCAAGTGATCGATCCCGTTGGAGGGGAACTTTGCCATGTCGCCGGCACGAGTGAAACCGGCGCTCGAGAGCGGCGAACGCGCGTCGCGCGCGTCGGCAGCCGAAGCGCTGGTGGGGCGTCTCTTTTGCGACAAGTGGCGCATTGAACGCCTGCTCAGCGCGGGGGGCACTGCGTCCGTTTACCTCGCCTCCCACCGCAACGGAAAGCGCGTGGCGATCAAGGTGCTCCGTGCCGAGCTCGCGGCAGATCCGCGAATGAAGGCGCGTTTTCTCCGGGAAGGCTACCTTGCCAACCGAGTTGACCACGAGTCGGCGGTCTCGGTGATCGACGACGGCACGACGAATGACGGGATTGTCTTCTTGGTGATGGAGCTCCTCGACGGGGTAAACCTCGAGAAACTGAGCCGCGAAACCAGGCGCGATCCGAGCGAGGTCGCCTACGTGATCGACGGTCTGCTCGACGTTTTGGCGGCAGCGCACGCTAACGGGATCGTTCATCGCGACATCAAGCCAGGGAATGTCTTTCTTACGACGCGGGGCAAGGTAAAGCTCCTCGATTTCGGCATCGCGCGCCTCCGCGAAGCCTCCAGCCCGATGAACCAGACGCGGACCGGTTCCGTGCTCGGCACGCCGGGCTTCATGGCACCCGAGCAGGCCCGCGGTCGCTGGACGGAAGTCGACGCACGCACGGACCTGTGGGCGGTGGGCGCCACCATGTTTCGGCTATTGACAGGCCACGCCGTGCACGAAGCGGCCAACGCGCAGGAGGCGATGATCGCCGCCGCGACCCTCCCCGCGCCACCCGTGAAGAGCTTTCGCGCCGACCTGCCCGATTCCCTGGCCCGGCTGGTCGATCGCGCCCTGGCCTTCGACGCGGACGAGCGCTGGCAGGACGCGAACGCGATGAAAGTGGCGCTGCATGCCGTGCGTTCGGAGCTCGCGCCTTACGAGTACCATGGCGTCTCCCTGACAGATGCTCAGGCGGAGGATCGCACTACCGCCGTCTCCGCGGAGGTGCGCACGACGTTTCCCTCCGCGGAGCCGCGTATCTGGCAATCACGGCACGATCTTCGCAAGGCCGCGACGCGGAGCTCGCCGTACGCGGCAGCTTCTGAGAGACGACCATGGTCGAACGCTCCCTGCTCTGCTGGCTCGGCCTCGCCA